>JACXTT010007813.1_pt1 | contig 14986 bp, 19 predicted proteins | sample 9270951 | NCBI WGS metagenome assembly JACXTT01 (sample SAMN15532306, study PRJNA645909) | rock metagenome | isolation source: weathered quartz diorite | place: Puerto Rico | collected 2017-06-21
AGGGAGGCTAGATTGTGTTGCCGGTGGGTCTTTTGAAGGGTGACGGGACGTAGCGCAGCCCGGTAGCGCACCTGAATGGGGTTCAGGGGGTCGCGGGTTCAAATCCCGCCGTCCCGATTCGGTAACTCGCTGAACGATTCAGAGATGCGGCCCCGGCGGCGACTCGCTGTCGGGGCCGTGGTCTAACACGTTGGCGAACATTTCTCTGAGGCATCATGGCATTCGCAGACGAACAGATTCGCCCCTTCCTTGAACGGCAACCGCTCTACACCAAGGTTGATCTTGAGCTGCCCAGATACGCGACCATGATGTTTCCGGATGTCCTCGAACTCGAGTGCCCTGAGTGCAAGCAGAGCAGGCCCTTTAGGAATCCTCGCAAGGGCCAGACGGGGCCGGGCTTCGGACTGGGACTGGGCGGCTTAGACCCCACGGTGACTGGTGTGTACACGTTCGCCTACCAATGCACGGGCTGCGACACAGCAACGTGGCGTTGCTGGGTTGAAGTCGATTCGGAGAAGGGTTGGGTCCGGAAGGTGGGCCAATTGCCGCCGTGGAGCACAGCGATTCGGAAAGATTTGGAACGCCACCTCGGCGACGCCACCGAGCACTATAAGCGCGCACTTACCTGCCTGAGCCAAGGCTACGGGCTGGGGGCATGTGCATACATGCGACGGGTCCTCGAGGATACTATCGACCCGCTGCTCAGACTCGAACTCGACGTGAGACGGGCGGAAGGTGCCGACGCGGCCGAACTCGAGGAGATCTCCGTCGCAATTAAAGGGAGGACCTTCGGCGTAAAGACGGAGATCGCCTATCGACACGCCCCCAAGTCGATCATTGTGCACGGAAACAACCCACTTAAGCTGATCCACGACAAGCTCAGCATCGGTGTGCACCGACTCCCGGAGAAGGAGTGCGTCGAGATTGCGGCTACGCTCGCTGTCGCGCTGGAGTACGTCGTGACGGCACTGAACCGGCAGCGAGAGGAGAAGGCGGCCTTCACCACCGCGATCCGACAAGCCTCTGGGGAGGGGCGGACAGGGATAGGTCCGGCCCAACCGGACCCGTGAGACGAGCGATTACGGGCCCCGGACCTCCGGGGCCTTTTCGTTTTCCCTCACCACGCAATGGTCATGCCGTCAAACCGGTTCCTCGGTCGGAGGCACTGCGTTGAGGATCCACGTGACGATCGCGTTGCGAAGTATGCCGGACCCAATCATCCGCACGTTGGACGACTGGACATCGTGCTCATCCATCACGGGATCGAAGAACCGCACTCGAGCGAACTCTCCAAGCGGAAACTGCCCCCCATGAAAGTGCGCGCATCTCACGGACCTGTAGAGGAAGTCGAGGGCTGGCTCCAAGTCGACGATTGTGGAATGCGCGTTCTTTCGGATGAAGTCAGCGAAGCTCGTGTATTCCGGATTCCCCTCCGTGATCGCTTCCGCCGCTGCTATGCGATAGGCAAGGCCGGCCGACGGAAACTGCTCCCCGATTACGTTGGCGACCTGCCATAGCCTCGCGCACCGATCGAAGGCGTCCCTAATTCTCGGCGCTGCGCCGTCGATGCCGCGTAAGACGCGTCTGGTCTCCTCAGGGCACTGTAGTCGCTTACCCGCGTAGCGGTAGAACTCTGTGAGCTTCCCTGAGTAGGCACCTAGTCGGCACTCCACGCCCTTCCCCGGCATCTCGTCAGGCAACGGTTTAGGGTCCAAGTACCCGACGAAGTAGCGCCTGCTTCCCGTCACCGGATGTTGATCGTTGACTATGACCCAACGGTCGACCGGTACTGGAACAAATAGCCCCACATTTAGAAGCAGTGACAGCCGGGCAGCGTGGCGCCTCGCAATCTCTTGCGCGACCCCCTCGGCGTGCACGTCATCGATCGCGTCGACATTGAAATCGAGGTAGACGACGCGCTCTGCGTTGACGAGTAGTGGAGCAGTATCCTCGGCCAGTGCAGGAGCCAACCGAAAACCCGGCAGCCAATACTCACCGTCGAGCTGCGGACCGACGTAATGGAATCGGACTCGGCGGAAGAGCCGTCTCCGCTTATTAGAGAGCGCGTCAGCTAGTGCCGTAGTGACGATTGCTTGCGCTATAGGTGCCCACCTGCGCTCCTCCGCTCCGAGTGTGCCCGTCTCAATAGCAATATCCTTGAGAGTCCCGTCCGCGATCTTCGTGGCCGTCCACGTGAGCGTTACGGGCTGTGCGTCGACAAGCAAGGGGAGCGTCACCGCACTGCGAAACGTTCCATCTGGATGAAAGCCTGCTGAGCTGGAGCGATTGCTGCTCACCTGCCTGAGCGCGGCGTTGAAATGGTCGAGGAAGGACTGCTGGGGGTCGCCCTGAGGAAGGTTGAGAGGAATTCTGAACGGCTGCGATCCCACCGACGCCGCTTGTTCCGTCGTCCCTTCTGCTGACGTCACTCCAACCGTCCGGTCATGCCGTGTACAAATCGGCCGTAGAGTTCTACGGCCGCCTGCCCAGACCAACGCTCAACGGCGCGAATGTCGGGCGCCACAGAGAACAAGACGCTGATGACGCTCAACGCGTCGAAATTGGCGTCCGGGCGGGCATCGAGGAAAGTTTGAACTGCGTCCTCGAGATGTCGCTCTAGAGCGTCAGCAGGTACCTCAATGCGGACATGGTCGGCGAATCCCTTGAATGAGTTGTAGAGTTCATCCCGCAATCGTCCCCGACGCCGAGCCGCAGTTCGTGGCTCGCCTTCGAACGCTCGCCGCCGCGCACCGGCTCCGCGTCCCTTGCTCCGCAGGTACGCCGCAGCACGGCCGTAGTTGCCGTCAACGGGAGGGCGGAGTGTCGGGTAGCACGCCCACGGGTCCCGTTGGAGTACCCGCCCGACGTCCTTCAACTCAACCGTCTCGGCCGACCTCACGGACGCCATCTTCGCCAGATGAAAGAAATACCCGACCCGTTCCCGGAACGCCGTCGCAATGGCTGCCCGCCGATGAGTAGCTAAGTCCAGAAACGACACGCACTCGCTGCAATTCGCGATTTGGTCGACTGAGCTGGGGCGCATTTGCCTATAAATGTAGGCCATGCGCTCCCAAAAGAAACCGCGACGCGGGCGGCCGCCGCTCCCGGCGAGTGAGCGCCGAAACGCGACGCTGAGACTACGAATCAACCCCGCGGAGCGGCGTCAGCTTCGCGTCGCGGCGGCCGCCTCCAACACCACCGTACCGCGCTTCTGTCGGCGCGCCATCACGGCCGCCGCGCAGGCGGTGCTGCGGGAGGTTGCGGAGACCCTGAGAACTCAGCCGGAGGATTCGCATGCGATCCAGTGACCTCGAGGCTCTAAGGCACCAGGCGGCGGCCCGATTCGGTCGCGTACCTGAGACAGTCGAGGAGCAGGCCGACGCCTTGGCCTTATGCGAGCCGGCCCTGGTTTCGCGGGTGGCAGCAGCGAACGAGATAAAGAAGGCGCTCGCGAATCCGCGTGTCGATTTTTGGACCTTCGGCGGCCTGCGGGCCACGCCGGGCACCGACGAGCCAGCGAGTAACACCGCCACTGCTGATGATGATCTCCTCGATCGCGCCGCCCTAGCGCTGGCGGAGGTCGGGGCGCGTGTGCGGAAAATCTCAGAGGACAGCGTCGCTGCCGCCCGTCGCGACTTGAGCACTGGCGGCTTTGGACCGCTTGCCAAGCGTCGCCACCGAGTAACGGCTGCCGACCTCGCCGATCAGTTCGACGACTTGGCCTCGATGCTCAGATGAGCGCCCTCACCGCCGTGCCCGCCGCGACCTCGGTCGCCAGTGATCCACAGGTCGCCAAGATCGCCGACGAGCTTCGGAAGCTCCGTGTGGAACACGCCGAAGCGCGAGCGCGCTTGGACGCGGTCCTCGCCGCTCAAGTCGTTGCACAGGGGACCCGGGGGGCAGCTGCCCAGCTGCACGATCTCGCGATCGACGAGGGCGAGGCGCGGGCTGCGCTTGCAGATGTCGATGCGCGGCTTGCCGACGCTTCGCGACGTGATCAGCTAGCACGTAAGGCCGCCGCTCAAGTCGTGCAGCAGCGTGAAGGCATCCGTCTCGATGAGCAGCTGACCGCGCTTGATGGCCAGCTGCTCCGTGCCGTCGAACCGGTCGTGCGGGTCGCGGGCGCGCATCATCGGGCGCTCGAGCGTCGCGCAGCGCATGAGGTCCAGGTGACCGGATCTGCCGAGGCGGCGCGCCAGCTGATCGCGACGCGGAACGCCGCCAGCGTCGTACAAGCGCTCGAAGTCGTGGCCGAGTGGATGGCCCGCCAGCCGGGCCAGCAGCCGCCGAGCCGGGACGCGTTCATCGATCCTGTCACCGGTCGGTCGATCAACACCAGCCCCGTCGGTCGGCTCGTCGCGAGGTACTTCGATTTGTTCTTCACTGAGTGAAAAGGGGGGGGCGATGGACAAGTCACCCGCGCAGGAACTGCACGAGTCGGGGTTCGAGCAGCTGAAGGAACGCCTTGCCCGCGAGCAGGCGAAGACGGACCCGCGTGACGTGGGATCGCTTCGGCTGCCGGTGGTCGAGCCGAAGCAGGACGGCTTGGAAAAGTGACCCGATGCGACGCGGCTTCGGGGAGTGGTGTGGCTCGGCGAGTCCGCGCCGGTGGTCACTCGCGTGTCGGGTCTGCGGGGGCGTGAGCTATCCCGACACGACGAGACGCGGCGATGTGGTAGCCATCTGCCGGGAGCCGCGCTGCGGTCATCGTGAGCGGATCCGGCGGAGACGTGTAGTGCGCTTCAGCTGATGCAGGTGATCTAAAAAACTCGCCCGCGGGGACGAACCGCGGGCGCCACAACGAGGAGGACTGCATGAGCGCGCCGAATCGCACTCGACACCAAGTTACCAAGGCCATCCCCGTGCGGCAAGCGCGCCATCCACCGGCTCCGCCACCGAAGTGCCCTGCCTGCGAGAGTACGCCCGAACCCACCCTCTGCCACAACTGTGTCGTCTGCGGTTGCCCGCGAGGGGGCGCGTACGTTGCAGCCCGTCCCCTGACGCGTCTCAGTGCCGCCCGGAGGGCCGCATGACCGCCCGCACAGGCCGTTGTCCCCGCTGCGCCCGAGCGCCTGACCGGATTGTGCACGTCCTCGCCGCCAGCGATGCCGCCGGCGATGTCTGGTTTGTCGCCGCTGTCTGCACCGGTTGTCAGACCTTCTGGTTCACGCAGACTGCGGGGGTCAGTCCGCCCTGCGACCACACCCCCATTTGGTCGTGTGCGCGGCTCGAGCGGTGCGTGAACGTCGTGCCCCTGCAGCCGCCACGGGATTCGCAGGAGGAAGTCGACGCGGCGTGGCTCTGGGTGCAGCAGCACGGGTTGGATCCAGCCGAATGCGATCCCCGCGACACCATTCGACGGTACCGCGAAGCGCAGCGAGGGGCGGCGTGACGATGCCCCTGCCGACCGACGGAGACGACATCGGCACGATGCCCGCCGGGCGCGGTCCGGGCCTGGTCGACCGTGGTATCCCGCCACCCGACGACAACGGCGACGGGACACCGACTGAGGCCCGCATGCTAACGCTGGTCGAGGGTACACCAGCCAACAGCGAGGACCACGCGCCGCGGTTCGAACTCTGGACCGCTGCGGAACTCGCCGAGCTGCCGCCCGTCGGGTGGACGGTCGAGCAGATGCTGCCCACGGCAGGACTGTCAGTTCCGTACGGCCAGCCCGGCCATTTGAAGACGTTCTGGTCGCTCGCCCTCTTCCTCGCCGTTACCACCGGCCGACCCTGCTTCGGCCACGCCACGACGTGGGGACCGGGCGTCTGGGTCTCGACCGAGGGCGGCTGGGGACTCGCCGAGCGGATCCGAGCATGGCAGGACGCCAATGAAGTGGCCGACCTCACGGCCGCTTACTTCGTCCGGGAGCCGGTCAACCTGCTCGAGGAGGGACAGGTCTCCGCCTTCCTCGCCGACATCGCGCACGCCATTCCTGGCAGGATCCCGCCCAAGATCGTCACCTTCGACACGCTCCACGGCTCGATGGTGGGCGGCGACGAGAACGATGCCGGCAACATGGGCCGCGTCATCGAGAGCTGCCGCCGCATCAGCCGGACGACGGGTGCGCACGTGCAACTCGTCCACCATATGAGCAAAGACGCCCGCTGGGAGCGCGGCTCAGGATCCCTGCGGGCTGCCGCCGACGCGATGTTCCGGCTCGAATACGAAGACGGCATCCTCACCGTCACGAACGACAAGCAGCGCGACGCCCCGCCCGTCGCCGTCGACCGCCTCCGGCTCGTGACGGTCGGCGGCTCCTGCGTCCTCGAACCCCTCGAAGGGACGCCCCCGGTCGCGCTCACCGACACCGACCGGCGCGTTGCCCACGCAATCCAAGAAGTCTCAATCGACGGTGAGACAACTACCCCCCCAATTCTCGAGGTCGCGAAAGCCTCCCGCGCCTCCGTCTACCGCAGTCTCGCACGACTGGTGCGACTCGGCTACGTCGCGAAACGCCGTGGCAAATACACACTTACCGTCGCCGGAGAGGCTACGTGTCTCACTGGCTCACGGTAGCCTCACAAGGCGCTGAGAGGCCGGGTCAGCAAAGTCTCACGTGTTGGGGGGCCTATATAAGGCCCCCACGTGAGACTGAGACCCTGAGACAGCCCTCCGCTCCCGCGCCCGAATGCCACCAGACCCGGGTTGCTGCGGTGGGCAGCCGTATGGGCGAATTCAGCCATGGAGTTAGCCACCGGCCGAGTTACCTGGCGCTGGTGCAAGATCTTGCATCGAAGGGCCCCATGCTTAGCGATCAGGGGCCGCAGTGAGCGACACCCTGCGCTCGCTGGCGGCCCGGTGGCGGCAGGAGGCGGCGGTTCTGAGGCACCGGGGCGCGGCGGTTCAAGCCGAGGCGCTGCTGTCATGCGCCGTCGAGCTTGAGCGGGCCCTTACCGAGAGCAGCCTCGAGCAGCTGAGTGTGCGCGAAGCGGCCGTTGAGTCGGGCTTTTCGGAGAGCCAGCTACGCCGCCGTTTCCCCGGCATGGCGCGGATCCCACGAGGCCAGCTGCCAAAGAAGGGCGAGCGGCAGCTTGGCCCTGAACTCACGAGGCACGGGTGAAGCCGGACATGCGGTTCGGGCAGGACCCGGAACGCACCCGCGAGTTGGGTCGCAAAGGCGCAGCGATCCGCTGGGCACGGGCACGAGATCGACAGCCGTACACCGGGTCGTTTCTCGCCTTCCTCCACGCAATCGGGCATGGGAGTGTGTCGCGGGCCACCTGGCGGGTGTTCTGGAAGGCCGCTGACGGGTTGCCGCTGTCGGAGGCCGAGCTCGACCTCTTCCGTCGCCACACGGGCCGCCAGCACGCGCCGACGGCGCCGGTACGCGAGTGCTGGGTCCCTGCCGGTCGTCGCGGCGGGAAATCTGAGAACATGATCGCTCGGGCGACATGGCGGGCCATCTCGCGGGACTGGAAGGCCCAGCTTTCGAGCGGCGAGGTCGGTACGATCCCGTTGATTGCCTCCGATCGCTCGCAGGCGCGGAACAGCCTGCGGTATCTCCACGGGCTCGCGCAGCATCCCCTCGTCCAGCCGCTCGTCGCTCGCGTGCTCACGTGGTCGGTCGAGTTCTCGACGGGCGCGATCGTGCAGGTGGCGACGGCGTCGTTCCGTTCGACGCGGGGCTACACGATGATCGACGTCATCCTCGAGGAGTGTGCGTTTTACGCGGTCGAAGGCAGCGCGAATCCGGACGAAGAGTTAGTCGTGGCGCTGCGTCCTGCCCTCCTCACCGTGCCCGACGCCCGGCTCTACGGGATCAGCTCGCCGTACGCACGGCGCGGGATCCTGTGGGCGGCGTATGAACAGCATTGGGGACGCGACGACTCGGACGTGCTCGTCTTCAACGCTGACACGGTGAGCCTCAACCCGACGGTCGATGCGCGGAAGATCGCTCGGGCGTTCGCTGAGGATCCGCTCGCGGCGGCGAGTGAGTACGGCAGCGATGGGCTGGTCAGCTTCCGGCAGGACGTCGAGTCGTTCCTGTCGCGGGAGGCGATCGCGGGGGTGACTGTTCCAGGGCGACGGGAATTGCCGCCGGCGGGACGGTCCTACGTGGCGTTCACGGATCCGAGCGGGGGGTCACAGGACGAGTGGACGTTGGCGATCGCGCACGCGGAAGGCGACGTCGCGGTGCTCGATGCGCTCCGGGCGCGCCGCCCCCCGTTCAGTCCCGCGGAGGTGGTCGAGGAATACGCCACGCTGTTGCGCCGGTATAGCGTGAGCAGTGTGACCGGCGACCACTACGGCGGGTTGTTTCCCATCGAGCTGTTCGCGAAGCACGGCATCTCGTACGCCCAGAGCGAGCGTGCTAAGTCGGACATCTACCAGGAGGCACTGCCCGTCATCAACGCGGGGCGGTGCGAGCTGCTGGATGATCCGACGCTCCGGGGACAGCTGGTGGGCCTCGAGCGGCGGACGGCGCGGGGCGGCAAGAGTTCGATTGATCATGCGCCGGGCGGGCGGGACGATGTGGCGAACGCGGCGCTCGGGGCGGTGCTGCTCGTGACGAGCGGCGGGGCGAGTTGGGATGTCATCATGCGCCACTTCGATTCCACCATAGCGCCGCAGCATGGACCGACGTGTGCGGTCTGTCACCCGCCGCGCACTGAGGCCGCAGAAGTCCAGAAGCCTGCGCCTCCAGCAGTGACGCGGACCGTGATCAAGTCTGGGAGTCTTCCAGCGACGTCGTCGCGCTGTGCGGCCTGCGGCGTGACGTTCAATGCGAGCGACCGCATCGAGCGCTGTCCGCAATGCGTCGACGGCGACGGCTGATCGAATGGACCGCCACGGCTCGTCCCGCAGGCGGCGAGCCGGACGAGAACGGCAAGCAGCACCCCCGTGAACCCATCCTTTACGAGGTGAGCCGCCGCACGATGCGGCGGATCAGGTACCACCACCGGGGCGCGTCGATCGGCGTCTCGGGCAGCGGTCGGTCGCGCAGTTTGGCGAGCGTCGCCAGGATGTCCCGCTCGACAATGCCGTTGGGCGTGTTCCGGCGCGGCGGGGGCACCTGCGTGGGATCTGCCATACGGCCTCCTTCTAGCGCCCACAAGCTACGCGCCGGACCTTTCTCGGCGTCCCTGCGAGAGACGTCCCCCCTACTGGCGGAGGCCGCGTAGAACTGTGTATACTTATGTACACACTAAGAAACCCGTTTCCCGCGTGCTTGTCAAGATCCTTGCGGCGGTGCCCAGCCTCACGAGGTTAGCGAAGGACTCGGGCGTCTCGGTTCGGGCCATCCGGGCGTATCGGTATGGAAAACGCACGCCGGAGGCCCCGCAGGTGCTGCAGGGGCTAGTGCGCGGGCTGCGGCGGCAATCGAGGGAGTTGACGAGGATGGCCGACGAGCTCGAACGGGCGGCGGCCCAACCCCCACCACGGAGGAGGCGAGCATGAGTCGGCGACAAGGACGGAAGGGCGCCGGAGCCCGGTGGTCGTGGAGCGCGGGCGAGTACGGCGGTCGCGTCCGCGTCTTCGAGGGCAAGAACGGCTGGCTGTACGCCACCGTGCCGCTCGAGCGCCCAACTGGGGAACGCCCACGCTACCGTAAGCTAGCCCTCAAGCACCGCGATCATGAGCGGGGCAAGGGATGGGCGAAGGATCAAGCCGAGCGGCTCGCGGCAGGGTGGCAGAGCGCAGCGGACGACGTGCCGACCGTAGCCCGCGTATTCGCCGCCTACCGCACGGCCCGGACGGACGCCGATCTCTCGCCCACGTCGCGCTACATCGACGAGCGGTGCGGCGGACGGCCACCCGATCACAACGTCCCCGGCGATCGCGGCGACCCCGGTCTGTTCGTGCGCGTGTTCGGCGCGGACCGCGACCTCTCGAAACTCACGCTTGGGGAGTGGGAGCACTTCATCCGGCTGCGGCAGACGGGCGCGGTCGATGCGTGGGGCCGTCCAGTCTCCGAGCCCGTGACGCCGACGGATCCCAAGCGTCGGGCCGTGCGGGCGCGCACCGTCGAGGCTGACTGCGAATGGCTCGCGATCGTCTGCAACTGGGCCATGGAGTGGGAGGACCGCCACACGGGGAAGCCGCTCCTTCGTGAGCATCCGCTCAAGCGTGAGCGTTTCCGCGACGCCGTACCGCACGAGCAGAATCCGCGTCGGCCCGTAGCGACGCAGGACCGGCTCGAGGCGATTCTCGGGCAGTCCGGGAACGTGCATCCGTTCCTGCCGCAGCTGCTCGTGATTGTGAACGGGACCGGGCGACGGATCAACGCGGTCCTGCAGCTGCGCTACCAAGACCTCCGGCTCGCCAAGTCCGCAGCCGCGCCGTATGGGGCGATCCAGTGGCCGGGCGAGACCGATAAGACGGGGAAGGCGTGGAGCGCACCGATCAACGCGACGGTCCGCGAGACGCTCGACACGATGCTGTCCGAGCGCCCCGGACTTGGCGGAGCGTATCTGTTCCCCGCCCCGGCCGATCCCGCGAAGCCGATGAACCGCTGGTTCGCCTCGAAGCTGCTCCAGAAGGCCGAGCGGTTGGCGAAGGTGGGCAAGCAGTCCGGATCCCTCTGGCACGCCTACCGTCGGAAGTGGGGCACGGAGCGCAAGCACCTCCCTGTGCAGGACGTCGCGCAGGCCGGTGGGTGGAAGAACACCGCGACGCTCGAGACGATCTACCAGCAGCCGGACGACGCGACCATGTACACTGTCGTTTCACAGCCGATGGAGTTGCGGGAGGCGCAGCAGGCGTAGGACCACTAGTGGTGGTGGATGTCTTGCAGCATTTTCACGGGACTGAGATCAACCGACAGCATTAGGCTGCGAAGAACTGGTTCGGCTCGCAGCCTAATGCTAGTTAGGCTGACGCCGCGTGTTGAAGTCAACAACGGTTACTCGAGGGGTGCGCGGGGCGAGCATCGAGGCGGGTGATCCCCGCCTGGAGCCGTCGGGGGTCGCCGCTGCAGGGGCGGGGTCGGTGAACCGTAGCTGGGTCGGCGCAGCCTAACAAGCGCTTGCAGCTGGCGGCGCCTGCTTGTCAGAGTAGAATTCCATTTATGAGAAACAACCCTAGGCGCCGCAGCTGAAGCGCGATCCGTTAGGCACCTGCGTATTTCCCTCTTGAGGAGATAGTGTCGCACAAGAAGAAGAAGGCCAAGGCAGCTAGAGCTGAGAGTTACACGGCTCTCGAGAAACATCAGCGCGAAGGTAAGCTTCTCAAGCCGCCCTTTGCGAAGCTTACCAATCTTGCATTCTCATCATGGTTTAGCGATCGCCTGCCAGATGTACTTTGGGCGGCTTTGTTGATCACGCACGTTGGTCGGAACGAGGCTCTTCAGATCTTTAGACGAGTCGCCAAAGCTGCCGAAGGCTCCTTTCAGACAGGCACCAACCCGAATACGACACACTCTGGTTTGGCTACCCTACCTGGCGACCTGGCGCAAAAGATTGTAGGAACTGTGTGCTCGTCGGCAGAAGCGCGATCTGTTCTCCGATCCTTACTGCTTCTCGACGATCTCCCATCCAAGGATCTGTGGAACAGTGCAATAGGTGAACGTCCAACATCCAATGACTGGCATAGCCTCGCTATCGCAGTTGGTCACACCTTTGATCACCAGTCTCAGGAAGCTACAGACTGTCGTTGGTGTTGCGTTCTATTCAAGGTGGTTTGTGGTCAAGTCAAATTGCCGTCTCGCGAGATGGTAGAGGAGATTTTGTTCTATCCTGACAAAGGTGATCAGCGCAAAGTTCGTCCGATGATCCGAGCCACAGAAATCGCCTTTGCTACGGGTCCTGGGACAGAGTCGAGCGCCTGGAGCGCGGCCTTTTGGGAGGAATGCAGGCGCAAGACAAGCTGTGTCCCCCGTCCGTTAGTTCCTGCGAGCATCAGCATCAGGGTGGGAACGACCGCCGCCAGAGTTGCAGCTGTATCAGCGGCGCTCGCAAACCATTCCGCGAAAACGCTTGTGACGACAGGCATTGACCCCAGACACGACGCCGTTTTCGGATTTGGTGGGTACGCTCTTGCCATTCTGGGAGAGCTGATGCGCGTAGGTAACTCGAGTGCCATCCTCGGCCGACTAGGACTACGGACGTTACTCGAATCTTTTGTCAATCTTCAATATTTGGCAGCGCGCGACGATCCTAGGTTGTGGCTTGCGTTCCGACAATACGGTGCAGGTCAAGCTAAGCTTGCATTCCTCAAATTGGATGAGACTGAGCTTGGCGAAGTTGGCCACGTGTCTCGTGACCTGTTAGATGCTGTTGCAAATGAAGATCAGTCCCTCGAATACCTCACCATCAACGTCGGTCATTGGGATGATTCGAACTTGAGGCTGCTAGCTGACAAAGCGGATGTAAAAAATGAGTACGACGCCGTATATCCATGGTCCTCCGCATTTGTTCACGCGAATTGGGGTGCCTTCCGATCTTGCTGCTTTGATCTCTGCATAAATCCTTTGCACCGTGCTCATCGTATCCTGAGGACTGATGTTCTCGCCCTCAATGACGTTCTTGACGACGCAGCTCGTCTCGTGGATGGTATTCTGGACGTGGTGGCCCGTTTGTACGGACCGTTCCAAGAGCGTGTATCTGTATCGGGCGCAGACGCCTAACATGCGCCTGAAGTTGACGGCGCCGTCCTTTAAAGGGAAACGTTGCGTTTGTGATTACTGAGAGTATGCGCCGCAGCTTAGGCGCGGTCCGTTAGGCGGCGGCTATCTCTATGGCCCCTTCAGTCAAACTGATCCCTGGTGTTCACGACACGCCGCTGCTTGAGAACTGGCAGCAGATTCTCAAACTCAAGGACGAATACGGTTTCGAAAGGGATCGTTGGACCTTCCGGGGCCAGGAGGATGCTACTTGGGAGCTGCGCTCGACCTTCGAACGCTCGAGGGAAGGCGGGGGGAACGAACCAGCTTGGAAATACGAAGCTGCCACTCTTCGGGAGTTTACGAGGCGCGCCCACCACTACGTGAACGATTTGCCCGACCCATGGAACACACTTGAATGGCTAGCTCTAATCCGCCACTACGGCGCGCCATCCCGCCTATTGGACTGCACATACTCGTTTTACATAGCCGCCTACTTTGCCCTGCAGCGCTCAACTGAGCGGACAGGCCTCGCAGCGGTTTGGGCTATCAACACGTCGTGGCTCAAGGAAGTCTATAGAAAGCAGTTCCCGGGTCGCCTCAAACGCAGGAACGAGGATTTTCGCTTCAAGGAGCCGCCCGATTTCAAGAAGCATTTCTTGATAGCGCGACGGCCGGCCAGGTTTGTCGCTCCAGTAAACCCGTACCGTCTCAATGAGCGTCTAAGCGCTCAGCGGGGACTCTTCTTATGCCCTGGCGACCTTGACGCGACATTCATGAAGAACTTGCTTCCCGACAAATCCCGGCCTGATAAGGAAAGGGTCGTCCGAGTCCTCATTGATTATTCCCTCAAGACGAATGGCCTTCGCGAGCTCCGTCGAATGAACGTCAACGCAGCCACGCTGTTCCCAGACTTAGCGGGCTTTGCGTTGTCTCTGCACGACTGGTTCTATCTACCTCTCAACTTTACCGAGAAGGACTTGCGTTTAGTAATCGAAGGCCACTTTCCCGGAGACCGCTACTAGTGAGACGCGCCTAACAAGCGCTTGAAGCTGGCGGGCGCGGCTAAGTAGGGTAGACTTCCGTTTGTCGACCAGATGAATCCCGATACGCAACTGAAGGTGCGGCGCGCCCGCCCTATCCGCGCCGCAGCTTGAGCGCGATTCGTTAGGCGGCACCATTCACTTCTCTCCAAGGTTGGCACATGACTACACCAGACGGGAATACACCTCTCGAAAAGGCTGACCTAGCTCTCAGGCGTGAACAGTTTGACTTCGAACGCGCTTCAAAGACCGAAGAGCTTAGTATCAAGCGCCGTGAGTTCTGGACTTCATTATTGACTGTGCCAGTCCCCCTCATCATTGCTGCACTTACTCTTATCGTCGGTGTACTGAATCAAGTCAGCGCGGCGAGGGACCAACTCGAACTCAAGGCAGCCGAGATTGTGATGAGTGCCGAGGGCCCCTATGCCGCCAAGGCTCGACTAGCCGCCCTCCGACAGCTGTTCGGCGAAAGGTTGCGACTAACCTTCGACAGTACGCTCGCCCTAACGGACATGGGCGCCCCAGGGCGCGACCGCAGGCTTGCAATCCTCCAACTACTCATCGAACATCCAGCGCAGTGCAAAGAGGTTTTAGGGACTGCCGACGTCATCTTTCCACATACCGATTTCATACAGGATCTCCGTAAAAACCCTCCTTGTGCAGCGGGGCGAAGGGGGTCCACAAACCCTTGACACGGATTGAGGAGTCATGAAGAAGAGTGCTGCCTAACCCGGCTTGAAGCTCGGGCGCGCAGGGTCGAGTCAGTGCGTTTGGTGTGGTCTAACACGTGGTCGAACTCTGACGCGCAGGATGCGCGTTTGAGCGGCGAAAGACGCGCAGGATGCGCCAGATTTCAGCGAGTTACGCGCAGGATGCGTGAAAACAGGGCGTAGGACGACGGATGGGGTTCAGGGGGTCGCGGGTTCAAATCCCGCCGTCCCGACTGAGTGAAGATCAAGCCTCACATCGACTTCGGATGTGGGGCTTTTTCTTCGTCGCGCCCCGTGCTGTGAGTAATGCTGTGAGTTTCTACCGGCTCACGATCCGGTGCGTAGGATGCAACACCACGTTCTTGATCGTCTCGGCGTCGGCCAGCTGGTACGAGGTCATCAGCACCTCTTCGGTCTTCCAACCGCCCGCCGCGGCGACGTCCTTCACGGGGTAGCCTTTCCGCTCCGTCGCCCACTTCCGCCGAATCGAGTGCCACATCCCGCGCCGCTGCGGCACAACCTTGGCCAACTTGTATGCTCGCCGCAGCCAGTCATCGAACAGATGACGATTGCACGGCTTCGTCGGATCTTTCGGCGATGGGAATACCGCCGTCTGTCCGATTGCCGCTTGCGCTTTCTGCTGCGCTGCGAGCGCATCGCGCACCGACTCGCTCATCACCACGACT
>JACXTT010007814.1_pt1 | contig 14986 bp, 15 predicted proteins | sample 9270951 | NCBI WGS metagenome assembly JACXTT01 (sample SAMN15532306, study PRJNA645909) | rock metagenome | isolation source: weathered quartz diorite | place: Puerto Rico | collected 2017-06-21
TATTACTTACATTTAATAGATATTAAAGACAAGTATACCTATTGTTATGAAATTAATAGTTTGACCGATAAAATGCTTTCACTTAGTCCTTTTGACAAAGGCCGTGGTATACTATTTTGGAAACAGACTCGAAATCGTGTGAAACATTAACTTATGGAGAGAGAATGACTTAATAATGTAATATGCTACTTTTTTCTCCCTTCTTTCATCTAGGAAGACCTTATAAGTAATTGCCATGTTAAATAGGGGTTAACATGGGTGGTTTTTGAAGGTGTTCAAACAATGTTCAAACAAAAGGCATAAAAAAAGCACCTACATCTCTATAAGTGCTTCTCCTTATTCGCTCCCAAAGCTGGACTTGAACCAGCGACCCTCTGATTAACAGTCAGATGCTCTAACCAACTGAGCTATTTGGGAATACCTGCCCCTATTCGGGGTTGCAAAAATAGGGAAAAATGTATTCCGGAAAAATCTGTTCAGAAAAAATATCTCAAAGCCACCAACCCTTCTGTTCTACACCAATATATATGCCATCCGGGCGCTGTTCGGCCAGGTAGGTTTTCAGGTAATAACCCTCGCCACTCGTATTACGACCATTCTGCATATTAAAGCGGTAGCGGTGTACTGGACATACGATCTGGCCCTGTGCATCGATATACCCGTCGGACATGATACCACTGGCATGCGGACATTTTTGGGAGAAAGCATAAAACAGCCCCCCGTGTCGTGCCAGGGTCATCTTTTTGCCGTCTACCTCCACCTGGCACATATGGTTTTCCTGCCAGGGAAGCATGGCGGGGTCATCTGCAACCTTGAACCAGTGGATCTTTTTTTCTGTCATGAAATGGAACTCAAAAATGAACGGTACGGTAAGGATAACGTATCTGGTACATGTCACGCACTTTATTCAGGATTAGTTCGCGCAACGCCTCTACATTCCTGCGCTCAAGGGCCGATATGAACACACAACTGTTATGCGTGGCTTCGTCCCACTTGTCTTTCAAATCCTGTAAGATCTCTGTTTTCACACTGTCTTCCAGCCATTCATCGAACGTGCGCTCTTCGTACAGATCCATTTTATTGAAAATGGTGAGTACCGGCTTTTCAAAAGCCTTCAAGTCCTGCAAGGTCTTGTTCACCACTCCTATCTGCTCTTCATACTGCGGGTGAGAGGTATCTACTACATGCAATAAAATATCTGCCTCTCTTACTTCATCCAGTGTACTCTTGAAACTTTCTACCAGGTGGTGTGGCAATTTGCGAATGAATCCTACGGTATCGCTCAATAAAAAAGGTGTGTTTTCAAAGACTACTTTTCGGGTAGTAGTGTCGAGCGTTGCAAAAAGCTTGTTTTCGGCAAACACTTCGCTCTTGCTCAGCAAATTCATCAACGTGCTTTTGCCCACATTGGTATAACCCACCAGTGAAACACGTATCAGTTCGCCCCGGTCTTTGCGTTGCGTGAAAGCCTGCTTGTCTATCTCTGACAGGCGCTTACGCAGCAAAGAAATTTTATCCTTCACAATACGACGGTCGGTCTCGATCTCTGTTTCACCCGGTCCGCGAGTACCGATACCACCTCCCTGTCTTTCCAGGTGTTTCCACATCCCTTTGAGTCGGGGTAGCAGGTATTGGTATTGTGCCAGCTCTACCTGCACTTTGGCCTGCGCTGTACGCGCACGCCGCGCAAAAATATCGAGGATCAGGTCACTTCGGTCGATCACTTTAATGCCCAGCTCCTTTTCAATATTGGTGATTTGCGATCCGGTGAGTTCATCGTCGAAAATAACGAGGTCTATCTCCCTGCTTGATGCATACTCGCGTATCTCTTCCAGCTTACCCTTGCCCACAAACGTGCGGCTATCGGGATGCGCCATTTTCTGTGTAAACCGTTTAACGGCAATGGCCCCGGCCGTCTCGGAAAGAAACGCCAGTTCATCGAGGTATTCGGCCACCTGCTCATTGGTCTGATCTTTCTGTATCAATCCCACCAGTACAGCCTTCTCTTCACGCTGTATTACCTGCTTTTTTTCGATCATAGGGTGCAAAGGTAGGGCGGATCGCCAATAAAAAGGGTGATGCCGGAAGCATCACCCTAATAATATGTTATGACTGAACGACCGATTAAAGTCCGCTGATGGTAAGTCCGATAGAGAACTTATGCATATTCGGCCCCGCCCCGTCTTTCAATACACCTGTAATCTGGTAACCCGCATCCAGCGAAAGAATACCATAACCAACACGGCCGGTTACCGCCAGCATGGTGCCATCGATAAAGCGTTTGTCGTACTCTTTTACAATATAGGTAGGTCCGTAAATAGAAGCGCCATTCTTATTCACCAGGTTCTTTCCCTTGGTATAAGCTTTCAGCAAAGTACCTACTTTCACGCCCAGTGCTGCTTTCCAGGATTTATTGGGGTTGGCGGGATTGGCATAATAACGCAATTCAACAGGAGCCTCTACATACATGGTGGTGAGCTTGCTCTTCTTGAAATGATCAGTGCTGTCCTGGTTGGTGAAAGGCAGTTTAGACGTCAGTGATTTGATGTCCACCTTGGTATTCTTGAAGAACATATTGCTGGTACCGATGCCCAAACCCAGACCTACACTAAAATGAGGATTGGTCTTGAAGGGCTTATCGAACATGAAATAAAAATTGAAATGCCGGCTGAAACCGCTGGTCCGTACACTGTCGGGAGCACCCTGCCAGCTGTCGCTGCCATATTGGATCATGAAATGGTCGGCTGACCTGCTGCTGATATCTATCTTACTCCAGTCTCTTTTGGTCTTGGTATCTGTTTGCGCCATGGAGAAAATGCTCAGGGAGGCGCCCAGCAGTAATAGTAGTGTTTTTTTCATTTGATAGCTATGAGGGGCAAAAATAATAGAATTGAGGGCACCTCAGAGGTTAAAAATAAGTCAAATCCCCGGAATACATTAAAAAAGGCGGGTTACCCCGCCCTTTTGTACAACCGTTGGTTCCTCAAAATCTCTTACGACAACACAGTGATCAGCCCTTTCAACACAGCCCCCAATTTCACGGCTTCCAATACCCTGGCTTCACTGCTTCCATGCTGTAAAACGGATTGTTCGTGCGACTTCACACATAATTCACAACCATTTATTGACGAGATCACCAGGCTCACCAGTTCAAAGAACTCTTTTCCCAGCACGGGATTCATCATGATGCTCATTTTGATGCCGGCCGGATGGTTCTGGTAGAACTCTTTATTGGTGAAATGGCGAAAACGGTAGAATATATTGTTGGTATTCATCAGCGAAGTACAGGCAACGATCTCTGCCAGTTCTCCTTCATTGGCGCCAGCTTCGAGTGCCTGGCGGGAGAAACTTTCCCGGAGAGAACTGTTTTTTTCATTCACAGCTACTGCCAGTGCAAGCAACAATGCCTCCTTTTTATTCAAGTATTGCGTGTTGTTGAGCACATTGCTCACATTGATCTTCAGGTCGCGGATGTATTTGGCATCCACGTCGAGCAGTGCCTGTGCATTGGCTGAAACGGTATAGTCAGACAACTGCAGGTCATTCAGCAGGTTGCTGAAAGTTTCATTTTGTATGATGGATTCACTCATGATACACGGATTAATTCAGGTTCAACTGTGTGGTGAGGGTTTCTTCGCCTTTGCTCCAGTTACAGGGGCAGAGCTCGTCGGTCTGCAAAGCATCCAGTACGCGGATCACTTCCTGTACGCTGCGGCCTACATTCAGGTCGTATACACTTACCCAGCGAACGATACCCTGTGGATCGATGATGAAAGTAGCGCGGTAAGCGATCTTTTCTTCAGCATCCAAAATGCCCAGCTCTTCTGCCAATGATTTGGAAGTATCGGCCAGCATGGGAAATTTCAGGTCGCGCAGGTCGTTGTGGTCCCTTCTCCAGGCGGCGTGCACAAATTCAGAATCGGTAGAAGCGCCGATCAGTACTGTGTCGCGGTCGGTGAACTCGCTGTGTTTTTTGTTGAATTCGGCAATCTCGGTAGGACAAACGAATGTAAAGTCCTTAGGCCACCAGAACATAACAGTCCATTTGCCTTTTTCTGTTGCATACTCGTTGGTCAATTCGATGAACTCTTTTCCTTTCTCGATAGAAACCACTGCTTTTTTCTTGAATGCAGGAAACTGGTTTCCGATAGATAATACTCTGTTACTCATATTGTGTAGTTGTTTTTTACAATAGAGTGCAAATGTCTGCTATTCGCTGATAGCTTTTTATATATTGTTTCTATATACTGATAGAAAATATCTATTAGTCAACACAGCGTTTAACTCTTCACTTTTAACGCATGATTTTCTTACTTCGCTTTTACTTTCAGCAAATCATCAAACTGCTCCAGGCTGAGCTGTTTCGCAATGATGCGTTTGTCTTTATCGAGCAGGTATAAAGTAGGTGTTTTGATGATGTCGAACAGTTGCCGGTAATTGGCTTGCCCGGATTTTTCAATAGCTTCTTTTGCTTCCTTGGTTTCATAAGCCTGCAGCCAGTCGCGCGATAATTGCTTAGCGGCGATGAATTTTTTCCAGGAAGGAATCTCATTCTCATAAATGTTCACCGACAGCACTTTCACGCCCATACCCTTCCATTTGGCCTTGTATATGGAGTCAAGCCGGGGGATCTCTTCTTTACAATGTCCGCAGTTGGGATCCCAGAAAGCGATCACGGTAAAAGGCGCCTGTATAGCGTACAAAGACACCGGTTTGCCGGTGGTATCGCTGAGGTTGAGCGTGGGGGAGGGCTGTCCGATCTGGTTGGCCATCAGGAAATAAGCCCGTTCGGTAACCGTCTTGCGTGAAGCCTGGTTCAGCAACACGGTATCGCCCTTGGCATAAAAATTTTCGAAGAGATACACAAAGACCTTGTCCTGCCCCATGAATTCAGGATTCATGTACTTATTAGTGAACTTGGTGAGTAAATAAGGATAGATCTCTTTGCCGGTTCTCGCATAGAGCAGCATGTATTTTACTTCTGCAATCAGCGAGTCGGGATCGGGCGATACATAATATTTAAAGTATTCGTCGAGTTTGTTTTCAAAAAAGGGTGTACGCAGCAGGCGATCGTCATTAAAATGTACATCATCCCAATAATGATCTTTCACAAAGCGGTATGGATACAGGGAATCCGGCTTGCTATTCACTATGGGAACCGGCGGTGCAGTAGGTCGCTTCATGGTATTGAACAACACAGACAACAGAGATTGCGGGTATTTTTCTGTGATATCGGTCTGGAACTGGCGGATCGCTTTATCGGCTTTGACGATTTCGGCCTTTGCAGCGGCTGAGTCGGCGCCAGTCCTGGCTGCATGATAAGCGGCTTCGGACTGCTGGATCTTTTTACCTTGGGTAGTGGATATTTCAGAATAGGTTTTGAAAAGGTCGTTGTCAAAAGAGCCGGTGATCACCGCTTGTTCTTTGAGGGAAGTATCGCCGGCAATGGAAAAATGCTGCTTATCATCCATCAATAATTCAAACTGAACCGTAAGTTGCGGGGTTACCACGAAATAAATACCACCGGTAAGCTTGGTGTTGCCACGAAATACGCCCTGGCTTTTTTCGTTCAGCATGGTAGAATCAACCAGTGCCCTGCCCTTACCCATATAGCTGCCGAGGTACACTTTGCAGTTCTTAAGCGGTGTAAGCGTGATACTGATATTGCGTCCGCTGGCAGCAGCCTGGGGTTTAGCCGGCGCCGTTTTTTGCTGCGCCGCAAGAGAAAGACCGGAACAAAGGAAGACCAAAAAGATGCTGATACGATTCATAATAAGGTATTGGATGGTAAATGTAGTTAAATAGGCTATCCTGATTACATTTGCAACCGTGGGAAAACAAAGAAAAAATACAATTTTAGAAAATGTTTTGGTACAGGACTATGCCGCTGAAGGAAAATCTTTGTCGCGCGTAGATGGGAAAGTAATATTCATTGAAGGAGCAGTGCCGGGCGATGTAGTAGATATCCGCTTATCAAAAAACAAATCCGACTGGGCCGAAGGACAGGCCATCCAGATCAAAACACCATCACCTTCACGTGTAACGCCGTTCTGTTCTCATTTTGGTGTTTGCGGAGGATGTCAGTGGCAGATGCTTCCATACGAACAGCAACTCGTATATAAACAAAAACAGGTAACAGACAACCTGCAACGCATTGGCAGGATCAGTTTGCCACCCATTTCATCCATCATTGGCGCCGATGCCACAACAGGTTACCGGAACAAGATGGAATATACTTTCGCCACCCGGAAATTCATCCCTGCTGATGAGTTCCAGCAAATGAAAGCAGCGGGCCTTTCCTGGGAATCACAACCCGGCGCCGCAGGTTTTCATGTAAGAGGATTTTTCGACCGGGTAGTGGAGATCGATACCTGCTACCTGCAGGAAGAACCCACCAACCAATTGAGAAAAGCCGCCGCCCGGTTTGCTATAGAAGAAGGTCTTTCGTTCTATGATATCAAACAACACCAGGGCTGGCTGCGTAACATGCTGGTGCGCAACACCACTACCGGCGAACTGATGGTGAACCTGGTATTGGGGTATGAAGATGCAACTGCCCGGAAAAAATTACTCGATCAGTTACTGCAGCAATTTCCGCAGATCACTACCTTATTATATACCATCAACACCAAAAAGAACGATAGCCTCTACGATCTCGATCCCAAAACTTATTATGGTAAGGGATATATCATAGAAACACTGGAAGATTTCCGTTTCAAGATCAGCCCTAAATCGTTCTTCCAGACCAATACCCGCCAGGCCGAAAAATTATACAGGGTAACGCGTGAGTTTGCTGAACTCAATGGCAGCCAGACAGTATACGACCTGTATTGCGGCACCGGCAGTATTGGTATTTTTGTAAGTAAAGGAGCGAAAAAAGTGGTGGGTGTGGAAGCAGTAGCCGATGCCATCGCCGACGCAAAAGAAAATGCGCAACTGAACGGATTGAATCATACCGCTTTTTTCACGGGTGATGTGATAGACGTATGTGACGATGCTTTCTTTGACACCCATGGCCGACCCGATGTGGTGATCACCGATCCGCCCAGGGCGGGCATGCATGAAAAGCTCGTTAAAAAACTACTGGATATCGCAGCCCCCACGGTGGTTTATGTAAGTTGCAATCCGGCAACGCAGGCGCGGGATCTGGGATTGCTGGATGAAAAATACCGGGTAGAAAAAATACAGCCGGTTGACATGTTCCCCCATACCTTGCACATAGAAAACGTTGTACAGCTAAAACTCAAGGACCAATGACAGAATTCAGGCCCAGCCGGTTTGAGATATTGCCTACCATTATCAAAAACCTGCTCATCATCAACGGACTGGTTTTCCTGGCGCAGAATACAATAGGAAAGAACCCGGCTATTGCTGCGCACCTGGACGATCTTTTTGCACTGCATGCCTGGCAAAGCAGCCTGTTTAAACCCTGGCAGCTGATTACCCACATGTTCATGCATGGCGGGATCTGGCATATCATTGGTAACATGTTTGCCCTGTGGATGTTCGGATCGATACTGGAGAACCTCTGGGGCTCGAAGCGCTTCCTGATCTTTTATTTTATATGCGGACTGGGCGCGGCCTTCATACACCTGCTTTTCCTGAGCTATGAATTCACACCCATGATGCATGACTATGCGTTGATTGTGAGCAAACATTCGAGTGGCGGAGCGGCTGCGGTAACAGATGCCATCTTACAGTTCGGACGTAAATATGAATTGCGGTATGCAACAGATCCCGACCTGCTATCACTGGTAAGCGCCAATCCCGGTAATCCCGAGATCGCTAACCAGTTGTTCAGGGTGGTCACGGATTTTTATGAGAAGAACATCGATATGGCTACGATCGGCGCCAGCGGAGCGGTGTTCGGTGTACTGGCAGCTTTTGTGTACCTGTTTCCCAATACTTACATCTATCTCTATTTCCTGGTACCCATCAAAGCCAAGTGGCTGGGCCTGATCTATTTTGGATACGAAGTGGTGTACGCCATTCAGAATTCAGCGGGCGATAATGTAGCACGATGGGCGCATATCGGCGGCGCCATCGTTGGGTTGCTGATGGTGATGACCTGGAACAAAACGAATAAAAAAACGTTTTATTAAAAAGCGGCAAAGAGATGGTTATGCAATCAATGAAAAGCAATCGTAAAATACTGTTGGGACAAGACAACAATGCGCTGGTGTTATTGTTTGCCATCAACATGCTCCTGTTTGCCGGTATCGTATCGCTCAAGATCATTTATTACCTCTCCGGCAGTCCTGCTGAATTGTTTTACCAGCAGGTGCTCAACTGGCTCAGTCTTCCCGCTTCATTCGGACAACTGGCCGGCCGACCCTGGACCTTGCTGGTGTATATGTTTGCACACCATGGTATCTGGCAACTGGTGAGCAGCATGTTGTGGCTCTGGTGTTTTGGATACATACTGCAGGACCTGGCCGGTAACAACAAACTGATTCCTATTTACCTCTATGGCGGATTCATAGGTGGTGTACTTTTTTTGTTGAGTAACAACCTGGTACCTGTTCTGGCGCGTGACCTGAACAATATAGCGCCCATGCTTGGTGCCGGTGCAGCTGTGATGGCCATTGCAGTAGCCACCACCACACTGGCACCCGATTACCGCATTTTTCCCCTGATCAATGGAGGCATTCCGCTTTGGGTACTGGCACTTATTTATGTGGCGATAGATTTTGCTACCCTGGCCGGATCGAACGCGGGCATTGCCATTGCACATTTGGGAGCAGGCATCACTGGTTTCTTTTTTATCAGGCAGTTGCGCAGGGGGCAGGACTGGTCTTTGTGGATGGTACGCGTGGTGAATTGGGTGGATAATCTTTTCAACCCGGAAAAAAAACATGCCGAAGGCAAAGGGAGACTGTTTTACAAATCAGACAGGAAACCTTATACCAAAACATCTCAGGTTTCCCAGCAAAAACTTGATGCCATACTGGACAAGATCAACCAGCATGGATATGAGCAACTTACAGACGAAGAGAAAGCATTCCTGGAGCAGGCCAGTAAAGAAGAGTTGTAAGGCTTGGCATAAGATTCCGTAAATTTACGCATGGCCAAGACCCTTTTTCGTCGTGCAGTAAAAACAACGCTTATCGGAATCAATCTCTTGCTCGTTGCGTTATTTTTATTGGCTTGTCTTTCGCCATACCTTAATCCCACGCATTGGTGGTTGATTGGTTTTACCGGCCTCATTGTTCCTTACCTGGTTTTATTGCTGATATTTTTCCTGATCGGCTGGCTCATTGCGAAGCCTGTATTGGCTTTGCTGCCACTGCTTGCCTTATGCGTGGGTTATCAGCAACTCAATGTATTATTCGCCTGGCATCCCGGATCGGGTATCAACAAGCCTAAAAAAGGCAATGACCTGCGGGTGGTGGACTGGAATGTGCAGAGCTTTAACGGGCTGTCTAAAAACAAAGAAACCAAAAAACACATCCGCGAAGAAGTGGCGCAAACCGTGCTGAAGCTGGAGCCTGATGTGATTTGCATGCAGGAGTTTAACCACGCCAGTCATTCCGGCAATAATGCCGATAATCTCTCTCTGTTTACTGGCCGCTACCCTTATTATTATTTTTCGAGAGACTATCAGCGTAATAACGGTGAGTACCAGTCGGGCTGCATCATTTTTTCCAAATACCCCATTGTTGATTCCGGCAGGGTAAAATACCCGGTAGCAGAAAGTCTTATCTATGTAGATGTGGTAAAGGGTGCCGATACCATACGCCTGTTTACCACGCACCTGCAATCTTTCAAATTCAAAAAGGGTGACTATAGCGACCTGGAAAAGATCCGCACACAGGATGAAGAAGCCCTGATGGCGTCTAAAAATATTTTTGCGAAAATGAAGCTGGCTTTTCGCCGGAGGGGTGTACAGGCTTCGCTGGTGCGGGAAGCATTGGATACCAGCCCGTATCCTTCTGTTATCTGCGGCGATTTCAATGATGTACCCAATTCGTATACCTATTTTCATATCAAAGACAGCTGGCAGGACGCTTTCCTGAAAAAAGGCTTTGGTATCGGCCGTAGTTTCATATCCCTGGGGCCTACACTGCGAATCGATTATATCCTGGCCGACAAGCGTTTCGAAGTGAGGCAGTTTGATATGGTGGATGAAGACCTGAGCGACCATATTATGCTGGTATCCGACCTTCGTTTAAGAAAATAAAATATCTTCGCAGCCCCGCTTAATAACGCCTAATGTCACTCAAAGTATATAATTCACTTACCCGCGAAAAAGAAACATTCACGCCCATCAATGCGCCTTATGTAGGCATGTATGTATGCGGCCCCACCGTAAGCGGAGAAAGCCATCTGGGTCACGCCCGGCCTTTCATCACATTTGATGTTATCTACCGTTACCTTTTATACCTGGGTTATAAAGTGCGGTATGTACGAAACATCACCGATGCCGGACACTTTGAGGAAGAAGGGCGCGAAGCGGAAGACAAGATCAGCAACAAAGCGGTACTGGAGAAACTGGAACCCATGGAGTTGGTGCAGAAATACACCAACCTCTATCACTGGGCCATGCATCGCTTCAACAACCTGAACCCCAGCATTGAACCTACCGCTACCGGTCATATTATTGAGCAGATTGAAATGATCAAAAAGATCATTGCCGATGGGTATGCCTATGAAGCAAATGGATCTGTGTACTTTGATGTAGAGAAATACAATACCGATTTTTCTAAGAAAGGACAACCTTACGGCATATTGAGTGGCCGTATTTTGGAAGACCAACTCGATAGTACCCGCGAACTGGATAACCAGGACGAGAAGAGGAACAAAAGCGATTTTGCCCTTTGGAAACATGCGCCGCCCGAACACATCATGCGCTGGCAAAGTCCCTGGGGAGAAGGCTTTCCGGGCTGGCACATCGAATGCTCGGCCATGAGTACCAAATACCTCGGAAAAGAATTTGATATACATGGTGGCGGGATGGACCTGCAGTTCCCGCATCATGAATGTGAGATCGCACAGAGTACCGTATGTAACCACAAGACCCCGGCCCGTTATTGGCTGCACAATAACATGATCACCATCAACGGGAAAAAAATGGGTAAGAGTTATAACAATGTGATCAGGCTTACCGAACTGTTCAGCGGATCGCATCCCGCACTCACGCAGGCCTATCATCCCATGACCATCCGTTTCTTCATCTTGCAAAGCCATTACCGGGGTACACTCGATTTCAGCAATGAAGCATTGCAGGCCTCGGAAAAAGCCATGAAACGTTTGTGGGAAGCGTATCAGTGGTTGCAACAGTCGGGCATCTACGGAGCCGATACCGCTGGTGATGCGGCACTGGACGGAAAAGTGAAAAAGCTGGTAGAGGAGTTTGATGAGTTCATGAACGATGATTTCAACACAGCAAAAGTACTGGCCAATATGTTCGAGTTGGTATCTGTGATCAATTCTATTAAAGACAAACATATAGCGGCTGAATCTTTATCAACCACTACAGTGGCATTGTTGCAAACACAACTGAAAGCCTATGTAGAAGACATCTTTGGATTGCAGAGCGAACGATCTGCCGACGACGGTAAACTCGAAGGCGTATTGCAGTTACTGATGGACATACGCAAGGAGGCCAAGACCCGCAAAGATTTCGTTACCAGCGATAAGATCCGGAATGAACTGGCAGCGCTGGGTGTGCAGCTGAAAGACGAAAAAGGTGGTGGTATGAGTTATACCTTCGGTTAAGTATCATCAGATCACAGATTCATGGCTGCAATCATCGGCATGCGCGTGGTTGTGTACGCGACAAAGTTTATAGTTCAGGAAATGAGCGGTAACGATCAGTATCACGGCTGGCAACAGTAACCACAACTGTAATGAATGAAAAATCATTTTGGTAACGAGGAACACCATGCCTGCACTGAAAAGAGCCAGGGGCAGCCAACTGTGGTGGTGTTTTTTCCGGCCATGGTATAAAGCATAGCTACCCACACAAAAAGCGATCCCGATCATCCCGTATTCAAACCCGCGGTTCTCAATGATCTCCACACCAAATAAGGGCAGACTAGTCAATACCAGCGGCAGGATGGCGCAGTGAATGGCACAGGCCAGCGAAGTGGCAATACCAAATGCGTCCCAGTTGATTTTGATGCTCATAGAAAGCAAAAGTACTACATTGCAACATTGTTGCAAAATTTTCCCTCAAACCCGGTTTATCAGGCGCTTGGGCGTAACTTTGTAGTTCAAACACGGATATGAAAAGAAAGTGGCTGGTTTACCTCTTGTTTTTTGTGGTATTGTTGGCAGGGTTTTATTTTTTCCTTTTCAGGGGAACTGATTTATGGAAACCCAAGCTGCCGGTATTGAGTTATGTAAAACCTTATCGCCTGACCACCCAGGAGGGAAGGCCTTATACCGAGCAGGACATGCTGGGTAAAGTGAGTGTGGTGGAATATTTTTTTACCAGTTGCAAGGGTATTTGTCCGAAGATGAATACCAATATGAAAGCCATCTATGAGACTTTCAAAAAGGAACCCGATTTCATGATCGTTTCCAATACCTGTGATCCCGGAACCGATTCTGTACCCCGGTTAAAAGCCTATGCCGATTCTATGAAAGCGGACCCTGGCAAATGGGTATTTCTTACCGGACGAAAAGACAGCCTGTATCAGCTGGCACGGAATTCGTATTTATTGGATGATCCGAAGAACAGTTTCCAGAAGATCGAAGACCAGTTCATCCATACCCAGTTTTTTGCGTTGGTGGATAAGAACGGTAAAGTGCGCGGACAGATATACGATGGTTTGAAGGCAGAAGAACTGGATAAAATGAAAAAGGATATCCGGTCGCTCCTGGCTGAAAAAGGATCATCTCGGTTTGCTGGTAATATTTTCAGCAATAACCCACAATAGTGCGATATGTTAAGCAGTACCAGTGAAATATTGAAGCGTAACCAGCTCAGCGTTACCGATAGCCGTAAGAAGATATTGGATATGTTTTTACATACCGATGGTGCTTTGGCGCATGCCGATATTGAACAGCGCAGCGGTATCGGTTTCGACCGTGTAACTGTTTACCGCACTTTGCAAACCTTTGTAGAAAAGGGAATCATTCATACCATACCCACTACCGATAATTCTGTACGTTACGCCTTGTGCAAGGATGAATGTTCTGCCGGCCATCACCACGACGACCACGTTCATTTCCTCTGCGATGCCTGTGGTACCACGTATTGTCTCGACCATGTAACGGTACCTGCGGTACAATTACCCCAGGGATTCCGGGCCACCCAAACCGAAGTGGTGGTCAGCTGTACCTGTGCAAAATGTAATCCTGCCTAAAGATTCCCGGCCTTATCTTCGTGCAAACAGATAGCATGATCCTAGTAACGGGAGCAACGGGATTGGTGGGTTCACACCTCCTGAAAGAATTGGTGGGCCGCGGCCATACGGTACGGGCCCTGTACCGTTCTGCTCCCCCCTCTTCCGACTTCAGTGGCAAAGTGCAATGGGTGCGCAGCGATATCCTGGATGTGGTATCACTCGAAGAAGCCATGAAAGGCGTTACGCAAGTGTATCATTGCGCCGCCGTAGTATCGTTTCAACCCAAAAGAAAACAGCAATTACTCCAAACCAATATTGAGGGAACAGCCAATGTGGTGAATGCCTGCCTGGATGCAGGCGTGCAGAAATTATTGTTTGTAAGCTCCGTATCGGCCCTCGGTCGCATCAGGGAAGGCGAAGCCATCAATGAGACCATGAACTGGACCGCCGAAACCAATAACAGTGAATACGGCAAAAGCAAATACCTGGCCGAGATGGAAGTATGGCGGGGGATAGGAGAAGGGCTGAATGCGGTGATAGTGAACCCCGTGATCATTTTAGGATCGGGCGATTGGGAGTCCAGTTCTTCGCGTATTTTCAAATCGGCCTATGAAGAATTTCCCTGGTATACCGATGGAGTGAGTGGTTTTGTAGATGTGCTGGATGTAGTGCGGGCCATGATATTACTGATGGAGAAAAACATCAACGGACAGCGTTTCATCCTCAGCGCATACAATGTGCCTTACAGGACCATCTTCAACGAAGCAGCGCAACAATTTGGCAAGCGGCGGCCGCATAGAAAAGTAACGCCGCTATTGGCGGAGATCGTATGGCGATTGGAAGCGATCAAAGAAAAAATGACAGGGAAAGAACCTTTACTTACAAGGGAAACCGCACAAGCGGCACAGGCAAAAGCTTACTTCAACAACGAAAAGCTTTTTCAATACCTGCCCGATTTTCAATACACGCCATTGAGCGATACCATCCAAAGGGTATGCAGCGAATTGAAACAACAATACAAACTGTAAATTAATCCATCACTTTTTTCCAGAGTTCGGGGATGCGTTTGATCCATACCAACTCTCTTCTTTTGGTAGAAGCTTCTTCTGCAGGATAGCCGAAATAGGTTTTGCCACCTGCCAGGGAAGAAGGTACGCCACTTTGTGCCAATACAACGGCATTGGCGCCGATGGTAAGGGTTTTGCTAACGCCTACCTGTCCCCATAGCGTTACCCCATCTTCAATAATGGTTCCACCCGCAATACCCACCTGCGCGGCAAACAGGCAATTTTTTCCTATAAGGGTATCGTGACCAATATGTACCATATTATCAATGCGGGTGCCTTTCCCTATCCGGGTATCTGCTGTTACGCCCCGATCGATGGTACAACCGGCACCGATTTCCACGTCATCTTCTATGTGTACCCAACCGCAGCTTTGCATTCTTTTATACCATACTTCGCGGTTTTTCTTGGTGTTGTAATAAAATGCATCACTGCCAATAACAGTTCCGGCCTGTATCACCACATTGTCGCCAATGACGGTATAATCGAGCAATGAAACATTGGGATGGATGGTGCAGTTCCGGCCTATGCGCACATGCTGACCAATAAATACATTCGGCATGATCACAGTTCCTTCTCCTATCACTGCTGTGTCGCTGATGGTTTTATCAGACGCTATGAAAGGCC
>JACXTT010007815.1_pt1 | contig 14986 bp, 15 predicted proteins | sample 9270951 | NCBI WGS metagenome assembly JACXTT01 (sample SAMN15532306, study PRJNA645909) | rock metagenome | isolation source: weathered quartz diorite | place: Puerto Rico | collected 2017-06-21
GATCATCTGCTTAGGCTCACGAACGGAGCAAGCGGGATTATCGATACAGACAGAGACGATATTCTTGCGATGGGGGAAAGGACTAGCGCTCGGATTTTCTCGGCTTCTTTGAAGGGAAGAGGGGTTCAGGTCCATTACTTTGACCCTTCCGAGCGAGACTGGCCGATTGTAACCGATGAAAACTTCTCGAATGCTAATCCGCTAGTCGGGCCGAGCATCCGGAGGATTCGCAAGTATGTAGAACCCTTGCTTGGTGAGGGCATTGTTCCAGTTGTCGGCGGATTCATTGGACGAACTGCGGATGGTAGAGTGAGCACGTTGGGGCGTGGGGGAAGTGACACGACCGCCCTACTCTTGGCAAGAGCGCTTGGAGCCCACGAGGTCGTTCTCGTCACGAACGTCCCAGGAATAATGACGGGCGACCCCAAGATCGTCTCCGACACACTTCGACTTCGGAGAGTCAGCGTGGAGATGCTCATGGGGATCGCAGACTCTGGCTCCAAATTCATTCACCGGAAAGCCCTAAGGTACAAGGACCCGACAGTCAACGTTCGGGTAATATCTGGCAGCGCAGGAGACCTGCATGCTCAGGGAACGATAATAGACGGTGGCCCGCTCCCCGAGCTTGAAGTGAAGCTGCACAACCCTCACCCAGTATCATCCATAACCCTGATTGGAAACTCCCTGGCTACAACACCCAACCTAGCTAGGAATGTGATCAGAATCGTCCGTCAGATCCTCGTCGGCGGCTCTCAGGACGAGAACTCGATCATCCTTTACGTCAAACAACAGACAGGCTTCAACGCGAAGCTGGACCGGTTGCATAATCTCGTGAGGGATAAAGGAGCCTCCGCCATCGCCGTTAGGACAGGGTTGGCCATGCTATCCGTCCGCGGAGTTGGTCTGGAGGAGACTCCCGGGGTCATAGCAAGAATCAGCGAGGCCCTACGTTCGGAAAAGGTGAATATTTTCGGACTCATCACAATTGCCTCGTCCATAATCGTTTTCACCGATTGGAAAGTCCGCAAGAATGCAACCCGCTTAGTAAGACGATCATTGCTAGAATCGAGTTGATGGAGCTTGGAATCAGGTAAGACCAGAAGGATTCGTCGAATATTCCGAAATGACGGAAGAGCAGTTGTGATTCCGATGGACCATGGTGTTGCCGTGGGGCCGATAGAGGGGCTAGAGGACATGGCCACCCAAGTCGAACAGTTGGGCCACGCAGGAGCGGATGCCGTTCTCGTTCACTCAGGAGTAGCGAGGACCGTTGACAGTCAACGAATGGGCCTGATCGTCCATCTGTCCGGAGCGACAAGGCTGACCGAAGAGCCGAACTGGAAAGCCCAACTCACCACGGTGACGGACGCGGTCAGGCTGGGTGCCGAAGCGGTCTCAGTCCACATCAATGTGGGATCACCGCACGAGCAACAGATGCTGGAATCGTTTTCTCGGGTTATGGACGAATGCAACAACTATGGAATGCCAGTGCTGGCGATGATGTATCCTCGCGGACCATCCATCAACGATGAGCACGCCTACGAATTCGTGAGCCATGCGGCAAGACTGGGCTACGAGCTGGGTGCCGACATGGTGAAGACCAACTACACGGGGAGCGTTGAAAGTTTCCGGAAGATCGTCAGGAGCATCCGAGTCCCGATCTTGGTCGCGGGTGGACCCAGAGCCAAGACCGACGCCGATGTCTTGAAGATGGCAAGCGAGGCAATCCGCGCTGGCGCCTCGGGCGTTTCGATAGGACGAAACGTCTTCCAGCACAACAGTCCGAAGAGCATGACTCAAGCCTTGGTTAGTATCGTCCATAAGGATACTGCGCCGGAAGAAGCGCTGAAAATTCTTGACCGAGAGGATGGCAATGGCCAGAAATAGAGAGAAGGAGTTTTGGCTAGAACCGAGCAGAGGTCTCGCTCCGGGAGGAGCAGGAGAACTCTACGACGGGATAAGGCCCGACGTACTTCTCCTAGAAAGGCCTTCGAGATCAACTCTAGGAGCGAAGATTGCCAGCCGCACTCCTGGTGGCGACATTCTAGTTATAGACCATGTAGATCAGCTTGACACGCCAAAGCATGAGGGCACTCACCTCGCCTTGGAGGTCACGATTCGTAACCGTGAGGATCACAAGAAAATCACTGCGGGAATGCGGACCCGACCCGACTATTTGATCGTCGATTGTCCAGACTGGAAGATAATACCACTCGAAAACCTAGTTGCCGAACAAGGGGAAGAGAAAGGGAACAGTCGGACGAAAATAATCGCGAGAACACGGAGCTACGAGGAGAGCAGAACAGCTTTGGGTGCGTTGGAGCTAGGTGTAGACGGGATCAGTCTCCGGTCTGACGATCCTGAGGAGGCGATGAAAATACGTTCGCTCCTTTCATCGACATCGGAGAGCGAAATCCGTCTAAGCACCGCGGTCGTTGAGAGCGTTAGGCCAATCCAGATGGGCGCGAGAGTTTGCGTAGACACTACAGAGATAATCAACCCCGATGAAGGATTACTTGTTGGATGTTCGTCCCAAGCACTCTTCCTGATCGAGGGAGAAGTGCACGCCAACCCGCACGTTAACCCTCGGCCATTTAGGGTCAACGCGGGCCCGGTCTCGTTATACGTTCTAGCACCAGACGGCAAGACACGATATTTGTCCGACTTACAGGCGGGCGAGACCGTTGTCCTTGCGAGAAGGGATGGAAGAACGAGGAGCGTCGATGTTGCTCGCGTCAAAGTTGAACGGCGTCCCCTTGTCCTTGTCGAAGCGAGGTCCGGGGATGGACTCGTCAAGACAATCCTGCAGAACGCCGAGACTATCAGACTCTTAGGGCCCAAAGGTTCGACACCGGTTCATTCTCTGAAACCTGGCGACGAGGTTTACGTTCGCTTGGAACAAGGAGGTAGACACTTCGGAAGTCTTGTTGAGGATGAGATGATAATCGAGAAATGACCGTCAGGGTCTGCGCCAGCGTCGCCGCAACAGACACTCCCGAACTGATGGGCCGTGTCCAAAGGGCCGAGAGAATGGGAGCTGATCTCGTGGAGGTCCGCCTCGACAGACTGCGAAGCTTTCATGGCCTCTCTGGAATCGCTCGTGCCGTAGCAAAGCCCCTGATCGCTACGAACCGTCCACTGTCGGAGCAAGGGGGTTTCACAGGGTCCGAAGAAAACCGGGCAAAGATCATCCGTGAAGCAGTTCAGGACGGCTTTGCCTACGCCGACCTAGAGGCCACTACCAAGAGTTTGGAACATATTATTGAAGCGGTGAGAGTCAACGGGGGAAAGGTAATCCTGTCTAGCCACGACTATTACCGTACTCCGGACATATCCAAACTTCAGTCAATGCTCGAGAGCCTGCGCAAGTACAAGCCCGATGTTGCAAAGATCGTCACCACGGCCCACACTCCAGATGATACCCTCACGATACTGCGCTTCCTCCACTCGAACACAAGGTCGAACCCACCACTGATCAGTTTCGCGATGGGGCATGAAGGAACGTGGTCCAGGGTTCTCGCACCCTTCTACGGTGCAAGCTTCACCTACGCGTCGTGCCAGCGAGGTGAAGAGACAGCACCGGGACAGCTCACCGTTACAGAACTGCGGCGCATCTACGACATTCTCGATCTAGAATGAAGACCATACCAGGTAGTAGAGATCGGAAAATACACGCTCTCTTTGGACACCCTATCGGTCACAGCCTCAGCCCGACGATGTTCAACGCAACTTACAGAGAGCTTGGATTGAACAGAGAATATCTCGCTTTCTCAGTCACACCAGAGCAGATCGAGCGCGCTGTCGAGGCCGCTCTGGCGCTTGGATTCGATGGGTTCAACGTTACGATACCATTGAAAGAGCGAGTCATCGCAACCTTGGACAGGCTAGAGGGCGACGCGAAGGAGGCGGGAGCGGTAAACACCGTTGCACTTCAATCCTCTGGTCTAGTTGGGTATAACACAGATGGCGAAGGATTCCTTCGAGCCTTGCAAACATACAGGTTCGATCCTGCAGGGCAGTCCGTACTGATCTTGGGAGCCGGAGGAGCTGCCAGAGCAGTTGTCAACTCCCTATCGAAGGCACGATCGCGCGTTACCATCGTGAACAGAACGCTGGAAAAGGCGCGAAACATTGCTGTCGATAACATGGGGAGAGGAGAGGTTGCCTTCGCCGAGATGTCCAGGGCTTCACTTTCCGGACTCATTAGCAATGCCGACCTTGTTGTGAACGCGACTCCAGTGAATACGAATCGGCTACTTGCGAATTATGGGCTGGCGCAAGACGCTGTTCCCAATGATACGTACGTCTTCGATCTGGCCTACGATGGAATCACGGTTCCCGCCCCAGAAACCCGAAACAGTCATTCTAGTTTTAGCCCTCTCGAAATGCTTCTTCAGCAAGCACTGCTGTCCTACCAGATTTGGATGAGGACTCCTCCACCAGATGAGGTGATGAGACAAGCACTCATCACTGAGATAGGTTTTGATTGGAGGCCGGTCGTTTCTTGAGACGAGAAGGGAAGGCACTCTGCCATGGGGCAATCTCTGTACTGAACGCCTTCGCAACAGGGAAGGGGGGCGCGTTCGGAATTGACCTATGGACGAGAGCAAAAGTGACTCTCCAGGATGGCTCCGGAGAGGTAGCGGGAACCAACACCAGCGACCCCAACGAACCCAGATTGCTCATGGTTAAAGCGCTGGAACTGACACTTGCACACTTCGGACTCGCTGACAAAGTCTCAGGCGAAGTCGTTACCTGGTCAAACATACCCGTCGGTGTAGGACTGAAGAGTAGCAGCGCCGCCGCAAACGCGATAGTATTGGCGACAGCGGCCGCACTCGACCGGGAGATCGATGATGACGCGGCGATTCAACTCGCGGTCGACGCGTCATTGGATGCTGGTGTTAGCCTAACGGGGGCATACGATGATGGCTATGCATGCTATCACGGCGGCGGAGTAATAACCGACAACGCCCGCAGGACGGTCGAAAAACGTTTTCGGTGCCCGGATGACACACGAATAATCATTCTCATACCACCTAGAAAGAGGTACACGGGCGAGCTGTCAAAGTCGAGCTTCGCGCCCATTAGGAATATTGTTGACATTGCTTACCGAGAAGCGTCGGACAGCAACCATTGGCAAGCCATGACCCTCAACGGACTAGCCTATTCAGCTGCACTTGGAGAAGACGCTAAACCTGCGATGGCTGCGCTGGCGTGCGGCGCTCTTGCAGCCGGAATCTCCGGCAAAGGACCATCCGTCGTGGCGATAGCGGACAGTGCATCCGCGCCGGCTATTAGAGAGGCTTTTGGAAAATTCGAGGGAAGAGTCATGGAGGCGATGCCTAACTTCCAGAGGGCGGTCTTGGAAGAATGAGGGTTACACTCTCCGGGGGGCAGAAGCTTCGTGGAACGATCCGACTGCCAGGCTCGAAGGCCTTCACCCATCGTGCGTTGGTTGCGGGGCTTCTTAGCCACGGAACGACGCTGATTCACCAGCCCGCGATCGGCGACGACACGAATACTACTACTCGGGCGATCCTGGCTTTGGGAGCGTCAATGTCCAAGACCGGTGACGGATTTTCAGTGACAGGACCCGGCGGGGACCTGCGTGCGAGTCGAACCATTCATTGCAAAGAATCTGGTGCTACGCTCAGATTTCTAACTGCAATCAGTAGCGTTTCTCCATCAAATGTTATGCTCACCATGGATGAAGCCCTCGCCAAGAGACCACTGCGGCCTTTGGCAGACGCATTAGGACAGCTTGGTGTCAAGATCGGTCTGAAAGACTCAACCGTATTAGTTAGAGGCCCCCTCGAAGGAGGAACTGCAAGGCTGCCCGGAGACGTAAGTTCTCAATTCATCTCTGCCCTGCTCTTCGCATCTCCACTAGCTAGAAACGACGTCAACATAATCATCGAAGGGCGGTTGGAGTCCCAGCCATATGTCGCTATGACGCTCGAAGTGATGAAAAGACATAGGGTAAGAGTCGAAAAAACCTCTAACGGGTACACGATACCGGCGCGGCAGGAGTACGTTCCTGCGGACCACATTGTTCCAAGCGATTTTTCCTCGGCTTCTTTCATAATGACGGGCATTGCCACCTCAGGCGGAAGCGCCAGACTGTCCAGTGCAGGACTGGGCGATAATAGCCTGGAACCCGACTATCGGTTTGTGAGGCTGCTCCAAGACATTGGGATGGGGGTCGAGGAGACAAACCATGAATTCCTTGTGACCAATGATCACGGTTTTCGCAACTTTGACTTCGATGCAAGAGATAATCCCGACCTCGTTCCCGCACTCGAGGCTTTAGGCTGTTATGCGCGGGGACGGTCGACGATTACCGGCGCAACTAGGTTGAGGTACAAGGAGTCCGACAGGTGGGTATCCGTTCCGAATGAACTGGCAAAACTAGGGGCCAGGATCACTTTGGACGAAGGCTCAATATCAATAGACGGAGCGACCCATCTTAAGGGAGCCGAGCTCTCATCCCATAACGACCACAGGGTCGTGATGGCAGGCGCTGCAGCCGCACTCGGCGCTGAGGGTTTTACAACAATCGAGGGGGCCGAGGCGGTTTCCAAATCCTATCCACAATTCTTCGACCATCTTTCACAATTGGGAGCCAACATCCATGTGGAGTAATAGCATAGGCAAAGCCTTCGTTGTCACATGCTATGGCGAAAGCCACGGGCCGGGCGTAGGTGTCGTGGTAGACGGATGCCCCGCCGGCCTGCCGCTTAGCGTGCAAGAGATTCAACAGGTTCTTTCGCTAAGAATCCCGGAAGAGAAGGGAGTTGTCTCCACTAGGCGCGAACCCGATTTGGTTGAACTGTTCTCGGGGACGTTTGAAGACCGGACGACTGGTGCACCCATAACGTTGCAAATAAGGAACCAGGACGCAAACCCGTCCGATTACTCTAAGATGAAGGACGTGGTTCGTCCGGGACACGCGGACTATCCGGCGAAGGTGAAGTATGGCGGTTTCAGCGACTATCGAGGGGGAGGCCGACTCTCCGGCAGGATGACAGCGGCTTTCGTCGCTGCCGGGGCAATCGGACAGAGGCTCCTGACTCAAAGGGGTGTGGAAGTGTTGGCATACACTTCTGCAATCGGTGGAATACAACTGCCCGGACCTCCGGCATTGGACGATGCGAGAAAACTAACGTACCAAAATTCGATGAGATGCCCGAATGAGACTTTCGCGGAGAAAATGAGGGATTCTGTCTTGGCAGCCAAAGCAGACGGGGACAGCGTTGGAGGGATAGTCGAGTGCACTGTCATGAACCTGCCTGTTGGCGTGGGTGAACCGTTGTTTGACTCTCTGGACGCCGAGCTTGCAAAGATACTGTTCGGCATTCCCGCTGTGAAGGGCGTCGAGTTCGGTGCTGGGTTCAAGGCCACTGGGCTGCGAGGGTCGCAGAACAATGACCTGTACACTCTGGATGATGGAAGGATAGTTACGAGAACCAACAATTCCGGGGGAGTTCTCGGAGGAATGTCGAACGGCATGCCGTTGCTCGTCCGGGTCGCGTTCAAGCCGCCATCTTCAATCGCCAAAAAGCAAGAAACTGTCGACACATCGAAGATGGAGGAAACTACGCTAGAAGTTAAGGGACGGCACGACCCGTGCGTCGTACCCAAAGCGGTCCCAGTCGTGCAGGGGATGGTGGCCATCGCTATCGCTGATTTGATGCTTAGAGGCGGAATGCTACCCAGAGTGCTGAAAGAACCATCATAGTAAGTGCTACTCTTGGATGAGATCGCCCGTCTCAGGGCAACGATCGATAAGATCGACCAAGAAATCCTCATGCATCTCAAGGCGAGATCCGAGAACGCGGGGTATATTGGAACAGTCAAACGGTCCAGAGCCCTTCCCGTCCGGGCTATGGAGCGGGAGGAGAGAGTCCTACGAACGGTCGGAAGAAAGGCTTCAGAGCTGGGACTCGACAGCACTTATACCCAGAACATTTTCCAAGACATAATCGAGCTGGCTGTCCGTTCACAGACAGCATCCACACGCGCCCGAATTGGGAAACCTCCACTCTCTCGACTCCGATGCCTGATTATCGGGGGGACCGGTGGGATGGGTCGAATGTTCGTCCACATGATGCGGACCCAGGGCGCTCATGTACGAGTTGTAGGTCGGAACCAGCGTTCGACTGCCAGAGCTGCCCAAGAGCTCGGTGCCGCCCCGGCTAAAATAAAAGACGCGAGTCGAGCGGACATAGTAATAGTAGCTGTTCCACTAACAAAGACCCTGGACGTTGCTTTGAAGGCCGCGTCTTTCATGCAAGACGGGAGTCTTCTTTCCGACCTTTCCTCCGTGAAAAACGGAGTCTCCGATCGGATTGCGGAGTCGACCCCTCAAGCAATTGAATACGTGAGCTTGCATCCTCTGTTCGGGCCCCAGCCGACACCGGTCTACGGTCAAAGCATGATCGTGCTTCCTTACAGAAAGGGCCGAACATGGAGACGAGTGTCAACCGCATTCAAAGGGCTGGGTTTGACGATGCGTGAAACCAGCGCCGAGGAACATGACCGCACCATGGCTTACGTCCAAGGAATGCACCACTTCGCCCTCGCCTCCCTAGGCCTCGCCCTCGCGAGCTGGGATGGAAGTTTCAGGACAAACTCTTTGAGGTCAACACTGGAGAGAATCCAAGCCCTCGCCGAGAACAGAGAGACGATCGGTGCAATCCAAGAGTTCAACCCATACTGCCGCGTTGCAAGAGCAGACTTCGTTGAAATTGCTCTCAGACTCTCGCGAGCGGGCGGTGCGGGATTCAATCATGCTCTGAACGAGCTACCTGAGCATGTACATAAGTGGACACGCAAGCGCTAAATAGTTCATGAACCTACACACACTCCAGCGGAGGAATCAACGCATGGGGAATCGACTTTGGGCAGCAACTTACTCCTCCCGTCCAACCTTCTAAACTAACGTATATTCCCCTCGACGAGACTCAACCGGCTATCACTCTCTTCGAATCGCTCTATCGAAAATACGACAACGCGTTCATTCTCGAATCGATCGAGGGTCCTCGGAGACTAGCCCGATACACGATTCTCGGGTTCGACCCATCCTGCAATGTCAAAGGCCTGAATGGCCATGCAGAAATTCTGGACACTCAGAAAAACGAGAGGATGCTGAACCAATACTCTGACCCCCTGCGCTACCTGTCGGCAAACCTCCCAACCATCGCTGACGGTCCTTCTTCCTACGGAAGGTACACGGGAGGACTTGTCGGATACTTTTCATACGAAGTGGCCCATGACCTTGAAACAGTTGCTAAGTCGGCCCCGTCCAAAGCCAAGGAGTTTCCTGACTTCGAGTTTGGACTCTTCCTCGACGGAGTCGTCTACGACCATCTAGAGCACAGAGCGTTCTATTTTCACCATGGCAATGACCGGTCCCAGGAAATCAAGAGATTAGCCGAGCCAGGCCCCGTCTCGACCAAGCTGTCTTTCGGAAAGCCCACTCCGAACTTCAAGGCCGAGGCTTTCTGCGAGGCTGTCGAGAAAGTAAAAGAATACATCACGTCGGGAGACATTCTGCAGGCCGTAATTTCAAAGCGATATAAGATTCCGTTCAGGGGATCGCTTCTCCCCCTGTACAGAGTGCTCCGGAAGATCAACCCCTCGCCGTACATGTACCATCTCAAGTTCGGGAATAGGGAGATTGTAGGGTCCAGTCCGGAGATGCTGGCGCGGAAGATTGGCCGGCGGATCGAGAGCTTTCCAATTGCCGGCACGAGGCCGTTCGCTGCTGACCCGGCCAGGAACAGGAGGTTGGCGAGCGAGCTTCTCCACGACGAGAAGGAGAGGGCAGAACACGTCATGCTCGTTGACCTTGCGAGGAACGATATCGGTCGAGTATCTGAGTACGGAACAGTCAACGTTCCAGAATTGATGAAAGTACAATCCTACAGCCATGTTCAACATATAGTCAGTCGAGTCGTCGGACAACTACAGCGGGGTCTAACCGGGTTCGATCTCCTCCGGTCAGTGTTTCCCGCCGGAACAGTGAGCGGTGCACCCAAAGTCAGAGCGATGCAGATTATCGACGAACTGGAAAGAACTCCTCGCGGTCCGTATGCGGGAGCGGTCGGATACTTCTCGACGAACGGAAACGCTGACCTAGCGATAACTATTCGGACTCTCCTTGCTAACCAAGACCATTGCTACATCCAATCAGGAGCCGGCATAGTCGCTGACTCAAACCCAGAGAAAGAGTGGATCGAGACGGAACAGAAACTTGCCGCGTTGCACACGGCAATAGAGCAATCCAAGCTAGGAGTAGAGAGTTGAAGGTCCTCCTGATCGACAACTACGACAGTTTCGTCTACAACCTCGCGCAGTATGTCGGCGAGACCGCGAGCGTGATCGTCAAACGAAACGACACGTTGACAGTCGAGGAGGTCCGCAACATGAAACCCGACCGAGTCATCATCTCGCCGGGTCCAGGCACGCCTGCCGACCAAAGATACTTCGGTACGTGCACTTCCATAATCAAGAGTTTCGCGGACCAGATTCCCATCCTAGGCGTCTGCCTTGGGCATCAAGGGATCGTCCACGCTTTCGGAGGACGAATTGTCAGGGCCAAGTCACTCAGGCATGGCAAGACGAGCCTGATCAGACATGACGGCCAAGGTGTCTACTCCTCATTGAAGAGTCCTTTCGAAGCCACAAGGTATCATTCACTCGTTGCTGAACGGAGGTCGTTGCCCAGTTCACTGGAAGTCACCGCGGAATCCATCGATGATGGCGAGATCATGGGGGTCCGGCATAGGCAATACCCAGTCGAGGGAGTTCAGTTCCATCCAGAATCAATCCTGACCAGTCAGGGGAAGCAGCTCATCGCCAACTTTCTCGACGGGAACAATCATTCTCCCGTTAGAACAAGGAGCCCTCAGAAGTGATCAAGGAGTCGATCTCTCGATTGCTCGACGACCACGACTTGACAATGGTCGAGGCGAGAGGTTCAATGCGAGAGATAATGTCGGGCGAGGCAACAGCCGCACAGACCGCTGCGTTCTTAGTCAGCCTAAAGAGGAAAGGTGAGACGGTCGACGAGGTCACTGCCCTCGCCGAAATCATGCGAGAGTACAGCGTGAGAATCCGTCCAAGAGTCTCCGGACCGCTTCTCGATACTTGCGGAACCGGGGGGGACCGAACGAAGACATTCAACGTAAGCACGACCAGTGCTTTCGTCATTGCGGGTGCGGGTGTGGCCGTTGCTAAACATGGGAACAGGTCATTCACGAGCCGATGCGGGAGTGCTGACGTTCTGGAGGCGCTCGGGCTCAACCTGGGCATGCCTCCTGAGACAGTCGAGAGCTCGATTGAACAGGTTGGCATCGGGTTCATGTACGCTCCGACTTTCCATCCTGCAATGGCCAAGGTAGGACCGGTCCGACGAGAGCTCGGAATGCGAACAGTGTTCAACATCTTGGGTCCGCTCACGAATCCTGCTGGGGCCAACATCCAGCTTCTGGGGGTTTACGACTCGAGTCTCCTTGACCTAATGTGCAGCGCGGCCCACAATCTTGGTTGTGACAACGTTATGACAGTTCATGCACTGGATGGTATCGATGAAATCTCGATCACGGGGAAGACTTTGACGAGCCAGTTGAACGGGCACGGCATCGAACACGCCGAAATTGAACCGGAAGAGTACGGGCTGACGCGGGCACGGCCGGAGGACATTGCGGGGGGAGAGCCGGACGAGAACGCTACGACCACTGCGAAAATACTTTCGGGGAAGATGCGTGCCGAGGACCCGCGTGTCCAAATGGTATTGTTCAACGCGGCCGCGGGGCTTCAGCTTTGCGGGGCAGCAGCCGATACGAAGGATGGTGTGGAACTGGCAAGGAAGACCATAGCGGACGGCAGAGCGGTCGATAGCCTTCGAAAACTCATCCGTTTTTCCGGAGGGGACGTGGACCGACTGGAACGAATAACCAACTCTTAGATGTAGCGATTGGTCGACCACCTCGCGATGCTTGCCAACGAGGCTGCGAACAGGATTGATGACGGATATTACTCGAACGCGGAGGCCGTCGCCCGTCCCCGACGCAGCCTCTGCCGCGCGATACGCAGCCGCAATGCGAAGAATGCGGTGATCGCAGAAATCAAGTTTGGTTCTCCATCACATGGAAAGATTCGGACTCCCGAACCCGCCGAAAGGTTGGCAGAACATATGGTTGCTGGAGGCGCCTGCGCCCTTTCAGTACTAACTGCCTCAGGTTCGTTCGCGGGTGACATTTCTAGCCTTGCACGTGTTTCAAGGTGCGTTGAACTGCCAGTGCTGATGAAGGACATCGTGATTTCACCCGTCCAGTTGCACACGGGCGCTAGGATGGGGGCCGACGCCGTTGTCTTGATCTCGGAAGTGTACTCAAATGGCCTCTCAGAATACTCCTTGACACAAATGAGATCTGAAGCCAGCAAGGTCGGGTTGGAGTGTCTCCTAGAAGCATCCTCTCCAACCGAGTTCTCATCCCTAGCAGATTACAAGCCCGATCTATACGGTGTGAACAATCGGGACCTGTCAAGCCTGAAAGTCGATTTGGAGACGACTGGAATTGTCCTTTCCAGGGCTCCGAAGCCCAGTAACGGGCCTTTGGTATCGGAGAGCGGGATCGAGACGCCCGATGACCTCAAGCGGTTGCGGAGTGCAGGCGCGGACGCTTTCCTCGTCGGGACATCAATCATGAAAGCGGAGAATGTTGAGAAGAAGGTTTGGGAGCTAGTCAACGCTTGAAAAAGGCTGAAAGGAACGTCCGGAACTCCAAGATCGGCTCGCCCGGGAAGTTTGGGAAGTACGGCGGGCAGTTTGTTCCCGAGACCCTGATGGAGCCCTTAAACGAACTCGAGAGCGCTTACAAGAAACATGCGGCTGACTCTGGTTTCAAGGCGGAACTGAAAGGGCTGCTTGCGAATTATGCAGGACGCCCCACGCCGCTGTTCCAAGCGAAGAATCTTACTAGAAAACTGGGTGGCTCCAAGATCTTTCTGAAGCGGGAAGACCTGCTTCATGGCGGGGCGCACAAGATCAACAACACTCTCGGCCAAGGATTGCTCGCGAAAAGAATGGGAAAGCAGCGGGTCATCGCCGAAACTGGAGCAGGGCAACACGGAGTGGCAACAGCCATGGCCTGCGCAGTTCTCGGTTTGAAAGCGGAAGTCTACATGGGGAGCGAGGACATGGAGAGGCAGAGGTTGAACGTTTACCGAATGAAAATGCTTGGCGCGAAAGTGCACCCCGTGGAATCCGGATCGAAGACGCTCAAGGACTCGATCAACGAAGCACTACGCGACTGGGTAACCAACGTAGAAGACACCTACTACCTGATCGGATCAGTCGTTGGCCCTCATCCCTACCCTACCATCGTCAGGGACTTCCAGAGCGTGATCGGATATGAAACCAGAAAGCAAATTCTGGCTCAAGAGGGTAAACTTCCCAAGGCAATTGTTGCATGTGTGGGTGGAGGAAGTAACTCGATGGGCATCTTCCATCCGTTCCTCCATGACTTAGAGGTAGACCTTTTCGGCGTAGAAGCTGGAGGCCGGGGATTATCGACTGGACAACATGCGGCCGCGCTGGTCGCAGGGCGCGAAGGAGTGCTGCATGGAATGTACACCTACGTACTGCAGGATGAAACGGGCCAGATATCAAAAACCGATAGTATCTCAGCGGGGCTCGATTACTCAGCAGTGGGGCCTGAACACGCCCATCTCATGAGCACTGGACGCGCGAAATACGTAACGACCGACGATGCGGGGGCGCTCGAAGGATTCCAAGCTCTGTCCCAGGCGGAAGGGATAATCCCAGCCTTGGAGCCCTCACACGCGATCAGCTATGCTATGAAGCTCTGCAGGCAGTACAGTCCGTCCGACTCGTTGATCATCAACCTCTCCGGCAGGGGAGACAAGGACGTGGAGACAGTTGCCAAGGCCATCGCATACTGACCTACCCTCCACCTTCCAGGGCCTCCGATCTCGCCGCGAAGGGGCCCTAGTCGCCTACCTAACGGGGGGAGACCCGAACCCAAGAGAATTCCTGCAGAATGCTGCCGCTCTGGCCGAGGGCGGCGCCGACATCATTGAGATCGGAATACCATTCTCCGACCCCATTGCAGACGGACCGGTGATTCAAGCGTCCAGCCAAAGGGCATTGGTTTCCGGGGCAACGCCCCGATCCGTTCTTGGCCTGACTCGACAGCTGTCACACTCGTATCCTAGAATTCCCCTGGTGCTACTCACTTACTATAATCCGATCTTGGCCATGGGGCTCGACAAGTTCATGGAGAAAGCGCACCAGTCAGGCGCGAGCGGCACAGTCGTTCCCGACCTTCCCGTAGAGGAGAGCAACGACTATGGAAGAGCCGCCCTCAATCACGAGGTTGACACAGTCTTCCTGACGGCCCCCAACACTTCCAAACATCGGCTGGAGAAGATTGTCGGGCAGACTACCGGCTTCCTCTACCTCGTCTCTCTCTTCGGCGTTACGGGCCCGCGAGAGTCTCTCAGTCGAACGGCCCTCTCCTCGGTCAAACGTGTGAAAGATTTTTCCAGAAACACGCCCGCTGTAGCAGGGTTCGGCATTTCCAAGCCGGAACATGTCTCAGCACTGATGCAGTCGGGAGCCGACGGGGCCATCGTGGGTAGCGCACTCGTCAGGCTGGTGAGCGAGAACTTGGACGGCTCGAACTCGACGCCGAGTCTCTTGAAGCAACGGGTATCAGAGTTGAAGAGAGCCACTCGAATAGAATAGTTCTCGCGTCAAGCCCGCTCCGTTGATGACTCCGTTAGCCTTAAAGCGGAATTCAACATTACCGGCGATGTCAGACGGCGATGATTGGTCAAAGTTACTCGGAACCATGATGACCGAGAAGGCATTTGCCTGAGCCGCCTGTCTCACCCCAAATAATCTCCTATATACCTAGAACTGACAGTACACCTTGAAATGATTCCCTGTTTT
>JACXTT010007816.1_pt1 | contig 14982 bp, 18 predicted proteins | sample 9270951 | NCBI WGS metagenome assembly JACXTT01 (sample SAMN15532306, study PRJNA645909) | rock metagenome | isolation source: weathered quartz diorite | place: Puerto Rico | collected 2017-06-21
GCCGATGGCCGCCGTGACCTCCTCGAAGCTGACCTTCATCGTCGCGGCCTGGTTGATGACCATGCCGAGGTTGGCCGCCAGTTCCGGGAAGGTGGTCTTCCCCACGGCCACCGTGCGAAACATCGTGTCGTAGATGCGGGGGAGCTTGTCCACGCTCGCCCCGTAGGCGTTCATGACGGAGGTCCCCACGTCCGCCGCGTCGTGGACGGAGGATAGTCCCGCCTGCGCGGCCTTGGAGGCCGCCTCCAGGGCGCCCATACCATCCCGGGCGTCCACGCCTGCCGAGACGAGCTGGTAGAGACCCTGCGCCAGCTCTGAGCCCGTTTGGGGAACACGTTTGCTCAGGTCCAGCACCCGCTGAGAGAGCCCTTGGAACTCTTGATCCGTGAGGTTGGTCAACGTGCGCACGTTGGCCATGTGGGTCTCGAAATCGGTAAACGCGCTGATGGCCGAATGCACCGCCTGGTAGGCCATGCGGATGCCTTCGGCCATGAGGAGCTGGGAAGCTGACAGCGCCCCGCCACTCTTTTCCGCGTCTCCTTCAGCGCCCTCCATGCCCTTGAGGGCTTCGGACATCTTGCGAACGTCCTGCTCCGCCGATTGGAGGAGCTTATCCGTCGCCTGAATCTCCGCCTGCAGGGCCTGAGTCTGATCGCCCTTCGCGCGTGCCGCATACAGCTCCACCAGGCGCCGGTTGAGCGCTTGGACTTGCTTCTGCCCCTGCTGGAGCCCGGAATCCAGTTCTTGCTTCGCTTGGACGGACGCATCCTCAAAGCCGGTGACCGCCTTGGTGAGGTTGCCCAGGGCGGTCATGAGGGCTTGGGTTTCCGGGCTGAAGGTCAGCGAGACCTGGAAATCCGTCACACAGCGCCTCGCCCGGCCTCAGGTAAGATCCACCCCGCCCTGCCTTGACATACAGTCGAAATGCATGAGGTTTCATGGGCACTCCTAGGCCCCTGACATGTCAGGATCGCCTGTGCCTCACTCGCCATGCGGCTCGCAGAATCCCCATCGCTCCCAGAGCAGCGCAGAGAACTCTTGAACGGGGTCCTTAAAGGGCTCTCTACCTTGCCGACCGGGTTTATCTCGGTAGCAGATGTTGAAAAGCTATGGGATGACGCCCAGCAGTTTGAAGGCTGTTTTTCGGAGTCGGGCTTGAGATTCAAGATGAACCTACCTATGGAGGTTGGCGGGCAAGTGATGTACGCGATCGGCAAGCGGTAAGTGCCTTGTCAATCGGGAGGGGCTGGCGGATCAGGAGGGCTCCCGCCCCAGGCATAGGCTGGGAGCGTGGAAGCCCAGATCTGGAGCGAGCGTGCGTGCGCCGCCCAGCGGCGCTCATGGAGGTGGCTCTGAGCCCAGGCGAGGGCCTCCTCCACCGGGAGCCGCCCAGCGGCGGCCCAGCCCCCGGCGAGGGGCGAGAGAAGACGTCGGAGCGGGAAGCGCCCTAACGCTTGCGGATCGGTTTCGGCTTCGGTTCCGGAGCCTTCACCTTCCCCAGCGCGGAAGAGCCGGGGAAAGCGCTCGGGGAGGCCCCGGAGGCGGGAAAAAAAGTCATGACCGTTTTGAACGTCTCCAGAAACGGCTTCTGGGCCGCCCGCAATTCCAGGGCCCGCTGCATGGAGGGATCCTCCTCCGCCTCCAGCAGTTCGTCCGCCGTGGCGAAGACCACGGCGCCCAGGCGTCGGATGAGGCGGCTCTGCCCCACCGACCCCACCGCGAGGATGAGGTCCGAGAGGGCAGAAGGATCCTTGTGCTTCTGCAGGCGCTCGAAGGCCTCGAAGCATCGGGGAAGGTCCAGCTCCGCCATGAGCGGGAGCGCGTGTTCCAGGTGGGCGTTGGAAAGAATGAGGTCGGTGGCCATGCTCAGCCCTTCGCCTGCGTGACGTAGTCCTCGACCCAGACCACGCCCTTGCCGGTGACGGGATCCAGCAGCAGCTCCGAGGCCTCGGCGGTGATCTTCACTTTCAGCGTGCGGGCCTTGGTCTTCGTGTACTCGGTGTCGCCGTCCGCCATGAGGGTGCATGTGGGAATGAGCACGTTTCGGAACTCGCCGGGCACCTGACGGCTCTCGAAGCGATACAGCGCGATGAACCGGGTGAGGTTCGTCTGCCCGCCGCCCAGGATGGTGGTGCGCCCGGCCTGGGTCGCGGACTTGGGCGTGGTGAGAATCTGGGCCGCCACCGCGCTCAGGATGTCCGCCAGCTTGTCGGCGTCCACATCCAGGAGCTGGGTCTCGGCGACGTAACCGATGTCCTCGTAGTTGCAGATGAACTCGGGCCCGTCGTTGGGGTTCACCTTGATGGGCTTCTGCTCGATCTTCGCTTTGAATCCTGCAGAATCCAAACGCGCCCAGGGCTTGGAACCGGGCTTGAGGGCGAGGCGCATGTCTCCGTCCACGTAGAAGTTCTCGAAGAGTTCCTTCACGATGGTGGGCGTGGTGGTGGCCACGACGGTGGCGGGAGTGGGCAGCAGATAGAGCATGCCCAGCGAGGCCTGAATGGCCTTGTTATTGAATACGGCGGTCACTAGGACTCCAAAAAGTTTGAGGGCAAGTCAGCGTTGGCCGCGTGGACGGGTGAGTCCTGGATCTGCGCGCCGACGGATTTGAGGTAAGGCACCAATACGTCCGCCACGGGTGTGGGCACATTCGCTTCCAGCACCAGCCCCTCAGGAGGAATGCAGGGGTGATTGGACGTGTTGAGGCAGAGGGTCGAGTGGTGGTGAATGGCGATGGGCAAGAGGGATCTCTACAGGGCCTCGGCGACGCAGGTCGCAAAGAGCGCGGCAACGGTGAGGGGATGGAGGCGTTCGGTGCGGATCGCCTTGGGAACAAACGACGTTTGGGTGTCGTCCATCCAGCGACGGATCGCGCGCAAGGCATCAAGGGCGTCCTGGCGCCTGGTGGCCTGATGGGCTCCCGGAACCACGGCCACAAAGGCCACGCTCACCTCGTCCCCGTCGGCGTCTCCGAGGGTGCAATCCACGCCGGTCACCGCCACGAGGAGCGTGGGGTTTCCGAAATGGAGCTGGTCGTTCTCCAGGTCCACCTGGGCAGCGAGGGCTTCCACCGCGAAGGTGGCGAGCTCCGGAAGGTTGGCGCTTAGGAGTGCTTGGACGGTGAGGGATTCCAAGGTCTGCGTGCTCATGCGGGCCTCTTGAGTTCGCCTGTGAGCACGTAGTTCCAGAAAATCCCGCCAAAAACTTCGGGCTCGCCCGGTTGGAGAACGAGGTAGGGCCTTGCGGGCATGTGGATCTCGTAAGCCCCGGAGGTAAAAGCCCGCTCCACCGCTCGCTTGTGGGGCCGGGAGGCGAAGACGGAAAGGTGCTTCTTTCGCCCTACACTTCCTTGGCGGAGGAGGTTCCCCTTCGCGTCCGTGCGAAGACGAAGTGTCCCCTCTCGCGCTTTGCGCTGTATGACGCCGCCCTCGTGGAGAATCCGGGCGTAGGGGAGGTTGCTTCCGAGCGTGACCTTGCGGCTAGAGATGACGAAGCCACTCGTCACGCTGGCAGCCAGGCGCCCAGACCAAAGGAGCATGCGGCTCTTTCCTGCCTTGGCTTTGCGTCGTACGGTTGCGGGTTTGAGTGGTGCGAAGGTTGCCCAAGGACTTGGGCGGCCTTCTGCCTCGAAGGTCCGGTCCACGCTGGCCACCATGAGGTCGCCGAGGGCGCGGAGCACGGGTGTGGGCTCGTCGAGGCGGGCCTGCATGGCTTGAAGGCGCTGGAGAAGTTCCGCAGGGGTCATCGAAACGCTCCGTCCACCACTGAAGGCAGGTCCACAACTGCCACGCGCCGGAGCTGCGGAATCGTTGGCACGGGGATCTCGCCGAGCACCATACGATCCAACAACGCGCGGGATTGCTTGAGGCGGCCCGCCCAGCCCTCGGGAAGTTTTGCAGCGGCGCCCGGCTGGCGAAGGAAGAGTCCCTCCACCGCCAGGTCCAACGTGGTCTCCCGCAGCAACCCCGCAGGCAAGATATCCGGGAGAGTCCCCCTACCCGCGAGGACGCCGCGTACCTCGGCCTCTGCCCGGTCGAGCACGCCTTGCAGGACGGGCTCGCTGGGGACGGTGGCCCGCCCATCTCCCGTGGAGAGCTGACGCAACTCCTGAAGCGAGAGACGGGCCTCCAGGTCCGTAGACGTGAACCAGGTCATTAGGCGAGCACCCCGTTCAGGCCCCTGCCCAAGTCTGGAGCAATTTGTTTGAGGTCGTACTGGCGACCCACCTGGATCATGGCGGCGCCCGCGTGGCCGCGCTCGGGGTTCTCCCAGACGCGAACGAGGGTGCCCTGCTCGCTGGCCGCATAGACCTGGCTGGTTCGGGCGACCTCCTTCAGCTCCGGCACGTCCACGCGGACCTGGGCGCCGAAGGTGATCTCCTCCGTGCCGATCTCCGTGCTGGGGTTGCGGTACCCCATCCAGAACACATCGCCCCAGAGGTAGTCGAGGTTCTCCGCCTGGCCCTTGCGGGCGGTATTCACCTTCAGGGAGGGGACGAGGATCTTCTCGACCTCCAGCATCGCGGCGAGGTCAGAGAGGGAGACGGAACCCGCCGCCGCCGTGTTGCGCAGGGCTTTGACAGCCGGGTGGTAGACGAGGCGGTCCACCACCCGCTTGCCGATGACCGCCACGTTGGGGGCCATGGCCAGCTTCTGGGCGAGTTTCTTGGAATCCTGGATGGGGTCCGACGTGTCGTCGTTCCAGCTCTTCGCCACCGCGTCCTTAGTGAAGGAGTCCACCAGGTCGCGGGTCTGCTTCTCCAGCCAGCGGTCCAGGGTGTCCGTGAGGCCGCGCACTTGCTGCTGGAGACGATTGACGCGGGTCTTCGTGAGCTGGTTCACGTCGAAGGGCACGGCGCCCTTGAGGCCGTAGGGCCGGGCGAGGAAGGGCTTCTCCTGCTCGGAGAAGTCGATTTCCTTCGCCTCCGAGAGGCGGCCCATGGAGGGGTCCTCCATGCGGAAGGCGAACTCCCGGCCGAAGAAGGTGTAGGAGCCTGCGACCAGCTCCGAGGGGATGACGTTCAGCAGATCCCGGGCGATGCCTCCCTGGGCGCGGTAGGCGATGGAGGTGCCGGGCAGCTGGTTGATGACGGCTGCGATGTTAAGCAAGAAAGCTCCCGTGAAGGCAGGGCCACGCTGGGGCCTGCAGGCAGGCCAAGGGCCTGGGGCTCGAAGGCCCGAAAGTGGAAAGAGTCGTTAAGGGATCCGGGTTAGATCACGACGAGGTGGCGCTGGATCAGAACGTCGATCACGTCGCCCGCCGCCGTGGCCTTGCCGCGTGCGAAGCCGACGCACCAGACCTTGTCGCCGGGGTTGCCCGAGGCGGGCACCAGGCGGCCCAGGGCGTCGTTGGTGAGGGAGTCCTCAAAGGCGCAGGGAGCGCCGGCGACAGCGTCGGCCACCTTCTCCACCTGGATGGAGGCGAAACCCGCGCTGGCGGCGGTGTCCTCGATGAACATCCCCGCGCACTTCGCTTTGGCGACGTTGGGCACGGAGGCGTTTCCCGTGGCGGGGTCGATGACGGCGGCGCGCTTGGCCTGCACGTCGGCGGTGATGGGGGACGGAAGGGTGAGGCCGTAGTTGGACATGGGGGCTCCGGTCGGATGAAGGGGTTAGTCGTGTTCCAGTTCGCCTGCGGCGAGGGAGACGGCTTCGTCGTGGGACTTGCCCGCCGCCTTGTGCTTGGCCACCAGGGCATCCATGGCCTTGGCCTTGTCGCCGCCCTGGGCGGCCAGTTCTGCGGCGGCGGTGTGGGGTACGGGCAGGGCCCGGCCCAGGCCGTGACCCTGCAGCCCCTCCAGGAGGCTGAAGAGGGCCTCGCGGGGCGTGGCCTTCTTCCCTTCCGCCAGGTGGACCTCTCCTTCGACGGGAAGGGAGAGCAGCACGGGCTTCGCCAGCGTGGCCTGAGCGGGCGTGAGCTTCGCGTCCTTCACGAGGCCGTCGAGCCGCGCCTGGACCAGGCCCGCTTGGACCTCCCGTTCCTTCGCGGCAAGGCGAGCCTCCAGCTCTCGCTTCTGGGTTTCAAGGTCTTTGCTCTGCGCTTCCAGCGCGGCGGCCTTCTTCTCCAGCGCCGCTTGTTCTTCGGGGGTCATGCCTGCTCCGTGGGGATGAGACGGTGTGTCACCGTCGGAATGATTGAGGTCGAGCGCAAGGACGGGGGTTTCGATCTCCGGCGCTTCGGAGAGTTCGAGAGGGCCGAGGTTCGGGCATCCCGGGCTGTCGCTTCCGAGGAGCGCGAGGGCCTTGAAGTGCCACTTCCCCGGCGTGGGGTTGCTGGGATGACCCCGGGGCCAGGCCTCAATGCTCTTCAGGCGGAACTCGCCGCACCGCACCTTCTCCCGCGCCAAGTCCGTGGGTTCCAGCCGGGCGAAGAGCGTCGTCCGAGGCCGCCGCTGGCCGGGAGGCGTGTACGTGCCCAGGCGCAGGGCCTTCACCCATCCGAGCGCGGGCCCTTGGGCGTCCTTGTGCGTCAGTTTGAGCGGCGCGGGCTGGGCGTCGGGATTGTAGGTCTCCACCATCTCCCGCAACGCGGCCTCGTCCAGGGGATGGCCGTTCCAGGTGCCCGCCAGGAGGACCGGGGCCTCGGTTTCGGCGAGGGCGAGGATGGAGTCGCCGGAGGAGGCGACCGCGAGGGCCTTTAGACCCCCTTTAAAAACGGCGGAAGGGGGAGGCGGGCACCCGACGGAAGGAGGAACTTCCTTCGAGGGCTTCTGGAGGGTGTATTGCGCGATTCGGTTCACAGGAGCCTCACGCCTCGGCGGTAGGGGGTGGGATCGTCGATGAGTTCCAGGCCGCCCGTGCGGGGCACCACGCCCGCGAAGGCGCGGACCAGGAGGGCCTGGTGTCCCTCGGGCCGGAGGTAGGAGAGCTGGAGGCCGAGCTGACCTTCGGGGCCTTCCACGGGTGTGAGCCAGACCTCGCTGGGCGCGAGGACCGCCGGGAGGGATTCCCGCGAAGCGCTGAGCACACGCCCGGAGGGATCGGACACGAGCCCCGGCGCGAGGTCGGAGGCCCCGAAGGGCGAAGCCTCCGCAAGCGGACCCGTGGCCTGGCTCGCGTCCAGCCAATGCCAGCCGGGGCGATCCGAAGGCATCGGCGTCCAGTCGGCCAGGGAGCTGCGGGCCTGGGCCTGGAGGTAGTCGTGGAAGCTCTGGGCGCCCTTGCCGAAGCCGGGCTCGGGCGGTTGGCCCAGGCGGGGATCCGTGGGGCGCGTGAGCGGCGATCCGGATTCGGCGGCGCGAATGCGGCACCGGCAGCGGAAGCCCAGGGGCGGCGTGTGGTCGGCCCAGAACGGATCCGCCTTGGGGCGCGTGACCCCATGCAGCACCCGGTGGCCAGGGCGGACGCTCTCGTCGTTCGCGGTGACGTAGGTGAGGGCCTCCACTAAGGGGTTGCTCTGGAGGCTCGTCATCCGCCCGCCCATGTAAGCGCTGTGGACCTGGGTGTCGAAGGTGGCTTTTAGGCGGGCCGTGTTGACGCCGCTTCCCTGGAGGCGCGGAAGCCAGGCGGCCTTGAAGTCGTCGAAGGGCGTGCCCTCGGCCACGGCCTCCATCAGGCCCTGCTGCAGTTCCTGGAGGAGGCCGATCTGCTCGACACCCGCCACCCAGAAGGCGCGGGCCCGCAGATCGGCGTCCTTCAGGGCTTCCACCTGCGCGAAGGACACCGGCACCTTCCCGGCGAGTATCTTCAGCGCGGCCTCGGGGCTGAGGGCGTAATCCAGCTCCAGCGCTCCGTCGAGGGAGGCGGAATGAAGAGCCTTTGCCTCCAGGCCCGCCTCCACAGCGCCGACATCCCGCGCCGCCCGAAGGCTGCTGAAGAGGTACTCGGCGGCGGTGGTGGGAAAGTCCTTGGCCAGCGCCATCCAGCTCTCCGACGCGCCCTCGAAGGTGGCGGCGTCCTGGAGGGCCTGTGCGGCCAGACCCTGGAGGCTGGCGAAGCGAGCAGCAAAGCTCCGGCCCCAGGCGGCCAGCATGGCGTCGGCGGGATGTTCCTCCTGGAGGGAGAGCTTCGCCTCCTCGTTCGGGGCTTTCTCCTTCGCCTGCGCGTTGGGAGCGCCGGGCACGGGAGGCAGGACGGGCTCGGGAGTCTGAAGCTCGTCCGCCGCGTCCTGGGGTTCAGGAATGCCGAAGGTTTCCCGGAGCCAGGCGGTGGAGAGGCTGAGGCCCGCTTGCTTGAGGCTCATCACGGACTGCAGGCGTTCCTGGAGGCTCGCCTTGACCTTCTCCTCAATGCGCAGGAGGGGCGGCGGAACGTCGGGGCCCAGGTTGACGGCCACGATCCAGGGAATGAGCGTGCGATTCAGCGTGGCCGCGATGCGCCGGGCGTCGCTCGACTCCTGGCGGTCTTGCAGATCCTGGTGGACGTTGCCCAGGGCCTGGGTGCCGTGGCGACCCTCCCCCGTGGTGAGCGTGTTGCCGAGGATGGCTGTGGCGATTTCGGCGTTCGCGGCCTCAATCAATTTGACGCCTACCTCGAAGGCGCTTGCGAGGCGCAGCGCTTCAACGCCCATGCCCTCGGGCGTCACGAGACCGGGGCTGTCCATGAGCTTGGCGGCGATGTCGATGTAGCGGCGCTGCTCTTCGTCGGGCTCTCCGTCGGGATAGGTGAAGTGGAGGCGGTCGTGGGCGTAGCGCGGATAGTCGCGGTAGGTGGCGTAGGCCACGGCCACCTTGACCCGAACCCAGCGCGGCACCGTGCGGCCCCGGCCCAGCCCCCACGGGTTGCGGTAGGCGGAGCCGTGCCGGTGGAGGATGAGCTTCCCCGTTTCCACAGCGGCGCCTTGGATCAGCGGCTCCCGGTCGGGACCGAAGCTCAGGAAGAGGGGATCGAAGCTCTCCAGATCGACGGGGAGGAGTTTTCCGCCCTTGAGACCCCAGCGGACTTCCATGGGCGTGAGGCCGAAGTAGGCGGCCTTCGCCAGCTCCTCAAAATCCTCCACGAGGTTGAGGCCTTCCAACGCCTCGCGGACCAGGTCCACCGCCGCTTGGGTCGTGCCGGGCTGGGTCACTAGCGTCCAGGGCAGGCTGCCCACGATCTCGCAACGGAGATCCAGACAGGAGAGGGCCTTGGCGTCCCGCAGGGCGTCGTGCAGCTCCAGCCAGCTCCCGGCGCCTTCCGTGCCGGTGTCGAGATTGGGATTCAGGAAACGGCTGTGCCCGAGCCAGGGAAGGTCGAGGGCGGCGTCCTTCAGCCCGGCCACGCGGATCGGGGGGGCCTCAGGGCGGAAGAAGCTGGAGAGGCGGGCGAGCAGGCTCACGACGCCACCTCCCGTGCCACGCCGAGGCCCACCCCGGCGCCCGCGAAGGCCCGGCGGCGGAAGCGCCCGCCCGTCGCGCCCTGGAGCGCGTCCGGTCCGTCGTCGTGGGCAGCCTTCGGAAATTGAAGGAGCTGCTCCTGGAGCTTGCGCATGCCGGACACGCCCCCGCAGGCCATGGGCTCGATGGCGCCGTTGCCCCTCGCGGGCGGGCTGAGGCGCGGGAACTGGAGGCGCCCCGTCTCCACCGCCGGAGCGAGGCTCTCGATGCGGGCGATCTTGTCTCCCTTGGGTTTTACCGTCTGGATGGGCACGAAGACCCCTTCCTCCGCCGAGAGCAGGGCCACGATGTCCACGAGGGCGCTCTGGTAGGCCACCTCCTCCGCCTGCATCTTTCCGGGGTAGACCTCGCGCTGGCGCAGGATGGCCCGCCCGGTCTCCGTGGGGCCGAGGCGCTTGATGACGGCGTCCAGCACGTAGCCGGTGCCGTCCGAGCTAAAACCCACGGTCACGAGGGCCGTGAAGTCGCCGCGCTGCTTGCCCGTGGCGGGATCGACGTGGGTGAGGAGGGTGAGGCGCTCCGGGAGCTGGTCGTAGGACACGAAGGCCTTAAAGGGTTTCTCGTCGTCGCCCTGGGCGCGGTTCTCCATCTCCTGGCTGAAGGATCCGGGATCCTCGGCGTCCATGGTGGCCCGCAGCCAGCGCAGGTGTTTTTGGGGGAAGCGCTCCGGCCAAAGCGGATTCTCGTTCTCGTCCCAGCAGCGCCAGATGGCGCCGCCGAACATGTGGAGGACGGACCAGAGGAGGCTGTCCTCGTGGAGGATGGTGCCGAGCGCCAGCAGGCCCCCCCGCGTGGGATCGAGTGCGGGCAGCACGGCCTTGATGAACCACTGGCGGAGCTTCTTTCGACGGGCCGGGTTCTCCACCGCTTCGTCGTTCTCCACGTCGTCGAGAACCACCAGGTCCGGGCGGCGCCCCTGGAAGTTGCGGCCCCGCAGCTTCTGGCCCGAGCCGAAGCCCTGGAGGCGGCTGAGACGGAACGCGGGCTTCTCGCCGTTCGGGCCCGCAGGCACGGCGAGGTCGAGCGTTCCCTCAGGGCCGTCCGCCTGAAGGAAGCCGAAGTCCGCCCGCAGGCGCGGGCTCTCTTGGAGGACGGTGCGCACCACCTCGACGAAGCCCAGCGCCTGCTCGCGGGTGTCCGAGACGACCTGCACGTAGCCCTTGCGGCCCGTGACCAGGACCCACAGGGGGAAGGCGATGGTGCCCCAGGTGCTCTTGGCGTGGCCGCGCGGCGCGGCGAGGACCAGGGCGTGGATATCCGCCGCCTCCAGGCTCTTGTCGCTCGGCTCGATGACTTCGCCGAAATGTTTGGGGTCGATCACGCCCGGCGCCACGCCGCTCGCCAGGGACTGGCAGCCCGTGGCCAGGGCCTCGTGCAGGGCGCAGCCCTCGCCCTGGATCAGCTCGGGGAGGTAAGTCCGGCAGAAGGTGGCGTAGTCCGCCTGGGCCCGCGCCCGGCGGGCCTTCGAGGCCTCCGGCGTGCGCTCATCTGGCGCGAAGTCCTCCATCTCTCGCAGGCGGGCGATGAGTTGGTCCAGCGCCTCGGAGGCCTTGCGGGCCTTGGCGGCGGTGGCCTTGGGGATGGCCACGCGCCTCGCGTTCATGAGTGGTTCCGTCACGCGGCCCTCTTGGCGAGGTCGTCCAGGAAGGAACGCCAGGCTTCCAGGAGGCGCGGGGCCTCCTCGGGGATCTCCCGCAGCACGAAGGCCTGGAAGTCCTCGCCGACGACGAGCGCGGCGTCCAGGAGCCGGTAGCCCTGGCACTTGGCGATGAGGGTCTTGAAGCGGTTGACGTTGGTAAGCAGATCCAGGAGAGCCTTCGGCTCCAGGCCGTCGGCGTCCGCTTCCAGGCGGCCCAGCACCTTGCGCAGGGCCCGCTCCTCCAACTCCTCCAGGGGCACTCCGTTCACCTGGGCCCAGGAGGCCTTGGCCTCGCGCCAGGCATGCTCCTTGATCCAGGCCTGCACGGTACGTGCGGAGCAGCCCACGGCCGCCGCCACCTCCTCGGCGTTGCGGCCCTCTTCCACGTAGAGTTTCCGGGCCTGGGCCTTGTGCTCGTCGCCGAAGCGCGTGTTGCCGTGGGCCTTCCCCGCATGGATATGCAGTGTCATTGATTGCCCCAGGAGAAGCCAAAGCCCACCGCTACGCGGTCGGGGAAGGCGAGGAGTTGGAGGTTCATGCGTCCGAGGTCGCGCTGCAGGCCGAGGCCCATCTGCGCGGCGCGGCCCTGCTGGGGCGGCGCCCAGAGGAGGCTGCCCCGCCAGGGAAAGGAGGGCGCGGGAGGAAGGGCCAAGATGCGGCGCTGCTCCACCTGAAGGGCTTCGCCGACGCGGAGCGGCTGACCCTCGCATTCCGCCCAGCCGATGGAATCCGCCACCACCTGGCGGTCCTCCAGGCGAAGCGTGGTGGCCACATGCAGCGTGGGATGGAGGCAGACCGGATCGTTCGGCGTGAGCGGCTCCAGAGTCCAAAGGGTGGTCCAGTCCGGGCGAGGCGCCTCGGACAGCGGCGGCGCCGGAGGCATCCCTTGGCGCACCTCCGCCTGGATCACCGTGCGGGAGGCGCCCTTCGCGGCGGGCCGGAGATCGCGGTCGGAAAGATTGCGTTCGGCACGCGGCGCGGAGCCCCCCACCTGGATCGATGCGGGAGCGGGCGTGGTGGCGCGGAGGGCGAGGCCCAGGGCCAGGCCACCCGCGAAGCCCGCCGAGACGAGCAGGGACATGGAAAGGGCGGGCTTCATCGGCTCTGCAGCTCCATCCGGAATCGGTTGATCTGGCGCACGTAGCCCTGGGTTTCCTGGGCGTGGGATCCGGTCACGCGAGGCAGCGTCCGCAACCAGGCGGCATCGTCCGCGAGGCCCAGGTCCCGCGCCAGGCGCACGGCCTTGCGCACGCTGCCTTCCCCCGCGTTGTAGGCGCCTAGGCTTCCGTCGAAGGCGCCCTGCCAGCTCTGGAAGACGGTGGCGAGGCGGGCCTCGTGATAGCCCATGAGGCCGTGCTGGGCCTGGATGCCGAAGGAGGGGTCCCAGGGATCCGCGCCTGCCGGGATCCAGCCCATGCGCTGGGACCAGGCCCAGGTGGCGGGCATGAATTGGGCGATCCCACGGGCGCCGACGGGAGAGAGGGCCTTCGGATTGAAGCGACTCTCCTGCTTCACCTGGGCGGCGCGGTCGGCCCAGCGCGGGCCCGCCACGGCGCGGAAGGTGGCCGCGAAAGGCACCGGAGAACCGGCGAGGGCCAGGGCGAGGAGAAGTTTCAACGCAGCACCTGGGCGGCGAGCAGGAGGATGCCAAGCGTCAGCGCGGCAAACACCAGGCCTGCGGAGAGGGTCTTGGCGGCGGCGGAATACTCCGTGTCGTGGCTTTCATCCCAGTGCAGGAGGCGGGCGCCGAGGCGGCTCCGGTCGAAGAGCTGGTAGAGCCCGTAGGCCAGGCCCAGGGATCCCGCCGTGAGGCCGAGGGCCACCTTGAGGCGGAAGGCGATGAGCCGGGCCTGGAGGGCGTTCTCCCAGGCGCGGGATTCCGCGCTCACCTCCAGGGCGCTCCAGCGGCCCAGCTTGAAGGACATGAGGACCACGAGCGCGGCGGCGAGGACGCCCACGGCGAGGATCAGGCGGCGGCGGAAGGGCTCGGGGGTCTTAAAGCCGGGCCGGGCCAGCGCGGCGTCAAAAAGGATGTGGAGGGTCTCAAGGACCTTCATGGGTCTCCTTGCGGGGGCGGTCGAGGGAGGTGGGGAACGCGACGGGCGCGGGCGATTCCTTGGGCGCGGAAAGATCCCGGAGGTTGCGCAGCGCCGTGATCAGCCCGAAGAGCAGCGTCAGTACCGTCGGAAGCGCCACGGCCAACGCCATGCGCACGCGGTGGCGGAACTGCTCCAGGGTGTGAACGCGGCCCACGAGGCCCAGCTCCGGCGCCTCGGGGTCTCCGAATAGCGCCTTGCTCTGCCGCTGGCTCTCGAAGAGCAGCGCGGCGAGGGCCTGGTCGCGCCGATCCGGGGACGCTTGAAGTTCGCGGATCAGGACTTCATGGGGATGGGGAAGGGACAACGCGGCGGCCTCCAGAGCGGCGGCTCGGGCTCCACCAGGTGGAAACGCCGAGCCGGGACCGTGGTCCGCACAAGCGGGTTGGCTTGCGCCGCAGGAATCCCGAAGGTGCTTCATGGGCCCCGCCACGGCGCGGGGCTTTGGGGCTTGCCTCGGCAGTCCCGCATGCGAGGGTTTTGCAGGTCGCAGCGCGGCGCAGCACCTTGGGAGGATGCGCCTCGTCCGTCCCACCCTTCGCCAGGAGCTTCAGCAGGCGGAGCTTCCCCGTCTCCCGATGGAAGACCTCCTTGAACTGATCCCGAAGGGCGACTGGATCACGGCCAAGGAGGCCGCCTTCGCCCTCGGCATGGACGTGGACAGCTTCCGGGCGGCCTACTGCGACGGTGAAGCGCCACGCCTAACTATTTGGCAGCGGTTCGGTCCAAAAGGCGGCAGACGGGTGCTGATCGCAAGGCGGGAGGTCGAGGCTCTCGTTCGAGATGGGTTGGTTCAACCGATCCTGCCGTGTAGGAATCGAAACACCGCCTAGGCATGTAGCGGCAGAACGATGGCCTCCTTGAGAGTTCCCTCGGAGGCCATTTCGGGAATGTGACCGGACTTGAGAAGGGGTTACGCGGGCTGCTCGCCCTCCATCTCCTTCAGGATCGTGCGGAAGGTGTGGATGATGCCATCAGCCGGGATACCGCCACGAATCTGCCACAAGAGCCATTCTTCCACGACGCTTCGTGCCTGCTCGGAGAGCGTCCATCCTGTCGGCGCCCAAGCGGCCGTGTCCTGATCCCGGGTTCGATAGATCGGGAAAACCTGGTCCATGCGAAGGACGCTCGTGCATTCGGACTTGCCGACATAGGGAAGTCCCGATGGGAGGTGGTCCCAGAAGAACTGGGCGTACTGGGCCTGGCGGATGCGGGAGATGAATTCATGGGGGAAGCCCGCCCTTGAACTATCTGGGTCTGCCCCGTAGTAGGGAGCTACGGAAAACACCGGCTTGGTTACGGATTTGGCGCTGCCCCGGGTTGTCCGGCTTGGGCTTGGATGCACGTGGCCTACCACCAAGACTGGTCGCACCTTCCCCGGGTAGATGAACGCACCATCTGGAAACGCAGCGGCAGGCAGGTCGTCCTCTTGAACCGGCTTATTCATGGCGATGTGAAAAGGGGCGACCTTCGCCTCAAGCCGCGTGTGCTGCGTTGGTTCCAGGCGCGTGAGAACGGCGCGCTGCGGAACCTCGCCCAGGTAGGGCACCAAGGACACAAGCAAATCCCAGCGTTCTACGACCTCCTGCGTTCCCTTTGGCTTCTGGACCCACCAAGGCTCGCCTGCGCTGGAGTACAGCCGCTGGATTGCATCCTCCGGGTACTCCGCCATGGCAGGGATCATTGGACAGATCTCCTCATGGATGACCGCCATACGGAGGGATCGATGTCGAAGGTCCCCGTGAAGGGAGCAGGCTGCCCCAGCAAATCGTCAAGCCAGGACACGCCCTCCTGGTAGACGGCATCTTCAACGGGCTCCACCGGAATGAGCGCCTGGCTTCGGACCGATCGGATCCGTGCCTCTTCCATTCGTGCCTTCAGGGCCTCGAAGGCTTTCTCGCGTTTCTTCCTTTGGGTCGTGCTCAGATCAGACG
>JACXTT010007817.1_pt1 | contig 14982 bp, 17 predicted proteins | sample 9270951 | NCBI WGS metagenome assembly JACXTT01 (sample SAMN15532306, study PRJNA645909) | rock metagenome | isolation source: weathered quartz diorite | place: Puerto Rico | collected 2017-06-21
GCTGATTCGAATTGTCGACGTCGTAGCTGCCCGTGAAGTCGATCCCGCTGCCGCTCGTCAGCGAGACGTCGCCCGACTGCATCATCCCGCAGCAACCGCTGTCCAGAATGTTGTCGAGCTTGTAGCGGCCCTCGAGCCCCGCGCCGTCCCTCACGGTGCAGGCGATGATGTCCCCGCCCCCGCCCCAGTCGAAGCGACCGCGGTAGTAGAGCCGGCTGCGGTCGCAAACGTAGGCGTGGAAGGGGAACACGCCGAAATCCTGGTTTGCGGCCGCGTTGCCCTCGTCCTGGCTGATCCGGGTGAAGGTGACATGGCCCGTGTCGGAGCCGAATGGCCCCGTCGGCGCACCAACGAAGCCCACCAGCCAGTTGCCGCACCAGGTGTCGAAGATACTCGGCTCGGGGCTGCCCGAGGCGCCGCAGGGCAAAGTACTGGCGAGGTGTGCGGCCCCAACTCTCGCAGAGGCGGGGCTGCCAGCAGAGATCTGCGGCCAGCTCACTGCGAGCACAACCAGTCCGAACAGTCCCCCCAGGGCCACGACGACGAGCAAACGATCGGACACTCGTCGCATAGAACGATCCTCTCACCCCGTGTTCGCGGTAGCAAGGGCACGAGCCGCCGAATTGCCGTGGCTTCAGCCGCCGCCCGCGCGAGGAGGAGCGCAACCTCCTTATCCGCGGGACGCGCGCGAAGCAGCAGGATGCGCGCGCTCGCGGTCCCAGTTCACCGCCTCAGAACTGGAGAAAGGTGCTTCCCTCCACGATCGTTGGCCGGTTGGGCGTCCCGGTGGCGTTGTCCTTGATCCACCCGGCGGCGCGCTGAGACGATTCGTCCGTGCCGGCCTTGTCTTCGCAGGCGGTCACGGTCACCCCACCGTCGCCGCTGCGAAACGCCGCGTAGCTCTTGAAACCAGGCACCCCGCTGATGAGCTCCTTCACCTCGTCGTGCCGTTGCTCGATGAGATTGAGCAAGTCCGAGGCACCCTGGCCCGAATAGCTCCGAACGACTACGTACATGAACCTACCTCCCGTGGGGATTGCCGTGGCTCTGCTGTCGGGCGGCACGATATTGACTTCCGGGGGGCCCGCGGGTCCCAGCGGCCCGTGACCCTCGGGAAAGTCGCGATCGCTCCGTTCTCTCGGAATCGTCATGCTACGGCCGTGGCGGAGGAGCAGAGTGGCAGCTTCGCTGGGCCAGTCCCCAAGGGAGAGCGAGGCGAGATCGTCGCCGGCGCGCAGCTCCCCATCGAGGGTTCGGTGGAACTCGAGATGCCCGTCGAGGAGCTCTGGGAGACATTTCTCGACGTCGAGCGCTGGCCGCGCTGGAACCCTTGCATCTGGCGCTCGCGGATGCGCGGCGGCGAGCTGCGCGAGGGCGCCACGCTCGCATGGGTCTTCAATCCGATCAAGCCGTGGTACCCGTACAAGCTGCCGGCCAGAGCCGAGATCGTCGAACTCCAGCCTCACGACCGGGTGACCTGGGAGGTCAACGCTCCCGCTTTCCGCGCGCTCCACAGCTACCGCTTCGCCGGCCTGGGGCCCGGCCGCTGCCGGTTCGGCTCTTGGGAGGTTGCCGAGGGCCTCGCCTATCGTGCGACCCGCCGGTTCTGGCTCGCCCACTTCCGCTTCGTCTGTCGCGCGTCGCTGACAGGGGCCGAGGCACTCGCCGCCCACCGACGCTGACCAGGAGAGATCGCGAGAGCATGTGTCGGTCTGCGCGAATGTCCGAGCGAGTCTGCTGGGCAGATGAGTTTGTCGACCGGCCGTGGTCCTATCCTCGTGCCGGAGCTCGTCGGGGACGGGGTCCGGTTGTTCGATGCCTCGACGCTTCGCGCCTCGCTCAAGACGCTCGACGTGTCGGCATCCGGTCAAGTCGTGAACCTGCGGTTGCGAGTCGACAAATCGGTCGCGTGAGTACCCCAGTGACTGGGCACCCATGAGGAGCGTGAGGGAGTAAGAAACAGGAGCACCACGACCCTGCCTTCGGGGCCGCACACGCGCATCTGGCCGAGGCCTCTGTGAGAAGCGCCCCGCGGGGGTGCGGGGCCTGCTTGGATCGTTGACCGAGCACAGCCCGAACGAGGAGGTGGCATGAACATCGAGTTCCTCTCGACCGTGGCGGTGATCGCGCCCGATCCGCCCGCCAGTCGCAAGCTGTACGTCGACGCCCTTGGGCTGCCGCTCGAGAGTGAGGGCGGCGACTATCACCACAGCGAGCAGATCGCCGGTTGCAAGTCTTTCGGTATCTGGCCGCTGGCCCAGGCCGCTGAGGCGTGCTTCGGGACGCCGCGATGGCCGGCGGAGCGGCCGGTGCCACAGGTCAGCATCGAGTTCGACGTTGCGGACGCCGCAGCGGTGGGCCCTGCGGCGCGGGAGCTCCAGCAAGCCGGCTACGAGCTGCTGCACCCACCGCGCGAGGAGCCGTGGGGTCAAACGGTCGCCAGGCTGCAGTCACCGGAGGGCGCGGTGGTTGGGATCTCCTACGCCCCTGTGCTGCACGACCAAGACTGACAGGAGGAAGCGAAACCGTTGTGGGCTCAAGCGGGTTTCCAACGCCGACGGTCGCGGTGCCGGAGCACTCGCGGCTCCACCGTCGGTCGCCTCGGGGCAACTCAACCGTGTCGCGGCAGTATGCCGGGGGGACTAGCGCGAGCCCGGGCAGGATCGAGGGTCACACGGCTGCGGGGTCCCGACCCCGACCCTCAGCCTGTCCTGGGGCGTGACGCCATAGCGATGGTTATGTTCCGCATCAGGGCAGTTGCCGCATTGCGTGAGGAGTGCCAACTGGTCCAGGCTATGGCTCGGTGGGTCGGACAGCAGGTAAAGAGTTGCTTTGTCTCCCTTGCGGATCGAGTGGCCGCTGGCGTCCTTCGAGTACACCACCCCGCTCGCGCTCGTGACCTCGCCCCTAATCGTGAGATTGAGATCCGGGAGCCGCTGGAGGTAGCTGGCGCCGGAGGCCTTGATGATGAGCTCTCCCTCCTCCGAGGCGAACGGGTTGATCGGCGACTGGTAGGTGTCGGTGTGAACGAGGAGCCCGGCCGCGGACCCGGCCGCCCATCGTCCCTTCTTCGGCTTCCGCTTGAAGAACACTCTTCCTTCGGCATCGGTCTTGGTCCCTTCGAAGCTCGCCGCTGGCGCCGGATTCGACTTTGCGGGGAAGCCCTCCTGGCTGACAGTGAAGTTAACGAACCAATGAGAGCAGGCGGCCGCGGTTGCGATCGGACTCGCGCTCGCGCGCGCCCGGCAGGCCTGCGGCCGTGCGGCCTTCTTCTTGCGCGGGGGCTGGCCGTAGAGCGCGATCTGGTAGGAGCCGGTCTTCTGCGCCAGGATCGTGAAGAACTCGAACGCGAGCTTGCCGGCGCGCTTCGCGCGGAACGGGATCTCGTAGCGGTGGTTTCGCTGGTAGGGGATCTTGTTGAGCAGGCGCGGGTTGAGCTGATGCTCGATCAAGCCCCCCACGGGCTTGCCGATCCCCACCATGAGGTCGGCCTGGCGCCGCGTGTTCGCGGTGCACGAACCGGTCGTCGGATCCCCCATCGGTGGGGTCCCGAAGGTCTCGAAGCAGTAGAGCGGATCGAGCCGATCGCTGGTCCCGAAGTCGTTGGTGGTGGTCACGGTGCCGGTCAAAACTAGCCGGTAGCTATCGCCCCTCACGAGCGTCGTGCGCGACGAAACGACCTTGCCGGTCGGAGGCACCGTGAGCGGCGGCTCCAGCGGGCGCGAGCCGCCGGCGGTGAGCGCGCCGTGACTCGAAGCGCCGGCCGGGATGCCGATCAAAAGACACGCCCCGGCGAGCGCCAACGCCGTTATCAGAGGCCTCGTCCTCACAACCAGTCCTTACGGCTTTAGGCCGCAAGTCGATCGTACGTGCGTTCGGCGTCCGCGCGCAACAGTCACCTCGCATCAGTGGCTTGGGGTTTGCGAAGCCTTCGACTAGGCGAAGGCTCAAGGCGAGGTTGCAGGGTGGATTTGAACAAGTCCGCAAGGTAAAAGAACTCCAGCCGGCCTGAGCGCCGACCGTCTCACCTACGACTGCTAACTTCCGGCTCATGACCGAAGAAACCGATCCCGGTCCGCCAATCGCATACGCCGCACTTGCCGTCGGCACGGCTGTCTGCGACCGCGATGGACACCAGGTGGGGTCGGTCAAGAAGATCCTCGCCGTCGAGGAGGAAGACATCTTCGATGGGCTGGTAATCGCCACGCCCCACGGCACCCGCTTCATCGACGCGCCGGACATCGCCCACATCGCGGAGCGGCGCGTGGATCTGAAGCTCACGGGTAAAGAGGTGGCAAGCCAACCGGAGCACGAGGAAGGAATTCCCACCTACCACGTAGAGGAGCGCTCGGGTCGCTGGCAGGAACTCTGGCGGCGCATCACACTCCGGGGCCTCTGGCGCAAAGACTAGATCGGTCGACACTCGGCTCTCGGCCACAAGCCCCCGATCGCTCGGCCCGCCGAGCGACGGGCAACTCGCGGGCTATTCGATGCGGTCGGTCGCGGGATCGGGCACTCAGGTGTCCGTCAAACCGGGGCACTCCGCACCGCCACGTCGCTACCGTTGCGCAGGCGCCATGTCGCAGGACAATCTCATGCTCGTCCAGGAGATCTACCGAGCCTTCGCGGAGCATCGCTTCCCGGCCGACTACCTCGCGGAGGAGTTCGTTTGGGAGACAGCCCCGGATATACCGGGCGCCGGGATCCACGAGGGGCACGCCGCCGTCCGCGCGTACTTTCGCGACTGGGTTGGTGGCTGGCACCAGGCGGAGTCGAACGTGGAGCAGCTGATCGACCGTGGCGACCAGGTCGTCGCGCTCATCCAGGGCAGTTACCGGCCGAGCCCTGAGGGAGAGCCGTTCGAGGCGTACTACGCGCACATCTGGACTTTGAGGGCGGGAAAGGCCTTGCACGCGCGCGCCACGAGTGGCCGTACTGCTGAGGAGCTGGGCTTCCAGCTCTGAGTCGCCCCACCTCACATCTAATCCGCTACCGAGATGATGTAGGCGGGTGCGCCAACGCAGCGCTCAAGCGGCGACGGCGAACAGCTCCCACTTCCCAGGCACGCCCTTGAGCTGGTGCTCTCCGCGTGGCTCGAAAGCGATGCCCGAGCCAGCGACAAGATCGGTGACAGTCCGGGAGACGAGGACTTCGGACGGCCGTGCGAGCGCTGCGACCCGTGCGGCGATGTGAACGCCGAGGCCGCCGATATCCGCGCCGATGAGCTCGCACTCCCCGGTGTGCAGGCCTGCGCGCACCTCGACTCCGAGCGCAGGCGCACCCTCGCGGATCGCGCAGGCGCAACGGATGGCGCGGGCCGGCCCGTCGAACGTCGCGAGAAAGCCGTCACCTGTCGCCTTGACCTCGCGGCCGCGGTGACGTGCAAGCGCGTCGCGGACCATCGCGTCGTGTCGTTGAAGCAGCTCGCGCCAGCGGCGGTCACCAAGGTCAACCGCGCGCTCAGTCGAGGAGACGATGTCCGTGAACAGCACGCTCGCGAGCGCTCGCTGTGGCTCAGGCTCGCGGCGAGTGCCCGTCAGGAACTCTTCGATCTCCTCCAGGATCGGGGTCATCTCGCCGACCCACAGCCAGTGGTCCTCGCCATCGAACTCGACGATCCGCGCATTGGGAATGTGCTCTGCCAAGTAGCGCGCACCATCCAGCGGGATGAGCGCGTCGTGGCTCCGGTGGAGGATGAGCGTTGGGGCGCTGATCGCGCTCAGGACGCCACGCACGTCGATCTCCGCATTCATCCGCAGCAGCGCTACGGCGGCGCCTGGACTGGCCGCGAGCCGCTGGAAGCGTGCCCACCAGCGGCGCGTTGCCACGTCGTGAACGCGACTCGGAACGAACGCGCCCAGCCCGACACCCGTGCCCCAACGGTCGGTATACGCACGCGCGGCTTCCTCGAGCTCCTCGTGCGTCAACCCCCACGGGTAGCCAGGGCGCTTGACCATGCTTGCAAAAGAGCCCCAGAGCACGAGGCCCGTCGTGCGTTGCGGGTAGGTCGCGGCGAACAGCATCGCGAGCGAACCACCCTCGGACAATCCCATAATCGAGGCGCGCTCGAGGCCAGCCGCATCCATTACGGCACGGATATCGTCCATCCGCTCCTCCATCGTCGGCAGCTGGGCGTCCGGCACACGGTCCGACAGCCCTATCCCGCGCTTGTCGAAGTTGACGACGCGGGCAAACCGCCCGATCGCCTCGGTGAAGCTCGCAATCCCTGGATCGTCGTACGCCGCCTCGATGTGCGTGAGCCATCCGCCGATGTGCACCAGGTCCGCCGGGCCGGTGCCCGCGACCTCGTACGCGATGCTGACCCCGCCGCTCTTCGCGTAGCGGATCTGGCCCGGATGCTGCTCAATGCTGGGTGCCATCCCTCGCATCACTCTAACCCCGGTCACGCGGCAGGCTCGCGCCATACCGCGTTACACGGGACCTCAGGGACGGGCGAAGCCGATCGCAGCGACGTCGCCGAACTACTGCTCGTACTGCTCGGGTCTCACGGCGAAAGCCCCACGGCGGCGAATGCCTCCGTCGGATCCGAAAACCCTTTTCGGTAGACGACCTTGCCGTTGCGCACCTTGTAGAGCTCCGCGTGCCGCTCGTCCATCCGGAGCCCGCTTTCGCTCCGGCCGCTCTCACGGAACAGGACGATGACCCGGTCGCTTCCCGCGTCGACGAAACGTTCGAGCTCCATCGTCCAGTCGTCCCACATCTCGGCCCACTTCATTGCGTGCTCGATGATCGCCCCGTGCCCCCGTCCGATCTTCCCGTCGGGGAAGTTCGTTCCGTCCCATTCGACGTCGGGGTCGCAGAACCTCAGGCCGCGAGCCGGATCATCGCTGAGGAACGCCTCCCACATCGACCGGACGATCTCTACGCTCTCCTTGGACATGGCCCACATTGCGGCTCGACGCCGCTCGCGCAGTATCTCGCAGGAGCTGCGTTGCCGCTTGATCTCCGGGCGTAGCCGAACAGCCGTCAGCTGGCGATGTCGAGCGCGGCCCGGAGAGCAACGAGGTCGGGCGCCCCGAAGACGACGCGATTCCGAGTGGCTACGTAGACGAGATCGAGGTTGATTCCGGCCCGCGCGATCTTGCGCGTCAAATCCGCAAGGACGCCAGGCCGGTCCTCTACATCGACCACCACGACCTCGCGCTCCCGTGTGACCGCGAGATGAGAGATCGCCAGCGAATGCTTCGCCGCTTCGGCGTGCGGGACCAGGATATGGAGCTCGGCCCGCTCGCCCGGCCCGATGCACGTGGCGGCAGCGATATTCACCCCGGCATCGCTGATCGCCGCCGCGACCCGCGCCAGCGCTCCTGGGGTGTTCTCGACGTCGATGACCAGGTCGACCATTTGCTCGTTCGGCGTCAGCCTACAAACCGGCGCGTACCGTAGAACTCCGGGGCATGGCCAAGCCCGAGGCCACAGTGATCGACGCCGGCGGCCGCGATCTGCGGGTGTCGAGCCCCGATCGGGTCATCTTCCCGAAGTCCGGGCGCTCGGCCCCGGTCAGCAAGCTCGACGTCGTGAAGTACTACCTCGCCGTCGGCGACGGCATCATGCGCGCGCTGCGACGGCGGCCGACGACGCTCGAGCGCTGGCCAAAGGGTGTCCACCCGGGCATTGTCCTCTCGACACGCGAGAAGGGCGGTGGCGACGCCTTCTATCAAAAGCGCATCCCCCGGGGGGCGCCGGATTACGTGCAGACGGCGCGGATTCAGTTCCCCTCTGGTCGGCACGCGGATGAGATCTGCCCGACGGAGGTTGCCGTTGTCGGCTGGGCTGCTCAGATGGGCACGATCACGTTTCATCCCTGGCCGGTTCGAAGCGACGACGTGGACCATCCTGACGAGCTGCGCATCGACCTGGACCCTCAGCCGGGAACGGACTTCGCCGACGCGGTACGCGTCGCGGCGGAGGCACGTGTGCTCTTGGACGAGCTCGGCTACGCCGGCTTTCCGAAGACCTCCGGAGGTCGAGGGGTACACATTTATGTCCGGATCGAGCCGCGCTGGACGTTCACGGAGGTCCGCCACGCCGCAATCGCGTTCGGGCGTGAGCTCGCGCGGCGCCTGCCAGGACAGGTGACGACGAAGTGGTGGAAGGAGGAGCGCGGCCGACGCATCTTCGTCGACTACAACCAGAACGCGCGGGATCGCACCATTGCCTCGGCCTACAGCGTCCGGCCGAAGCCCGGCGCGCCGGTCTCGGCGCCCGTGACGTGGGACGAGCTAGCGGACGTCGAGCCCGAGGACTTCACGGTCGCGACGATGCCCGCACGCTTTGCGGAGGTGGGCGATCGCCACGCCGCGATCGACGATGCCGCCCATTCGCTGCAGCCGCTACTCGATATGTACGAGAGCGACGCCGCAGAGGGAGAGGGGGACATGCCGTACCCGCCGGACTATCCGAAGATGCCCGGGGAGCCCAAGCGCGTCCAGCCCTCGCGGGATCGGGATCGCAGGAAAAAATAAAAAGCGGCTTCGCCGCTCGCATGTCGGTGAGTCGGCCTACGGCCGCCTCTCGTTCTCCGTATATGAAAAAGCGGCTTCGCCGCTCGCATGTCGGTGAGTCGGCCTACGGCCGCCTCTCGTTCTCCGTATATGGAAAGCGGCTTCGCCGCTCGCATGTCGGTGAGTCGGCCTACGGCCGCCTCTCGTTCTCCGTATTTATGGTGACTGCGGCAGCTTCGCCGCGCCGCGCTTGGTGACCGGAGCGGAGGGCGGCGGCACGACCGGCCCGATGTCTCCGTCCGGCGCCTCGTCGAGGTCCATGATCACCGGCGCGTGATCGCTCGGCCCGCTCCCCTGGCGGGCCTGCCGGTCCACCCATGCCGCCCGAACCCGATCGGCGACCGGGGCACCCGCCAGCACCAGGTCGATCCGCATCCCGAGATCCTGGTGGAACATTCCCGCCCGGTAGTCCCAGTACGTGAAAACCCGCTCGTTCGGCCAGCGATCGCGCACGACGTCGTGCAGGCCGAGCGCCTGCAGCTCGCTCAGAGCAGCGCGTTCCGGAGCCGTTACGTGCGTCTGGCCGACGTAGGCGTCCGGATCGAACACGTCCTCGTCGGTCGGTGCGATGTTCATGTCGCCGCAGACGACCATCGCCTCCGGGCCGGCGGCGATCATCTCCCGCAGCGACGCCAGCCACTCGAGCTTGTACTGGTAGTGGTCGGAGCCCGGCTCCCGCCCGTTCGGGACATAGACCGAGACCACGCGGATCCCGCCGCACGTGGCGGATACGGCGCGCGACTCCGGATGCGGGAATCCGGGGCCGTCGGGCAGTCCCCTAACCACGTCGTCCAGCCCCACCCGCGAGAGGATCGCGACCCCGTTCCAAGTCGCCTCACCGTGATACGCGATCGCATAGTCGCGGTCGCCGAGCTCGTCGCCGAGCAGGTCCTCGAACGCGTCGTCGGCGAGCTTGGTCTCCTGTAAGCAGACAACGTCAGGCTGGCGCTCGTCCAGCCAGGGCAATAGCCGGGGAACGCGCTGCTTGACCGAGTTGACGTTCCAGGTCGCCAATCGCACGGGCCTCACGGTATCGCGGCTGACGATCCCGGCCGGACGCGGTCGAGTCGGATAGGTTCTCCCTGTGTCCCGGGAACACATCGACGTCCTGATCGTGGGAGGCGGCCTCTCCGGAATCTGTGCGGGGTACCACGTCCAGGCGAAGTGCCCCGGCAGGACATTCGCGATCCTCGAGGCGCGGGGCTCCGTAGGCGGTACGTGGGACCTGTTCCGGTATCCGGGGATCCGATCCGACTCCGACATGTACACGCTGGGCTTCCGGTTCCGGCCGTGGCCGGATGCGAAGGCGATCGCCGACGGCCCGGCGATCCTCGGCTACGTGCGTGAGTCCGCGAGCATGCACGGCATCGACCGGAGGATCCGCCTCCACCATCGGGTCGTGCGAGCCGAGTGGTCGACGGAGGACGCGCGCTGGACCGTCGAGGTGGAGCGCGGCGACACCGGCGAGAGGATTTCGCTGACCTGCGGCTTCCTGTTCATTTGCGGCGGCTACTACCGCTACGACGAGGGCTACACCCCGGAGTTCAAGGGAACGGAGCGGTTCGCCGGGCGCATCGTGCACCCGCAGCAGTGGACCGACGACATCGAATACAAGGACGAGCGCGTGGTGGTGATCGGGAGCGGGGCCACCGCGGTGACGCTCGTCCCGGCAATGGCGAGGCGCGCCGCACACGTCACGATGCTGCAGCGCTCGCCCAGCTACGTGGTCTCGCTTCCCGGGGAAGACCCGCTCGCCGCCGCCCTGCGCCGATACCTGCCGGCGAGGCTCGTGTATCCGATCGTTCGCTGGAAGAACGTCCTCATGACGATGCTGGTCTTTCAACTTAGCCGCCGGAGACCCGCGACGGTGAAGGCGTTGATCCGAAAGGGACTCGAGCGGCGGCTGCCGCCCGGCTACGACATCGACACGCACTTCAAGCCCCGCTACAACCCATGGGATCAGCGGATGTGCCTTGTTCCGGACGGTGATCTCTTCGAGGCGATCTCCGAAGGGCGCGCTGCGGTTGTCACCGACCAGATCGACACGTTCACCGAGAAGGGCCTGAAGCTCGCGTCGGGCGCAGAGCTCGACGCCGATCTCGTCGTCACGGCCACCGGTCTGAACCTGATTCCGCTGGGAGGGGTGGCCCTTGCCGTGGACGGGCGCGACGTCGAGCTTTCCGACACGCTGACCTACAAGGGGATGATGCTGAGCGGCGTCCCGAACATGGCATTCGCGGTCGGCTACACCAACGCCTCGTGGACGCTCAAGTGCGAGCTCACGTGCGAGTACGTGTGCCGCCTGCTGAACCACATGGACGAACACGGGTACCGGACCTGCGCGCCGCACAACCGTGATCCATCGGTCAGCGAGGAGCCCCTCATAGACTTCTCCTCCGGCTACGTGCTGCGCTCGATCGACCGCTTCCCGAGACAGGGCTCGAAGGCGCCCTGGCGGCTCTACCAGAACTACGCACGCGACCTGTTGCTACTCAGGTTCGGCGCGATCGAGGACGAGGCGATGGAGTTCTCGCACCCCGATTCACTCGCCGCGGCGGACAAACGGGTTGCGGCTTGACCTAACTACGCAGGAGGGACCATTGGCAGTAGCGATCAGAACCACCGACTTTCCACCGGGCGTCGGCCCGGACACGTACGACGCGGTCAACGCTGCGATGGACATTGAGAACGACTCACCGGAGGGCCTGATCTTCCATTGGGCGGGTGAAGTCGACGGCAAATGGACGATCATCGACGTCTGGGAGGAGCGCGCGGCATACGACCGTTTCGGGGAAGAGCGGTTGCGCCCGGCGATCCAAAAGGTGGCCGGCATGGACCCCGCAAGCGGCCCGCAGCCGAGCACCACCGAGTTCCCGGTCCACAACTACATCAAGCCCTAGACGACTGGCGCCGCGGCGCGTCGACCGCCGCGAACAGACTTAAAACATCCCGCTCTTCGGGCAGGATCGTGTCCTTGCGCCGGTCGGAGCGCGGGCGTAGACTCGGCGCGCGCAAGGAGAGGAGGGGTCCATCAGGTTCAGCATCCACAGGCGTTGGGGCAGGGGCGCTCCGCTGTTCTCGATCCCGGTGCTGGTCCTGCTCGTGCTCTGCGCCTTGCCCGCGGCGGTTCACGCGGCCGGGAGCGCCTACGTCACCAACCAGAACTCGAACGACGTCTCCCAGTATTCGATCGGCGCCGGGGGCAAGCTCTCCCCGCTCAGCCCCGCGACCGTCGCCGCGGGCTCGAGCCCCGACTATGTCGCCGTCACCCCCGACGGCAAAAGCGCCTACGTCACCAACTACAACGACAACGACGTCTCCCAGTACTCGATCGACCCCCTCACGGGGGCGCTCTCGCCGAAGACCCCCGCGACCGTCGCCGCGGGCGTTGGTGCCCTCGGCGTCGCCTTTACCCCCGACGGCCAGAGCGCATACGTCGTCAACAGAGGCGACGGCACGGTCTCCCAGTACTCGATCGACCCGGGCACGGGGGCGCTCTCGCCGAAGACGCCCGCGACCGTGGCCGCAGGCGCGGGCGCGGGCGTCTTCCCGGCCGAGATCGCCGTCACCCCCGACGGCAAAAGCGCCTACGTCACCGCCGATGCCCAGTTCAGTGGCATCGGCTCTGTGTGGCAGTACTCGATCGACCCGGTCACCGGGGCGCTCTCGCCGAAGACCCCGGCGTCCGTCGCCGCGGTCAACAGCCCGGTCGGCGTCGCCGTCACCCCCGACGGCAAGAGCGCATACGTCGCCAACAGTGGCTACACGACGGTCTCCCAGTACTCGATCGACCCGGGCACGGGGGCGCTCTCGCCGAAGACCCCCGCGACCGTCGCCTCGGACTCGCCCTACGCCGTCGCCGTCACCCCTGACGGCAAGAGCGCCTACGTCACAGCCTCAAACGACGACATCGTCTCCCAGTACTCGATCGACCCCGTCACAGGGGCGCTCTCGCCGAAGTCCCCCGCGACCGTCGTCGCGGGCACGAACCCCGAGGACTTCGGCGTCGCCGTCACCCCCGACGGCAAGAGCGCCTACGTCACCAACTTCTACGACGCATACAACGTCGGCCAGCACACGATCGACCCACTCACGGGGACGCTCGGGCCGAACGGGGGGGTCGCCGCGGGCATGAACCCAACGGGCATCGCCGTATCGCAGCCCCTCACCCCCTACGCCCGCCCGCGGGGGGCGACCCCGATGCAGGTCTTTCTCGTGCCCGCCTACAAGCCCTGCACCTCGCCCAACGAAACCCACGGCGCTCCCCTCAGCTTCGGCTCCTGCAGCCCACCCGCGCAGGCGTCCGGCTTCCTGACCGTGGGCACGCCCGACTCAAATGGCGCGGGCGCGCATTCGATCGGCTCCGTGCTCCTGAGCGTCAAGACCAGCGCGCCCGCGGACCTATTGATCTCGGTGAGCACCACGGACGTACGCTGCCAGCTCCCGGTGAACACGACCTGCGGGTCGGCGAACGCCGCCGCTGGGCCCGACTACACCGGAGAGCTCCGGGCGAGCCTGACTCTTCGCATCACCGACCGCGACTACTGGAATTTCCAACCAAGCACTTCAGGGACGACGGTCGACAAGCCCTTCCCGGTCACCGTGCCGTGCGCGGCGACGGCCGACACCTCGATCGGCTCGACCTGTGCGGTCTCGACCAGCGCGAATGCGGTCGTGCCCGGCTCGGTCAAGACCGGCAAGCGCGCAATCTGGGAGATGGAGCAGCTCCAGGTCTACGACGGCGGCGCGAGCGGAACCGCCGGGTCCTCCGATGCGACGCTCTTCATGGACGAGGGAGTGTTTGTTCCCTAAGCATCCTCCGGCGTAGACTCGGGTTTGCGCTGCGTAGCCACGTACGGCGATCCCACGTTGCAACGCCATCCGGGCGTAACGGACTCTTAACCAGGACGCATCCCAACCGCAACGCTCGCCCTGCATTCATTAACGGCAGGACGATCACCTCAGACTAGGGAGGATGTCATGAGAAGGATGCTCTTGCCGATCGTGCTCGCCGGGTTGCTGACTGCGCCCGCCGCAGCCATCGCGAATGATGCTGATGGAGGTGGCCAGCCCGCTCACCACGCCGCGGTCAAGGCGTGCAAGCTGGAGCGCGCGCAGATCGGGCGCATCGCGTTCAAGATGAAGTACGGGCAGCCGCACGCGTTCCAGAAGTGCGTGATTGCGCACGGCGGTCTCCAGAACGCCGGCAACAACGGCGGCGAGACGGAACACCACAACCACCACAAGCACCATCACAACCACAAGAACAACAAAGACGATCAAGGCGAGCACGCAAAGCGTCACCACAAGGACGACAACGGGGATCACAACGGGGACCACAATGGATAGATTTGCCCCGTGGCCAGCGACTACACCGTCCGGAGGCTCGACGACGTAGCCGACGTCCTCGGTGACTATCCCGGCGAGATGCGGTTCCTCACGGAGTCGCTAAACGCCGATCAGGTCGCGTTCACGCATCGGCGGATGCCTGCCAAGACCGGCGGGAAAGGTGGTTACGGTCATCGCCACCAGACCCAGGAGGAGATCTACTACGTGGTGTCGGGTCGCCTCCAGTTCAAGCTCGACGACGACGAGATAGAGGTCGGCGCGGGCACCGCCGTGCGGGTTGCGCCCGAGGTGGTGCGCTCCGTCTGGAACGAGGGGCCCGAGGAAGTTGAGATGGTGATCTGCTCCCGCCGCGTGGACGATCCGCGCAGTGACGGGCAGATCGTCGAGGACTTCTGGCCGACCTGAACTCCTGGTGGTCCGCTAGCCCGATCGCACCCGATAGGGCCCGCCGCGCGGGTACACGTAGGCGATCCGCGTGCCGTCGGGTCGTTGAAGGATCCGCAGGCCCGCGTTCACGGTGCCGATGTCCGCCGGGAACGCCGGCGGCAACACGAGCACGGTCGCGCGATCGGTGGACCCGAGCGAGATCGCGGGCGATCTTGCCCGCATCGAGAACGCGCCGGTGTCGGGGTCGTAGGAGAGGCTCTCCAGCTCGCCCGCCGTATAGAGCGGATACGGCCTCGAGGTGAACCTGATCCTGCTGGGCTGCGGAGTGCCCGGCGGGAACGGCGGCCCGTAGACGCCCCAGAACACCGCGCGATTGACGTCGTTGGCGTTCTCTTTCCACAGCCAGAGCGCGCCGCCGAGCGCGTAGGTGTCCTGGAGCGCGTAGCTCCCGCGCAGGAGGGTGTCGTCGTCCTGCGGGTTGTTGCCGAACTCGCCGATCCAGAGCGGAAGGCCCAGCGCCTTCGCGTCCGAGATCGCGCTGCGGTAGCCGCCGTCAGAAGGCATGAAACGCCGGGAGGCGGCCTGCTCGTCGAGCGTGAACACGCCCGTGTAGACGTGCGGCGCGTAGACCACGTTCGGGTAAGAGCTGTAGGCGGACCAGGGAGTGGCGATCGCGCTCTGATCGGTCACGTCGCGCTCGACGTTCGGCTCGATGAAGAAG
>JACXTT010007818.1_pt1 | contig 14979 bp, 12 predicted proteins | sample 9270951 | NCBI WGS metagenome assembly JACXTT01 (sample SAMN15532306, study PRJNA645909) | rock metagenome | isolation source: weathered quartz diorite | place: Puerto Rico | collected 2017-06-21
CGCAAGAACGTGAGGCAGTTTGGCACCGGTCGCATTTGCACTCTCTTTGCGGGGCTGGCAGTCTTTCTTCTGCAACGCCGTGGCCGGACGCGTATCTGGCTGCATTGGCTGACGCAGTCGGCCTGACCCTGGTTCCCTCGATCGCCCCTTGCGGCGGCTGGGTACCGAGCAGCGGTTTGCCTTGACGAGCTAGAGGTACAAAACAGGCAAGATTTGTGTGTCCGAAGAGTGGTTGGGATGCAAAATTTATTCTGCACCCGAGCGCTCCGCGGCACTCACGCCCCCTCCCGCCGTATGTTTAAATAGAGATTCGCATGACACGATTTCGCGGTTCGCGCTTCATTCTGCTGATTGTCGTGGTTTTAACCCTCTCTGGGTGCCTGTTCCGGTCGCGCCGGGTCGAGCGGCAGGTGAGCACGGCCCCACTGAAGTCCGCCACCCAGGCGGAGTTGATCGACTACGTCAATACCCAGGCAGCCAAGATCCAGAGCTTGCAGGCGACGGTTGATATCGACACTTCCGTGGGCGGAGTGAAGAAGGGCAAGGTCACCGACTATCAGCAGATCCGGGGCTACATTCTGGTGCGGAAGCCTGCTATGTTGCGGATGATCGGTCTCATGCCCATTGTGCGCAATCGTGCCTTTGACATGGTTAGTGATGGCCGAGATTTCAAGTTGTGGATTCCACCCAGGAATCGCTTTGTGGTCGGCCGCAACGATATTGAAACCCACAATGTGGCGCAGCCGATGGAGAACTTGCGTCCGCAGCACATCTACGACGCTCTGATTCTGCGTGAGATCGATCCGGAGAAGGAAATTGCGGTCATGGAAAACAGTTTCGAAATCGTGACCGACGCCAAGCATCACCAGGTGCAACAGGCCGACTACGAAATGGAGGTGATCCGCAAGGGCGAGCATGGCTGGTTTCTTTCCCGCAAGATCATCTTCAGCCGTACCGATCTGCTGCCCCATCGCGAGCTGGTTTACGATCAGATGGGAAATCTCGCCACCGATTCGCGCTACGAAAACTATAAGGATTACGACGGGCTGAATTTCCCGTCGCAGATCGAAATCTGGAGGCCGCAGGAAGAGTACGATATCACGCTGACGATCGTGAAGCTGCAGTTGAACGAGCCGCTGCCCGACGACAAGTTCGTGCTGCAACAGCCAGACGGGGCCCAGGTCGTGCCTCTCGATCAGCCGCAGTCGAGCCTGGTGAACCGGACGGACGCGAAGTGAATACGCGGCGTTCCGTAACCGGTGTTCAGCCGTGTAGGTTTGGTGAGCTTTTTCTGGCCAAGTGCGATCGCGGAAAGTCAGGAACCAGAGGCGAGAAGCCGCTCTCATGATGAACAAGATGATCGTTGCCAACCTGGTGCACCGGCCCATCCGGTCGTTGATCAGCATTGTGGCCATTGCCCTTGAGGTGACGCTGATCCTGCTGATCGTGGGACTGTCACTGGGCATGCTGAACGATTCGCGGAAGCGGCAGGCGGGTATTGGAGCCGATGTCATCGTCATGCCTCCCGGTTCTTCGTTCATCGTCGGTCTTACCGGGGCGCCCATGTCGATCAAGGTGGGGAACATTTTGGGCAAGCTTCCTCACGTAAGCGCGGTAGCACCCGTGATCACTCAAGTCTCCACCGCCGGAGCTCTTGAAGTGATTGCCGGAATCGACTTGAAAAGTTACGAAAGCCTTTCCGGACAGCCCTTCCACTACCAGCAAGGCGGCCCGTTCCGGGGGCCCGACGACGTCCTGGTGGACGGCCTGTTCGCCACGGCTAAGCACGTCAAAGTGGGCGATACGATTGAAATTCTGAACAACAAATTCCGGGTTGCCGGCATTGTCGAAGAAGGGCGGGGTGCGCGAAAGTTTTTGCAGATCGACACTTTGCAGAGTTTAATCGGGGCGCAAGGCAAGGCGTCGGTGTTTTATTTGAAGCTGGACGATCCCGCCAACGCCGACGTGGTGGTCGATGAAATCAAGCAGGTTCCGGGGATGGAGAAGTACGTTGCCAGCTCAATGGCGTACTACCTGTCCATGATGACCCCGAGCAATTATCCCGGGCTTTCTACGTTTATCCGGGTGGTGATCGGCATCTCGGTCATCATCGGTTTCATCGTGATTTTCCAAGCCATGTACACGGCCGTGATGGAGCGCACGCGCGAAATCGGAATCTTGAAGTCGATTGGTGCCTCGAAGTTGTATATCGTGAATGTGATCCTGCGCGAAACCGTGCTGCTGGCGATCGGCGGGATTGTTGTGGGGGTCTTGTTCAGTCTGGCCGCGCGGGCGGGAATCAAATATCGTTTGCCCACACTGCCGGTGGTTGTCACCGGCGGATGGATACTACGGTCGACCATCATCGCCATCATCGGAGCCATCCTGGGAGCGCTGTATCCAGCCTATAAGGCGGCGCAGAAGGATCCGATTGACGCGCTAGCGTATGAGTAGGGGATGCGGGTGTCGAGCCTCAGACCTCAGGCCTTTGCAATCCAGAGGTCCCCTTCTGCGGCATAGCGCAGAGGGATGACGCCCGGTGTCCGTACCTGCCTCTTGCGTTGACAATATCCTCATTCCTACGCTATCTTTAAGTCTTTGGTAGTCCTGCGGTTGCCCGCCTGGTAGCCCCGCGCCTTCGGCGTTGCAGTGGGTACTCAGCGGTCTTCTTTGATTTTTAATTTTCTGGGAGACTCGTAATGTCAACCTATTTCCCCAAAGCGGGGGAAATTGTGCGCAAGTGGTACGTCGTGGATGCGAATGGGCAGACGCTCGGCCGGCTGGCCTCGCGGGTGGCCAGCATCCTCATGGGAAAAGAGAATCCGCGCTACACGCCATTTCTGGACACCGGAGATCACGTGATCGTCATCAATGCCGAGAAGGTGAAGACGACCGGAATGAAAGCCGAGCAGAAGGTGTATCAGCACTACACCGGTTACCCTGGCGGATTGCGCACGGAGGAATTTCGCAAGCGCTTCGAACGCAAGCCGGAATTGATTGTCGAAGAAGCGATCAAGCGCATGTTACCCAAGAGCAAGCTGGGGGCGCACATGATCACCAAGCTGCAGGTGTACCGCGGCGACAAGCATCCTCACCAAGCCCAGAAACCGGAAGTGCTGGTGCTGACCATGAGGGCGTAAGACAGGTTCGAGTTTCTGTTTTTTTGCTTGGCGGGAGTTCGTGCGAGAGAGTTGAAATTTCTTGAAAGGTTGAGCACCGGTTGGCTAAAGCTGACGACTGAGTGCGGATAGCTAAATGGCAGAGCTAGTGCAATATTACGGTACGGGCCGTCGCAAGTCGGCGATCGCGCGGGTCTATCTTCGTCCGGGCAGTGGTGATTTCAAAGTCAACGGACGCCCTTTCGAACAATATTTCGTCACCGAGTCGCAGCGCTCGAGTGCGCGCCAGCCGCTGCTGTCGACCGAGACTGCGGCCACGTTCAATGTCGTGGTTCGTGTGACCGGCGGCGGAGTCAACGGGCAAGCGGATGCGGTCAAACTCGGCATCGCGCGCGCGCTGATGCTGTTTAACATCGAGCTGCGCAAGAAACTCAAGGCGGAAGGCATGGTTAGCCGCGACTCGCGCTCCAAGGAGCGCAAGAAGTACGGTCAGAAGGGCGCAAGAAAGCGGTTCCAGTACTCGAAGAGATAGAGTTCCAGTCTCGGGTTTCCAGTTTCTGGTTTCGTAACCGGGGACTTCGGACGGGAAACGCTCAGCGAAGGTGTTCAATTCTTCCTGTGCCTCGCGGCGCGGGGCGGGAATGGCAATCCGGAAGGACGAAAATGCGGTTTCCAGTTTCTGGTTTGAAAGCCGAAACCTTGAAACTAGAGACTGATGTTCGGCCGGATGCAGACCAAATGAGGAGGTTGATTGGCTAACATTACCATGAAGGAGTTGCTCGAAGCAGGCGTGCACTTCGGGCACCAGACCAAGCGCTGGAATCCCAAGATGAAGGAATACATCTTCGGAGAGCGCAACGGCATTTACATCATCGATCTGCAAAAAACGCTGAAGATGTTCAAGGAAGCGTCCAAGTTCGTGGCCGACCTGGCCGCGGCGGGCAAAATTGTGCTTTTTGTTGGCACCAAGCGGCAGGCCCAGGACGCGATCGCCGAAGAGGCGTCGCGCTGTGGCGGTTTCTACGTGAACCAGCGCTGGCTGGGTGGATTGCTGACCAACTGGGTTACCGTCCAGAAATCGGTGAAGCGCTTGAAGGAACTCGACGAGATGGCCACGGATGGCCGCTACGAGTTGCTCCCCAAGAAGGAAGTTATCAAACTGGAGCGCGAGCGCAAGCACCTGCAAGCGAATCTGGCCGGCATCAAAAATATGAGCCGGCTGCCGGATGCGATCTTCGTGATCGATTCCAACAAGGAACAGATTGCGGTGCGCGAAGCCCGCAAGCTGGGCATCCCCGTTGTGGCCGTGGTGGACACCAACTGTGATCCCAGCGAAGTGGACTATGTGATTCCGGGCAACGACGATGCCTTGCGGGCAATTCGCCTGTTTGCCTCGAAGATTTCCGATTCCGTCGCCGAGGGCGCACAACTAATGACCGACAAACAGGCCGCCGACCTGGCAGCTGCGGTATACGCGGCGCCAGAAGCAGCTCCGGCGGCAGAGGCTGGCGGCGAGGTGGCGGCGGCACCTTCCGGCGAAGACATCAGCATGGAGGACGTGCTCGGCGCCGGAGTGCGCAAACAGGCCGCGGCGGCGAAAGAGGGCGTGGACGAAGACGTTCCGCAGGTTGAAACCCAGACGTATTAGGACCTGCCCTTGGTCGTTGATCGCTGGCCAAGCCGGTCGTAACCCTCTGAGGGAAAATAGACCCGCGCGGGTCATCCGGCGCGGGTCAAAGTTTGTCAGGGCAACTGGTTTGTGGTTCAGCATTCACCGTCAGTGTCGTTGGTTGGGAGCGAACGACCAGCGGCCAACAACGTAAAATAGGATCAGGATCTGGAATAATCTAGACATGAGTACAACTAGCGTAAATATTTCTGCTGCACAAGTGAAAGAGCTCCGGGAAAAGACGGGAGCGCCGATGATGGATTGCAAGCACGCTCTCACCGAAGCCAAGGGTGACCTGGAGCAGGCCATCGTATTGCTGCGCAAGAAAGGGATCTCGGTTGCCGGCAAGAAGGCCAGCCGCGTCACCAAAGAGGGCGCAGTCGCCAGCTACATTCATGCCGGGGGCAAGATCGGCGTTCTGGTGGAAGTAAACTGCGAGAGCGACTTTGTCGCACGCACCGACGATTTCAAGGAACTGGTGCATGACATCGCCATGCACATCGCGGCCAGCGATCCGAAATTTGTTCGCAAGGAAGACGTTACAGCCGCTGACTTTGCTCGCGAAAAGGAAATCTATCTGGCGCAGGCGATGGCCTCGGGCAAGCCCGCGAACATCGCGGAGAAGATGGTCACCGGCAAGATGGAGAAGTTCTACGAGGAGGTCTGCCTGCTGGAGCAGCCTTTCATCCGCGACCAGACGGTGAGTATCGGCCAGCTCATTGCCACCAAGATCGGCAAACTGGGCGAAAACATCGCGGTGCGCCGCTTCGCACGCTTCAAAGTGGGCGAGGTGGGCGAGACCGTCGCCGTCACCAAGCCGGAACAGAAAAGCGAGTAAGGCGGTTTCTGGTTTCCGGCAAGGCACGGAAGCACGCGTGTACCATAGGGCATCAAGCCAGCGACAACAAACTGGGAACCAGAAATTGGGAACTGACTGATGCCCACTGCCATCTTCAAACGCATTCTGCTCAAGCTGTCCGGCGAGGCCCTGGCGGCGAATCAGGGCTTCGGCGTGGACCCTCTACGCATTCACGAAATTGCCGCCGAACTGGCGGACGTGCACTCCCTCGGCATCCAGATCGCGATCGTCGTCGGGGGCGGAAATTTCTTCCGCGGGGTGGCCGAGCAAGCGCGGGAAATGGACCGCGTGGCGGCTGATCACATGGGTATGCTGGCTACGGTGATCAACGCGCTGGCACTGCAGGATGCGTTGGAGAAGCAGGGAATTCATACCCGGGTGCAGTCGGCGATCGAGATGAAGCAGGTAGCCGAGCCCGTCATCCGCCGCCGCGCCATGCGTCATTTGGAAAAAGGGCGGGTGGTGATCTTTGCCGGAGGCACAGGGAATCCATATTTCTCCACCGACACCGCCGCCTCCCTGCGCGCCATGGAAATCAAGGCGGATGTGATTCTGAAAGCCACCAAGGTGGACGGCATTTACGACGCTGATCCCATGCTGGTCAAAGACGCTAAGAAATTCGCCGAGATCAGCTACATGGAAGTGCTGAAACAGGGCCTCAAGGTCATGGATTCGACCGCCATCTCCCTGTGCAAGGACAATAACCTGCCTATCATAATTTTCAAATTGAATCAGCGCGGCAATATCCGGAAGGTGGTTACCGGAGAGAAAATCGGTTCGCTGGTCAGCGCATAAACTCATCGGCGCATCAGGACCCGGGTCAGGGGTGGGCGCGGATTCGGGCGGATCGCCTTCCTGATCAGATCTTAGCCCGGTGGTTCACTCGGTTGGTCGGTCGCGGTCCGTAGCCCCTTTTGTTTTGCAGGGTTTATAATTCAAGGTTTTGGGTTCCAATCTCTGGCGGAGCTGACAATGGCTCAATCCACGATGGCTGCAGTTCCCGGTCTTAGGGACACTTACATCCAGCTTAAAACCCGTATGGAAAAGGCCGTGGAAGACTTCCGCAAGGCCATGGCAGCGACTCGCACCGGGCGGGCGTCAGTACACATGCTGGATGCGGTGAGCGTGGATTATTACGGCTCGCAGATGCCCCTGAATCAGATTGCCCAGGTGCACGCGCCCGAGCCGCAACTTATCACCGTGCAACCGTTTGATCCGAGCTCGTTGCCCGCCATCGAAAAGGGCATACGCAGTGCCGATCTGGGTCTAAACCCGATGAACGACGGCAAGATCATCCGGGTGCCGGTGCCGCCGCTCACCGAGGAGCGCCGCAAGGACATGGTCAAGCATTTGAACAAGGTGCTCGAAGAGCACCGCACCGCGGTGCGCAACATTCGTCGCGACGGCAACGATGCCATCAAGAAGGCCATGAAAGACAAGAAGATCGCCGAAGACGACGAAAAGCGGGCTATGGAAGAAATCCAAAAGTTGACCGATGACGAAATCAAGAAGATGGAAGAAATGAGCAAAGCCAAAGAGAAGGAAGTCATGGAGATAAGATAGGGCAGTCGTCGTCGGTCATCAGTCGGCAAATCACCCTCCCACCCGCTCCCAAAGCGGGAATTACCTTCGTACTCTGTCCAAAAGTAACGCAACTTCCCTAAACTGGCTGTGTTTTCATATCGGCACCATGAATTCACCGGCTGTTCAGAATGCAGGAGTCGTCCCCATGAAGCAATGCCTGGCACTTTCCGTATTCCTGGCCTTATGTGGTTTGACGATCGTGGGCTGCGGCGGCGGTGGTGGTTCCACGAGCTTCTCCTCCGGCGGACAGGCGGGTGCGGTCTACGTTACCGGGGAGGACGCTCCGCTTCCATCGGTTGTGGGCCTGCATCTCACCATCAACTCGATTACTCTGACCGGAAAAACCGGTTCCCCGCAACTGCTGTCTTCGCCCATCACGGTGGATTTTGCCCGGCTGGTTGGTCTGCGCGAGCCGCTGGCGTTCAATGCCGTGCCGCCCGACACCTATCGCAGCGCGACCTTTGTACTGTCGAGTCCGGTCATCAGTTTCATCAGCGCCATTAACCCGCCGCAAGTCAGCACCTTGAATGGCACCTTCAGCAACCCGACCAGCACTGGACCTCAGACCACGTCGGTGACGATGAACTTCCCCAACGCAATGGTGGTGGGCGCGAACGGTTTGGCGGGTCTGCATACGGAATTCGACATCCGGCAATCCTTGGCCGTCGACGGCACAGGACAGGTCACCGGTGTCATCACTCCCGTGATGTTTATTCAGGCAGTGACGGCGATTGATCCCGAAGGCCAGATCACCGATCTGAGCGGCACAATTGTCTCCGTCAACACTACCGCGAATTCGTTCGTGTTCCAGGGACCATTCGGACGCCAGTTTACGGTTGAGGTGAACGGCAGCACGAATTTCAATCAGGGCTTCACCCTGAGCAGTCTTCCCACCACCGGCGGATTTGTTTCTGTGCAAGGCACGATGCAATTCGATGGGACCATCCTGGCCAGCGACGTAGAGTTCATCACCACGGACCTGGCTTTTGTCTCAGGACGGATTCTCGCGATCAGTCCAACCTCGGGGCCGGCGCAGACCGTCAGCTTGTGGGTGGGGGAAACGGGCGGAAGCGCTTCCAGTTTGGTGGATACGGTGCAGACCATCGACGTCAGCGGCGTGGGCATCTATGCGATCTGCTTCTTCAACAACAACTGGTTTAGCCCGAACAACCTGTTCGGCAACTCGTCGATGCTGGTCGGACAGCGGGTCTTTATCGGCGGCACGTTTAGCAGTTCGACGTTTACTCCGGACTTCATCTCCTTGCGACGCCAAGGGGTTTCCGGCCTGGTGGTGCCGGGCAGCGTGACCGTCACCGGCGGCAACGCGGGCGACTTTCAATTGTCGAATGCCGGTCTTCTCGGCTATGCGCTGGGCGGACCGCTGACGGTAAGAACCGGATCCGGAACTCTATTTTTTCAGGGCAACGGCAACACGGTTACTCTCGCCGATCTGCAGACGGCAAGCGCAACGGCCGGGGTTCCGGTGATGGCGCGCGGGCTTGTGCTCAAGGACACGACCACCGGGAATCCGGTGCTGTGGGCTCATCGTGTCCGACAGGCACAACCGTAGCCGGGTTTCATAGATCCGATACGCGGGCGGTCCCGAAGGGCCGCCCGCTTTTTCCTGGGCGTGTCGCGACTCCTGGCGCTAGTGGGCGGAGAGTACCTGACCAGTTTGCGCATCCAACAGCAGCCGAATGTGCCGTGGGTCGTGGAAATCGAAAAAGCCGTTCAACGTTCCGGCCTTCTCGTCGGTCGATCCGCTTCCGAGTCTGCCCAAGTCCCAGTTGTCCTCGATGAAACGCAGAATCGAAGACTGGTCAGTGATCCGGTGATCCACGTAATTCTCCCGCGCGAAAGGAGAGATCACCAGCAGGGGGAGCCGCGGGCCATAGCCGCAGCGTCCCGGTGTTGCGCCGCTCGGGGTCACACCGCACGCACCCGGGCCAGTGAGGTTGTCATCGGTTACATCGGACTGGTTCACGACCGGGTCCATGGCATGGTCGTACCATCCGTCGGAATCGTCGTAGGCGATCACGATCGCCAAGTGCCGCCACTCTGGGCTGCGCTGTAAGCGGTTGATGGTCTGTACCAGGAAGGTCTGTTCGTCCAGCGGATCGGAGTATCCCGCATGACCGTCGAAGGCGGCTTTGGCTTTTAGGTAGCTGACCGCTGGTAACTGGCCCTCGTCGAGCGCGGTCCAGAAGTCATTCAAATCATATTGATGATTGGCCTGGTCGGTTTTGCCAATCTGAGAAGGATCGCTTGCCGGAACGTGGTGCAGGTTTTGCGTCTGGGGAAAATACTGGAAGGGCTCGTGGTGCGCGATGTAGTCGCCGGTGGTTCCGGCGAGATTGCTGCTGGCGGCGGCGCAGGTGGCGACCCCACTGGAGTTGACGCTGGTGCGGCCGAATCCGCCCTGGAACCATCCCCAGGTGATCTTTTTGCCGTTCAGCAGGTCGCCAACGTTCTTTCCGGAGATCGTGATGTGGTTAGGGCTGGAGGGATTGCAGTCGTCGCCGTCCGGTCGTGGGTCGCCAATCACCGCCCCGCTGGAGGCTCCCCCCGCAATGTTTCCAGCCGCACTTCCGCTGGTTAACGTCGCGCCCGCTGTATTTCCCGCCACCAGATTCAGGGCGCCGGGTGTCGACGGTCCGAAGGTGGTCCCGAAGGAATTGTCGCTCATGGCGAAGTATTGGGCGTAGTTCCATATGGCAGCAACGGTGTTGCCGTCGTAATAACCCATGACCAGTCCGGGCCCATGACCATAATCTGCGCAGCCCGGCCCGCCGACCCCGACGGACTCGGGAAACTTGTCCATCAGTCCGTGGTTGTGAGCTTTTTGTTCGTCGCCGTAATCATGATCCTGATCGCAAGTGACCGCTTGAGTTAGATCGAGGCGAAACGGCTGCGCCGAGTTCGGGTTCTCGTCCAGCAATCCGCCGGTGAGCAGATTGTTGACCCGCGGCGTATCGCGCCGGGCGTGGAAAGCCGGTTCTCCAGTGGGGTTGGCCGCGTGAGGATAGGTGGCGAAGTAGTGGTCGAACGAAACATTTTCCTGGAAGATCACGACGATGTGCTTGATCGGCGTGGTTGTCTGGTATTCGTCTGCGTCGCTTCGTCTGTCTGCCCATGCGCTACCCGCAGAACTCAGGACCAGACAGATGGAAGTCAGCACGGCGGCAAGACCGCGAGCATGTTTCTGAATCATTGATTCTCCTCATCGAGAAATGAAGCTTGGTCGGTGCAAGCGTCCGCTTGCGTTTTTGTCGTGGGACGTGGACTTCAGGCGACTCACTGCTGGCAAGGAAGGTATGCAGTTCTCGTTACAGCCACGTGAACGGAATGTGAAAGTTGTGTTTCATTCCGTGGCGATGTGGATAACCGGGTCGCTGGAGATTTCCAATGCCTATCTTGGATTGCAGATTTCGCACCCGAGGCAGGTTCGAAACCTGCCGTCGCCGTATCGCCGACCCCGGCACGATCTGCCGGCGGTCGTGACATGCTCGCGCCAGGCGGTCTATCGAGCCGGCTGGACCCGGATGGTGCCCATCATGCCACCGTCCTCGTGTTGCAGGATGTGGCAGTGATACGGAAAGGTTCCGACGACATTGGGATCGCGAAAGTCGATGCGTAGCTTGATGCTGGGATACTGAGGCGAGAACCCATCCCAGTACGGCACGTTGATCGTGTCGCGAAGATATGGCTCTTGCACCGGTACGCCGTGGCGCTCGAGGATCAAAAAATGAGTTTGATGGATGTGGAAAGCGTGGGTCTCCTGCGAGCGGTTTTCAATCAGCCAATCTTCCACATCGCCCTGGCGTACGGTCACGTTCGGTAAGGTTATGGCTGGGTCATAAGGCGCCGGCGTCTGGCCTTCCTCGGTGATATAGAAAATCGTTGAACTTCTCGGGTTGCTGGGATCTTGCATTCGTTCGGAGAAATAGAATTTGCGCTGCCGGGTGGGTGTTACGCTCGACAAGGGAGCAGGCGCGGGCTGGTTAAGCAAAGCGTGGCTTGGTGCAGGTTTCTCTTGGCCGATTTGCTTCTCTCCAGTTTGATCCAGCGAAGCGGTTGGGCCTGGCAGTCTCGATCCCGGCTCTGCCGCGGTCGCCGACGGAACAATCACGACCAGCGTCCGCGCCGGCGTGTTGTCGTCGTCATCGGAACTCTGCGGGTGGTTGGAACTCGGCGGAGGTGAAGAATCATTGTCGTAGATTGGGCCGGTTTCGACCGCCTGCGCCACCAGGGCCGCTTGGGTTCCCGCGGGCGGCCCGTTTAGAACGAATTCCGCTCGCCCCGCGGGGGGCAGAAAGATGTGGCTCTCCCAGAGAACCCGGTTGCGGGAGCTGCCATCGGCGTAACCAACCGGGACGCCGTCGAGCCCAATTACTCCCAGCAGCTGGGGTAGCTCGTTAAAAACCACCTTCAGATCGAGATAGGTGTCGGCGGAGGCGTTCAGCACGCGCCAGAACTCCCGCTCCGCGGGACGCATCTCGATCGTGCCAGGCTTGGCGTCGGGGTAAAGAACGGGAACGAAATTCACCGACAAATCCTTGCCGGGTTTCTTGGGGTCGGATTGTGAACTGGATGTCCTCTGGTCGCGAATTACCAGAATCCGTTCCGCAAGGCCCGCGATCAATTTGTTGGCTCGCTCGATTCCTTCCACCACCAGGGCGCCCGAAGCGCCGCCCAGAACCTGCTCCTCGCTGAAGCCATGCACATGAGGATGGTACCAATAGAGTCCTGGGGGGGCATTTGGCGGAATCTGAAAGTGATATTCAAAGGGTGTCTGGGAGGACGGAATCAGCGTGGTGAGGGTTTCGTCCTGGTGACATTTTGGCGGAATCGCGAGCCCGTGAAAATGAAGGTTGGTGGAGGAGGCATTCATTACACCGCCGGAGCAGGAATCGGACGGCGCTGCTGAGTGGGTCATCGCCATTCCGTCGCTGGCAAGCGAAACCTTGTTTTTCAGGTGCAAGATCAGCGAGTCGCCGGGATGAACCCGGAGAGTGGGTGCCTGGTTGCCGTCGTCGGCGATATAGCAATAGCGCATGTGCCCATCGCTCCCGGGAGAATTTTGGAAGGAAAGATTGGCCCGGAGTACGCCATTCCGGCTGCGCAGTTCCGGCGGCGAGACCACCGCGCCTCCCGCCTCCGGGCGCGCACACCCCTGCTTGTCAGGCTGTGCAACCACATGCGGCACAGGCACGGCCAACGCCGTGATCAGAAATAGACACAACCGGAGCGGATGCACGTGGCTCTTAGCGACTGTCAGATAACGAGCGGCAGATGACGACCGTTAGCCCTCGCGGCGGCCTGGCTGGGGTAGGTAGCGCAGGCCGCCGATCTTGTCGATCACATCTGCTCAACAATCTAATGGAAACTTTTTGCTGGGAGGTTAATCTGCGATGAATTTTTGCCCGTGACCGGGTGAGTATAATTGCCAGGCATGAAAAAGTTGGTTCACGCCGCGTGTCCGCATGACTGCCCAGATGCGTGTGGCGTCCTGATTACGGTAGAAGACGGCCGTGCCACCAGAATCCAGGGCGATCCTGAGCATCCGGTGACCCGCGGTTTTTTGTGTGCGAAGGTGGCCAAGTATCTTGACCGAGTGTACTCCGCCGATCGGGTGCTCTATCCCATGAGGCGGGTAGGGACGAAGGGTCCAACCTCGGGCGAGGGCCCCCGTGCCACCCAGCCGGAGCAGGCGTTTGAGCGCATATCCTGGGACGAGGCGCTCGACGAAATTGCCTCCCGCTTTCGCAGTATCATTAAGGAGTTTGGCAGCGAAGCCATCCTGCCTTACTCCTATGGCGGAACCCTGGGCGCGCTCAATAGTGGGTCCATGGACCGCCGGTTCTTTCATCGCCTCGGCGCCTCCCAACTGGCGCGCAATATCTGTTCTGCGGCGGGAGAGGCAGGACTGAAGTCTGTCCTCGGCGTAAAGCTCGGAACCGAACCGGAGCAGTTCGCGCATTCCCGCTACATCATCGCTTGGGCTTCGAATATCCACGGCAACAACGTTCACCTGTGGCCCTTCATTTCGGATGCCCGGCGCAAAGGTGCCAAGCTGGTGGTGATTGATCCCTACCGAACCCGCACCGCGGCGTGCGCCGATTGGTACCTTCCGATCAATCCTGGAACCGATGGCGCGCTCGCTCTGGGGATGATGAACGTCATTATCAATGAAGGGCTGCACGACGCCGATTACGTGGCCCGCCACACCGTAGGCTTCGAACCGCTCCGTGAAAGGGTTCAGGAGTATTCGCCGGAACGGGTAGAGAAGTGGACTGGGATCGCCGCTGCGGACATCGTGCGTCTGGCGCGGGAGTATGCCACAACCCATCCGGCAGTAATCCGCTTGAACTATGGGGTTCAGCGTTCCGAAGGCGGCGGCATGGCCACGCGGGCCATTACCATGCTGCCCTGCATCACCGGATCGTGGAAGGAAGTTGGCGGCGGCTTACAGCTTTCCACCAGCGGAGCGTATGGTTTGAACCGGAGCGCGCTCGAGCGAACCGACTTGATGGAGAAATCCCTGGGCCGAAGCGCCCGAACCATCAACATGGTCGAACTGGGTCAGACGTTGAATAGCCTTGAGGATCCGCCGGTCAAAGCCCTGTTCGTTTACGGCTCAAATCCGGCGGCGGTCTGTCCCAATCACAACGACGTGATCCGCGGCCTGCGGCGTCCGGACTTATTCACCGTAGTGCACGAGCAGTTTTTTACCGATACCACCGACTATGCCGATATCGTGCTACCGGCCACCACGTTCTTTGAGCACAAGGATTTGCAGATCGCCTACGGGCACTACTATCTGCAAATGTCAAACCCTGCCATCGAGCCGCTGGGTGAGTGCCGCTCGAATGTCGACGTCTTCCGCGCTCTGGCGGAGTGCATGGGATTTGCTGATGATTGCTTCAACGAATCGGTAGATCAGATGATCGATGCGGCGCTTGATTCTGAAAACCAGAGTTTGCAAGGCCTTAGCCGTGAGCGCTTGCAGCGCGAGGGGCACGTTAGGCTCAATTTTGAAGAGCGGTTGTTGGCTCCTGGTGCTCCCAACCGAGCGTTCCTGCCTTTCGCCGAGGGCAATTTCAGTACTGCGAGCGGCAAGGCAGAGCTTTTCAGTGAGGATCTCAAGCGGCAGGGGCTGGACCCGGTGGTGGCCTTCACTCCACCCGCCGAATCCCGGCACAGTGCACAGGCGAAGGCCTTTCCCCTGGAACTGCTTGCCCGCAAGGCAGATAACTTCCTCAATACGTCTTTCGCTAATCTCCCGTCAATGCAGAACATGGAGGAACTTGGACTGCTCGAGATCAATGCCGCGGATGCCAAGTCCCGCGGCATTGCCGATGGTGACGCGGTACGGGTCTTCAATCGCCGCGGCGACATTCTGCTGCGCGCTAGGGTTGATGGCGCGGTGCAACAAGGGGTGGTCTCGGCGAAACTCCATTGGGCCAAGCTGAGTTCCGGGAGCCGCAACATTAACGTGTTAACTTCAGAAAAACTTACCGACCTAGGCAACTCCGCCACGTTTTATTCCGTCTTGGTTGAGGTGGAGCTTTGTAGATCGTCTCCCTAAGGCTTTCGAAGGGTCGGGTTTGGACGCTCTCCACTTTTCTACCGTATAATTGCCACTTTCCATACTCCCAGGATCCGAGGTAGTAACGATTCTTCGTTTTCATCAGGATAGCCCTGTAGTGACGAAGAGCCGGTCGGGCCATGCTCGCGCCCAGCCAGCG
>JACXTT010007819.1_pt1 | contig 14978 bp, 12 predicted proteins | sample 9270951 | NCBI WGS metagenome assembly JACXTT01 (sample SAMN15532306, study PRJNA645909) | rock metagenome | isolation source: weathered quartz diorite | place: Puerto Rico | collected 2017-06-21
ACCGCCGCAACGGCACCACCGCGCGCCACCCCGGAAGCGCCGCGCCCGTCGCCCAGCGCGCCGCAAGCGCAGCCTTCCACCGAGCCCACCGCCGATGTCGAACGCCCCGCCACGCGCGGCCTCTTCGGCCTCGCGCCCGCGCCTTTCGTCGAAGGCGACTTCATCGCCGCCGTCTACACGCGCGAAGGCAGCTGGGTGGTGGTGCAGCCGGTGCCTGAATCGTTTCCGAACGCATGGCAGCGCCGCGTGCTGCTGTGGTTCCTGATTGCCGCGGCCATCGTCGCCCCCGCGGGCTGGTGGTTCTCGCGCCGCCTGGTGCGGCCGATCACCGGCTTCGCACGCGCCGCGGACCAGCTGGGCCGCGACCCGGCCGCGCCCGTGCTGGCACTCGAAGGCCCGGCAGAAATCGGCCGCGCCGCGCAGGCATTCAACCGCATGCAGGCGCGGCTGCGCAGCTTCGTCGACGACCGCACGGTGATGATCGGCGCCATCAGCCACGACCTGCGCACGCCGCTCACGCGGCTGCGCTTTCGCATAGAGGACGTGCCCGACGATGTGCGCGCCGGCATGCTGGAAGACGTGGAAGAGATGGAGTCGATGATCGGCTCGGTGCTCGGCTTCATCCGCGATGCGTCGGTGGTCAGCGCGCGCGAGCGCATGGACTTCGCGAGCCTGGTCGAGGACGTGGTCGAGCAGGCGGTGTTCGTCGGCAAGGACGTGCTGCTTCTGCAGCGCACGGAGCATGCGCAAGTGGAGGTCGACGTGATCGGCATGCGCCGCGTGCTCGACAACCTCATCGAGAACGCCGTGAAGTACGGCAACCAGGCGCGCGTGCGCCTGTTCACCGACGGACCCGACGTGGTGGTCGAGATCAGCGATCGCGGCCCGGGCCTGCCGCCCGATGAACTGGAGCGCGTGTTCAAGCCCTTCTATCGCACGCCGCAGGCCCGCTCCTCGCGCGCGGCAGGCAGCGGCCTGGGCCTGGCCGTGTGCCGTTCGATCGCGCGTGCGCATGGCGGCGACGTGGTGCTGAAGTCGGGCTCGCACGGGCTGCTGGCGCAGGTGCGTGTGCCTTTGGCACTGGAAGCCGAAGTGAAGCCGCTCGCGCTGCAGGCGCAGTCCGCGCACTGACTGACACCGCGGCCCCGATGCCGTGGCACGCAAGGTGTCGCGTCATCGCGGCAAGGCACGCGGCGGCACGCGCCTTTTTCTCCTGAATTCCACTGACAAATGCCGCTGGCATGCCTTGCGGCGGGTGGCATGCGGGGTGCTGAAACGAGCGGGTCCCGGAGGGTTTTCCGGACGCACTTTCAACACCAGGAGTTTCACAATGAACCGTCGTTCCTTCGCACGCAACGTGCAAAAGGGTTTCACCCTCATCGAGTTGATGATCGTCGTCGCGATCATCGGCATCCTGGCAGCGGTGGCGCTGCCGGCGTATCAGGACTACACGGTGCGTGCCAAGGTCACCGAAGGTCTGTCGCTCGCCGATTCGGCCAAGACGGCCGTGTCTGAAAACGCCGCGAACGGCGCCGCCTTTGCTTCCGGTTGGAACGCCCCCGCGGCCACCAACAATGTGAGCGGTGTCGTCATCGGCACCACCGGCATCATCACCATCACCTACACCGCGGCAGCAGGCAACGGCACCCTGGTGCTCGTCCCCGTGGATGGCTCTGTCGCAACGGGCACGGCATTGACCGCCGGCACGATCCCCACCAACGGCTCCATCTCCTGGATCTGCGCGTCCGCGGACTCCACGACGGCCAACGCCGTCGCCTCCGCCGCGAAGGGCACGCTGGCCGCCAAGTACGCGCCGGCCGTCTGCCGCACCTGATCGATCGCTCAAAGCGCACCGAATCCTCGGTTTCTCCGACTTTGCAGTCGAGCATTCCAACTGCGTCGGAGCAACCGATGTTCAGGAGAAGTGAGCGATGAAAAACAAGACGACGACCTGTGGAGCCGAACTTCGCAGATGAAGGCGGTGCAGCAACAGACGGCGCGCGCATTCAATCCGCAGGTGCGCCCCGACGCCATCAGCCTCGAGGCCGCCATCGCGGTCACGGGCATCAGCAAGCGCACCTTGTGGCGGCGCGTGTCCGACGGAACGATCGCCAAGCACAAGGAAGATTCGCGCGGCCGGGCAATGCTCGCCTTTACGCAGATCGCGGGCCTCATCAAGCTCGCGCTGTCCGACGAAGACCTGTGCACCATCGCGAAGGCCGACAGCGGAGATGCGAACGCGCAAGCCGATGCCGGCGCGATGTTCTTCGTCGCGGGGCACTTCGAGGCGGCCGTCTACTGGCTGGACCTCGCGGCCGCGCAGGACAACGCCGAAGCCATGCAATGGCTGGGCAACTGCCACGCATCGGGCCTGGGCGTGGCGAAGGACGACAGCCTCGCGATCATGTGGATCGCCAAGGCGGCCTCGCTGGGGCATCCGGTGGCTTCACGGCAAATACTGAGCATGAGGGCCGGATGCAGCGAATCCTAGGCATGCTCGCGGTCGCGGCGTTCACGGCACTTTCGGGCTGCGGAGGCTCCGGCCCGTCGGGCGATGAGCAAGCCGACTTCGGCGCGAACGTCGTGGCGCGCTACGTGGTCGCGGCACTGCGCAAATGCGACGCGGCCGGAACGCCCGACCTCTACGAATGCACCGACGCGCCGGCATCGAGCACCGGCGAGCGGCTGGCCGCGCGCACCGCGCTCGACGTGTACCAGATCTTCCAGCGCAACTGCTACGAGACCGCCGGTTCGGAGAAGTGCGACGCGCTGATGGAAGCCGCCTACCGCAAGGCCAAAGCGCAAGGAACTTCGCCGCCGTGAGGCCGGCACGAAAAGGCAGGTAACGCATCGACCAGATTTCTCCTGAATTGCATGGTCGACTCCGTGCCCGGGATGTCTGTTTTCAGCACAAGAGGAGAAGAACCATCATGACGCGGCTGCTCAAGAAGCCAGGGCCATCGCGCGCGCGCGGTTTCACGTTGATCGAACTCATGGTGACCGTGGCCATCGTCGCCATCCTCGCCGCCATCGCCTATCCCTCGTACACCGACTACGTGCTGCGCGGGCGCCTCGTGGATGCCAGCAGCGGCCTGTCGATGATGCGCGCGAACATGGAGCGCTACTTCCAGGACAACCGCACCTACCTGTCGACGGGCAGCTACACCTCGCCCTGCCTGGTGTCTTCCACGCTGCGCATGGTGGGCACCTTCACGCTGTCGTGCGACGGCACCTACGGCGCGGCCACCGCCACCGGCTACACGCTGGTGGCCACCGGCAGCGGCAGCACGGCGGGTTTCATCTTCACCGTCGACCAATCCAACAACCGGGCCACGGTGGGCGTTCCGACCGGCTGGACCACCTGCAGCAGCGACTGGGTCACCAGGCGGGGAGGCTGCTGATGCGACGCGCCGTGCCGCCGGGCGGCTTCACGCTGATCGAGCTCGCGGTCACGCTGGTGGTGATGGCCGTACTGATGGCGCTGGCGATGCCTTCGGTGTTCGCGTGGATCGCCAACACCCGCGTGCGCACGGTGAGCGACACGCTGCAGAACGGATTGCGCCAGGCACAGGCCGAGGCTGTGCGCCGCAGCCGCACCGCGGTGTTCTCGCTGACCAACGACACCGCGCCCAAGACCAGCCTGACGGCAGTTGCCAATGGCGGCAACTGGTCGATCAACTTCATTGCCTCGTCGACGCTCGACACCGCCGGCGTCGCGACCTTCGTCGAGGCCGGCGTGCTGACCAACGCGGGCACCGGCGTGAGCATCGCCGGTCCGGCCGCGATCTGCTTCAACCCGCTGGGCCGGCTGGTCGCGAGCAGCAGCACGGGCATCACCGGCGCCACCTGCAGCCTGACGTCCACCCCGGTCTACAACATCACGATGAGCTCGGCCGACCGGCCGCTGCGCGTGGTCGTGAGCCTGGGCGGGCAGGTGCACCTGTGCGATCCCGCCAAAACGCTGTCGTCCAGCACGCCTGACGGCTGCCCGGGCTGAAGCATGAAGACCGAACGACCCTTGCGCGCGTCGCAGTCGGGCTTCGCGCTCATCGAAGTGCTGGTGTCGCTGCTGCTCTTCTCCTTCGGGCTGCTCGGCATGGCGGGGCTGCTGGCGCGCGCCGTCACCGTGTCGGTCGATGCCGAGGACCGCAACCGCGCCGCGCTCCTGGCCAACGAGATCGCAAGCACCATGTGGCTGAAGAACTCGATCGCGGTCGACACCACCGCCTGGCAGACGCGCGTGAGCGACCTGAGCAACGGCGGCCTGCCCAACGCCACGCTGACGGTAGCGGCCGTCTCCGGCGCCACCAACAGCACCGGCACCGCGAACGCGGCCGACATCACGATCGCCTGGCGCGCCGTGACGCGCGAATCCACCGCCGCCAACGCGGGCAGCCGGCTCGTCACGCGCGTGGTGCTGCCATGAGGCCGATGCGCCCGGCGCAGCGCGGCGTCACGCTGCTGGAGCTGATGGTGGCGATCGTCATCGGCCTGGTGATCACGCTGGCCGCCGCCAACCTGCTGATCTTCAGCGAGTCGAGCAAGCGCACCACCACCGCCACCAACGACATGGGCCAGACCGGCGCCTATGCCGCCTATGTGCTGGACCGCGCGGTGCGCTCCGCCGGGTCCGGCTTCACCCAGTCGTGGTCGCTGGCCGGCGCCTTCGGCTGCCTGCTGAACGCCACGCTGCCGGCGTCGCCGAACCTGCCGCGCGGCTCGGCCTTTCCTGCTCCCTTTGCGACTGCATTTCTCGGCGGCGCGAGCGGCAGCGCCAACCTGCGCGTAGCCCCGGTGTTGATCGGCAAGAACCAATCGGACGCGGGCTCCGACGTGCTGGTGGTGATGGGCGGCACCGCCGCGTCGGGCGACGTGCCCCGGCTCATCCTGTCGAGCGGCAAGTCGAGCAACATATTGCGGCTGGACAGCACCGTGGGCCTGGCCGAAGGCGACCTGGGACTGGTGAGCGCCAGCGGCACCACCGACTGCCTGCTGGAGCAGGTGCATGCCAGCACCGCCTTCGCGGACAGCGCCGCCAACGACGCGCTGCCGCTGGGCAGCACCTACTACACCGCGGCGGGCGCATCGACCAGCCTGGCCACGCTGGCGGCCAGCGGCAGCGCCTACTTCACGCCGCTGGGCAACGTGGGCGCGGGCAACACGCAGTTCCAGATGTTCGGCGTGGGCAGCAACAACACGCTCTACGGCTACGACCTGCTCATGGCCAACGGCACCGACGCCTCGCAGGCCATCGCCGACGGCGTGGCCGAAATGCACGCGCTGTACGGCCTGGACACCAACGCCGACGGCGTGCTCGACACCTGGGTGGACCCCGGCGCCGCCGGCTACGACATCGCCACCATGATGACCACGCCGGCCACCGCGCGGCAGGTGGTCGCGGTGCGCATCGCGCTGGTGCTGCGCAGCGCGAACTACGAAAAGGAAAACACGAACGGCGAGCTGCCCTCGCCCGCCTCGCTCACGCTGTTCGGCGACCTCGCCACCTCTTTGCAGCAGACCGTGAGCTTCAGCACGAGCGAGCGGCACTTCCGCCACCGCGTCGTCGAGTCGACGATTCCCCTGCGCAACGTGCTGCTTCTGCCGACCTCATGACGATCGACATGTTCTTCCGCGCCACGCGCCCTTCTCCCGCACGGCGCCAGCGCGGCGTGGTGCTGCTGTTCTGCCTCATCCTGCTGGTGATCCTGCTGCTCGGCGGGGTGGCGGTGGTGCGCTCCATGCACACCTCGCTGAGCGGCGCCGGCAACCTCGCATTCCGCCGCGACCTGGCCAGCCAGGGCGAGCAGGCGGCGTCCAACGTGCTGGTGGCCTTCAAGAGCGGCGCGCTGAAGACGGCCGCGCTCTCCGCCGCCAGCATTCCGTCGGCCAACTACAGCGCGGTCGAACTGGTCGCCGACACGCAGGGCATACCGCTGGTGCTGCTGGCCAGCGGCAGTTCGCCGAGCGGCGCCGACTTCACGGGCGCGGCCTTCAGCCCCACCGCCGCGGACCTCTCGGGCGCGAGCTCGGACATCACCATCCGCTATGTCATCGACCGCCTGTGCCGCGCCGCCGGCACCGCGACGACCGCCAACTGCGTCTATGCGCCGTCGAGCAGCACCGTCACCGGCGGCAGCAGCCAGCTGCCGGCGAGCCAGCGGCCGGCCTCGGGCATCTCGCCGGTGTACCGGCTGAGCGTGCGCGTGAGCGGCGCGCGCTCGACGCAGGTGTTTCTCCAGACCTCCTTCACCCGGCCCGAATGACGCCAATGAAACGCCTCCGAGTCACCTGCATTGCGCTCGCCGCCGCCACCCCGCTGCTGGTCGCCGGCCCCGCGCCCGCGGTCACGCTGGCCGACCAGCCGGTGTTCTCCAGTGCCGACGTGCCGGGCAACCTGGCGCTCACGCTGTCGGTCGAGTACCCGACCGCCATCAGCGTGGCCAACCTCGGCAACTACGCGGACAGCTCCACCTACCTGGGCTACTTCGATCCGCTCAAGTGCTACACCTACACGCTGAACACCACCACGCCCGCCAGCAGCTACTTCCAGCCGGCGGGCCTGGCGACCGGCACCAACTACCACTCCTGCTCCGGCAAGTGGAGCGGCAACTTCATGAACTGGGCGACGATGCAGACCATCGACCCGTTCCGCTGGGCGCTCACGGGCGGCTACCGCAGCGTGGACAGCACGACCCAGACCATCTTGGAGAAGGCCTGGGGGTCGAGCCAGGGCTCGCAGACCAACTTCCCGCTGCGCGGCACCAGCCAGGCCACCTCGACCGGCCACAACCTCGCGTCCTCGCTGATCTCGTCGGTGACGCCGCTGAGCTGGACCTCGTTCAACACCAGCATCTGGACGCGCGGCAACACGATGGTCTTCTCGGGCACCGGCTCGGGCTACAGCAGCACCAGCACCAGCGGCACCGACTGGGTGAGCGCCACGGCGTCGAACACCGCGTCGAGCACCTACCGCGTGTACGTGCGCGTGAAGGTCTGCGACTCCAGCACTTCGGCCGGCGGCGTGGAGTCGAACTGCGTGCTCTACCCCAACGGCCAGTACAAGCCCGAAGGGCTGATGCAGAGCTACGCCAACAAGATCCGCTACAGCGCCTTTTCCTACCTGAACGGCAGCGGCGCCACCAACCAGGGGGCGGTGCTGCGCGCGCCGATGGGCTTCATCGGCCCGACCTATCCCACGCCACTGTCGAGCACGGTCACCACCAACAGCAAGGCCGAGTGGAGCTCAACCACCGGCATCATGGTGACCAACCCCGATTCGGCCACCGCCACGGCCACCACCAGCACCAGCGGCATCACCGTGAGCAACAGCGGCGTGATGAACTACCTGAACAAGTTCGGCACCGCCTCTTCGTCGTACATGACCTACGACAACGTGAGCGAGCTGTACTACGCGGCGGTGCGCTACTTCGAGAACCTGGGCAACGTCTCGACCTGGACCAGCTACATCACGCCGGCCACCACGTCTTCGTCCACCACGCGGACCACGCTGCTCGACGGCTTCCCGGCCGTGACTACCTGGACCGACCCGATCCTGTATGCATGCCAGAAGAATTTCATTCTGGGCATCGGCGACACCAACACGCACTACGACTACAACGTGGGCGGCGGCACGCTGACCAGCACGCGCGCCAAGCCGGCGGCGGTCAGCAGCGACACGCAGAACCTGGCGCGCACCTACACCAACAACCTGCTCACGCTCGAGGGCCTGAGCTCCAAGGTCGATGCGTGGTGGAACTCCTCGTATGCCACCTACTACATGGCCGGCCTGGCCTACGGCGCGCACACCAACGACATCCGCTCCGACCTGACGGGCACACAGACCATCTCGACCTACTGGATGGACGTGATGGAATACCAGACCGCCGCCGACAAGAACCCCTACTGGCTCGCCGCCAAGTACGGCGGCTTCACCGTGCCCTCGGGCTACGACCCCAGCCAGACCAGCACCGTGCTCACGCAGAGCTGGTGGAACAGCAGCGGCGAGACCATCACGATGGGCAGCGCCACCGAATACCGGCCCGACAACTACTTCCTGGCCGGCAACGCGAGCCAGATGGTGTCCAGCCTCACCAAGGCCTTCTCGGCCATCGCCTCGGCCGTCAGCGCCTACACCACCTCGCTCGCGCTGTCGTCCGCGCAGGTGAGCGATTCGGGCAGCGCCGCCTATGCGGCGCAGTACGCGTCCAAGACCTGGAGCGGCGTGCTCACGGCCAGCAGCGTGACCATCGCCAGCGACCTCAGCACCTCCTCCACCGTGATGTGGACGTCGACCGCCAAGCTCGCCACGCAGCTCGCCGGCACCGGCTGGAACACCTCGCGCCGCGTCGCCACCTGGAACGGCAGCAGCGGCCAGCCCTTCCGCTATGCAAGCCTCACCAGCAGCCAGAAGGCGGCGCTGGTCACCTCCTACCGCGGCAGCGACGGCTCGGACTACCTGAACTACCTGCGCGGCGACCAGACGCAGGAAGCCGGCTCCACCACCAGCGGCAGCAGCCAGGCCTACCGCGCGCGCTCGGTGCTGCTGGGCGACATCGTGGGCTCCAAGGTCACACCGGTGGCCGCGCCCAGCCTCACCTATTCCGACTCGGTCAACCCCGGCTACGCGGCCTTCAAGAGCACGTGGTCGGCGCGGCCCACCGTGGTGTACGTGGGCGCCAACGACGGCATGCTGCACGCCTTCAACGGCACGCTGTCGGGCACCGACGCGGGCACCGAGATATTCGCCTACGTGCCGAGCGCGCTGTTCCAGGGCCCGGGCGGCACGCCCAACACATCGGCCTCCGACGGCCTCAGCGCACTGGGCAACCCCAGCTTCACCCACCACTACTACGTGGATGCGACGCCGCTGTCCTTCGACGTGGACTTCAACTACGCCGGCGGTTCGCTCACCACCAGTTCCGCCTCCACCTCCGACTGGCGCACCATCCTCGTCGGCGGGCTGGGCAAGGGCGGCAAGAGCTTCTACGCGATCGACGTCACCAACCCCGCCGGCATGACCTCCGAATCGGTCGTGGCGGGCAAAGTGCTGTGGGAGTTCACCGACTCGACCATGGGCTACAGCTACGGCGAACCGACGGTGATCAAGACCGCTAGGTACGGCTGGGTGGTGGTGCTGACATCGGGCTACAACAACAGCGACGGCTACGGCTACATCTACCTCGTCAACCCGAAGACCGGCGCGCTGCTGGAGAAGATCAGGACCGGCAGCGCCTCCACTGGCCTCGCGCATGCGGCGGCCTATGTGCGCGACTTCACCGACGGCACGGCGGATGCCGTCTACGCCGGCGACCTCGACGGACAGGTCTGGCGCTTCGACCTCACCGGCACGTCGACCTACAGCGCGCCCTTGCTGCTGGCCAACCTGACGGATGCCAGCGGCAACGCACAGCCCGTCACCACGCAGCCGCTGATCGAGATCCAGCCGAGCACCCGCAAGCGCTACGTGCTGCTGGGCACCGGCAGGCTGCTGGCCTCCAGCGATGTCAGCTCCACCGCGGCGCAAGACTTCTACGCGCTCATCGACGGCACCGCCTCGGCGTTCAACACCGCCTCGTCGCTGCCCACCGGCATGAGCTTTCCGCTCGCGCGCGGCAACCTCACGGCACTGACCAACCTGACCACCAGCACCAGCTTCGGCAGCAGTTCGATGGGCTGGTACGTGGACCTGGGCACCGACAGCAGCAGCGCCATCGCGTGGCGCATGGTCACCAACCCCACCACCACCAGCGGCGTGGTGGCGTTTGCCTCCACGCTCACCACCGCCGATGCCTGCAGCCCGTCGGGCACCAGCCGCATCTACGCCATCAACTTCGGCACCGGGCAGTCGGCGCTGGAGAACAGCGCGGCGTACATCTCGGCGGCCTATTCGGTGACCGACCTGCGCTTTACCAGCAGCACCAGCGGCGGCACCACGCTGTCGGTGGGCTCCAGCACCGGCAGCGTCACCAACCTGAAGGTGTCGCTCGCGTCGAGCCTGAGCCTGCGCCTGCTGAACTGGCGGGAAGTGCCGGTGGTGGAATAGCCCCTTCCAAGTCATAAATTCATATTCATGCCGTCGCGCCCTTTTGGCGCAGACGGCATTTGCGCATTTCTTCACTCATTTCAATGGTGAAATCGCCACCGTCATCCATGTGAAAGTCCAGCCTCATATAGTCCCCAATAACTATTCAAGGGAGTAAAGGGCAATGGCGGGGAATGAATACGAAGACGACATCTGGCTGGACTTCAGCCTGGGCATGGGCAATTTCGCCGAAGTCACTGCCGTCACCACGCCGGTCAGCGACAAGCGAAAGATCCGCGTGCGCGTGCCCCCGGGCAAGCTCATTCCCATCGTGTTCCTGCCCGGCATCATGGGCAGCAACCTGCGCCTGAGCCGGGAGCGGCAGGAGCTGCTCAAGCGCACCGACAACCTCGCGTGGGGGCCCGACAAGAAGGGAGACGCCTTCAATCGGCGCACCGCGAGCGCCGCGGCCCGGCAGATGCGCCTGGATCCCGACGCCGTGGAAGTGGACATCTACGAGGCCACGAGCGAAAAAATCGAAGGAAAGAAAACCAGCCGCTTCGACGCCACAGGCAACACCACCATCAGCTCCGACCAGCGCCACGACAACGTGCCGCACGACCTGGGCGACGTCAGCAAGCTGCTGGTGACCGACCCCAAGGCCGACCCGAACCACCCGCTTGCGCAGAATCGGCAGAGCTTCACCGCCGCGCAGAAGGCCCGCGCGCGCGGCTGGAGCGAGGTGATGTTCGAGGCCTACGGCGGCATCCTGCAGCTGATGGAGCGCCAGCTCAACGACATCCTGCGCCGCGAAAAGAACAAGTACGTCGTCTCGCCGGCCTGGCTCGACAAGGACAACCCCGACGCGCTGGTGGGCCGGGCGCCGTCGAGCTTCGGCGTCCATCACGACGCGCAGCCGCTGAGCGAGGACGAGCTGCGCAAGATCGGCGAATGCTGGTATCCGGTGCATGCCTTCGGCTACAACTGGCTCAGGAGCAACGGCCAGGAGGCCAAGCTGCTGGCGGAGAAGATCGAGCGGCTCATCGACACCTACAACCACAACGGCTTCGATTGCCCGGGCGTGATTCTCGTCACCCACAGCATGGGCGGCATCCTCGCGCGGGCGATGATGCATGCGGAATACGGCGGCATCCGGCACCGGATCCTGGGCGTGGTGCACGGGGTGATGCCCACCACCGGCGCGGCGGCGGCGTACAAGCGCATGCGCGCGGGCTTCGAGGGCAGCAACAAGCCCTGGTGGCACCTGCAGGCCCAGGTGGTGGGCAGCATCACGCAGGGCGTGCTGGGCGACAACGGCGAGGAAGTGACCGCCGTTCTGGCCAATGCGCAGGGCGGGCTCGAGCTGCTGCCCGCGGCGGCATACGGCACGCAGTGGCTGCAGGTGCAGGACGACAACGGCAAGTTCCTGGCCAAGCTGCCGCAGGGCGATGCGGTGAGCGAGATCTATACGCTGGATCGGGACAAGTGGTGGCGGTTGATCAATCCGGATTGGATTGATCCGGCGGGTCAGGGAGAGTTGCCGCCGGAGAAAGGCGGCAAGCCAAAGGACCAGATCGGCCCGGACGCGACCACTAGGCGCATCAAGCTGGCGATGGATTTCGCCAATGCCATCGAGAACACCTTCCATCAACGTACCTACGCGCACTACGGCAGCGACCCGAGACAACCGGCCTGGAACGATCTTGTCTGGCGCGTGGTCGATGGCGATCCCGTCATCGCAGGCGACCCGCTGACGTGGACGCTCATGCCCGGCCACAAGGGCGACAACGGCGAAGGAACGTTGCGGGTGAAAGGCGATGGTGGCGAGGTACTCAAGCTGAAGCTTCAACCACCGATGACACCCAGCGACGGCACTGTGCCCGTGGAGCGCAGCGCTGCCAAGGTTCGCGCCAAGATCAAGTGCGTGCAAACAGGCTACGACCACCAAGGAAGCTATGGCGACGCCAACGCCAGTGCGGCCACGCTCTACGGCATCGTGCGCATCGCGGCGGACTTCGATTCGGCGTGGTGGGCTGAGAAGTACTGAACCCCAGCAAGAAAGACCCGAAGATGAACCGACGCATCGAAAAACTGTTCGAGCACACCAAGCTGCTGTGCTTCGGCCGCTATGTGCTGACCGCACCCGTGGATTCGAGGCTCGCATTCGGACGCGACTTCCCGACGTTGCCGAACCGAGCCAACGACATCGAGAAAGTGATGGAGGCTGAGCGCGCGAAAATTCTGGCGGGCCATAAGACCGCCGAAATCACCTACTTCGGCAAAGGCCCGACTGCAAATACATGGCTGATACGTTCCTTTGGAGACAAATTCGCAAAAGAACTTGAATTGGAGAGATTCGACGTCTACTACGTCGCAGGCCCTCATATCTTCATAGGCGGAGACGCCACGGCCAAGAGCTACAAAATGACCGCCGAGTCGATCCTTGGAAACGTAGTCGAGACCGCAAGGAATCTGCGCACACGCGAGCCCGACGAGGTGCCGACCGATCAGGGCCTGTGCCACCGATACGGCTTCACCCAAATCGACGGAGCCAAAGGCAGCGCGTTCTCGCAAGCGGGCCTGCACATCGCCGCTCTCCCCGACGTGGTGTTCAGCGTCCAGAGCAACCAGACCCAGAGCACCACAGGCAGCAACGGCTACAGCTTGCTCAAGCTCATCAACGACCGCAAGCGCGAGGCAGGCAGCAACTACCCGAAGCTGACAACGCTACGCGAAGGAAAGAAGAAGGTCCACGGCTGGGACGGCGAAGAATCGCTGGTGCGCATGGCCGACGGCTCGCATGACTTCGAGTGGATGTTCATCGGCGAGAACGGCGGCAGCGTTGCGCGCCCCGGCAACCTCGACGTGACCATGTTCAGCAAGGTCGCCTCCGACCGCGTGGGCGCGGCCGAAGCCTCCTCGCTCAACGACGAAGAAGCCATCACGCTATGGGACAAGCTGCTCGAAGGCTTCAAGTTCCGAGTGGCCGTTCCGGGTGCGCCCGCCGAGGCCGTGGCGCTCAAGTGAAGGAACCAAGAGATGAGCTTCAGGACGCAGAGCCAGCGAACGGCCTGTTCGGCGAATCGATGAACACGGCACTTCAAGCATGAGCCGGCGCATCGAGAAAATGTTCGAGCACACCAAGCTGCTGTGCTTCGGCCGCTATGTACTGACCGCCCCCGTGGAATCGAGACTGGCATTCGGGCGTGACTTCCCGACGCTGCCGAACCGGGCCAACGACATCGAGAAAGTAATGGCCGCCGCCCGGGCTGAAATACTCGAGGCAGACAAGACCGCCGAGATCACTTATTTCGGCAAGGGGCCGGCACCGAGCCTTTGGCTGATTCGCTCCTTCAAGAGCGTATCTGCGAAGAAATACGACTTGGAGAGTTTCCAGACCTTCTACGTGGTCGGGCCCCACATTTTCCTTGGCAGAAGCGCGACAGATGGCGGCTTCACCGCTGAGTCGATTCTTCGAGATGCGGCGGAGACCGCCAGAAACCTGCGCCTGCGCATGCCCGATGATGTTCCATCCGATCAGGGCCTGTGCCATAAATATGGATTCACCCGGGTCGATGGCTCTCAAGGTGCGGCGTTCTCTCAAGCAGGCCTGCACATGGCCGCCCTGCCCGACGTAGTTTTCAGCGTCCAGAGCAACCAGACCCAGAGCACCACAGGCAGCAATGGCTACAGCCTTCTCAAGCTCATCAACGACCGCAAGCGCGAGGCAGGCAGCAACTACCCGAAGCTGACGACGCTGCGCGAGGGAAAAAAGAAAGTCCACGGCTGGAACGGCGAGGAATCGCTGGTGCGCATGGCCGACGGCTCGCATGACTTCGAGTGGATGTTCATCGGCGAGAACGGCGGCACCGTCGCGCGCCCCGGCAACCTCGACGTGACCATGTTCAGCAAGGTCGCCTCCGACCGCGTGGGCGCGGCCGAAGCCTCCTCGCTCAACGACGAAGAGGCCATCGCGCTGTGGGACAAGCTGCTCGAAGGCTTCAAGTTTCGCGTCGCCGTGCCGGGCGCACCGCCCGACGCGGTGGCGATCAGGTGAATCGAGGGAACCCGAAGAGCCCGGGCACCGACCTGACGCGTCTCACCGCGCGGCGTTGTGGTCCGAGATCATCTTCGGGCTGATGAAGATCAGCATCTCGGTCTTGTTGTTGACCCGGCTGCGCGAACGGAACATGGCGCCCACCACCGGCAGTTCGCCCAGCACCGGCACGCGCGACTCCGAGCTGGTGTCCGTCAGCTCGAACACCCCGCCGATGACCACCGTGCCGCCGTTCTCCACCAGCACTTCGGTCTGGATGTGCTTGGTGTTGATGGCATAGCCCGCGGTGGTCGACTGGCCCACGGTGTCCTTGTTGACGTCGAGCGCCAGGATGATGTTGCCCTCGGGCGTGATCTGCGGCGTCACCTCCAGCTTGAGGTTGGCCTTGCGGAACGCGATGGAGGTGGCGCCGCTCGATGTCGCGACCTGGTAGGGCAGCTCGGTGCCCTGCTCGATCAGCGCCTTGGTCTGGTCGGCCGTCACCACACGCGGGCTGGACACCACCTTGCCCTTGCCGTCCGCCTCCAGCGCCGAGATTTCCAGGTTGAGCATCTTGGTCAGGCCGGAGTTGAACAGCGACAGCGCAAACGTGCCCACCGCGTCGCCCGTGCTGCTGCTCGCGGGCAGGTTGACGAAGCTGGTGCTCGAGTAGCTGTTGGTGCTGGTGACCGTGGTCACGCCGCCGGTGGTGGTGGAGCTGACCGAAGGCGTCACGCCCACCGACGAGTTCGCATTGACGAAGCCGCCGCCCAGCTTGGCGCCCAGCGACTTGCTGAAGGTGTCGGTGGCCTCCACGAAGCGCGCCTCGATCAGCACCTGGCGCACCGGCACGTCCAGCTTCTGGATGAGTTCCGACACCTGCGCGAGCCGCGAGGGAATGTCGGTCACGAAGAGCTGGTT
>JACXTT010007820.1_pt1 | contig 14978 bp, 13 predicted proteins | sample 9270951 | NCBI WGS metagenome assembly JACXTT01 (sample SAMN15532306, study PRJNA645909) | rock metagenome | isolation source: weathered quartz diorite | place: Puerto Rico | collected 2017-06-21
CAGCGCCTCTTTGCCCTCATGTTCACGGTCCAGTTCTTGAAGTGCCTGGAAGGCACTAGGTACTACGGCTCCGTAAGTAATTACGCTGAGATCGGTCCCGGGCTGTACGATTTTGGCCTTGCCGAACGGCACCATGTAGTCTGGCCCGGGGTACGCGGCGCGGCCATACGTCTCGCGGTAGAGCCGCTTGTGCTCGAGGAAAAGCACCGGATCGTCGCAACGGACCGAGGTGCGCAACAAGCCTGCCGCGTCCAGCGCATTGGAAGGAAACACGACCCGCAGGCCGGGAATGTGGGTGAAGATGCTCTCGCCGCACTGCGAGTGATAAATGGCGCCTCCGGTGAGGTAACCGCCGATGGCCACGCGAATCACGCAGGGCGCGGAAAAAGTGTTGTAGGAGCGCCAGCGGATGAGCGGCAGTTCGTTGCGCAGCTGCATCATGGCGGGCCAGATGTAGTCAAAGAACTGGATTTCGACGACCGGCTTGAGCCCGCGCGTAGCCATACCGGTAGCACGGCCCACGATGTTGGCTTCCGCGATGGGCGAGTTGAATACGCGGTCGGAGCCGAACTCCATTTGCAGCCCGGCGGTCAGCTTGAAGACGCCGCCCTTGCCTTTGACCAATTTCTGCTTCAGATATTGCTCGCGGCTGCAGTCCGCCACGTCCTCCCCAAAAATCACTATGCGCTCGTCTCGACGCATCTCGTCGCGCAAGGTGGCGGTGATCAGATCGGCCATGGTCTTGGGAGCAGCCTTCTTGCCGTCGGACGCCGCACCTTCGGTTTTCGCCGACGACGGCTGGGTTTCGAAAGCGGAAGAAGTGGGATCAAGGTTGGGCGAATAGATGTACTTCGTCACCGTGTCTGGAGTGGGCGCGGGTGCCCGCAAAGCGCGGTCCGTCGCCGCCTGCAGGTCGTCATCCACCTGCTTCTCCAGCTGATTGATGCCCTTCTCGTCGAGAATGCCTTCCCGGATCAGGAACATCTGCATGCGCGTGATCGGATCGCGTTGGGCGTCCCGCTGCCGTTCGTCGTCGGGCCGGTAGAGGCGCTCGTCGTCGGAGAGCGAGTGGGAGTAGGGCCGGATGACGTGCGCATGCACCAAGGCAGGCCCATGCCCGGCGCGGCAATGGGCCACTGAGCGTACAAAAGCCGCATAGCTGGCGACCGGGTCGGTTCCGTCTACTTCTTCAAAGTGGAAGTTCGGGAAACCGGCGACCAGTGGAGAGATGCTTCCGCCCGGGGTCTGCACTTCGACCGGAACCGAAATCGCGTATCCGTTGTCCTCGACCACAAAAATCAGGGGGAGGCGGGAGTTGGATGCCGTGTTGAGCGCCTCCCAGAACTCACCTTCACTGGTGGTGCCATCGCCCAACGAAACGTATGTAATCTCGTCGCCGTGGAATTTGACGTCCTTGAATTGCCGGTAATCGCCGGTTTCCTTCCTGGCAGCATTGGGATGAGCGGCCAGGTAACGGCCGACTTCGGCGCAGCCTACGGCGTGCAGAATCTGTGTCCCGGTGGGCGAGGAGCCCGTGACGATATTCAGGTGCGGATGGCTCCAATGCGAAGGCATCTGCCGCCCGCCGGAACTAGGATCGTCCGCCGAGCCCACTGCCTGGAGCAGCATGTCGTAGGCGGTGGCTCCCAAGGCCAGACAGAGAGCCCGGTCACGATAATAGGGGAAAAACCAGTCGTAGCCTACCCTCAAGGCAAACGCCGCCGCCACGCCGACGGCTTCATGCCCGGCGCCGGAAATCTGGAAGAATATCTTTTGCTGACGTTTGAGCAGGATCTCGCGGTCGTCCACCCGCCGCGAGGCGTACATGTGTCGATAGGCCTCGATCAGCTGATCGCGGGAGAGACCTTCGTAGGTTTTGCCGGCTTTCTTGACATCGCGTTCGGATACTGCGGCTGCCTTAGGGTCGGTCTTCGTAGTCGCCATCCGCTTCCCCTATGTGCGAGTGTAAGAGCCATGGAGCATTGTAAATCGGGACGGAGGACTGGGAAAGAAGCAAAGCATTTCAGCATTCAGCACTCAGCATTCAGCCCCCAGGCAACTTGGCGATGGCCAAACGCCGTGAGTTGGCAATCCAGCTGATTGCCAGGGTCGAAATGGCAGTGCAGGAGTTGGCTGAATGCTGAATGCTGAATGCTGAGTGCTGAATGCTTCCTCATCGTTTATTCTGAAGACATCTCATGATCAAGTTCAACCGCCAATTCGATCCCCGTTCGATCAAGCTGCTGATCTTTGATCTGGATGGTACTTTGATTGATTCGCGTCTCGACCTGGTTCATTCGGTCAACGCCATGCTCAAGCATTTTGGCCGTCTTGAGCTTCCGGACGAGGTGGTGGCCTCCTATGTAGGAGATGGAGCGCCGGTGCTGGTGCGGCGTGCCCTGGGCGACCCGAAGGACGAAAGGTTTCTGAAAGAGGCCCTGGAGTATTTTCTTGGGTACTACCGGGTACACAAACTCGACCACACCCAGGTCTACGAGGGCATCAGGCAGAGCCTGACGGCGATTCACCGCTCGAACGGCCTTCGCCGCAAGATGGCGGTGCTCACCAACAAGCCGATTCACCCGTCACGGGCCATCGTTGAATCCCTTGGGCTGAGCCATTTTTTTATTCATGTTTATGGAGGCAACAGCTTTCCCACCAAAAAGCCCGATCCCGAGGGCGCGCGTTCCTTGCTCAAGGAAAGCAAGACCCGGGCGCAGGAGGCGGTGATCATTGGTGATTCCTCCGTCGACGTGCTCACCGGGCGGAACGCGGGCATGTGGACTTGCGGTGTGACCTACGGTTTCGCCCCCCATACTTTGTGCGAAGCCCCGCCGGATGTGGTTCTCGACCACCCGAATGAGTTGGCCAAGCTGTTCACGTAGTGGCCACATAGCCCGGGTGTTCCTCTGTGATCCCGGTGTCCTGTGTGGTTAACTTGGGCTTCCTGGCTTTCAGTTAGACTGCAAGCGAGGATGAGCAATCTGATCGAGAGTTTCACTCCCGCCGAACTGCGCAAGCTGCGTAAGCTCAAAGATCCGCATGGAATCCAGCGCTATCTGGACGACATGCCCTACCATCTGGCCGACACCGCCTGGTCACCGCGCCGGGTGCTGCGAGAAAATACCGCGCACTGCCTTGAAGGCGCTATTTTCGCCGCGGCAGCCCTGCGGGCCAACGGCTTTCCCGCGCTGGTGCTGGATTTCGAGGCGGAGCACGACACCGACCACGTGGTCGCCATCTACCGTGTGCAAGGCCACTGGGGGGCGATTGCAAAATCCAACTACACCGGCTGCCGTTTCCGCGAGCCCATACACCGTTCCCTGCGCGAGTTGGCCATCAGTTACTTCAATCTTTATTTCAACTTGCGGCGGGAGCGAACCTTGCGCACCTATTCCCGTCCGGTCAATCTTGCCCGCTTCGATCATCTGCATTGGATGACCACCGAGAAGCCGGTGTGGTTCATCGTGTACTACCTGCTCGACATTTTCCATTACAAGCTGCTGCGGCCGGGGATGGCAAAGCGCCTGCATCGAGTGGATGAAAGATTGTTTCAGGCAGAAGTCTTGGGCAAAGCAAAAAAGAAGTAGCTCGGATGCTTTTAGCTATTAGTCCTTAGCCAAGAGCTAATGGCTAAGGGCTAATCGCTGCTCTACAATCCATCTATGAAGTCGCTCTTCGTGATGCTGTGGCTCCTGTGCGCGCCGATCGTCTGGGCACAGAGCGCGCCGGACATGGCTTCCGCGCCCCATCACCAGTTGCTGCTGGCAAACGATCAGGTACGCGTGTTCGCGGTGACCCTCAGACCTACGGAACGGACCATGGCGCGGCATGGGCACAACTTCCTGCTTATCACCCTTCAGGATTGCGAAGTGATCATGTGGCCGGAAGGAGCGTCGGATATTCTGGGCTTTCGTTTCAACCAGGGCGAAGTGCGCTTCTTTTTCGGTGGCCGAGCGATCGGAATCCGTAATGACCGCACCAGCGAATACCGCAGTCTGATCGTCGAGTTTCTCGATCCGAAGGTGACCAGCTATGGTTATCAAGCCAACAAGGGCACCTGGGACTACGGCGCGGCCGCGATCAATGCGCCAGTCGATCCTCACGCCAGGTTCACGAATACACTTCACTTGGGCGACGCCACGGTGAGTGACGTCCAACTGCTGTCTCGTGATCCGCTGCCTGCACCTGACAAAGACAGTCCGGAACTGCTGATCCCCGTGACCGACATCGACCTGAAGGCCGGAGAGAGCGAGAGGATCCGCAAACCTCCCGGCCAGGTCGTCTGGATCCCCGCAGGACGGAAGTCCAAATTCATCAACGCCGCGGGTGATCCAGCACGGCTGGCGGTGGTCGAGTTCACCGCAGCAGCCGGACAGTAGTGGTGGGTAGTTACACAATCAAGGCATCTTCGCTGAACCAGAAAAGCTCTAAGCACTTAATGCCTATGAAGCCCTCGCCCGCGCGGATTCTTCTGCTTGTCCTCTGGCTATGGTTGATTTTGGCGCGCTTTGCGTCCGCTGGCAACAATCCACCCGAGCCATCGCTCTCCCAGGATCAGATTCGCGACCTGATTCGCGAGGCGGCGGAAAAAGACATCGAGAATGACAAGAAACAGCGCGACTACACCTACATCCAGAGAGAAGAGGAACACAAGCTCGACGGCAACGGCCGGGTCAAGTCCAACGAGTCAAGAACCTACGAAATCATGGTGCTTTACGAAGAGCACGTGCGGAAGCTGATCGCCAAAGACGACAAGCCACTCGGCGACAGTGAGGCCAAAAAGGAAGACGACAAAGTCCAGAAGATCATCGAGAAGCGGAGGAATGAGAGTGAAGGAGACCTTCGAAAGCGCCTGGAAAAGCAAGACAAGGGCCGGGAAGAGGACCGGCAGTTCGTGAAAGAAATCGCCGACGCCTACACCTTCCGTTTCGCGGGCAACGAAAGCCTGGATGGTCGCGACACCTTGATGATTGATGCCGATCCGCGTCCCGGCTATGAGCCACATATGAAGGACGCGAAGTTCCTGCCCAAGTTCCGCTTTCGCGTCTGGCTCGATCAGGCTGACAAGCAGTGGGTAAAGCTCGATATCCAGTGTATTGACACAGTTTCGGTGGGCTTATTCCTGCTGCGGGTACACAAAGGCTCAAACATTCAGATCGAACAGGTGCGGGTGAATGACGAAGTCTGGCTGCCCAGCCACGTTGCGCTGAAGCTCGACGCGCGGCTGGCATTGCTCAAAGGCCTGAACATCGCGGAGGACGTGACCTACGGCGATTACAAGAAATTCCGCACCGACACCAGGATTGTGCCGGTTGGGGGGTACAGGAACAACGCTAATTTCTCCGGCCGGCCAGAATGCGCAGGCGATGCTAGCTCTTCTTCTCCGCTACTTCCAGGCGTGTTTCCGCTCGCTTGAGCGCGTCTTCGGCGTGAGTGAAGTCGGCCTCAGTCCTGCCGTTCTTCAATGCTTCCTCGGCACGGCGTTTTGCCTCCTGGGCACGGTTCACGTCGATTTCCTGCGGACGCTCGGCGGTTTCCGCCAGGATTGTCACTTTATCCGGGAGCACTTCGGCAAAGCCCCAGGCCACCGCCAGGTAGAAGGTCTGGCTATTCTTGCGATAGCTGATTTCGCCCACGGCCAGCTCGGTAATCAGAGGCGCGTGACCCGGAAGGATGCCGAGATACCCGTTCTTCCCCGGAATCTGCATCTCTTCCGCCACGTCCTTCACCACCATTTTTTCCGGCGTGACGATCTCGAGTTGGAAAGTGTCTGGCATAGTAAGCCGGCGTCAGGTGTCAGACTTCGGACATCGGCCGCCATTGTCTGAGGTCCGATGTCTGAGGTCCGAAGTCCGCTTTAAGCCGCTTTCAGCTTCTCTGCCGCCTCCAGCACTTCGTCGATCGTGCCCTTCATGTAAAAAGCCTGTTCAGGGATGTCGTCGTACTTGCCCTCGTTGATGTCCTTGAAACCCCTTACCGTGTCGGCGATCTTTACGTAGCGGCCCGGCGAACCGGTGAACTGCTCGGCCACGTGGAAGGGTTGCGACAGGAAGCGCTGGATTTTTCGTGCCCGCGCGACAATAACCTTCTGGTCTTCGCTCAGTTCGTCAATGCCGAGAATCGCGATGATGTCCTGCAGATCCTTGTAGGTCTGCAGCGTTTTCTTCACGCCTTGCGCTACGTCGTAATGGTCCTGGCCGACGATGCGCGGATCGAGAATGCGCGAAGTCGAAGCCAGCGGATCGACCGCGGGATAAATGCCAATCTCGGTCAACGCGCGCGAAAGCACCGTGGTCGCGTCGAGGTGGGCAAAGGTCGTTGCCGGAGCCGGATCGGTGAGGTCGTCGGCGGGGACGTAGATGGCCTGCACCGAGGTGACCGAACCCTTCTTGGTCGAGGTAATCCGTTCCTGCAATTCGCCCATTTCCGTTGCCAGGTTCGGCTGGTAGCCCACAGCGCTGGGCATGCGGCCCAGCAGCGCCGAAACTTCCGATCCCGCCTGGGTGAAACGGAAAATGTTGTCAATGAAAAGCAGCGTATCGGCGCCTTCTTCGTCGCGGAAAAACTCGGCGACGGTCAACCCGGTCAGCGCGACCCGCAAACGCGCTCCCGGGGGCTCGGTCATCTGCCCGTAAATCAGGGCGGCCTTGGATTTCTCCGGGTCACCCGGCTTGATCACGCCGGACTCGCTCATTTCCAGCCACAAATCGTTGCCTTCGCGGGTCCGTTCGCCCACGCCGGCAAACACGGAATATCCGCCGTGCTGTTTGGCGACGTTGTTGATCAGTTCCTGGATGAAGACGGTCTTGCCGACGCCGGCGCCGCCGAACAATCCGATCTTGCCGCCCTTCAAAAATGGCTGGATGAGGTCCACGACTTTGACGCCGGTTTCGAACATCTCGGCGGTGGTGGCCTGATCTTCAAACAGCGGTGCCGGGCGATGGATCGGCATGGTCTTGGTGTGCCGGATCGGGCCCAATTGATCCACGGGAGATCCGATCACATTCATCACACGGCCCAGAGTGCCGCGGCCCACGGGCACGGAAATTGGGCCACCCTGGTCGATGGCTTTCATGCCGCGCACCATGCCCTCGGTGGCTTCCATGGCAACGCAGCGCACGCGGCCTTCGCCCAGGTGCTGCTGCACTTCTAGAATCACGTTGACCGGGTTCGGCACGGTGAAGCCGTCACTGACGACCTTCAGCGCCTGGTAAATCGGCGGCATAGCGCCTTCGGTGAACTGCACATCCACCGCAGGGCCGGAAATCTGGGTTACGTGTCCAATTTTTTCAGGCATAAGACCTCAACTGGCTTCTGGCTTCTGGCTTCTGGCTGCTAGCTTCTGGCTTCTAGCTTTTAGCTCGTAACTACCGGATGTTGAGACCAAAATCAGTCTGCAGTTGATTCTAGCCAAAAGCCAACAGCGAGTAGCTAGAAGCCGCGCTTATTGTGCTGCTGCTCCGCTCACAATCTCAATAATCTCTTTCGTGATCTTAGCCTGACGGGCACGGTTCATGGCCAGGGTCAAGGAATCGATCATGTCGGTGGCGTTGTTGGTCGCTGCATCCATCGCCGTCATGCGGGCTGCATGCTCTGCTGCGACCGACTCCTGCAGGCTGCGAAAAACCTGGATCGCAACATATTTTGGCAAAAGTGACCGAAAAAGTTCCTCCGGCGACTGTTCGTAGATGTAGTCGACGGGAGCGGCAGCAAACCTGGCCGCGGCGACATCAATTTCGCGCGTGTCGGCGGGACGAATGCCAACGCCCGCTTCCTTCGCGGCCTCAAGGGCACGTTCCCGTTCCTTTTCGGTCATCGCTTCCGCCATGCGCACTTCAGGCGCGCCAATCTGTTCAATCGGCAGGATCTGCTCCACGACCAGGCGTTGCGCAATCACGGATTTGAACTCGTTATAGAGCAGATATACTGAATCGATTTCTTCTCTGGCATAGCGATCGGTTAGGCGCTCGGCCAATTCCGAGGCCAGCGTGTAGTCAATCTTGTTAAAGATCCCAATCTGCTCGCCCACAATCGTGGTTTGCGCAGCTTCCTGTGATTCGACCGTTCTCGGTTCTGCCGTGCGATAACGCCGCCGCAGAAAATCGCGGCCCTTGCGGCCGATGGTTTCAATCTCGAGATTCTTGTCGGTCTTCGTCCCAATGAAACGCATTGCCGCTTTCAAAATATTTGTGTTGAAAGCTCCCGCCAAACCTTTGTCTCCAGTAACGACAACCAGCAGAACATTTCTTTCAGGACGGCGTGCCAATAGAGGATGCCGGGGCTCACCCGTCTCCGGATCGTGGATTTCTGCCCGCGACACCAGCGATTTGAGCACGTTGGTCAACATCTGGGCGTAGGGACGCGCCGCCAGCGCACGCTCCTGCGAGCGGCGCAGCTTCGCCGCCGAGACCATCTTCATGGCTTTGGTGATCTGCCGCGTGTTGGTCACGCTGCGAATGCGGCGCCGGATGTCGAGAATGTTAGGCATGAATCAGTCGTTGGTCGTTGGTCGTTGGTCGTTGGCGTGAAGCTAACGGCTATGAGCTAAGAGCTACTTTGCCACTGCCTGTCTGTCCACTACAAACGCTTCTTTACTCTGCGTGATTACTTTGCTCATCTCAGCTTTCAGACCATCATCCAGAACCTTTTTCTCCATGATGGTGCGCAATAAGCCGGGATTGGTCGCGTCGACAAACCGGTACAACTCCGCCTCGAAGTCGCGCACCTGATCTACCGGCAGGTCATCGAAGAACCCGTTGGTACCGGCGAAGATGATCAGAATCTGTTTGGAGAATGACAGCGGCGAAAACTGTTTTTGTTTGAGCACTTCGACCAGCCGCTGACCGCGATTGAGCTGCGCCTGCGTAGCCTTGTCGAGGTCGCTGCCGAACTGCGCGAAGGCAGCCAGCTCGCGGTACTGCGCCAGTTCCAGCTTCATGCTTCCGGCCACCTGGCGCATGGCTTTGATCTGCGCGCTGCCGCCGACGCGGCTCACAGAAATTCCCACGTTCACCGCCGGACGCACACCGCTATTGAACAGATCGGTCTCGAGGAAGATCTGGCCGTCGGTGATCGAAATTACATTGGTTGGAATGTATGCGGAAACGTCACCTGCTTGAGTCTCGATGATGGGCAGCGCGGTCAGAGAACCACCGCCCATTTTGTCGCTTAGCTTGGACGCACGCTCCAGCAGGCGCGAGTGGAGATAGAAGACGTCTCCGGGATACGCCTCGCGTCCCGGCGGACGCCGCAGCAGCAACGAAATCTCGCGGTACGATGCCGCGTGCTTGGAAAGATCGTCGTAAATCACCAGCGCATGCCGCTTGCTATCGCGAAAGTACTCACCCATGGCGCAGGCCGCATAGGGGGAGATGTACTGCATGGGCGCGGGCTCGGACGCGGACGCGGCCACCACGATGGTGTAGTCCATGGCGCCGGCGTCGCTGAGAATCTTCACCACCTGGGCAATCGAAGACCGCTTCTGGCCGATCGCGTTGTAGATGCAAATCAGGTCATTGCCTTTGCTGTTGATGATCGTGTCGAGGGTGACGGCGGTCTTGCCGGTCTGCCGGTCGCCGATGATCAACTCGCGCTGCCCGCGGCCTATCGGGATCATGCTGTCGATGGCCTTCAGCCCGGTTGCCATTGGCTCACGCACCGGTTGCCGGTCGATCACGCCCGGCGCCAGGCGCTCCAGCGCGATGAACTTGTCGGTCGCGATCGGTCCCTTGTCGTCGATTGGTTGTCCCAGCGAATTCACGACCCGCCCAACCAGAGCCTCACCCACGGGCACGCTCATGATGCGGCCGGTGCGCTTGACCTCGTCGCCTTCGCTGATTTCCGTGTACTCGCCCAGCAGCACCACGCCCACCTGATCCTCTTCCAGGTTCATGGCGATGCCGGCCACATTGTGCGGAAACTCGAGCAGCTCTCCGGCCATGACTTTGTCGAGGCCATGAACGCGAGCGATGCCGTCACCCAGGGTAATGACCGTTCCGACTTCGTCCACCGCGATCTTGGATTCGTAGTTCGCGATCTGCTGCCGGATCAGCTGCGTGATTTCGTCTGCTCTGATTTGTGCCATAAGTCAGCTTTTAGCTGTTAGCTTTTAGCTTTTCTTTGCGTCCTTTGCGGATCTTCTTTGCGATCTTTGCGGTCAAAGTCTTCGAAAAATCGCCGACTGCTACTCGGTGGGTTCAAGCTAAAAGCCAAAGGCTAAGAGCTAATAGCTTCCCGTATCCTCTCCAGCTGCCCTTTCACTGACCCATCGTAAATCGTGCTTCCCACTTTCACGATAGCGCCGCCCAGAATTGAACTCTCCTGCGCGTAACGGGCACGCACCTTGTGCCCCGTCAACTTTTCCACCTGCGCCTCCAGCGCGGTTCGCTCTGCCTGACCCAATTCCCGCGCGCTCACGATCTGTGCTTCGATGAAGCCCATGCGCCGGTTGAGTTCCCGCTCAAATTCCTTCACGATCGGCTCCAGAAACCTAATGCGCCGATGGTCGATCAGCACCGCCACAAAGTTTCGCACTGGGCGCGAAATTCCTTGGCGAGTGACAAGCGCATCCAGCAGGGCGCGCTTCTGTTCCGCCGGGATCGAGGGCGCTTCCCAGACTTCCCGCAGTTGCTGGCTGTTCGCCACCAACTGGGCCAGCGCCTGCGCCTCCTGCAGGGTCTTGGCCGGATCTAAATGCTGGTCAAAAACCACGTCGGCTAGGGCGCGTGCGTAGGTGCCGGTGACGGATGCCATGGGCTAGTTCCCGTCCTTGCCGGCCTTGGGCCCGAGCTCTTTCGCGAAACCTCGCACCAGCGCCTGGTCGGTGGCCGCGTCAACTTTAATCTGCTTGGCTGCAAGTGACACCGCCAGATTCGCCGCGTACGCGGTCAGTTCGCGGCGCGCCGCCTTGGCCGCTGCGGTGATTTCCTGCTCGGCCGATTCCACGACCTTGCGAGCGTCTTCCACTGTCGCGGCCTTAATCCGCGCTTCTTCGGTGGCCGCCTCTTTCTCTGCCCCTTCGCGCATTCCACCGATTTCCGCATCCAGCCGGGAAAGCCGGGTCTCGATTTCGGTCAGACGACGATTAGCGTCTTCACTTGCCTGGCGCGCTTCCTGCATCGCCTTCTGGATGGAAGCAGTGCGGCCACGAAATACGCCAGGCAGATTCTTCCTGGAGAAATAGAGAATCGTGCCGGCGATCACCGCGAAATTGAGCAGCAAGCACAACCAATAAGCGTGCTCAAGGCTCAGGCCGGTCAGTTTCGCAACTAAATGGACCGCTGCCGAATGCTTGAACTGCGCCTGCTCGTCCTCGCCGGCCGCGTCGCCAGATTCTTTAGCTAGTTCGACCTTTGTGTTGCTGTCGGAATGTTCTGAACTCACGGAAGAGCTTGCGGCCTGCGCGAGAGCAGCGCTCGCCAGAAGGAGTGCGCAGGCCAACACGAGGGAGGCCAGAGCGAGGCGGATGTACGGCGTGATGGGCGGAACTCGCGTCACTATATTACTGCCCCCCTGCCGGAGATGGACCCGCCGGTTGCAGAACCGTGCGAATGATCTCGGCTGCCAGCCTTCCACTTTCAGCTTCCAGACCGGACTGCGCCGAAACCTTATCTTGCTCGATAGCCTTCCGCGCCTGATCGACCTGGCCCTGCGCCTTGGCGCGAGCCTCAGCCACCGCAGCCGCTCGAGCCTGTAAGGCCAGATGACGGCGCCCCTCCTGGCTCTTGAATAGTGTCATGCGCGCTTCCCTCAGTTTTTGCTCGTAATCTGCCGTACGCGCTTCGGCTTGCGCAATATCGGCACGTGCCTTTTCGATCGCGCCTTCCGTCCGGCTGCGCCGCTCGGCCAGCACCGCGACCAGAGGTCTGTGTACGACGGCGTTGTAAATGAAATACAGCAACACAATGAATATGATCGTGGGCACGGACCCGAGCAGTAATCCGCCTAGTTGTCCCAGTATCTCGTCCATTGTGTGATGATCAGGTCTAGAGCGTAAGGAGGCTTAAGACCATTGAAAATAACATGTTACGAGAGCTAGTGTCAACGTAATCGGGGCCGGCAAAACCCGGTCTCCAGACTGAAACTCGGGCTGGCTGCCTTTTTCACAAAGTAGCAGAAAGTCTCTTGACATCTGGCCCGGCGGGTCTAGCATGTAGGTATCACCTCCGATCCAATCCGGATCGAATGGGCCGATAGCCAAGGAATGTCACCGCTTCTTGGTTGCCGGCCCATTTAAATTTTGGCTGGTAGTTGTTGGCCGATGATCGTTGGCTTAGGTGCATAATTCAGATGTCTGACGCTCGGGACAAAAGTACGAAAGCGCGCGACAGCCAGCCGGCCACTCCTTGCGGAGAGAGCGAAATACTCCCCTGGCCCCGGACCTGGAATTCCACCCGATCGAAATTAAGACGAGCCTCTCTCGGAGACGGTCATTCGCGAGAGAAGATAATGTTCACATGTTCGATCCACCTTCTCGCAGAAGCCATTCAGAATATGTAGGTCAACGAGCAAATCTTAAGGGACGCGCGCCAACGACGAACGACGGCTTCATCCCACTACCCACTCCCTCACCTTCCTGACCACCGACTCCGGCGCCTCCGCTTCCAACTCCACCAGGCCATCCTTGTACGCGCGAGAATAAATGCGCGAACGCGCCTCCAGCAGCGCAAGCATCTTTCCTTCTTTCTGGGGCACACGCAAAAGAACCCGGCTCAACGGGTCCTCCGACAGCATTTCGTCAATCCGATCCAGCAGCGTGCTCATACCGATACCTTTGGTGGCTGAGACATGAACCCTGCTCGCGTCGTCTCGCAACGACTCGCGCTGCTTTGGCGGCAACAGGTCAATCTTGTTCATCACCCGCAGCCGGGGCTTGCCGTCCGCTTCCAGTTCCTTGAGGACTTTGTCCACCTGGGCATCCTGTTCTGCTGACAACGGGCTGCTGGCATCGGACACCTGCAGGACCAACGACGCTCGCTGCACCTCCTCCAGCGTTGCTCGAAACGCCGAAACCAGCGTGTGTGGCAGGTTGCGGATGAATCCGACGGTGTCGGAGAGCAGCGCCTGCCTTCGCGACGGCAGCGACACCGAGCGGATGGTCGGATCCAGAGTGGCAAACATTCTGGGGGATTCGAGCACCGCCGCACGAGTCAGCGCATTAAACAGTGTGGACTTGCCTGCATTGGTGTAGCCGACCAGCGCGACCGTCGCCACCGGCACCGACTCCCGCCGCGACCGTTGTTGCGCTCGTATGCGCCGCACATTTTCAATTTGCTCTTTCACGTGCCGGATGCGCCGGTGAATCTTGCGGCGATCGGTTTCCAGTTGCGTCTCGCCGGGGCCTCGGGTGCCGATCCCGCCGCCCAGCTGCGACATCTCGATTCCGCGTCCGCCCAGCCGGGGCAGCATGTACTCCAGTTGCGCCAGCTCCACCTGCAATTGGCCTTCCCGCGTCCGGGCATGTTTCGCAAAGATATCGAGGATCAGCTGAGTGCGGTCAATTACGCGCGTGTTGACCAGCTTTTCGATGTTGCGCTGTTGCGAAGCGGTCAGGTCGTGATCGAACAGCAGCAGGTCAGCCGAGACCGAGGCGGTGGCGCCGGCAATCTCCTCCAGCTTGCCGCGTCCGATCAGGGTGGCCGGGTCCAGCCGGTCGCGGTGCTGCAGAAATTCTCCGACGATCTCAGCGCCCGCGCTGGTGGCCAGAGAGTGCAATTCGGCCAGTGACTCCTCCGCGCTGAACTCAGGAATAACTGGGGCTTTCGCCGCAACCAGGCCTGTGGAAGTATCGCGCGCGGCCTGGGCGGCCGTAGTCAACGGACCGTTCTCACTCCTGACTCCGGCCAAGCCGCGGGAGCGGGTACGAATTTCAAGGCCAACCAGGAAAGCGCGCTCTCTGCGCGCACCGGCACCTTCGGCGGCCGGGCCGTGGTGCCCAATGCCGCCGGTCGGATTGCCGCTGGCCTTTCCCGAAGACCCCGACTGGGAAGAGTTGGATTGTAGCCTGCTCAAGTTAGTGGATTCTCGGCTGCGCCATCCCCCGGTTCGCGCCCATTACCCCGGTGCGCAACAAGACATAAGGAATGAAAGCCTCACCCGGCTGGAGCTGCCCGGGGGGACCCCGCAAGGCGGTAAACTCAAGGCCTCATCCCTCGGTGCCGGACACGCGCGGCATCGGAGCCTCCTGGGGAGCACTCGAGGCCGCCGCCGTGGCGGCCGTCATTACCGTCGCTTTATCTCCGTGACCATGCAGTGTCCTTCCCGTCGCCACCGTCGAAATAGCGTGTTTGAAGATCAGTTGTTCCTGGTTGTTGGTTTCCAGCACGACCGAATATTTGTCGAAGGAGCGTATGCGTCCCGTGAGCTTGACCCCGCTCAACAGGTAAATGGTGATATTGCTTCGCTCCTTGCGTGCTGTGTTGAGGAAGGATTCCTGGATGTTCTGTGCCGGCTTATTCTCCATCGCCGACCTCCTTGGGCCCTGCCACCTGGTCCGACCGCTGAGTTCTGACCGCTCGAGGTCCTGAACTGTGATTCGCGTGTGGCACTTGCGCTCATCGCCAGATCGAGGAGCGTAGAATCACCCGACATGCGCTCTCCCCGGAGACTGTGTACGCTAGCGCACACACTACCGTTTCAATGTTTGTACGATACGGCGTTGCCTCCCACATTTCAAGCCAGCCACGCCCGCCCCCGCCAAGCACGCTGGCGTCCGGAATTTGTGAAGCCAGGGCACCACGGCAAGGCTCGGTCGATTGACAGGGTGCGTCCAAAATGCAACCATTCTCCGCTTCGGATCTGATCCGAAACTGCAACAATAGGGGGGTAGTTTCATATGCATCACACTTTGAACCACCTGGCAGGTCTCTTTGTCACGCCCACCCACACCGGCAAGGAATCGCTCCCCTTCCACCGTCGCCGTCATTCCGCTCCCGACGGGAACCAGTTGGGGTCGATAGCCATCATTCTTCAAACCC
>JACXTT010007821.1_pt1 | contig 14978 bp, 14 predicted proteins | sample 9270951 | NCBI WGS metagenome assembly JACXTT01 (sample SAMN15532306, study PRJNA645909) | rock metagenome | isolation source: weathered quartz diorite | place: Puerto Rico | collected 2017-06-21
GCGATCGGCGAAGGCCTGCACGGGCATATCGACCCGGAATTCCCCATCGGTCCTGATCTCATGCGCGGCATCGATCTCTGGAACGTCTGGAGCAAGGTGCAGTGCCCGACGCTCGTGCTGCGCGGCGCGCTCTCCGAGGTCCTGCTTCCCGCCACGCTCGCCGAGATGAAAAGCCGCAAGCCCGATCTCGAGGTCGCGGAATTTCCGGACGTGGGCCATGCGCCGGCGCTGATGAGCGACGAGCAGATCCGCGTAGTCAAGCAATTCCTGCTGCGGTGAAGGCGCTCCTCGCGCTTGTCATCGCTGCGCCGCTGTACGCGGCCGAGCCGCTTCCTGCCCTGCATGCAGCGCGCGTTGGGATTACTGCTTCCGGCGTTTCGTCCGGCGGCTATATGGCAGTGCAGCTCCACGTCGCGCATTCGGCCCGGGTGGTTGGGGTCGGCGTCATCGCGGGCGGGCCCTATTACTGCGCGCAAGGCAGCCTCTTCACCGCGCTCTATAACTGCATGCAGCCCGGGCTCTGGACGCCGGTCACCGCGTTGGCGCTGCTCAAGAGCGAAGCCGATGCGCTCGCTGCGGCGCACGCTATCGATTCCACCGCCAATCTTGCGCGCTCGCGCGCGTGGCTCTTCAGCGGCAGCGCGGACCGCACGGTCTATCCGGCGGTCGTGCAGGCGCTGCGCGATTTCTATGCCAGCTATAAAGCGCAGGTGGCGCTCGTCGCCGACCAGCCGGCGGGGCACGGCATGGTCACCGACGGCGACGGCAACGCCTGCGAACTCACCGCGCCGCCGTTCATCGTCGCGTGCCACTACGACGCGGCGGGACAGCTACTCGGCTTTGTCGTCGGCCCGCTGCAGCAACCCGCGGCCAAAGAGCAAGGCCGGCTGCTCGCTTTCGATCAAGCGCGCTATGCCGGCGGCGACGCGCGCGGCATAGCGATGGACGACATCGGGTTCGTCTACGTGCCGCAGCGTTGCACGACGGAGCGCTGCCGCGTGCATGTCGCGTTCCACGGCTGCCGGCAGGGCGCAGCCGAAATTGGAGAGCGTTTCGTCCGAGAAGCGGGCTACAACCGCTGGGCCGATGCGAATGGACTGATCGTGCTGTATCCGCAGGTGGTGAAGCGCTACAGCCCGTTTGTTTTCAATCCGCGCGGCTGCTGGGACTGGTGGGGCTACACGGGCGCCAATTACCACACCCAGGCCGCGCCGCAGATCCGCGCGGTCATCAAGATGGTCGATCGGCTGGCCGAGTGATTGCAGCGGCGATTGCTTCGATGACCGCCGGCTGCTCGCCGATCGGCGGCTCGAGCGTAATGGCGACCTGCGGATGGCTCGTGCGCGCGCGCTCGACAAGACGCGGCAGATCTTCCTTCACGTGACCGCCCTGGCCGAGAAACACCGGCACGACACGGATCGACGTCGCGCCTTTAGCGACGAGCGTTGAAATCGCTTCGTCCAGCGGCGGACGCATGAGCTCGAGATACGCGAGCGCCACCGGACCGGTTACCCTGCGCGAAAGCTGCGCGGCGAGCTGCTCGAAGGGCCGGGCCCAATCGCGGTCGCGCGAGCCGTGCGCGAAAAGGACGATGCCGACGCTCAATGAATGGTGTGGCGCCGTCCTTCGTAGATGCCTTGCAGGAGCCGCAGCGAACCAAGGCTGATGGCGCGATGCGAGAGCGCGTGGCCGAGGTCTTCGACGATGTCGAGCGTCACCGGCACGTGCAGGCCGGCGAGCACGCGCGCGGCGCGCTCGGCGTACACGCGCGAGACCACCGAGTCGAACTCGCCGTGCACCAGGTGGATGCGCGAGCCGATGCGCGCGCCGTTGCCGGGAAGCCGTGCATAGCGCGACGAGAACGCGACCACGGCGCCGGCGATGCCGGGGGACTTCACCGCCTCGAGCGCCACCGTGCCGCCCTGCGAGAAGCCGATCAGCACGGTGCGGCTCGCCGGCACGCCGTAGTTCGTCTGCTCGCGGCGCACGAGATCCTCGACGTCGGGCAGCACCGCGGCGACGCGCTCGCGGTGGTTGTCGCAGTTGAGCCCGCGCGTCGGGTACCAATCTTGCGCCGCGCCGCCGCGCGCGTCCGGATCGAAGCCGCTCGGCAGCACCAGCGCCGCGCTCGGAAAGCGTGCCTGGAACTTAAAGGCGATCGGGATCATCGACTGGGCGGTGGCGCCGCAGCCGTGCAGGAACACGAACAAGTGCCCGGGTTTTTCTTCCTGTGCGGGAGCGAAGCGGAAGACCCGGCCGGAGGACATGCGATGTGAATTCTTACGCGTCCCCGCGCGTTCTGTAAACTGATTTGCGTCCTACCTGAGGTGCTCCATGCAAAAGTCAAGATTTCTAACGGCTTTCTGGGCGTTGGCGAAGCCGTACTGGGTTTCCGAGCAGCGCGCCAAGGGGCTCGCGCTGCTCGCGACGGTGGTCGGCTTGTCGCTCGCCATCGTCTGGCTGGAAGTCCAGTTCAACACCTGGAACAAGAACTTCTACAACGCCTTGGAGCAGAAGAACCAGGCCGAGTTCTTCCGTCAGTTCGCCGTCTTCACGGGGATCGCGCTGCTTTGGATCGTCGCACAGGTGTATCGCCTCTATCTGCAGCAGATGCTGCAGATCGAGTGGCGCGCGTGGTTGAACGAACGCTTTCTCGCGCAGTGGCTCAGGGAGCGAGCCTATTACCGCTTAGAGCTTGTGCATCGCGGCGTGGATAACCCGGATCAGCGCATTGCGGAAGACCTGCGGCTCTTCGTGGACAACACGCTCGACCTCGGGATTGGTCTGCTTTCGTCGTTTGTGACGCTGGTGACCTTTACCATCATTCTCTGGGAGCTGTCTGCCGACTACACGATTGCCGGCATCACGATCCCGGGGTTCATGTTCTGGACGGTGCTCGCTTACTCGTTGTTGGGCAGCGTGATCGTCCACATGATCGGTAAACCGCTCATCAACCTCGGCTTCAACCAGCAACGCTTCGAGGCCGACTACCGGTTTTCGCTGGTGCGCCTGCGCGAGAACGCCGAAGGAGTCGCGCTCTACAAGGGAGAAGGGCTCGAGCTCACGACATTCCGCGAGCGTTTCCGGCATGTGATCGACAACTGGTGGGGCATCATGCGCACCCGCAAGCGACTCAACTGGGTCGCATCGTTCCTGTTTCAGTTCTCGGTGCCGTTTCCTTACATCATCGTTGCGCCCCGTTACTTCGCGGGCGAGGTCATGCTGGGATACATCTTTCAAGTGGCCTCTGCGTTCCTCAACGTGCGAGCGGCACTGTGGTGGTTCATCGATATATATCCGCAGTTCGCCGCGTGGAAGGCGACCGTGGATCGCTTGACGAGCTTCAGCGATTCGCTTGAGCGCGCGAAGCGCGATGCGCAGCAGCTTGGCGGCGAGCGCGCCGAGGCGCCGGGCGCGGCGCTCGGCGTCGAGGCGCTGCAGCTTGCGCTGCCGCAGGGCAAGCCCTTGCTTGCGTCCACCTCGATCCAGTTCCGGCCCGGCGAAGATGTGCTCGTCACCGGGCCTTCCGGCGCCGGCAAGTCGACTTTCTTCCGCGCCATGGCCGGCATCTGGCCGTATTGGAAAGGGCGCGTGCGGCTGCCGCAGGGCGCGCGGCTGCTGTTCCTGCCACAGAAACCCTATCTGCCGATCGGCACATTAAAGCGTGCGGTGACCTATCCGGGCGACGCCGCCAGCTTCAGCGATGCTGAGATCGCGGACGCACTGCGCGCGGTAGGACTCGTGCAGCTCGCAGCCGACCTGGAGCGCGCCGAGAACTGGGCGCAGGTGCTCTCGGGCGGCGAGCAGCAGCGGCTCGCGTTCGCGCGGGCGCTGCTCAACAAGCCCGACTGGCTGTTTCTCGACGAGGCGACCGCCTCGTTGCCCGAGGATGCGCAGGACGTGCTTTACAGGTCACTCAAGGAGCGGCTGCCGCACACCACGCTCGTGTCGATCGGCCACCGCGAGAGCCTGCGCGGCTATCACGCCAGGCAGTACGCTTGGCAAGGCGACCGGTTAGCGACGGCCACCTAGTACAGCGGCGCGGGATGCGGCAACGCCGGCGTGGCGACGCAAGCCACGCTCGAGCGGCCGGCGATGAAGTCGGCGGCAGCGCGCGCTACGGCTTCGTCGGCGAGGATGCGGCCGTGCCCGAGGCCGTCGGTGCTCATGAGCGGTGCGCCAGGCCAGAGCTGCGCGACACGGGCGCCTTGCGTCCACGGCACATGGCGATCGTCGCGATCGTGGATCACGAGCGCCGCCGCGGTGAGCCGATGCGCGAGCTGCGCCATCTCGAGGTTGTCCCACAGCACGCCGTAGCGCTCCTCGATCGCCGTTTGCATGGCGCGCCGCACCGCTTCCGGCATCCAGTGCCAGCGTGCGAAGCGGCGCGAGTAGCCGACGATGTCCGCCGGCGGGCTGACGAGCACCGCTCGCTCGAAGCGCACTTTGCCGTTCGCCTGAGCGAGCGCGCCGGCCGCCGCGCCGAGCGAGTGGCCGATGAAGCCGATGACGCCGCCGTAGTAACCCGCGACGTGGGCCAGCACCTCGGCGAGATCAGGCAGGCCGGTCAGGCGTCCCTCGGACACCCCGTGCGCCGGCTGGTCGAAGGCGATGACACGGTAGCCTGCGGAGAGCAGCGGAAACACGAACGCGCGCATCTGCGCCGCGTAACCGCCCCAGCCGTGCGCGAGGATCACGGCGGGCGCCTCGCGCTCGCCCCAGCGCCACGCGGCGATCTGCCGCCCGCGATGCTCGATGAGCGAGGCGCGCGCTTCGATGAGATCGAGCGCCGCGGCCGCGCCGCCATTGCGCGGCGGCGTAAGGAACAGGCGCTCGGCCCACGCGGCGGCGACCTCGGGGAACAGAAGCGCCGACGCGGCAAAGCGAACGTTCGTGCTAATTCTGGGCAGCGTAAGGGCAGCGGACATGTGCGGACTCCTTAGCGGGAAACGGCTTTCAGGGCTTTGCGCGGGCCGGCGGCGTGCCGCGCGATGAGTTCCTCGAAGGCGACGAGCGAGCGCTTGCGCGCTTCCTTGTCGCCGAGCAGGCGCCGGTGATTGTGGCTCGCGAGCACCATGCCGAGCATCTCGAAGGCGATCTGCTCGGGATCGGTGTCGGGCCGCAGATGGCCTTCCTCGATCGCGAGGCGCACCGCCTTCTGCGTGATCGCGATGCCGCGGTGCTGATTGGCGATGACTGCGTCGCGGATCGGGCCCGGCCGGTCGTCGTATTCATTCGCGGCCGAGATCATGATGCAGCCGCCGGGCAGGCCGGACGAAAGGGTCCAGTCGAGCCACCGTTCGAAGAGCGCGCGCAAGCGCGGCAGCCCGCGCTCGATCTTCAGCACCGGGGCGAACACCAGATCGCCGTAACGCTGTGCCGCATGCTCGAGCACCGCGAGCTGCAGGCCCTCGCGCGAGCCGAAATGCGCGAACAGCCCGGACTTCGACATCCCGGTGGCCTCCGCCAGGCTGCCGATGGTCAGGCCCTCGAGGCCGAGCCGGCTCGCGATCTTCAGCGCCTCATCGAGGATCGCCGCGCGCGTCTGCTCGCCTTTGGTGGGCTTGTCCATGCGTCGCATAAAATAGTACGAACGTTCGCTTCTGTCAATGCGCCTTTGCTGCCTGCTGCAGCGGCCGCGCTCGGTCCGGCTGCTTTTCAAGCGCTTGCGTGAGGTAGCGGCCGGTGTGGCTCGCCTGGTTCTCGGCCACCGCCTCGGGGGTGCCTTGCGCGACGATGCGCCCGCCGCCGTCGCCGCCCTCGGGTCCAAGGTCGATGATCCAGTCGGCGGTCTTGATGACGTCAAGGTTGTGCTCGATCACGACCACCGTATTGCCGGCATCGCGCAGCCGCTGCAGCACGGCGAGCAGCATCTTGATGTCGTGGAAGTGCAGGCCGGTGGTCGGCTCGTCCAGGATGTAGAGCGTGCGGCCGGTGTCGCGCTTGCCGAGCTCGAGGGAAAGCTTCACGCGCTGCGCTTCGCCGCCCGAGAGCGTGGTAGCCGATTGACCGAGGCGCACATAGCCGAGCCCGACATCGATCAGCGTCTTTAGCCGGCGCGCAAGCGCCGGGACCGCGCTGAAGAATTCCGCCCCCTCGGCGGCCGTCATCTCCAGCACTTCGTAGATGTTGCGGCCCTTGTAGCGGATTTCGAGCGTCTCGCGGTTGTAGCGCTTGCCGTGGCAGACATCGCAGGTCACATAGACGTCGGGCAGGAAATGCATCTCGACCTTGGTAACGCCGTCGCCCTGGCAGGCTTCGCAGCGGCCGCCTTTCACGTTGAACGAGAAACGGCCGGCGTCATAGCCGCGCTGGCGCGCCTCCGGCACGCCGGCGAAGAGTTCGCGAATCGGCGTGAAGAGTCCGGTGTAAGTGGCGGGGTTGGAGCGCGGCGTGCGGCCGATCGGGCTCTGGTCGACGCTCACCACCTTGTCGATGTGCTCGATGCCGCGCACGGCGTCGTGCGGCGCCGGATCGGTCGCAGAGCCGTAGAGCTCGCGCGCGACGGCAGCGTAGAGCGTGTCGTTGATCAGCGTGGATTTGCCCGAGCCCGAGACCCCGGTAATGCATACGAGCAGCCGGAGCGGCAGCGAGAGCTCCACGTCCTTCAGGTTGTTGCCGCGCGCGCCGCTGATGACCAGCCGCTGCTTGCCCGCGCGGTTGCGGCGCGACGGCGGCTCGATCGCGAGCTCGCGCGCGAGATAGCGTCCCGTGAGCGACTCGCGGCTCGCGAGGATGTCGCCGAGCGTGCCTTCGGCGACGATATGCCCGCCCGCTTCGCCGGCGCCCGGGCCCATGTCCAGAACGTAATCGGCGGCGCGGATCGCCTCTTCGTCGTGCTCGACGACGATGACCGAGTTGCCGAGGTCGCGCAGGCGCTTGAGCGTATCGATGAGCCGCGCGTTGTCGCGTTGATGCAGCCCGATGGACGGCTCATCGAGCACGTACATGACGCCGGTGAGGCCCGAGCCGATCTGGCTCGCGAGACGAATGCGCTGCCCTTCGCCGCCCGAAAGCGTGTCCGCCGAACGCTCAAGCGACAGGTAGTCGAGCCCCACGTTCACCAGGAACTCGAGGCGGTTCGCGATCTCGCGCACAATGCGCTCGGCGATCTGACCCTTGGCGCCGGGAAGCTTGAGCGTGCGGAAGAAGGCGAGCGCCCGGCCGAGCGGCCAGCGCGAGATGTCGTGGAGCGACTGCTCGGCAAGCCGCACGTAACGCGCCTCGCGCCGCAGGCGCGCGCCGCCGCACTCGGGGCAGAGCTGCAGCGCGATGAGCTTGGCCAATTCCTCGCGCACCGCGAGCGAGTCGGTCTCGCGATAGCGCCGCTCGAGATTCGGCACCACGCCCTCGAACGGGTGCTCCTTCACTGCCGTGCGGCCGCGTTCGCCGGGGTAGTGGAAGGCGATGGATTCCTTCTCCGAGCCGTACAAGATGACCTGCTGCACGCGCTCATCGAGCGCTTGCCACGGCTGCTCGATATCGAAGTGATAGTGCCGCGCGAGCGATTGCAGCATGGAGTAGTAGAAATGGTTGCGCCGGTCCCAGCCGCGGATCGCGCCGCTCGCCAGCGAAAGATTTGGATGAGCGACGATGCGCTTGACGTCGAAGAATTCGACCGAGCCGAGCCCGTCGCAGCGCGGACAGGCGCCCATCGGGTTGTTGAACGAGAAGAGCCGCGGTTCGAGCTCGGGCAGCGCGTAGTCGCAGCCGGGCACCGGGCAGGCGTACTTCGACGAGAACAGATGCTCGCGCCCGCTGTCGGTCTCCACCGCCACGGCGCGGCCGTCGGCGTGGCGCAGCGCCGTCTCCAGCGATTCGGCCAGCCGCTGCTTCACATCGGCGCGCGCGCGCAGGCGATCGACCACCACGTCGACCGAATGCTGCCGGTTCTTCGCCAGGCGCGGCGCGGCGTCGAGCTCATGCACGCTTCCGTCGATGCGCACGCGCGTGAAGCCCTGCGCGCGCAGCTCTTCGAGGAGATCCGCCTGCTCGCCCTTGCGGCCGGCGACGACCGGTGCGAGCACCATCAGGCGCGTATCCTCCGGCAGGGCGAGGAGCTGATCCACCATCTGCGACACGGTGTGCGCCTGGAGCGCGACGCCATGCAGCGGGCAATAAGGCGTTCCAGCGCGCGCGAAAAGCAGGCGCAGATAGTCGTGGATCTCAGTCACCGTGCCGACCGTCGAGCGCGGGTTATGGCTCGCCGCCTTCTGCTCGATGGCGATCGCGGGCGAGAGCCCCTCGATCAGATCGACGTCGGGCTTCTCCATGAGCTCGAGGAACTGGCGCGCGTACGCCGAGAGCGACTCGACGTAGCGCCGCTGGCCTTCGGCGTACAGCGTGTCGAAGGCGAGCGAGCTTTTGCCGGAGCCGGAGAGCCCGGTGATCACCACCAGGCGGTTGCGCGGCAGCTCGACGCTGATGTTCTTAAGGTTGTGCGTGCGCGCGCCGCGGATGCGAATCGAGTCCAAGAGTAGCGGGCGAGAAAGCGAAACTTGCTACTATAGCGCGTCGCGTTTCCCCGCCGCATCCCGCCCTTGTCTCCCGATCGCATGAGCGCCGCCGAACTGCGCGCCGGCGCGAGCCTCGCCGGCGTGTACGGGCTGCGCATGCTCGGGCTGTTCTTCATCCTGCCGGTATTCGCCGTGCACGCCGCCACGCTGCGCGGCGGCGCCGATCTCACGCTGGTGGGAATCGCGATCGGCGGCTACGGGCTGGCGCAAGGTGTGCTGCAGATTCCTTACGGCATGGCCTCCGACCGCTGGGGCCGCAAGCCGCTCATTTATGCCGGTCTTTTGGTTTTCGCTGCCGGCAGCTTCCTCGGCGTCGTGGCGAACGACATCTGGACGGCAATCGCAGCGCGCCTCCTGCAAGGCGCGGGCGCCATTAACTCGGTGGCCATGGCGCTCGCTGCCGACCTCACGCGCGAGCAGCACCGCACCAAGATCATGGCGATGATCGGCGCGAGCATCGGCCTGATGTTCGCCGTGTCGCTGGTGGGCGCGCCGCTGCTTTACCACGCCGTCGGCATGGGCGGCGTATTCGCGCTCACCGGCGTGCTGTCGCTGGCGGCCATCGCGCTCGTCAAATACTACGTGCCGGACCCGCCGCCGCGAGCGCCACGCGCTGCAACCCCGACGCGGCGCGGCTTGCAGATCGATCCCGAGCTCGTGCGCCTGAACGCCGGCATCTTCATCCTGCACATCGTGCTCTACGCCATGTTCGTCATCGTGCCGCCGCTCCTCGTGGGCGCCGGGCTGCCGCTCGTGGAGCACTGGAAGCTCTACCTGCCGGTAGTGCTCGCGTCCTTTGTGCTGATGGCGCCAGCGATCCTATATGCGGACCGGCGCAATCGCCCGAAGCCGGTCCTCCTTGTGGCGGTAGCACTGCTCATGGTCGTGGAAGCGGTGTTGGCCGCCGCGCCTTTGCGGCTGGCGGCGCTCGCCGTGCTGATGCTCGTCTTCTTCGTTGCCTTCAACGTACTCGAGGCGATGCTGCCGGCGCTCGTCTCGCGCCTCGCCCCGGCGCATGGCCGCGGTGCGGTCATCGGGGTCTATAACACCACACAAACGCTCGGCGTGTTTTTCGGTGGACTCATCGGCGGGGCGGTCGCCAAGCACGCCGGCGCGGCCGCCGTGTTCGCCGCCTGTGCCGTACTATCGGGGGTATGGCTCGCGGCGGCCATCGGCATGCGGGGACCGGCGCGGGCGGTCAACGATCTTTCGAGTCTTACGTTTAGCATCGCAACGGGAGTGAATCTCGAGGGCCTGAGCGAGGCGCTCGCCGCCGTGCGCGGCGTGCGCGAGGCGGAAGTGCTGGCGCACGAGCGCATCGCTCGCCTCAAGGTCGTGCCTGGACAATGGGATGAATCGCGCGTGCGCAAACTGGTAACGGGGGAGGTGTGACATGGCATCGGTGAACAAGGTGATCCTGGTCGGCAATCTCGGGCGCGATCCGGAGACGAAGTACATGCCCGACGGCGCCGCGATCACCAACGTGTCGCTCGCGACGTCGTTCCAATGGACCGACAAGGCGAGCGGGGAGAAAAAAGAAGAAACGGAGTGGCACCGCATCGTCTTCCGCGGCCGGCTCGCGGAGATCGCGGGCGAGTATCTGAAGAAGGGCTCGCAGGTCTACGTCGAAGGACGGCTGCGCACGCGCAAGTGGCAGGACAAGGAAGGCCAGGACCGCTACACCACCGAGATCGTCGCCGACACCATGCAGATGCTCGGCTCGCGCGCCGGCGCGGGCGAGCCGCGCCCCGAGCCGATGGGCGCGAAGGCGGCCGAGCCCAAGGCGGCGAGCGTCGCGAAGAAGCCGGCCGGCAAGTTCGACGACATGGAGGACGACATCCCCTTCTGAGGCTATGATGCCGTCCCGGGAGATGGCATTCCTCCCTTAACCGCGCGCAGCGCTGATGATGCCTACGTAAGACGCCCGAAAGGGCGCGAGCGTAGGCATTTTTGTTTGCGGAGGTACCGGTAGTGACTGAAACCTGGGCGCTCGCGGCATTGTGGATCGGCCTTGCCTTGTTTGCGGCGCTCGCTTCGATCTGGTTGCGCGTTGCGACGGCGCTCTCCGAAATCGTGGTCGGCACGCTCGCGCAATTCATCATCGGCGGACTCTTCGGTGCCGCGGTGCTCGCGGCCGATCAACCCTGGATCAAATTCCTTGCCGGTGCTGCGGCGATCGTCCTCACCTTTCTGGCCGGCGCCGAGCTCGACCCCGAGCTGTTCCGCCGCAAGTGGAAGGAGGCCACCGCCGTCGGGCTGATCAGCTTCTTCGTCCCATTCCTGGCGTGCGCGGCGGCCGCGCGCTGGCTGCTCGGCTGGGATGCGATGGCGAGCTGGCTCGCCGGCGTCGCCATGTCGACGACTTCGGTAGCCGTGGTCTACGCGGTGATGATCGAGTTCGGCTTCAATGCCACGGAGTACGGTAAGACCGTGCTCGCCGCCTGCTTCATCACCGATCTGGGCACCGTGGTGGCCCTCGGACTGATCTTCGCCCCGTTTACGCTGAAAACGGCGCTCTTCGTCGTGGCGATGGCGGCGATCTGCGTCGCGCTGCCCTGGATCACTCCGCGCGTTTTCCGCCGCTATGGGGGCCGCGCTTCCGAAATCGAAGCCAAGTACCTGCTGCTCGCACTCTTTGGCCTCGGCGCACTCGCGACCTGGGCCGACAGCGAAGCCGTGCTGCCGGCGTATGTGCTTGGCATGGCGCTCGCCGGCAGCGTGGGGCGCGACCATGTTCTAGTGCGCCGGTTGCGTACGCTCTGCTTCGGGCTGCTGACGCCGTTCTACTTCATCCGCGCGGGCTCGTTCATTTCGTTGCCGGCGCTCATCGCCGCGCCGGGCGCCTTCTTGGTGATGCTCGTCACCAAAGTGGCCGCAAAAATCGCAGGTGTCTATCCGGTGACGCAGGCCTTTAACGCACCTCGCAAGGAAGGCATGTACACCACGCTCCTTATGTCGACGGGGCTTACCTTCGGCACCATCTCCTCGCTGTTCGGCCTTACGCACGGCGTCGTGAATCAGGCGCAGTATTCGATCCTGGTGGCCGCGGTCATCGCGAGCGCCGTGGTGCCGACGCTCGTTGCCAATGCGTACTTCATGCCGCGGCACCTTCTACGCACCCAGGAAGCGAAGTAGTCGCATGTACCGCAAGATCCTCGTTGGCTATGACGGCTCCGGGGCCAGCCGCAAAGCGTTCGATGCGGCGCTCGAGCTGGCGGCGAAAGACGGTGCCGAGCTCTACGTCCTCTCGGTGGCGCGACCGCCGGAGGTCGGTGACGACGTCGAGACCGAAGCGGTGATCGAGAACTCGCGCCAATACCACCGGCGCATGCTCGCCGAGCTCAAGGCGGCGGTGGCGGCGAAGGGCGTCAAGGTTCATTACGAAGTCGGCGTCGGCCATCCTGCCGAACAACTCATCTACGACGCGGACCGGCATGGCGTCGACCTGATCGTGGTCGGCGACCGCGGGCGTTCGAAATTCGCGCGCCTGCTGCTCGGCTCGACGTCGAAGCAGGTCGCCGAGCACGCCGGGCGGCCGGTGCTCGTGGTGCGCTAGCTTGGAAATTGCAATCCCGGGCTTTGGAGCGCTGCACATCGCACACCTCGTGCTCGACTACAACGGCACGCTGGCAGTCGATGGGCGGCTGATCCCGGGCGTGAAGCCGCGCCTCAACCGACTCGCCGCCTCACTCGACGTGCATGTGATCACGGCGGATACCTTCGGGAAAGCGCGCGAAAGCATGCGCGGCGTCGACTGCTCGCTCGAGATCCTCAAGCGTGGCGGCGAAGACCGCGCTAAAGCTGCTTACGTGCGGCGGCTCGGCGCGACGCAGGTGGTTTGTATCGGCAATGGACGCAACGACCGGCTGATGCTGCGGGCCGCCGCGCTCGGCATCGCCACCGTTCAGCGCGAAGGCGCTGCGGTCGAGGCACTGCGGGCGGCCGACATCGCCGTGCATGACGTGCGCGACGCGCTCGACCTGCTGCTCAGGCCGAAGCGGCTGCTCGCGACGCTGCGCGGATAGGCGGCCTTGAAAACCGTTTTTCGGCCCAAATATCAGGGATATAATCGCCGCCCATGCCGATCTACGAATATCGCTGCAAGGCTTGCGGCCACACGGAGGAGCACCTGCAAAAGGTGTCCGAGGCGCCGCTCCGTGTCTGCCCGGCATGCGGCAAGCCCGAGTACCGCAAGCAGCTCTCCGCGGCCGGGTTCCAGTTGAAGGGAACGGGCTGGTACGCCACCGACTTCAAGGGCGGCTCGAACAAGCCGGCCGACAAGCAGACGGACACGAAGAGCGATACGAAAAGCGACACGAAAAGCGATTCCAAGACCGAATCGAAGCCCGACACCAAAACCGAATCCAAGGCTGCCGCCTGAGCGGCAGCGTGACTTGAGCGGCCCGGCAAGCGCCCGGGCCTTTTTATTTCCGTGGCCGTGAAACCGCGTTTTCTCTCCTTAGCCCTGAGGCGCTACTTCATCACGGGGCTGCTGATCTGGATACCTATCGTCATCACGCTCTGGGTGTTGAAGGTGATCTTCGACACGCTCGACGCGTCGCTGCTCCTGCTGCCGGAGTCGTTTCAGACCGAGCACTGGCTCGGCGTGCACATCCCGGGCCTCGGCGCCGTGCTCACGGTCGTGGTCGTCTTTCTCACGGGTATCTTTGCCACCAATTTCTTCGGCGCGCAGCTCGTCGCGCTGTGGCACGAGGTGCTGAACCGCATCCCGGTAGTGAACTCGATCTACTCGAGCGTTAAGCAGATCTCCGACACGCTGTTCTCGTCGAGCGGCCAGGCGTTTCGCAAGGCGCTGCTGGTGCAGTGGCCGCACCAGGGCATGTGGACGATCGCCTTTCTCACCGGCACGCCCGGCGGTGATGTCGTGAACCACCTGCCGCCCGATTGCCTGAGCGTCTACGTGCCGACCACGCCGAACCCGACCGGCGGGTACTTCGTCATCGTACGGCGCGACCAGGTGATCGAGCTCGACATGAGCGTCGACCAGGCGCTGAAATACATCATTTCGATGGGCGTGGTGCCGCCACTGCCCAGGCCATAGATGCGCACCCACTACTGCGGTGAGCTTTCCGCTGCGCTCGTCGATCGCACGGTGACGCTGTGCGGCTGGGCGCACCGGCGCCGCGACCACGGTGGCGTGATCTTCATCGACCTGCGCGACCGTGAAGGACTTGCGCAGGTGGTGTGCGATCCGGACCGGCAGGCGGCATTCAGCGCGGCCGAGCGCGTGCGCAACGAGTACGTGCTGCGCGTCACCGGCCGGGTGCGCCGGCGGCCGGAAGGCACCGTCAATCCGGAGTTGCGCTCGGGCGAGATCGAGGTGCTGGCGCACGAGGTGGAGATCCTCAACCCGGCGGCGCCATTGCCGTTCCAGCTCGACGAGGACAACCTCTCCGAGATCACGCGCCTCACGCATCGGGTGATCGACCTGCGCCGCGAACCGATGCAGCGCAACCTCAAGCTGCGTTACCGCCTGGCGATGGCGGTGCGCGACTATCTGGACACGCACGGCTTCATCGACATCGAGACGCCGATGCTCACGCGCTCGACGCCAGAGGGCGCGCGCGACTACCTCGTGCCCAGTCGCGTGCATCCGGGCGAGTTCTTCGCGCTGCCGCAGTCGCCGCAGCTCTTCAAGCAGCTCCTGATGGTCGCGGGCTACGACCGCTATTACCAGATCGTGAAGTGCTTTCGCGACGAGGACCTGCGCGCCGACCGGCAGCCCGAGTTCACGCAGATCGACGTCGAGACCTCGTTTCTCGACGAGCGCGCGATCCAGGATCTGATGGAGGGCCTCATCGTCCAGGTGTTCCGCGACGTGCTGGGCGTCGAGCTGCCGCAGCCTTTCGCGCGCCTGGCGTACGCCGATGCGCTCGCGCGCTACGGCGTGGACAAGCCTGACCTGCGGATCCCGCTCGAGCTCACCGAGCTCACCGACCTCATGCGCACGGTCGGCTTCAAGGTGTTCCGCCAGGCAGCGGAGCTTGCGAATGGGCGGGTCGCGGCCCTCAAGGTAAGCGTCGAGCTCACGCGCAAGGAAATCGACGACTTCGCGCCCTTCGTCGCCGCGTATGGTGCGAAGGGGCTTGCCTATATCAAGGTCAATGACCGAGCGAAGGTTCCCGATGGGCTGCAATCGCCCATCGTGAAGTTCCTGCCGGCCGAGGTGCTGCGCGCGGTGCTCGAGCGCACGGGCGCGCAAAACGGTGACGTCATCTTTTTCGGTGCCGACAAGGCGTCGATCGTCAACGCCGCGCTCGGCGCGCTGCGGCTGAAGATCGGGCAGGACAAGAATCTCGTCGTGAAAGCATGGCGGCCGCTCTGGGTGCTCAACTTCCCGATGTTCGAATGGGACGAGGAGGCCAAGCGCTGGGGCGCCATGCATCATCCATTCACCGCGCCGCGCGATGGCCACGAGGAGCTCATCGCTGCGGATCCGGC
>JACXTT010007822.1_pt1 | contig 14977 bp, 12 predicted proteins | sample 9270951 | NCBI WGS metagenome assembly JACXTT01 (sample SAMN15532306, study PRJNA645909) | rock metagenome | isolation source: weathered quartz diorite | place: Puerto Rico | collected 2017-06-21
GGCGTCGCCATCGCCGACGAGCCCCCCGCCGACGAGGCCGCCGCGTCGGCGCAACGCCTGCGGCAGCTGGTCGCCGCGGTCGCCGACCTGCCGCCCCAGGCCGGCCGCGCCTTTCGCCTGCACAAGCTCGAGGGCCTCAGCCACGCCGAAACGGCCAAGGTCATGGGCCTGTCGGTCAAGGCCGTCGAGAAGCACGTCTCGGCCGCGCTGAAGGCGCTGACGGCCCGCCTGGGCCCCCAGGCGCGAGGGGGCGGCGGCGCGTGATCAACCCTCAATTGCACGCATCCGACAGGGGGGCAGGGCTCCGCGGCGACGTCTTTCACTACAACAGGCGTCCCTGCGCGGGCGCGTTGGGTGCTGCATGAGCGAAGTCTGGACCAGGGGTGAGGACGCCAGGCGCGCATCGGCCGCCGACTGGCTCGTGCGCCTGCAATCCCCCGACCTCGACGATGCCGAAGCGGTCGCCTTCGACGGCTGGCTGAGCGCCCATCCGGCCAACGTCCAGGCCTATGACGACGTGCTCGCGGTCACCCTGGAACTCCAGGACGCGGCCCCGGCGATCGGCAAGACGTTCGAGGACGGGCCAGTGCATCGCCGCTTCACCCGCCGCGCACCGGCGCGGGGCTGGCTGATCGCCGGCGGCCTCGCCGCGGCGGCCGCCGTCGCCGTGGCCGTCATGCCCTTCGCCGGCCTGCAGACCGCCGGCTCCGCGCCCCAGACCTACGCCACCGCCAAGGGCGAGCACCGCACGATCAAGCTGGCCGATGGCTCGACCCTCGAACTGGCCGCCGGCTCCTCGCTCAGCGTCGCCCTGGCGCCGCGCGAGCGCCATGTGACCCTCACCGAGGGCGAGGCGGTGTTCGACGTCGCCCCCGACAAGGCCCGACCGTTCCTGATCGCCGCCGGCGACCGCACCGTGCGCGTGGTGGGCACCCGCTTCGACGTCCGCCGCCGCGCAGGCGAGGTCTCGGTTTCCGTCGAGCGCGGCGTGGTCGAGGTGAACCCCGCCGATGGCGCCAAGGGCCGCGGCTTCCGCCTGCGTCCCGGCCAGCGTCTGGACCACGTCGAGGGCGCCGCCGATGTGCAGCTCTCCGCCGTCGACCCCGCCCAGGTGGGCGGCTGGCGCACCGGCCGGCTGATCTATCGCGACCGCCCGCTTTCCGAGGTCGTCGCCGACCTCAATCAGCAGTTCGCCAAGCCGATCACCATTGAGGATGCGTCCCTGGCGCAGACCAGGGTGTCCGGCGTGCTGGTGCTCGACGATCAGGCCGCGGTTATTCGCCGCCTCGCCTTGCTCGCGCCGATCAAGGCGCTACCTTCCCCCCAAGGGGTTTTGCTCCGTCGCGATGAGGCGGCGAAGCCATGAGGGGGACGAGGGCCCATATCCAGGCGGGCAGCCTTGCTGTGCGCGTCCCTCACGGGACTGTGCTTCGCCTCGCTCGCCACCCGGGCTGAGGCCGCTGAGGCGCGCCGGCGCTTCGACATCCCCGCCAAGCCCTACTCCGAGGCCCTGATCGACCTGGCCGTGCAGGCCAACATCTCCCTGCTCGGCGCCTCGACCTGCGACGGCGGCCAGGCCCCGGCGCTTTCCGGCCGCTACACCCTCTCCGATGCGCTCGCCAAGGTGCTGGCCGGCGCCCCCTGCGCCTGGCGGATCGTCGACTCAAAGACCGTGCGCATCTCGCCCCTGCCGGCTCAGGCCGCGGCGCGCCCGGCGGCGCCCGCCGCGCCCCTGGTCACCGAGTTGCTGGTCACCGCGCGCAAGCGGCCCGAGCGGCTCGACACGCTACCGGCCGGGGTCAGCGTCATCTCCGGCGATCAGCTCCGCGCCACCGGCGCCGGCGACGCGCGCGACACCGCCGGCCAACTGGTCGGCGTCCTGATGACCAACCTCGGCCCTGGCCGCGACAAGCTGATGATGCGCGGCCTGTCCGACGGCGCCTTCACCGGCCGCGCGCGGTCCACCGTCTCCACCTACCTCGACGACGCGCCGATCAACTACAACGCCCCCGACCCCGACCTGCGGCTGACCGACGTCGAGCAGATCGAAACCGTGCGCGGGCCGCAGGGCGCGCTTTACGGCTCCGGGGCCCTGGCCGGCGTCTACCGCATCGTCACCAACAAGCCCGACCCGGAACGCTTCGCGGCCGGCGGCGGGGCGATCAGCGCCACGACCAAGGGCGGCTCGCCCACCTACGAGGCCGACGCCTTCGTCAACCTGCCGTTCGGCGATGGCCGCTCGGCCCTGCGGCTGGTGGCCTATGACGACGACCAGGGCGGCTATCTCGACAACGTCGCGCTGCGCCTCTCCAACGTCGACTCCACCACCCGCCAGGGCGGCCGCGCCGCGCTGCGCTTCGCGCTCAGCGACAACTGGACCCTCGACCTCACCGCCGCCGGCCAGCGGCTCAGTTCGCGCGACACCCAGTACACCACCCTCACCGCCAGCAAGACGCTGCGCACCAACCAGGTGCGCGAGGCCTCCGACAACAACTTCGCCCAGGGCGCGGTGACCCTGCACGGCGAACTCGGCTGGGCGGACCTGACCTCCTCCACCTCCTACGTGCAGCACGCCTATTCCAGCCTCTACGACGCCACCGCCCAGGCCAGCGCCTTCAGCGAGACCGGCGCGGCGCTCGGCATCTATTCGGAAAGCGCCCGCATCCGCCGCGCGGTCCAGGACCTCGTCCTCACCTCGTCCGGCGCGGGCCAGGTGAGCTGGCTGGTCGGGGTCTACGGCTCCACGTCGACCGAACGCACGCCGTCGTCGCTCGACATCCTGGCCACCCCCGGCCTCTCCACCGCCGCGGCCATCCGCGCGGCCCTGGTGCGGGTCTACGACGAAGACCGGCGCGATCATCTGCACGAGGCCGCCGCCTACGGCGAAGCCACCTGGCGGTTCGCGCCCGGCTGGACCGCGGCGGCCGGCGCGCGCGTCTTCGAGACCAGCCTGCGGGTCAAGTCGCGGATCAGCGGCGCGCCGCCGACCACCCCGCGCGATGTGACCGTCAACCGGTCGTTCGACAGCGTCACCTCCAAGCTGTCGCTGCAGTACGAGTTCGCCGACGGCGCCCTGATCTACGGCCTCTACTCCGACGGCTTCCGCCCCGGCGGGGTCAACACCACCAACTTCATCGGCGTCGATCCCACGCGCACCACCTTCGAACCCGATCGGCTGCGCAACGTCGAGGTCGGCGCCAAGGGCCGCTTCCTGGACCGGCGGCTGACCCTGCGGGCCGCCGCCTTCGACGACGTCTGGGCCAACCTGCAGTCGGACCAGTACCGGTCCTCCGGCGTCGCCTACACCGCCAATGTCGGCGACGCCCATATCCAGGGGCTGGAGGCCGAGGTCGTCTATGAATGGGATTTCGGCCTGACCGTGCAGGCCAACGGCCTCTACTCCGACGCCAAGATCACCCGCATCAACCCGGACTTCTTCAAGAACAACCCGGCCCTGGCCCAGCGCATCGGCTCGGGGCTGCCCGGCGCGCCGAAATTCTCCGGCGGCTTCCTGGCCCGCTATGAGCGGCCGCTCAGCGGCCAATACGGCCTGCGCCTGGTCGGCCAGGCCAACTACGTCGGCCCCGCGCGCCTGACCTTCGACCCGACGCTCTCGGATCGCACCGACGCGGTCGTCGACGCCGTGATCCTCGCCGAACTCACCGCCCGGCGCTGGAGCGCGGGCGTGTTCGTCACCAACCCCGCCGACAGCTCCAGCAACACCTTCGCCTACGGCAACCCTTTCACGTTCGGCAAGGTGCGCCAGGTCACCCCGCAGCGCCCGCGTACGATCGGCGTCCGCCTGGCCGCGAACTTCTGAGCGCCCAAAGATAAACGACCCCCTCTGCGGCAGGCTGACGCAGTGATTCGAAAAACACCAAATCGGCGAAAACCCCTACGGGGGGCGAAGCTTCACAGCGGCGTCTTAACCATTGACGGCGGGAAACGCCGCGGGGTTCGAGGACGGGGTGTCGCCGGTGAAGTTATCGGCTCTGGTCTGTGCACATAACGACGAGGCGCGCCTGGCCGACTGCCTGCGCCGCCTCGACTTCTGCGACGAGATCGTGGTGGTCGCCGACCGCTGCACCGACCGCTCGCAGGATATCGCCCGCCAGTACGGCGCGCGCGTCATCGACGGCATCTTCCCGCTCGAGAGCCAGCGCAAGGCCGCCGGCGTCGGCGCCTGCCTGGGCGAATGGGTGCTGGAGGTGGAGGCCGACGAACACGTCAGCCCGGCGCTCGCCTATGAGATCCGCGCCGCCATCCACGGCCGGCCGGGCGGCGACTGGTTCGACGTGCCGGTGAACAACTTCGTGGGCGACAGGCTGGTCAAGCGCGGCTGGGGGGCCGGGTTTGGCGACGTGCTGGCGCCCAGGCTCTATCGCCGCCGCGTGAAGCGCTGGAAGGCCCGCCGCGTCGATCCGGCGGTGATCCTCGACGGCCGCCACGCCGGCGCGCTGGAGACCGCCCTGCTGCGTCATGCGGGTCCCGACGTCGGCCACATGATGGCGCGGCTCAACACCCAGACCTGGCTGCGCGCCCAGGACCTCGCCGACGCCGGCCAGCCGGGCGGCCTGGTCAGCGATCTGGCCCGCGGCGTGGCCCGCTTCTGGACCTGCTATCTGTGGCGCCAGGGCGTGCGCGAGGGCGAGCTGGGCTTCCTGATCTCGCTGATGGCCGGCCTCGACGCCGTGCTCTCCGGCGTCCGCGCCCGCGAACTGATCCGCGCCCGCGCCGCCGCCGCCGCCACCCCGGCCGTCGCGCCCACCCGCCTCGGCGCCAACGGCTAGACCCTCAAAAGCGGAAGCGGCCGGGTCGCCCCGGCCGCTCCCTACCTGACCCCTCAGCCCAAAGGTTCGGTGACTGGCGGCGGGACTAAACGCGACATGCCACCGTTCCGCAATCGCTGTTTTCCCAATTTCGCCTGATGCGCGAAAACCACGCGCTCAGTTCAGTAAGCTCTCGATCTCGCTGAAAGAGTCCTCGAGTGTCATCGCCCGGCCGGGGGCTCGGAACAGCCGCGCGACCCGCATCTGCAGCTGCCGGTCGTTGAACGGCTTGGCCAGATAGTCCCGCGCGCCCAGCGAGATCGCCCGCTGCACGTCGGCCGCCCCGTGCCGCGCGCTCAGCACCAGGATCGGCAGGCGCGAGCACTTGTCCTTGCCGAGCTGCGCCAGCACGCCGAAGCCGTCCATCACGGGCATGCTGAGGTCGAGGATCACCGCGTCCGGCCGCAGGCTCTGGATCTTCACCAGGGCGTCGCGTCCGTCACGGGCGGTGAAGGCGTCGAAGCCGGCCATGGTCAGGCGGCTCGACAGCAGCTCCACGATCGCCCGGTCGTCATCGACCACCAGGAACCGGCGTCGGTGTGCATCAAGCGCGGACATACAGAGCCTCCTGAGCCGCTTCGGGCGCTTCGCTGACCGCCGCACGGACAGCTTCGATCAATTCCGCCGGGCTCACCGGCTTGCGGACCTGGCCGTTGAACAGCGGCAGCGTCCCGCGGCGCCCCTCCGACAGGTCGTAGTCGGCCGAGAACGCCAGTATGGGGATATCGCGGTTGGGGCCCTCGCCCAGCCGGATCGCCTGGGCCGCCGCGCAGCCGCCGAGGCCGGGCATCCGCAGGTCCATGAGGATCAGGTCCACCGGCAGGGTCTCGGCCATCTGCACGGCTTCCTCCCCGCCATGCGCCTCGCTGACCTCGACGCCCGCCTGGGCCAGGATCGCGCGGGCCAGCTCGCGGTTGGCGGCGTTGTCGTCGGCCACCAGCACGCGCAGGCCGTCCAGCCCCTCGGCCTCGCCCACCGGCGCATCGCCATCCAGCGCCGCCTCGGCCGGCCGGCCCGGCAGCTCCACCCGGAACGTCGAGCCATAGCCCACGCGGCTGCGCAGCGAGACGGACCCGCCCATGGCCTGGGCGAGCCGCCGGCAGATCGCCAGCCCGAGCCCCGTCCCGCCATTGGCCCGGGTCGACGACCCGTCCACCTGGCTGAACCGCTCGAACAGCTTGTCGCGCGCCCCGGCCGCGATGCCGGGGCCCGTGTCGGCGATCTCGGCCACCAGCATCTCGCCGGTCGCCTCGTACTCCACCCGCACCGCCACCGTGCCGTGCTCGGTGAACTTCACCGCATTGCCGATCAGGTTGACCAGGATCTGGCGCAGCCGCCCGGCGTCCACCCACACCCGCCCCGGCAGGTCCGAGCGCGCCTCGAAGCGCAGCTCCAGCCCCTTGGCCTCGGCCTGCGGCTCGAACATCTCCAGCACCTCGCGCGCCGCGCGCGCCGCGTCGGTGGGGCTGGGTGTGATCGTCACCTGCCCGGCCTCCAGCTTGGAGAAGTCCAGCACGTCGTTGACGATGGCCAGCAGCGCCCGGCCCGCGCCGGCGATCCGGTCCACCTGCCCGCGCGCCTCGGCCGGCAGGTCGCCGCGCTCGGTCAGCAGGCCCGTGAACCCCAGCACCGCGGTCAGCGGCGTACGGATCTCGTGGCTCATGTTGGCCAGGAACTCGCTCTTCACCTGCGCCGACTTCTCGGCCTCGGTCACCGCCTCGCGCAGCCGCTCTTCCAGCGCCTCGCGCTCGCCCACGTCGCGGGTCACGTCGACGATGTCGCTCAGCGACCCGTCCGGCCCGCGCACCAGCCGCGGATTGCTCTCCAGCCAGAGCCACGTCCCGTTCTTGTGCTTGGCCCGGAAGCGGATCGGCCGGCCGCGCTCGCGCCGCTCGTTGATCAGCCCCTCGAACGCCGCCATGAATTCCGCCCGGTCGTCGGGGTGCACATAGTCCTGCATCCGCGCGCCGATCAGCTCGTCCGGCGCATAGCCGGTCACCCGCTCCGCCGACGGCGACAGATAGGTCAGTCGCCCGGTCGCGCACGAGGTCTGCGAGATCATGTCCGTGGCGTTCTCGGCGATCAGCCGATAGCGGTGCTCGCTGTCGATCAGCCGTTCGCGCACCGCGCGCTGGTCGGTCACGTCGCGGAACACGTTGATGAAACCGGCGCAGCCGCCGCGCCCGTCGGGCAGCAGGCTGGGGCTGCCCTGCAGCCAGACATAGGCGCCATCCGCGCGCCGGTAGCGGTGTTCGCGGTCCACCGGCGCCGCGCTCGCCTCGCCCTTGAACAGCGCCGCCACATTGGCGTTCACGTGCGCCAGGTCGTCGGGATGGGCGAGCTCGGCGGCGCTCTGGCCGATCAGGTCCTGCTGGCTGTAGCCCAGCCGCCGGCAGGACGGCGAGGCGTAGAAAATGCGGCCCTCAGTGTCCGCCAATATAATCACGTCGTTGATATGGGTAGAAAGTATCTCCCAGGTTGCATCGCGCGTTTGCTCAACGCATGCCGTTGAAATCGCTGGCGCTTCTGGCGCGTCGAGCGGTCGGCGGCGTCCAGACATAAGGGATCCATAAATAGCGGCGTCTTTTCAGAGACTTGCGCAACGCTACTTGCCCGGCGGTTAACGCCCCTGCGGCCGTCTGACGCGCACGTCACCCCCTCGATCAGGCCAGGCTCTCGCCCGCCCGGTGTGAGCGGGGGCGGTTGACCCGTTCGGCCTGCTTCGGCCGCGCCGCCGACTTGCCCAGCCGCCCCAGCAGGTGATCGCCCACCCGCATGGCGTTGGCCACCGTCGTCAGCGTCGGGTTCACCGAGGCGATCGAGGGGAAGAAGCTGGTGTCGACCACATAGAGGTTGTCCAGCTCGTGAGCCTTGCAGAAGGGGTCCAGCACCGAGCTCTTCGGGTCCGTCCCGAACCGCACCGTGCCCGCTTGGTGCGCCGTGCCGTAGAGCGGCAGCAGGCTGCCGAACTCGAAGTGGTGCTGGCTGATCGGGTGGGCGTGGTTGACGAAGCCGTCCAGCGAGGCGTGCAGCTTCTTCACCAGCCGCTCGTGCCCCTCGAGGTTGTTGTAGGTGTAGTCGACGCAGATCCGCCCGTCGGCGGTCAGGTGCACCCGGTTGTCCGGCAACGGCAGGTCCTCGCTGATCACCAGCATCGAGAGCATCCGCTCCGCGATCCCCTCGCTGATCACGTCGGGCACCAGGCCGGGCGGCAGCCAGTCGGACACCTGCCCCTCCAGGGTCTGGCCGCTCATGTATTCCAGGAGCTGGATATGGCCCATCGGCAGGTCGTAGGACCCGTCCGGATCGCCCCAGTAGAAGTCGTTCACCGCCATGGTCTTGGGGAAGGTGATGTCCACATGCGCGGCGGTCAGCGAGACCATCGCGGTCAGGGTGTGGAACATGTAGTTGCGCCCCACCTGGTCGGAGCCATTGGCCAGGCCGTTCGGGTGCGCCGCATTGGCCGAGGCCAGCAGGATCGCCGCCGAATTGGCCGCGCCCGCCGACACCACGACGATGTCGCCGGTCCAGCGCTCCTCGCCCTGCTCGGTCTGACAGACCACCTCGGTCACCGTCTTGCCCTTGGGATCGGTCTCCAGCCGGACCACCTTGCGGCCGGTGAGCAGGGTGACGTTGGCCAGGCCCATAAGCGGCTCGATGGCGATGGTCCGCGCGTCCGACTTGGCCTTCAGCAGGCACGGATAGCCGCCGCAGGTCTTGCACTTGATGCAGGCCGAGGTGACCGGGTGCGCCTGGTCGAGATTGATCCCCAACGGCAGGGCGAAGGGCCGCCAGCCCTGTGACTTCCAGTGCCCGCGCAGCTGCGCGATCCCCGGATCGTCATGCACCGGCGCGAAGGCGTAGGGCGGCTCATTGCCCTCCTCGGTGGGATCGTCGCCGCGGGCGCCGTGCACGCGCCAGAGCGTCTCGGCCTCAGCGTAGTAGGGCGCCATGTCCGTCAGGCTGACCGGCCAGGCCGGCGACACGCCGCCGGCATGCTGCACCGCCTCGAAGTCGCGCCCGCGCAGCCGCATCAGCGCCGCGCCATAGAAGGTGGTGTTGCCGCCCACCCAGTAGTGGGTGTTGGGCGTGAAGGGCTTGCCGGTCTTGTCGTTCCACTGCTCCTTGGTCTGGTAGCGGCGCTGCACGAACACCGCCTTGGGGCTCCAGTTCTCGGCCTCGCGGGGCAGCTGCTCGCCGCGCTCCAGGATCAGGATCGACTTGCCGCTGGCCGCCAGCCGCTGGGCCAGCGTCCCGCCGCCCGCGCCCGACCCGATGATCACCACGTCGAAGTGCGCCATCCGCTTAGTCCTCCAGGTGATACTTCGCCGACCCGCGGCGGATCAGCGGAATGGAGATCGATTCCGGGATCAGCTTCAGCAGCCCGGCCGCCAGCCGGTTGTGCCACCCGGGCACGACGACCATGCGACCGCGCGCCAGGCCGGCGAAGGTCTCGGCCACCACCTGCTCCGGCGTCTGGAAGAAGCGCCGCGGCTGCTCGTCCATCATGGCCTTGGTGCCGTTCGCCTCGGCGAATTCGGTGAGCGTGAAGCCCGGACAGACGCAGGTCACCTTCACGCCCGTCCCCTCCAGCTCCGCCGCCAGCGACTGGCTCCACTTCAGCGCCAGCGCCTTGGCGCCCGGATAGAGGCTGTGCCCCGCCACGCCGGGCGCAAACGCGGTCAGCGAGCTCACGTTGATGATCTCGCCCCGGCCGCGCTCCACCATGCCGCCGATCACCCCGTGCGCCAGGCCGCAGGCGTTGACCACCAGGGTCATCAGGAAGTCCCGCTGCCGCGCCCAGGGGACCGCCGCGAAGCTCTGCGGGATCGAGAAGCCGGCGTTGTTGACCAGGGCGTCGACGCTGCGGCCCTGATCGGCCACCGCCGCCAGCACCGCCGCTGAGGCCTCCCAGCCGGCCAGGTCGGCCGGGACCGCGAAGGCCTCGACGCCGTGCTCCGCCGCCAGTTCGCGCGCCAGCGCCTCCAGCCGGTCCACGCGCCGGGCCACCAGCGCCAGGTCGTAGCCGCGCGCCGCATAAGCCCTGGCGAACGCAGCCCCGATGCCCGCCGAGGCGCCGGTGATCAGTGCGAGGGGTCTGTCGGCCATGGCGCCAGTAGCCGCGTTCGCCACGCCCGCGTCAAACCCCTGTTTCGTTTCGGCTTACGTCGTATTTCGCATCTGGCGCGAGGCGCATGGCGCGGCTCGAATTTAAGGGCGATTTAGCTCCTGTAGGGCAATGAGGGCGGCGACAGCGCCCTGCCGGACCCCTACAGTCTGGGGGGCGGTGCGCTGGCGGGGATACAATCGCCAGAGACCGGGTTGTTGGGTTGGGATGAGCGAGCCATTCGCCAAAAAGCTTGAGCTGGTGCTCAAGGTGCTTTCGATGAGTCGCGCCCGGCTGGCTGCCGACCTGGGTGTCGACAAGTCCGTCGTGGGCCGTTGGGTCACCGGCGCCGTGCAGCCGTCGGCGCACAATCTCTCCCTGCTGTCCGCCCTGATCGCCCAGCGAATTCCGGGCTTTACCGCTTTGGACTGGGACCGCAGCCTGTCGGCGTTCGGCGAGGTGCTGGGCGCCGATCTCGACGTCGACGCGCCCGACCGTCCGCCCGCGCTGCCCTACGGCCTGCCCCTGCCGCTGCTCGACCGGTTCATCGCCACCTCGGCCCTCCGCGGCCCGGCCTACGAGGGCTTCTACCGCTCTACGCGGCCCTACGTGCTGGCCCCCGGCCACTTCGTGCACGACCACAGCATGCTGCGGATGGAGCCCAACGGCCTGCTCAGTACAAAGATCGGCACGGCCGGGACCCTGGTCGAGGGCTTCATCCTGTTCCAGGGCAACCAGATGTATACGATCGCCGTGGACGTCACGAGCGGCGCCATGCTGTTCGGCATGTTCAACGGCGTCGGCACCGCCCGCGCCGAGGTGGTCGACGGCATCGCGCTGACCCCGGCCCTCGACGCCGGCCGAACCCCCACGGCGCACCCGATCATGTTCGAGCGGATCGGCGACCTCAGCGGCGACCGCGAGGCCGACGACGCCCATTTCGCCGCGCTCGCCGCGCGCAATCCCGTGGCCCCGGAAGGCTCGATCTCCGACGCCCTGCGCCATCACCTGACCGGCGATTTCGGCCCCAAGGCGGCAGCGGCCGGCGGCGAGTGGCTGCTGCAGATGCCGCTGTCGCGCTCCCTGGCCCGCGGCCCCGCCTACCGCCGCGGCGACGACAACGGCGAATAGCGCCGCCCCTTAGGCCGTTCCAACAAGCTGCACCAGGAGCGTGCATCGGCGTGCATCGCAACGCGCGGCGCTGCACCTGCCCGCAATGCGCGGTCGAGCCGAGACTGCAGGCTGGAACTGAGAGGCCCCCAACCCCCTCGCAGTGACCGCCAACAGTTGTCACGGATTCAACGTAAGATGGAACTGACCGCCCAACAGACCCTCACCGAGCGCACCGAGACCGAGCGCTCCAACGTGGTCTCCATCGGCATCGTGCCCGTCGAAAAGCCCACCTGGCCGCGCCCGGTGCCCGCCACCTCGACCAAGGAGATGCAGCGCCGTCTGGGCGCCGCCATCCGCCTGCGCCGCCGCGTGGTCGACATCACGCTCACCGAGTTGGCCCAAGCCTGCGGCGTCACCTTCCAGCAGGTCCAGAAGTACGAATCGGGCGCCTGCAGCATTTCCGCGGCCCAGCTGTGGAACATCGCCTGCGCCCTCGATGTCCCGATCGCCCATCTCTACGACTGCGCCGCCGCGACCGAGGTCGCCTAGACCCTGTCCCGGCTGACTATCAGCCGGGAAAGAACAGGGTCGTCGCCAATATCTGGAGCCCTTCTCTTCCACTCACGATGTCCATCGTGAGTGGGAAGGGCTCTAGGCTCCAGAGGCCGAGGCGGTCCCCCCCGGGCGCCTCGGCCACCCCCCTTCGATTTCACGGTCCTCCTCCCCTTGCGGGAGGAGGTGGCCTGCGCATGCAGGTCGGAGGTGGGGTCTCTCAGAACTCTCAGCTTCGAACTGCGCTCAGTATCGCGCGGATAGCGGGATATCGCGCGGATAGCGGAGCAAAACCCCACCTCCGTCAGCCATCCGGCTGCCACCTCCTCCCGCAAGGGGAGGAGGGTCTCCAAATTTTACCCCTCGCTCAGCAGCTCCCCCAGCGGCGCGACCAGCGTGAACACCAGCCCCTTCGGCTGAAAATCCAGCTTCGCCTCGGCGCGCAGTTCGCCGGCCAGGCCGCGCTCGATCAGCCGCGTGCCGAAGCCCGGCTTGCCCGGCCCCTTTACCGGCGGCCCGCCCGCCTCGCGCCAGGTCAGCCGGAAGCGCCGCGCCTCGCCCTCGCCGTCCACGGTCCAGCTCAGCGTCACGCGCCCCTCCGGCGCCGACAGCGCGCCATACTTGGCCGCGTTGGTGGCCAGTTCGTGCAGGCCCAGCGCCATGGCCGTGGCGGTCTGCGGCGCCAGGTGCACCGGCGGCCCCTCGATCGTGAACCGTTCCGCGTCGCCGTGCGGGCTCGCCACCTCCGCGGCGATCGCCGCCAGGCTCGCGCCTTCCCAGTTCTCCGCCACCAGCACGTCGTTGGCGCGGGCCAGCGCCATCAGCCGCGCCATGAACCGCGCGCGCACCTCGGCCGACACGCCCGGCCCGTGCAGGCTTTGCGTGGCGATCGCCTGCACCGTCGCCAGCGCGTTCTTCACCCGGTGGTTCAGCTCGTTGACCAGCAGCCGCTGGCGCGCGTCCGCCTGTTTGCGCTCGGAGATGTCGGTGAGCGTCACCGCCACCCCGCCCCCGCGCAGGGGCACGATCTTCAACTCCACCACCCGGTCGGGCCTCAGCCGCGACGAAGTCTCGAAGGTGGTCGACACGCCGTCATTCATGGCCGCGCGGCAATGGGACTCGAATGGCGTGCCGACGCCTTGCGGGAAGATCTCCCAGATCACCTGGCCCAGCACCAGCTTGCGTGAGACCCCGAAGTACTCCTCCGCGGCGCGGTTGAAGACCACGTAGCGCCAGTCCGCGTCGAGCGCGTAGAAGCCCTCGCTCACGCTCTCCAGCACCGCCTCCAGGCGGGCTTCGTGGCTGGGTTCGGACGACGACGGAGGATCGGCCATTCGCGCTCTGCAAAGCTAGCCGGCGACCCTAGCGTCCGCAGGCCCAGGCCGGAAGGCCATGGCGACTCCCAGGCGAGCGTGGAAGGATGCGGCTATGCGACGCCCCCTGCCCGAGCGCGGCTCTCCCTGGCCCGGCCTGAAGACCCAGATGCAGGACATGGGCTCCGGCGACGTCAAGTGGCGCGACGGCAAGGCCGCGGTCTACGTCTTCAACGCCGGCCCCGACGTGGAGCAGGTGCAGAAGGAGGCCTACGCTCTCTTCCAGTCGGAGAACGGCCTGGGCCCCGTGGCCTTCCCCAGCTTGAAACGCATGGAGGAAGAGGTGGTGGGCTTCGGCCTCGCCCTGCTGCATGGCCCCGACGACGCCGCGGGCTCCGTCACCTCCGGCGGCACCGATTCCATCACCATGGCGGTCAAGGCGGCCCGCGACTTCGCCCGCAAGGCCAAGGGCGTCACCGGCCCGCTGAACCTCGTCCTGCCCCGCTCGGCGCACCCGGCTTTCGACAAGGCCTGCGCGCTCATGGAGATCGAGGTCCGGCGCACGCCGCTCAAGGACTACCTCGCCGACCCCGCCGCCATGGCCGCCGCCGCCGACGCCTCGACCATCATGATCGTCGGCTCCGCGCCCAACTTCCCCTACGGCCTGATCGACCCCATCGCGGCGCTCTCCGACCTCGCCCTGGCGCGGGACCTGTGGCTGCACGTGGACGCCTGCGTCGGCGGCTACATCGCCCCCTTCGTGCGCATGAACGACGCCGATATCGCCCCCTTCGACTTTGAGCTGCCCGGCGTCCGGTCGATGTCCGCCGACCTGCACAAGTACGGCTACTGCGCCAAGGGCGCCTCGACGGTCTTCTTCCGCTCGGCCGACCTGCAAAAGTTCATGGTCTTCGACTTCAAGGACTGGCCCGGCGGCCGGATGGTCACCCCCACGCTCGCCGGCACGCGGCCCGGCGGCGCGATCTCGGCGGCCTGGGCGGTGATGAACTTCCTGGGCGCGGAGGGCTATCGCGAGAAGCATCGCCTGGTCACGACGGCCCGCGCCCGCATCGCCGCCGGCGTCCAGGCCCTGGGCTTCACGGTGCTCGGCGATCCGCAGCTCGGCATCCTGGCCTTCACCCGAGCCGACGTGGACTGCCTGGCGCTCTGGACGCGCCTGCGCGAGCGCGGCTGGATGACCAGCGTCACCACCGAGCCCCGCAGCCTGCACCTGATGCTTTCGCCGATCCACGCCGGCGTCGCCGAGACCTACCTGGCCGACCTCAAATGGGCCCTGGAAACCGTCGCCGCCGCCGCCCCCGCCGAGGCCCGCTACTCTTAGGCTAGCCGTGCCCGAACAGGCGGAACACCAGCACGCCCAGCGCCCGCTGCGGGAGGAAGGTGAACAGGCCCGCGATCGCCAGCCCGCCGATAATCACGCCCAGCACCGCGCGCCGATGCTTGGCCACCTCGCCGCGCCGCGCCTGGATCGCGATGATCGGCACGAACACCAGGGTCAGCACCGAGAACAGGTGGATCCAGCTCAGGCCGCCCGGGTTGATCGTATGGATCGCGAAGCTGACCAGCGCGGTGAAGGTCATCAGCGCCAGCCAGATGTAGCCCACCGTCCGGTGCCTGAGCGTCCCCTTCGGCAGCACCAGCTGCGAGATGCCCAGCGGCAGCGCCAGCATCACCGAGCCCAGGTGCGCCGCCACCGCCCCCTGGCGCAGGTCGTCGGGGATCGGCAGGCGCGAGACGAGCGCATTGGCCAGGCCGGCGCTCGCCAGCAGGAATACGATGCCGCTCCCCGCCAGGCCCAGCGCCATGCCGGGCGTCATGCGGTCTTCGGTGGCGTCGACGGGCGGTGCGGTCATGGGGCGAAGCTTAGTCCGCCCCTGCCCGGGGTCTAGTCGTCGTCATCCCAACGCCCGCTGAACCGCGGCATCAGGACGATCAGCCCGAACAGCCCGCCCACCACCGCGGCCAGGCTGAACGCCTCGCGCGCCGAGAGCCCGTGCGTCGGCGTCGCCCGCCGCGCGGCCTCCTGCTCCGGCGTCAGCGCC
>JACXTT010007823.1_pt1 | contig 14976 bp, 17 predicted proteins | sample 9270951 | NCBI WGS metagenome assembly JACXTT01 (sample SAMN15532306, study PRJNA645909) | rock metagenome | isolation source: weathered quartz diorite | place: Puerto Rico | collected 2017-06-21
GCGATGCTGCACAAAGACGACCTGAAGCGCCGCCTTTGCGCGTTTCAGCACAAATCTCCCGCCGAGCTTCTTCACCTCGACGTCCGGCACGAGCGCCGGCGGCGAGTGCATCGGCACCCTCGGCTCGCCGGACGCCGGTGGAGCGGCGGCGAGCGTGACGATGCCGAGTCCGAGCGTCACCCGCCGCACGAGATGCTCGCCGGCGCGTGATGCCGTCTCGGCGACCGAACGGATCCACGTGGGGAACGGCATGTGCTCCTCCCGGCGCGACTTTGGCTGACTTCGCGCTGCGTATGCCAGACACGTTCCTACGAAAAAAGTGTCGTTAGCGACGCTGCGCCGCTCAGAATTGCTTGATCCAATACAGACCGTTTTTCGGGATCCCGAACGACACGCGGCGTGGTTCCTCGCTCCCGAGAGTCAGGTCGCTGACACGGAGAATGCGCCGAGCGATCGAACAGGGACTCATCGAAAGGGAATCCGTAGGCGCCCCATCTGTGATGAGGAAGATCCAGGGGCGGTAATACGGGATTCCATTGGCCTTGTACGAACTCTTGCGATCGCGCAGCAGCTCCAGCCCGCGCACGATGGCCGCCCCAATCGGCGTGTCGCCGGCCGGCTCGAGGTCCTGCGGCGTGAAGGCATCGACGGTCGTGAAGTCGTGCTTCAGATCGACCGGCCCGAAGGTCACGATCGCCACCTCGACGCGCTTCGCGGCGAGGCTGTCGGTCGAGAGGTCCTCCTTCAGGAAGCGGATCCCCTGGTTCATTTCGCGGATCGGCGCGCCTTGCATCGAGCCGACGTGTCGAGAAGCAGCAAGCATGGACAGCGAGGCTCAGGATTCTCGGCGAACGAAGCGGCAGCGAACGCGACTTGATCGGTCATCTCTCTCCTCCGTCCGGATACAGACACTTTTCAGCGAAAAACGTGTCGTGAGAGGTGACGTGCCATCCGATTCGCGCTCGCTGCCGCATGTCGCGCCGATCTACCAGCTCTTCATGCTGGCGCTGTGCGTCATCGCGCTGGTGGGGATCGTAGTGCAGAACGCCTTTCGCCTCGACCCGCAGATCGAAATCGTTCTCGACTACGCCGACTGCATCATCTGCATCGCCTTCGCCGTCGACGTCATCGTGTCGCTCTGGCGGGCGCCGAATCGCCTGCGGTATCTGGCCACGTGGGGATGGCTCGACCTCCTGTCCTCCATACCGACGCTGCACGTCGCGCGCTGGGGGCGCCTGGCGCGGATCGCGCGCATCTCGCGCGTATTGCGGGGACTTCGCGCTACGCGCCTGCTCGGCGCGGCGGTGCTGCGAAGGCGCAGCCAGTCGACCATCGCCGCAGCCGCGCTCCTCGCGCTGATCCTGGTCGTCGCCGCCAGCACGGCCATCCTCCACTTCGAGACGACGCGCGAGGCGAACATCCACACGGCCGAAGATGCGATCTGGTGGGCCGTGGCCACGATCACCACCGTCGGCTACGGCGACCGCTACCCCGTCACCACCGAGGGACGCGTCGTCGCCGCGCTGCTGATGATCGCCGGCGTGGGGCTGTTCGGCACCTTCTCCGCCGCTCTCGCGGCATGGTTCCTCGCTCCTGAGAATCAGGCCACCGGCACGGAGATTACCGGGCTGCGGGAGGAGATTGCATCGCTGCGCAGGGCGATCGAACAGCGATTCATCGAAAGGGAGTAAGAAAAACCGCCTGCGCGCGGAGGATCTGCTGCGCGCCTGAAGCGCGACTTGATGTCCCTTGATCGACGCCGGCAACGCCGGCTCCGGGATGACAAAGAGCGTCTTAGGCGGCTCGAGCTCCGCGCCGATGGGGTGCGACTTGAAGCCGGCTGCGCGAAGGCCTTCCACCTCTTCGCCGCTGATCACGAGCGCGCGCCGCGTTCGGGCGAGCAGCATTTGGAGTCGGACCAGACGCCCTGGGCGTGATCGACCTGCCGGGCCTCCCACTTCCGAATTACGGCACGCGCACGCATCCGGCGGAGCTGCTGGTGCAGCCGGTCGGGATTCATGCTGCGACCGCCTGCAGTCGTGTCAGGAGAGTCTCGACCGCTCCGCGCCCGCGCGTGGGATCAGTCATGTCCGGCAGGGGCTGCAGCAGAGAAAGGATTGCCAGACTGCAGAGAAGAATCGTTCGCGCATCGACAGGGAGTTGCAGAAAGATCTCGGTGACCTCGATCAAGTCGGGCTCCTTGCGCTGGATGAGGAGACCCAGTGCGACGAGAAGATCGCGCTTGCAGATGCGGCCTGAGGGCGTCGTCGGCATCGACGCTCGCGCGTGGCTCATTGTCCGCGAGAGTCAGACCTACCGGCACGGTGGAAGTGCGGGCGTCCCCGCCCGCGCACGCTGGGCGTCTCGCCCGGCGCCACGCCTATCGAGCGGGCGAGACACCCGCTCGCCGCGGGCGGGACGCCCGCACTCCGAGGGTTTCGCGCCCGAAGGTCATTCAGCCACTCGGGGCTCAGAACTGCTTGATCCAATACAAACCGGTCTTGGGAATCCCGAACGACACGTACCACCGCCCCTGCGCGTTGCGCCCCACGCGGAATCCCGGCAGGCGGATGCTCGTCCCGATCCCGCGTCTGCTCAACGAGAACCGCGCCCGCCCGAACGAGAAGATCTTGCGGAAGCGCCAGCCCATGGTGAGGAAGACACGCTAGGAGCGATCTTGTGGCGCCAACCGCCGCGCCAGGAACCGCCGCTCGACCTCGTTCTGCGCCAGCGCGTGCGCGCGGCGGTAGCTATCGATCGCTTCGTCCGCGCGCCCGAGGCGGCGGAGCAGATCGGCGCGCGTGGCGTGCCAGAGGTGATAGCTCGCCAGCGGCTCCTCCAGAGCGTCGACCAGCGGCAGCGCTGCCTCCGGACTCACAGCCATGGAGACGGCCACGGCGCGGTTCAGCGCGATCACCGGCGATGGATGCAGCGCGTATAACCGCTCGTACAAACCGGCGATCTGCGCCCAGTCCGTCTCCTCGGCACGCGCGGCCTCCGCGTGCACCGCGGCAATGGCCGCCTCCAGCGCGTACGCGGCGGCCGGCCCGCGACGCAGCGCCGCGCGAAGGAGGCCGATCCCCTCCTCGATCTCCGCGCGGTCCCAGCGCGCGCGCTCTTGCTCGGCGAGGAGCACCAGATCGCCGGCGGCGTCGACGCGCGCGTCGCGCCGGCTGTCGATGAGGAGCATCAGCGCCAGCAGCGCGTCCACCTCCGCCACCGGCGCCGGAAGCAGCGCGCGCAACAGGCGCGCCAGCCGGATGGCCTCCGTGCAGAGCTCGCGCCGCACCAGCGTATCGCCCGCCGTCGCCGCGTATCCCTCATTGAAGACGAGATAGATCACCGCCATCACCGCGGTAATCCGCTCCGGGAGCTCCTCGGCCGGCGGCACTCGATACGGAATGGCCGCGCCGCGGATCTTCGCCTTGGCGCGCACCAGGCGCTGCGCCATGGTGGTGGCCGGCACGAGGAACGCGCGCGCGATCTCCTCGGTCTTCAGCCCGCACAGCGTCCGCAGCGTCAGCGCCACTTGCGCCTCGGCGGCGAGCGCCGGATGGCAGCAGGTGAAGATCAGGCGCAGCCGCTCATCAGGCACGGCGTCCTCCTCCGCGACGTCCACGGCGGGCGCGCTGCGCGGCGTGGTCTCCGCCAGCGCCGCCTGCTTCTCCGCGAAACGCGACCGCCGCCGGATGTGATCGATGGCGTTGTGCCGCGCCGCGGTGTACAGCCACGCCGCCGGACTGGCCGGCGCGCCCGCCGCCCACTCCGTCACCGCGGCGGCGAAGGCATCCTGCAGCGCGTCCTCGGCGAGATCGAAGTCTCCGAAGGCGCGGATGAGGGCGGACAGCAGCCGCCCCCACTCCGCGCGGTACAGCGAGTCGATCGGCTCGGGCACACTCAGTCGAACGTCATGATCGGGCGCACTTCGACCGATCCACTGCGCGCGCCGGGGATCTTCGCCGCCATGGCGATGGCCTCGTCCAGATCGGCGGCCTCCACCAGGTAGTAGCCGCCCAACTGCTCCTTGGTCTCGGCGAACGGTCCGTCGGTGGTGAGGCGCTTGCCGTCGCGGACGCGCACGGTGGTGGCGGCGCTGGTCGGCTGCAGCGCGTTGCCGCCCTTGATCTTCCCGTCGAACTCCTTGCCGAACGCCTGGTACCCGCTCATCTCGGCGTCGGCCGCGCTCTTCGACAGGTTCGCCCACCGCTTTTCGTCTTCGTAAATGGCCAGCAGATATTGCATGGTGACTTCCTCCTTTGCCCTGATGGCGAACGGGAACCGGCGAAATCGACAGGCGCCGCCAATTATTTTTGCGCCGTGCGGGGCTCGTTGCCGGCCAGCGCGGCGCGAAGGCCTTCGGTTGAGAGCGCGCGGCCCGGCGCACGCGCAAGCGCCACGCGGTAGGCGTCGGCGGCTTCCGCGGGACGCCTGAGCGCCATGAGCTGTTCGCCGAGAAGCTCGAAGGTCGGCTTCTCGACAGGAGGAGGGCCGAACTCGAACGGCATGGCCTGCTCCATGGCCGCGGCCTTGCGAAGAAGCGCCACGGCTTCTTCGCGCTTCCCCGAGGCAGCGAGGCGAAGAGCGTCGACCTGCTGGATGACGATGGCGCGGCGCTGCGCGGCGGTGGGCGCGGTGGTGGTGACCATCCCCGGCATGTTCTCGTGCGCGGCGTGGCCGGCGAGCTCTCCATCGATCGCGCGGAGCGCGGAAGCGGCGGCGTCGAGCGCCGCCCGATCGCCGTGGCGCGCGGCCGCGATGGCGTCGACATACGCGATGGTGAATCGCGCGCGCGCGAACTGCCCCGCCGGAATCTCCGCGCGTTGCGAGGCATCGAGCGTTCCGCCGCCCACGACATGGCTGGCCACCATGTCCGCCCAGCTCTCAATCCGCTCCTCCTGCGTGTCGGAGCCGCCCATCCCCTTGGTTTCGGGGTCGAAGGCGGCCTTGCGGCAGGCCACGAGATTCCGGTTGGCCTCCCCGAGCTGACCCTTCTGCAACAGACCGTAGTGCAGCCACGTCGGGTAGTGGCCGCAGTCCTGCGGCGGGCGGCCGCGCGCCACACGCTGTGCATTGACCACAGCGATGGCGCGGCGGTTCGCGTCGATCACGTCGTCCCACATGCCGAGGGCGATGAAGATGTGCGAGGTCATGTGGAGAGCGTGACCGGCGTTCGGCGCCACGCGGCCGTAGAGACGCGCGGCGCGCATGCCGAGCGGCGCATGCGTTGGGTCGTCGTACGCGTGGATCATGTAGTGGAGCACCCCCGGATGATTGCGATGATCGGGGAAGACCTCCTCGAGCAGCGCGGCCGCGCGCATGTATGTCGGGATGTCGCGCCCTTGATGCGACGTGCCGAGCAGCGCCAGCGCGTAGAAGGCGGTGGCGTCGACATCATCCGGGTATTTGCGGTGCAGCGCGGCCATGGCCTCGGCGTACCGATCGTCGCGCTGCTCCTTCGTTCCCTCCCCGTAGAGAATCTCGACGGCACCGAGGTAGTCGCGCTCGCGATCGCTCTTGGCCCGCTTGGCGCGCGCCGCGGGCGTCTCGCCCAGCCTCTTCAGCACCGCGCGCGCCGCCTCGGCATCCTGCTGATACCAGAGCGGATGCGTTTGCGTCATGGCCTCTCCCCAATAAGCCATCACGAAGCCGAGATCGATCTTCTGCGCCTCGCGGAAGCTCTCCGCGGCCGTGCCGTATTCGAAGTTGTGCAGCAGCGCCAGCCCGCGGCGGAACGCCGGCTGCGCGGCCTCGGAGCCGGTATTGGCGAAGGCCACCTCGCCGACGTCGCTCTGCGCGAAGGCGGTGGCCGCGAGGAGCAACGTGAGGAGAGTGATGGTCGATTTCATTCCGCCAATCATAGGCGAGCGGAGCGCCGGCGTCCCCGCCGGCTGGCTTGAGAGCGTCTCGCTCTCGGCGGCGGCGGGACGCCGCCGGTCCAGCCGCCGGGACGGCGGCGCTCCCGCGCTAGAGCGGCCAACAGCAACCGTGGGGTTGCATTTCGAATCGGGCGGTGTTAGCGTATGCGCAACCAGGAGGTTGCCCATGAGCAGCAGCACCGACCGCATCGAAAAGACCACTGTGCTCCATGCACCGCAGGATCGCCTGTGGCGCGCCATCAGCGACGCGAAACAGTTTGGAACCTGGTTCGGCGTCGAGCTGGACGGCCCCTTCGTAGCCGGAGCACGATTGACTGGAAGAATCGTTCCCACCAAGGTCGATGCGGAGGTAGCGAAGGCGCAGGAGCAGTACCAGGGGATGACCTTCGAGATTACCGTCGAGCGCGTGGAGCCGATGCGGCTCTTCTCCTTCCGTTGGCATCCCTTCGCCGTCGATCCGGGCGTTGACTACGCCAACGAGTCGGCGACGCTGGTCACCTTCGAGTTGCACGAGGTGCCGGGCGGCACGAAGCTCACCATCACCGAGTCGGGCTTCGATCGCATCCCTCTGCAGCGGCGGGCCAAGGCCTTCGCCAGCAATGATCAGGGTTGGACGATGCAATTGACGCTCATCGAGAAGTACCTGGCTGGCGCCGCGCAAGGCTGAACGTTCATGGCTCGAGCACGCACCGCGGCCGCACGAAAGCTCGTCCACGCCGCTCCCCTCTTCGCCGCGCTCGGCGACCCGACGCGCTTGAGCGTCGTGGCGCGCCTGTGCGCCAACGGCCCCCAATCGATCGTCCGGCTGACCGACGGCGCGGCCGTTACGCGCCAGGCCATCACCAAGCATCTACACGCGCTGGCGGAGGCCGGACTGGTGCGCAACACGCGCGAAGGCCGCGAGCAGATCTGGGAGATCCAGACAGAGCGTCTGGCCGAGGTACGCCGATACCTCGAGCTGATCTCCGATCAGTGGGACGAGGCGCTGGGGCGGCTGCGGGCGATGGTGGAGACGGAGAAATAAAGGCGCTACGCGTGTCTGCCGCCGTCGCGCACCTCAAGCGAGGTCATGTCGATGTAGACGTCTGCCACCAACGGTGGACGCCTTCCGCAGCGCGTGATCGAGATTGTCCATCACCCCGCTGAGATCCCCCGCCGTTAGCCGCGGCGACGGACAGACTTTCGCCGCGACGATGACCTCCTCCGGTCCCGTGTACACGGGCGGCAGCGATTTTCCGCGGAGCCGCGGTTCAACGATCGCTACTCGTTGTAATCTCGCCGACGAAGAACCATCGTGGAGGAGAGGCAATCCTGCCTGTCCTCGGCTCTCGACAGACAAGATTGTCTGTCCTCCACTTGTGCAGGAGCGCTTGCAGTAACATCCCGGCACCCGAACGTCGAGCCATGCGGAGCGCAACATGAGCAGAACTTTCTCTTTCATCAATCGGATGACGATCGCAGCGGTCATTGCGTCGCTCGCCGCCTTAGCCGGCGCGGACGACCTCACGGACATCAGGGGCGAGATCACCAAACGCCATGACGAGGCGGTCAAGCGGTTGCAGGATTGGATCGCGCTTCCATCGATCGCGGCCGAGAATCGCAACTATCCGGCGGGCGCGGAGACCATGGCCAAGCTGGCGCGCGACGCGGGGTTCCAGCAGGCGACCGTCATCAACACGGATGGAAAACCGGGCCTCTTCGCCATGTTCGATGCGGGAGCGGCCAAGACGGTCGGGCTCTACTTCATGTACGACGTCAAGCAGTTCGATCCGGCCGAGTGGACGTCGCCGCCGCTCGCGGCCCGGCTGGTGGACAGGCCGGGACTCGGAAAGGTGATCGTCGGGCGCGGCGCGGTCAATCAGAAGGGACCGGAAGCGGCGTTTCTCGCGGCGCTGCACGCGATCCGCGGAGCGGGGAAGAAGATGCCGGTGAACCTGGTGATGGTCGCCGAGGGTGAGGAGGAGATCGGCTCGCCGCACATCGGTCAGATCGTTCACCGGCCCGAAGTGGAGGCCGCACTCCGGAAGTGCATCGGCGTCTTCATGCCGTCCGCGATGCAGGACCTCGACGGCATCGTGACCCTGAGCCTCGGAGCGAAGGGCGTTGTGGAGCTCGAGCTCGTTTCGAGCGGCGAGAAATGGGGACGCGGTCCGGCCAAGGACATCCACTCATCTCTGAAGGCGATGGTGGACAGCCCGGCGTGGCATCTGGTGAAGGCGCTTGACACGCTCGTGTCGGCCGACGGGAACACCATCACCATCGACGATTATCCGAAGCCGCGGCCGCTGAGCGCGGAGGAGAAGGCCATGATCGCCGAGGCGGCCAAGCGGCGCAGCGAAGCGCAGTCGAAGAAGTCGCTCAGCGTGCAGCATTGGATCGACGACCTGCCGTGGCAGCAGGCGAACGAGCGACTGGAGTCGCAGCCGACGGTGAACATCGAGGGACTGGTGGGCGGTTACACCGGGCCGGGCGGGAAGACCATCCTGCCGCACCGCGCCGTGGCCAAGATCGATATGCGCCTTGTGCCGGAGATGAAGGCTGCGGACGCCGCCGCTGCGCTCAAGGCGCATCTGGCGAAGCACGGCTTTGGCGACCTCGAAGTCAACGTGACGGGCGGCTACGATCCGACAAGCACCGCGGCCAGCGCGTCGTTGATCCAGTCCCAAATCGCAGTGCTCAAGCGCGCCGGCATCGATCCGGTGATGTGGCCGCGCAATGCCGGTTCCTATCCCGGCTACGTCTTCACCGGCGAGCCGCTCAAGCTCGCCGCCGGCCATTTCGGCCTCGGCCACGGCAGCGGCGCGCATGCGCCGGACGAGTACTACGTCATCGAGTCGGCCAATCCGAAGATGCAGGGCTTCGACGGCGCGGCGATGTCGTTCGTGGAGTACTTGTACGAGCTGGGGAGGTAAATCCATCGGGACGAGCTACCGACTGTGAATTGTCCCGTCGGTTCTCCTATTGATCGGCAAAAAGTCCGGCTCGTATGGACATTTGGCCGCCAATGACTCGTCGATGTCGACGCCGAGTCCCGGCGCATCGCCCGGGAACATGAATCCCTCGTCGAACTCGTAGGCGTGTGAGAAAACGCGGTGGGTATGCTCACTAAATGGCGCGTGAACTCTCCGCCGGAACGGCGACGGCGCGGCGTCCGCTGCTTTCGATCCGTGCCGCCACTTCGCTGACATCGCCGCGCGCCACCAGCGCGACATCCGCTCCCGCCTCGGCGAGAGCCAAGGCCATGGCTGCGCCGAGACCGCGCGAGGCGCCCGTCACGATCCCCACCCGCCCATCGAGCCGAAGAGGTCGAGAACGGTCATGCTGCGATGCGCGCCACGTCGCGCCCGATCCGTCCCAGCTCCAGACCGAGGTATTCGCGCGCGTTGAAGAACGAGACGTCCTGCGCGATCCGCCCCAACGACTCGCGATCGTCGGGGAGAAGGCCGCGCCGAACGTCATCGCCGAGGAGATTGCAGACCAGGCGGCGGAAGTATTCGTGCCGCGAATACGACAAGAAGCTGCGCGAATCGGTGGTCATGCCGACGAAGCGCGAGAAGAGACCCAGATTCGACAGCGCGCGCATCTGCGCCGTCATGCCGTCGAGCTGATCGAGGAACCACCACCCCGAGCCGAACTGCATCTTGCCGGGCACCGAGCCGTCCTGGAAGTTGCCGATCATCGTGGCGATCAGTTCATTGTCGCGCGGGTTGAGGTTGTAGAGGATGGTCTTCGCCACCTGGCTCGCCTGCTCGAGGCGGTCGAAAAACCTCGACAGCGGCCGCCCCATTTCGAAATCGCCGATCGAGTCGAACCCGGAATCCCGTCCGATCGTGCGCAGCTTGCGCGTGTTGTTGTTGCGCATGGCGCCGAGGTGAAATTGCTGGACCCAACCGCGGGCGTGGTCCATGACGGCGAAGCGATGCAGCAGCGCGGACTTATATCGCCGCGCTGCGCCGGCCTCCACCGTCTTGCCCGCGCGCGCGCGGTCGAACGTCGAGGCAACCTCGGCATCCGACCACTCTTCCGCGTAGATCTCCTCGAGACCGTGATCGGACATGCGGCAGCCCACGTCATGAAATGCCGCATGGCGCCGATCGAGCGCTTGGAGCAGTTGCGCGAAATCGCCGATGGACATGCCGGCAGCCGCTTCCAGTCTGGCCAGCCACGCGTTGAACGAGGTTGGATCTTCGACGGTCAATGCGGCATCGGGACGCCACGTGGGGACGACGCGCAGATCACCATCGCCGTTCGCCAGCGCCTGATGATGCTCGAGCGAGTCCGCCGGATCGTCGGTCGTACCGACCAGGGTCACGCCGAACTGGCGGAGCAGACCGCGCGTCGAAAACTCCGGCTGCCGCAGCAGCTCGTTGCAGCGATCGTAGACCGAGCCGGCATTGCGTCCGGAGAGCAGCTCCGTGACGCCGAACGGGCGCTTCAGCTCCATGTGCGTCCAGTGATACAGCGGGTTGCGCATGGTGGCCGGCACCGTATTGGCCCACGCCTCGAATTTTTCCCAATCGGACGCATCGCCCGTGCAGTAGCGCTCGTCGACTCCATTCGTGCGCATGGCGCGCCACTTGTAGTGATCGCCTTCCAGCCAGATCTCCGCGATGGAGCGGAACTGATGATCGTGCGCAATGTGCGCCACCGGCAGATGGCAGTGATAGTCGATGATCGGCAGATGCCGGACGTAGCGGTGATAAAGATCGCGGGCCACGTCCGTCTCCAGCAGAAAGTCGTCGTGGATGAATGGCTTCATGTCAGCTCCTCAGTGCTTGCAATGCGCTCGAATTCAGGGGCCAGTAAATGATGAATGGCAAAGGCGGCGACGTATGCCGACGCGCAGATGGCAAACAGGATCCGATGTCCCACGGGTCACGTTGCCGAGCGCCTGATTGCGGTCGAGCACGCGCCCGCAATACCAGGGGAAGAGGATGCCGCCGATCGATCCGGTCATCCCCTCCAGCCCGATGATGGAAGCCACATCCTTCTTGGCGAACATGTCGGACACCGTGGTGAAGAGATTGGCCGACCACGCCTGATGGGCCGAGGCGGCCAGGCCGAGGGCCGCCGGCCAGTCGCCCACCCGCGTGGTTCCCTCCCCGATCTCGAGATTCTCGACCGCGTCGGCAGCGGCGATTCCTTGCCTCGGGCTGATCTACGGATTGCCGATGAACAACCATGCTCGCCGAGGTCGAACGGGTGTCGAAAAGGGAAACGGCTCGCGTTAGCCGTTGATCGCTGCAGCAGACTCACCGATGGAGAAGTGTGATGAAGAAGAGTGCCGCGCCGCCCAATCCGAGTAGCAGCGAGGCAAGCCAGATCCATCGGCTGCGACTTAGTGCCGCCACCGCGCCAAGAGCAATGGCCACCTGAAACAAGGCCACGCTGTTCGCAAACCCGTGATGCTTGTGAAGGAGCTCCGCGGCCTCGGCCGCCTTTTGGTCGCGCTCCTGTTCTCTTTCTTTGGCCGTCTTCGCGATCTCAACCTGTTCCTTCGCGTATCGCTTTTCCGCGTCGGCATATTGCGCTGGCGCCTCTTTCCCGATCGCCAGCCACGATGTCCGCGCGCTCTCCTGCACGGCGGCCTTGATTCCCTTGGCCTGGTAGTACGCCCACTGATCGGATGCTGCGGCCTGCAACCGCGTGGCCTCCGTCTGGAGCATGAGCGCTTCGTTCGCCGTCCCGCCTGCGCGCAACGCCGCCACCGCTGCGATGGCCGCGAAGATTGCCGTCGTCACGGCGATCGCCTTGAGAAGAGATCCCCCCTCGCGCTCCATCTCCTCCTGGATGGCTTCATGCAGCTTTTCAGTCTCGATCTCGGGGCCTTCAGGCATCAGGAGAGTTTACGCCGGCTGCGTGGTGATGCGAACGCGAAAAGCCGTCCTCAGGACCGATCGATGGGCGTCGCTCCGACCAGACTCAGCACGACCGAACGGCTCGGGTTAGCGCAATGACCTTAAGTTTGAAGCGCGCATGACGCTCGCGAGCGGAGCGCTGGCGTCCTCGCCGGCTGGCTCGAGAGCGTCTCGCTCTCGGGCGGCGGCGGGACGCCACCGCGCCAGCCGCGGGGACGGCGGCGCTCCATCGCGCCACCTTAAGGCCATTGGGGTTAGCCGTTGACGGATTGACGTGTCAGCCCGTCACGCGAACCGCTAGCAATGGCGATTCGAAGCTGGCCGAACGATTGTCGTCGTGCATCACCAGAGTCACGATCGTCTCCAACTGGTAATCGCCCGGCTCATCGACTGTGATCGCGATCTTGATCCGCATGCGGTGGTGCGCGACCAAAAGCATCGTCGCGGCCTGAACTGCGTCGGGAGGGAGGACCGCTCCCCCGATTTCTACCGACTCGAGCCGAAACGGGAGACGAAGCTCCGGCTTTGCTGTATTGATCAGAAGACGCGGTGCGACGGAGGTCCGCGCTGCCGGCTCGCCTTTCGCGTTCCACACGAGGATTCCGGCGCCGAGGAAATCGAGAGGATTGACGATCGAAACCGCGGCGGCGCCTTCGTTCGCCATCTCGATGACGAGATGAATTGCGTTCTGCTGCTCCGGCTCCAGTTCCACGGCCGCCGAGAACGCGCCCAGCGGCGTGTCCGCCGCAGCAGCGGATCGCTGCCTCAACGGCACTCTCATGTCACGGACAATCGGCACAGGCCGGCCATTTGCTCGTCTTGGCATGGGTGCAAATGGTCGCGGCCATCGGATCGACGACTCCGTGCTCGGCGGTGTCGGTCGGGCCGCCAGCTTTGTGGTCGCCTGCGACGAGCTTCAAGACCTCGGTCAGCCAACGCGATTGCGCTTTGGTCACCGCCGCTGCAAAGCCGGGCAATGCCTTCAGTTCCGTCTCGGCGGCGGCAGCGGTTTTCCCTGGGGCATCCGCCACCGTCAGGGCGTTGAAGTCGGTGACGATGTTCGGCCCCGCTGCCTTCAGGGCGGGGTCGAACCGCGTGGCATGGACGTTCTCGTGCGCCACCACGGCCGCGAGCATGTACCAGGCGCCGGGACAAGCACCCAAGCGCTTCAACTCTCCGACCTGGGCGCAGTGATTCGCCGACGTGGTGTTGCCCGCCGGCCCCGTGACTTCCTTCTCGGATGGGAGAAGGCGCGTCTGTTGCGAATAGTGACCCTTGAGGTCGGTCGGATCCGCCTTCCAGGTTGCGGCAGATTTCACCGCTGCCATCGTGACATCAACCGATTCCGGGAATGTGAGACCCCAGTCGCACGGGCCGAGCGCGTTCGACGCTGCGGCTCCCGAGGCGACCGAAGTCGTCAGGCGGTCGAGCGTCGGATCGCCCGATGAACGTGCGTGCTGGACGACGTGAGCGAGCTCGTGGGCGAGGATGCCTCTGCCGTGGCTGCTGTCGGGCTGGTGCTGCCCGGAACGGAACACGATGTCATCGCCCACCGTGTAAGCGTCAGCGTGAACAGCATCGGCCGACGCTGATGCGGCCAGATCGTGATGGATGCGGACATGCCCGAAATCGAAGCCGAATCGCGGCTCCAAGAATGCGCGCGTCGCCGCATCGAGCGGAGCTCCCTCGGAGTGCAGCGTGTCTCGGACGATCGAACGCGCGGCCGCGGCGCCTTTCGCCAGCGCGGCCGGAGCCGTCTCTCGCTGTACCTCCTCCTCCTGCTTCTGGGATGATTCCGGTCCCGCCGGTCCCCCGGCGAACAGTCTCTCGTCCTGCGGCCCCTTGCTGACGTTACGCTTCGCCTGCTCCTCTTCGTCGCGGCAGCCGGAACACTTCATGAGGACCTTCGCGGCCATCCGGTTGGCCTCGTGCTCCGAGGCGTCGGCCGGGTTGCTGACGCGGAGCCGCGGATAGAGAGGTACGTCCGCGAAGTGGAACGACGAGCCCGATGCACCGCGATTCACCGCCGGGCGCCGATCACGAGCGGCGCACAGTGCCGGTGCCAGTGCTTTCCGCATTGCCGCTGTTACCGGAATGCGTAACCGCATGACTGCAATCTATCATGGCGGATGTCGGCGGCTAGAGGAGTTGAAGCTACCAGAGGCTTCCGATTGCCTGCGTCGCTCTCGCGGCCAGCGGACCGAGCGTGACGGGATCGTCGCCGCGGAGCTCTCGCAGCGCGCCGGCGAGATAGGCGCGGGCCATCTCCTTCCTCCAAGTCATGTGAAAGTCGGTGTTGTCGAGCGGCTTGGCCGGGCGTGAAGCTTTCAGCGCGAAACCTTCGATGATATCGTCGCTCAGCGTCCGGCCGACGAGCTCCGATGTTTCGACCACTGTCGGACGTGATGCCACCGCGCCGAGGACGACGCGCGCCTCCTCGACCACGGCATCCTTTCCAAAGCGGATCGCCGCGGCGACGCCGAGGACCGGGAAGTCGAACGCGCCGCGGCGGCGAAGTTTCCAATACGTCGAGCGCACGGCGCGCGATGGAATGTGGATCGACGTCAACACTTCGTCCGGGCGCCGCGCCAGGTACTCCATCCCATCGTCGAGGTAGAGGTCTTCGAGAGCGATCTCCCGCTCTCCGTCCCGCGACAAGAGGGAGACGCGGGCTCCGAGTGCGATCAGCGCTGGCGCGGAGTCGCTCGACGATACGGCCCAGCAGCGCCGGCTCGACGGCGCAACCCAGCAGATGGCGTTGTCGTCATGGACGACACGCGGGATGGCCACCGCGTCGGGGCCCGGGGCCTTCTTGCAAAAATCGATCGCTTGCCGCCACTCGTAGTTCTGGTTGTAGTAGTTGCAGCGCGTGTCGAGGCAGAGATTGCCGCCGAGCGTGGCGCTGTTGCGGATCAGCGGCGTGGCGACCTGCGCCGCCGCGCGGAAGAGCGCCGGATGCAGCTCGCCCAGGCGTTTGCTCCGCACGATGTCGCTCAACGTCGTGCAGGCGCCGATCGTGGTCTCGCCGTTGAAGGCGATGTCGCGAAGCCCGCCGGCGCGGCGGAGCGAGATCAGAAGCTCCGGCGTCTGCTGCCTGCGCTTCATGTTCGGCACAAGGTCGGTCCCGCCGGCGAGAAGCATCGCGCGTGGACCGCCGTCCGCGAGCGCAGCGGCGGCATCGGCAGCATCGCGCGCCGCGTAGTAACGGAAGTGGCTGGCCCGCATCATTTCCGCACCACCTC
>JACXTT010007824.1_pt1 | contig 14976 bp, 11 predicted proteins | sample 9270951 | NCBI WGS metagenome assembly JACXTT01 (sample SAMN15532306, study PRJNA645909) | rock metagenome | isolation source: weathered quartz diorite | place: Puerto Rico | collected 2017-06-21
GCTGCTGTTGCTCACCTGGATATAAGGGAAGGTGTTGGCCCCACACTTGTCCCCGATCAGCATGGAGTCGCACTGCGAGTAGTTGCGTGCGTTCCTGGCATTGGCACCGATCTTCACCAAGCCACGGTAGCTGTTGTTGGAGGTCCCGGCGGAAATGCCCTTGCTCACTATGGTGCTGCGCGTGTTGCTCCCGATGTGGATCATCTTGGTGCCGGTGTCGGCCTGCTGATGGTGGTTGGTCAGTGCGACCGAGTAGAACTCACCGATGGTGTTGTCGCCGAGCAACACACAAGACGGGTACTTCCAGGTGATAGCCGAACCGGTCTCCACTTGAGTCCAGGAGATCTTCGAGCTGACGCCCCGGCACAATCCACGCTTGGTCACAAAGTTGTAAATTCCGCCCACACCCTTCTCATCGCCGGCGTACCAGTTCTGCACGGTGGAGTATTTGATCTCAGCATGGTCCAACGCCACCAGTTCCACGACCGCTGCGTGCAGCTGATTGGTGTCGAACTTGGGCGCTGTGCAACCTTCGAGATAGGACACGTAGCTGCTGTCCTCGGCCACGATCAGCGTGCGTTCGAACTGACCCGACTCTTCTGTGTTGATGCGGAAGTACGTGGACAATTCCATCGGACAGCGCACCCCCTTGGGGATGTAGCAGAAGCTGCCGTCCGTGAATACCGCCGAGTTGAGCGCAGCGTAGAAATTGTCGCCTGGAGGCACAACCGACCCGAGGTACTTGCGCACCAGCTCGGGATGGTCGCGCACCGCCTCAGAGAAGGAGCAAAACACGACGCCCACTTCTGCCAGCCGCTGCTTGTACGTGGTGGTAACTGAAACGCTGTCGAAGATGACGTCCACCGCAACCCCGGCGAGCGCTTTCTGTTCGTGCATGGGTACGCCCAGCTTCTCGAACGTGCGCAGCAATTCCGGGTCGACCTCGTCCATAGATGCCAGCTTCTTCTTTGCCTTCGGCGCCGAGTAGTAGCTGATGTCCTGGAAGTCGATCTTCGGATACTTGACGTTGGGCCAGGCCGGCGCCCGCATGGTGAGCCAGTGCCGATAAGCCTGCAGGCGGAACTCGAGCAGCCATTCGGGCTCGTTCTTCTTGTGAGAGATGAGCCGGATGACCTCCTCGCTCAACCCCTTCGGCACCACATCTGACTCGATGTCGGTCACGAAACCATGCCGGTAGGGCTGGTTGACCAGGTTCTGCAATACCGTGCTCAAGCTGTACTCCCAGAATTACCGAACTCCGCCGTCCGCGGATCTACACGTTGAAGCTCTCGCCGCAACCGCACTCGTTCTTCGCGTTGGGATTCTCGAACTTGAAGGACTCCTTAAGACCTTCGCGCGCGAAGTCGACAGTCGTACCGTCGAGGTACTTGAGCGCCTCCTTGTCCACTACGACCTTGGCGTCGTGAGACTCGAACAGCGCGTCGTTGGCGCCAACCTCGTCGGCGTAGTCGAAGGTATAAGCCAATCCAGAGCAGCCGACGTTCTTCACCCCCAGGCGCAGGCCCACGCCCTTCCCGCGCTTGGAAAGCGCCCTCTGAATCTGTCTCGCTGCCCTTTCGGTCAGGGTAATTGCCACGTCATTTCACTCCATCACAGTTCCACTCGCCCGCCGGCCTCGCCTATACGACCGGCTCGGCTTGATCGCGCCGGGTACGCTGGTCCTTCAGTTCCATAACTTTGCTTTCCGCCGCCTGGGCCTGGGCTCTTGCAACCATCTGGGCCAGAGTGACCGAGTTGAGGTACTCAAAAATGCGCTCATTCAAGCTGGCCCAAAGGTCGTGCGTGAGGCACTTGCGATCGTCCTTGCAGTTCTCTCTGCCGCCGCACTGGGTAGCGTCGATGGGCTCGTCGACCGCACGGATGATGTCGGCCACCGAGACCTCATCCAACTTCCTGGCCATCTGATAGCCGCCCCCCGGGCCGCGCACGCTGGACACCAGCGCACGTCGGCGCAGCTTGCCGAACAACTGTTCGAGATAAGACAGCGAGATCTTCTGCCGCTCCGAAATGTCTGCCAACGTCACTGGCCTCTGCCCATCGCGCATGGCGAGGTCGATCATGGCGGTCACAGCGAAACGTCCCTTGGTCGTCAGTCGCATGGCTTGCTCCTCGGGGAAATTCTTCGGATCGACCTGGATATCAAAGCCGATCAGGATACTCAACTTTACAAAACCCGAATATTTCAGTCAACAATTTTGTTACCGGTGTAGTTGGGGTCAGAGGTCTCAGATTTCACCTCCCCGTCCGGGCGATCGACTCTCACTTCTCCCAACCGAAGCGCTATTTGTTCGATCGCGTGATCTATCGTAACAACATGATCCAGAAGGTTATAGACGGCTTTTGTCAATGGATCGTCCGCGTCATCGCTTACCCCGTAGGCGGGAAATCCAATCTTCGCAGCTATGCGCGCCCGGGCCTCGTCGGGTCCGTTATCCAGGATACGAGCGGGCACGCCAACTGCGGTCGCCCCCGCCGGCACGTCTCTGACCACCACTGCATTTGAGCCAATCTTGGCGTTATCCCCGACCACGATCGGCCCCAGGATCTTGGCCCCGGCGCCGGCAACCACACCATTGCCCAGGCTCGGGTGCCGCTTTCCCCGGTCCCAGGTCGTTCCCCCTAGCGTCACCCCATGGTAGAGGGTCACATCGTCGCCGATGTGCGCGGTTTCGCCGATGACCACACCCATACCGTGATCGATGAAAAACCGCCGCCCGATGACTGCAGCAGGATGAATTTCGATACCCGTGAGCCAACGGGCGACGTGAGAAACGAACCGGCCCAGCCACTTCAGCTTCCATACCCAGAGACGATGCGATAGCCGATGCAGCGTCCGTGCGTGGAAGCCCGGGTAGCAGGTAATCACCTCCCACGCAGTGCGTGCGGCGGGATCCCGTTCAAACGCGCACCGGATGTCCTCGCGGATTTCGTTCAACATGGCAGACGAGTTAGATCTCAAGAAAACAATAGTTTACGATTACCGAGTAAGTTAGTCAACTATTCCGCTTCGGGGTTTGAGCGGCGGTGAGTATGCCGCGGAGAATGTTGACCTCTTCCTTCTCGAGGCGCGCGCGCTGGAACAATCGGCGCAGCCGCTGCATCAGCCGCTTCGGCTGGTTGGGATCCAGGAACCCTATGTCGTAAAGCGTCTGCTCGAGGTGGCGAAAGAAAAGCTCGACGTCGCTGTAGTTCGCTGCTTCATGGGTATTCTGCGGATAACTCGCCACTGCGTCGGCAGCCTGGCGCACTTCGTATGCGAAGATCTGCACAGCTGCAGCGAGGTTCAGGGAACTGTAGTCCGGGTTGGTCGGAATCATGCCAATCGCGGAGCAGCGGCCGACGTCCCGTCCCGTCAGCCCGCTCTGTTCAGGTCCAAACACGAGAGCGACCGGACCGTGCGCCGCCTCGCACACCAAACGCACCCCTGCCTCACGCGCAGTCAGAACGGCGTGAGACAGGTCGCGGCTGCGCGCCGTGCAGGCCACCGCGAACACGGTGCCATCGAGTGCCTCGTCGATGGAACCACAAACGGCCGCCGTCCGTAGCAGGTCAGCCGCGCTCGATGCCATCGCATCGGCGTCCGCGTCCGGGAAGCGCTTCGGCCTCACGAGGTACAGCGACGCCAGCCCCATCGTCTTGAGGGCGCGCGCGCTGGCTCCGATGTTGCCCGGGTGGCTTGTGCCGCAGAGAACGACGCGCACCCGCTCGAGGGGAGAAGGACGGGGCATGGAGTAGAATTCGCGCTTCGCTCTACCGACGCTTACGGAAACTCGAGATGGCGATTCTCCATCCCATGGTGAACATCGCTGTGAAAGCAGCGCGTCGCGCGGGCCGCATTATCAACCAGGCGGCAGGCAACCTGGACGTGTTGACGGTGCGGCACAAGAGCTTGAATGACCTAGTCTCAGAGGTCGACCGTGCGGCCGAGGAAGCGATTATCGAGACGTTGAAGGCAGCCTACCCGGACCACGCGATTCTAGCAGAAGAGAGCGGGGCGGCCGGCCAGTCTGACCACGTTTGGGTCATTGATCCGCTCGACGGCACCACCAATTACCTTCACGGATTTCAGCAATACGCGGTGTCCATCGCGCTCTTGCACAAAGGGATCATTACGCACGGTGTCATTTACGATCCTTGCCGCAATGATCTGTACACCGCCTCGCGTGGCCGCGGTGCCTACGTCAACGACAAAAGGCTGCGCGTATCGCGACGTGAGAAGCTGATCGACTCGCTCATCGGTACCGGTTTCCCGTTCCGCATGTTCGACCATCTCGAAGTCTACACGAGCATGCTCAAGGAGCTCATGACCAAGACCGCGGGTGTGCGCCGTGCCGGCTCAGCAGCGCTGGATCTCGCCAATGTCGCAGCCGGGCGTCTGGACGGATTCTGGGAGATCGGCCTCGCGCCCTGGGACATGGCAGCCGGGTGCTTGATGATTACCGAGGCAGGTGGACTGGTGGGAGATTTTCAGGGCAATGATCGCTTCATGCACAGCGGCAATCTCGTTGCCGGAGCTACCAAGATCTTTGCGCAGCTGCTCCAGGTCATTCAGCCCCATCTCACCGCGAAACTGCGTTAGCCAAAACCACAACAACTGCTCGCGCGTGTTCGGCGCCACGCATAGTCGATCGCACGGCTATTTTACCGCCGTGGCGAACTTGCTCTTCAACGACTTCAGTCGCTCCAACAGGCCCTGACCAAAGGAGCTGGTTTGGGCTTTTGGCGTGTCCTTAACCTTGTGCCGCTCCAACAACTCCGGTGAATGCTCGTACTCCGCGTAGCGGGTGATGGCGGAGTTCAAATGCTGCTGCAGCAGGCCCATGTTCACGGGCTTGTTCAGAAAACGGTAGATTTGCGCTTCGTTGATCAGGTGTATCACCATCTCCGAATCGGAAGCACTGGTAAGCACGACGACCAGGATCTGCGGGTACTTGCGTTTCAACAGGTTGAACAAGATCAGGTAATTCTCGAACTCGGCGTCGATGTCGGCGATGAACACCGCGACCTCCCGCGCCTCGAGCTCGGCCAGCGCCTGGTCGATGTTCGACGCAGATACCAATTCATAGCTCGATCCCAGCACCTTGCTCAGAGCCTGGTAAAGGTTCGGTCGTTGTTCCAGCAGGAGTATGGCCGCGTCGATCTTGGGTGGCGGGGGCTGCTTCGGGCGATTGCGGTCCAGCAGCTGCTGACCGATGTCGACCGCTTCCGCGATCACCTGCTGCAGCTCCTGGTTGTCCCAGGGCTTGCTGATGAAGCGATAGACCTCTCCCTCGTTGATCGATCCAACGATGGAGGCAAGATCGGAATAGCCCGTAAGGAGAATGCGCACGCTGTCCGGCGAGAGGTCGCGCGCGCGGCGCAGCAGCTCAACGCCCAGCATACCCGGCATCCGCTGATCGCTCACGATCACCGGGATCTTGAACTTGCTGATGAAATCCAACGCCTCTTTACCGTTTGCCGCCGTGAGCACGTGATATCTACCGCGGAAGATGGTCTTCAGCGCGGTGAGTATGCGCTCCTCGTCGTCGACGAACAGCACGCGCGCGCGGGGCGTCGCGGTCACTGACGGCTCGCTGAGCGCAGACGGCTCAGTCCCGGCGGGGTCCCCGAATCCATTTTCGTTGCCGGACCGCGCGAGAGTCCGCAGCTTGCGTGCGGCGCTCAACATGTCGGAGGAGGCGCGCACGGCGCTCGTAGGGTTCTCCGGACGCGACGAGGGATCCTCTCCGAAATGATCGGGGATCGCGTTAAATAGCGCCTCACTGAACTCGCGGGCATTGTCGAACCGATCCTGGGGTGCCTTGGCCAGCACCTTCTGCACCACCCAGTCGACCGCGGGCGGCAGCAGCGGATTCAGACGCGACGGATCCACAGGCGTCTCGTAAAGGATCTTGTTCATGATTTGCCCGCTGCTCTCGCCGGCAAAGGGCTTCACGCTGGTTAGCAGCTCGTAGAGCAGTACCCCGGTCGAAAACAGATCAGCCCGTCCATCGGGTGTCTCGCCCAGATACTGCTCCGGCGACATGTAGCTCGGCGTGCCAAGCATGTGGCCATGCTGGGTCACATTGGAGGTCTCGATGCGGGCGATGCCAAAATCGGTGACTTTGATGTTCCCTTCCCGCGTGACCAGCAGATTGCCAGGTTTGATGTCGCGGTGAACGACGCCCTGCGCATGAGAGTAGGCAAGTGCGTCCAGCAGTTGCCCGATGATGTCGCGAACGCGCTGCAGTTCGGTTTTCAGGCCTTCGCTGAGATAGGCCGTCAGCGGCTTACCTGCGACGTGCTCCATCGCGATGAAGCAGTAGTCGCCCTCCTCGCCATATTCGTAGACTTGAACTACGTTTGCGTGCGCCAAACGCGCCGCAGCCTGTGCCTCGCGTTTGAACCGGCGCAGCGCTTCGTCCTTGGTTTCCGGGTCCAGCTTGGCTTTGTCTACCAGTTTCACCGCCAGGGTCCGGTGCAGAACGGGGTCCCAGCCTTCCAGGACGGTCGCCATGCCGCCCTCGCCGAGAATGCCGCGGACTTCGTAGCGTCCGATGGTGCGAGGGATGTTCATCCTCGGCTGGCCAGGTTCGCGAACGCCGGGTTCATGCGGCGAGTGCCTGCGGCTGGACTGCCTTGGCCGGCAAGAATACAGAGAAGGTGGTGCCACGCCCGACCGTCGATTTGACCTCGATGCGTCCGCCGTGCTCCTGCACGATCTTGTACGCGATCGACAGGCCGAGCCCTGTGCCCTGCCCCACTTCCTTGGTGGTGAAGAACGGGTCGAAGATCTTGGCCAGAATCGCCTCGGGTATGCCGTGGCCGTTGTCCGACACGTCTACCCGTACCTGCCCGCCCTGGACGACCCCGGTGGTTACGCTGATCTCGCCGGAGACGTCGTCTGTCGCCTGCGCCGCGTTGGTGACCAGGTTCAAGAACACTTGATTGATCTGCGACGGCGAGCACTCAACCAGAGGAATCTCCCGCAGCTGCTTGTGCACAGTCTTGTGCTTGACCATGTTGCGCGCGATTACCAGCGTGCTCTCGATGCCCTCGTTGAGATTGAAGCGCTGCAGCTTGCTGCGGTCTAGACGGCTGAAGTTTTTCAGGTTGACGACGATCTCGGCAATCTGGTCGATGCCATGTAAGCCATCGCTGGTCAAGTGAGCCAGATCGCCGGCCTCCGATTCAGCACGGAATTTCGCCGTCAGCGCCGAGACCCGCGTGAACTGCGCAGAAAGCTCCGTGTCCGGGACGTCGCCGCGCTCGAGCATGGCCACCAGTTTCCCGCACTCGGTCACGATACCTTCAACTTGGGGCAGCCTGTCCTTTACAGAGGCGAGGCTGGCCTTCACATACGCCAGCGGCGTATTGATCTCATGCGCGATGCCGGCCACCATCTGGCCAAGAGAGGACATCTTCTCGGTCTGGACCAGCATCAGCTCCGACTCTTTCAGATGCTTCAGCGCCTCAGACAGCTCTTTGGTCCGATCTTGCACTTTGTGCTCGAGGTTCTCATTTGCCGTCTTCAAGGCCTCATTGGCCTGGTTGATCTTCGCGTAGCTCTTGCCCAACGGCAAAACCACGTAGGCGAGGAATACCAGCAACGCTGCAGAGTAGAACACCAGGTAGACGCGGAAGCGCTCCTTCTCGTCAGCGATAGCCTGAAACTCGCGGTCGTAGGCGTTGTTGAGCGAAGCAATGCGCGGCGCTGTGGGCAGCAACGCAAGCTGCCCAGCCAGTTGCGTGGCACCAGGCTCCTGCTTGAGCAATACGGCCGCGCTCTGGGCCAGCCCCGAAAGCGGCGTGCGGATGGCCTCGGGGTACTGCTCCGCCGACTGGGCGATGGCCGCGGCGGCGCCTTCGACCGCGTTGCGCCCGCTGTCCTCCGGTTGCACATACAAACGGAGCAACTCGGCGTTCAGCGCTGCGAGCTGCCCGTCCAGAGTCGACAGTTTCTGGCGCTGTTTGGCATCGGTTTCGGCCAGCCGCGCCGCTGTTTGCCTGATCCCAGACAACTGTGCGAGCAGGTCTTTGAGAGTGACACGCAATTGCCCGTTGACCTCCTCGAATTGGTCAACCAGTTTCTGCTTGTCCAAGAAGGCGCTGCGCAGCCCCCCTACCCCGGTAGTGAGCGCTCGGTTTTGGAGCGCCGCGGTCTCTGTCGCAAGATCGTCGAGCAGCGGCTGCAGCCGGGCGATCGGGTCCGGGGCGCGGGGTTCGGCGTTCACAGCTTCGCTGCGAGCGGCAGCGATCTCGCGATTCCAACGGGTATCGATCTCTTTGAGGTTACGCAGGTCGGTTGCGATCTGCGTCTGGCGCCTGAGATCTCCGCCTTGACTCATCACGTAGAGGAAGGCGAGAACCGCCACCAGCAACAATGCCAGGAGCATTCGTAGCACTCGGCCGATCATGGTTGATCCGGATTCAGGCGGTATTGTTGTTTGAGGCGGCCAGTTGAAGAGTCCCTTTGCGCCCCGGCCGAACGGTAAGCATTGGGCTTACAAAGCATTATCGGCAAAATGCACGTCCCGTGCCAGAGCCCTGTTTCCAACCGGCCTGTGCAGGACGCGGGAGTACCCTCGGAGCGCCGCACTGGGAAAGGGCCCACCCATACGAGCACTCGGGCCCGCCTCGCGCGCCTCGGTCCAGTCTCGTGAAAAAGTGTTCTCAACTCGCGGACGTGCAACGTTTTTTTCCAGACAGTCGGTCACGGACGACATGCTACCCTAGGCCGGCGAGCGAGCGGGTCGCAGACCGCGGGCGCTCAAATTTGGGTCGACGTCTCAGATGCTTTACCATCACCGCAAGACTGCGCCGCTTCCTGCTAGGCAGCATCGACCGTTGTCCGCGGGAATTTAAGGAACTTTTCGCCGCGTAGACGTAAGCCAGCGGCCGAGCCACAGAGGCTACGTGTACCGGCTCCAATGCCTCACTGTGGCGTGCCTTGCCTCAAACCGGCGAATACGGTTTGTCGCATTGCTTCAAGGCACGCTCGAGGATGTCCTTGGCTCCAAGGTCTGACTGCACGTCGCTGCTAGAATTCCGGTAGCTCGCACGACCCCCCCGGGAAATATGATTCCAAGCGATCGCTCTTCTGCGCACACCGCGGTGATGCAGCAATACCTGCGGATCAAGGCGCAGCATCCGGATATGCTGCTCCTATACCGCATGGGCGATTTCTACGAGCTGTTCTACGATGACGCCGAGAAAGCGGCGCGCCTGCTTGACATTACCCTTACTCAGCGGGGTGCTTCCGCCGGGGCGCCGGTCAAGATGGCCGGCGTGCCGTTTCACGCCGTCGAGCAGTACCTGGCGCGCCTTCTTAAGCTCGGGGAATCGGTGGCGATCTGCGAGCAGACCGGTGACGCGAACACATCCAAAGGTCCGGTTGAACGCCAGGTCACTCGCATCGTCACCCCAGGAACGTTGACCGATGCGGCATTGCTCGACGACAAGCGCGACAATCTGGTCCTCGCGATCGCGCCCGGTAGGCCCCTGCTCGGGATCGCCTGGCTGAGCCTGGCCTCGGGTGACTTCCGGTTGCTCGAGACCGGCTCCGAACAGCTGGCGTCGGAGCTCGAGCGCCTCCGTCCAGCCGAGGTGCTTCTCCCTGATGGCCATGAAGGCCTGGTGCCCGCGGGTCTTGCTGTGCCGGTAAAGCAGGTGCCGCCGTGGAACTTCGATCGGGATTTTGCGCTACGTGCACTGATCAAGCAGTTCAGGACTCAAGATCTTTCGGGTTTCGGTTGTGACGGCCTGGGGCCGGGACTGAGTGCCGCCGGTGCGCTGCTCGAGTACTGTCGCACTACCCAGCACGGAGACCTGGTGCACGTCCGCGCGTTACACGTAGAGCGCGAGTCGACCTACCTTCGCCTCGACGCCACCAGCCGGCGCAACCTGGAGATCAGTGAGACCTTGCGCGGCGAAGCTGCGCCGACGCTCCTGTCATTGTTGGACACCTGCGTAAGCAGCATGGGCAGCCGGCTGATGCGACAGGTCCTGCACCACCCGCTCCGCGATCGCAGCGCCGTCGAAGCTCGGCTGGATGCGATTGAAACCCTGCTGGGGGCCGACGGTACCGGACCGTTTGCAGCTTTGCGCTCTCTTCTCGGAGCGGCTGCCGACATCGAGCGCATCACTGCCCGCATCGCGCTGCGGTCTGCGCGCCCGCGCGACATCGCCGGCCTGCGAGCCACCCTGGAGCTGCTTCCGCAGTTGCAGAGCATTCTGGCGTCCGTGTCGAGCTCTCGCCTGACCGAGCTTGCGAGCTCCGCCGCACCCCGCGATCTCCTGGTCGAGTTACTGAGGCGCGCACTCAGGCCAGAACCCAGCGCGGTCGTGCGCGAGGGCGGTGTCATCGCCGACGGATACGATCGCGAGCTGGACGAATTGCGCGCCATCCAGAACGATGGCGGCGCCTTTCTGCTCGACCTGGAGATGCGGGAGCGCACGCGCACTGGCATCGCCAATTTGAGAGTCGAGTACAACCGCGTGCACGGATACTACATCGAGGTAACGCGCGCGAACGCCGACAAGGTGCCCGATGAATATCGCCGGCGCCAGACGTTGAAGAACGCCGAGCGCTACATCACTCCAGAGCTGAAAACCTTCGAGGACAAGGCCCTGTCCGCGCAAGAACGCGCGCTGGGGCGAGAAAAATTGCTCTACGACGAGCTGCTCGAGATGCTGGCGGCCGAGATCCCGACTCTGCTCCACGCAGCGGCAGCGCTAGCGGAGCTGGATCTGCTGTCCACCTTTGGTGAACGGGCGCTGGCACTGAACCTCACCCGTCCTTCCTTCACCGATGAGCAGACAATCGAGATCATCGCCGGCCGTCACCCGGTGGTGGAGCCGCAAGTAGACAGCTTTGTGGCCAACGACCTGCGGCTGTCCGGCAACCGGAAGCTTCTGCTCATTACGGGCCCTAACATGGGCGGGAAAAGCACCTACATGCGGCAAGCTGCGCTGATCGTGTTACTTGCTCACTGCGGGTGTTTTGTCCCCGCCATGGCTGCCCGGCTCGGCCCGCTCGACGCCATCTTTACGCGCATCGGGGCGGCCGATGACCTCGCAGGCGGGCGCAGCACGTTCATGGTCGAGATGACCGAGACTGCCAATATCCTCCATAACGCCACCCCTCGGAGCCTCGTGTTGATGGACGAAGTCGGACGGGGCACGTCAACGTTCGACGGCCTGGCGCTGGCTTGGTCCATCGCCTGCCACCTGGCGGATAAAACGCGTGCGTATACGCTGTTTGCAACGCACTATTTCGAGTTGACTCAACTCGCTGCGGAGTATCGTGAGATCGCGAATGTCCATCTCGGCGCCGTCGAGCACAAGGACCACATCGTATTCCTGCACAGCGTGGAGGAAGGTCCCGCGTCGCAGAGCTATGGCATCCAGGTGGCTCAGCTCGCCGGTATCCCGGCGGCTTTGGTCCGCTCTGCTCGCAAGCGTCTGGCGCAATTGGAGGAGCAGGCCGCGCTGAACGGATTTCAAACCGAACCCGATCAGCCACCACATCCCGTGCTGGAGATGCTTGGTCCGTTGGATCCGGATACGCTGAGTCCCAAACAAGCTCTCGAACTGATCTATCGGCTCAAGAAGCTGCACTCCGACGCGGGCTGAAAAGCCTCACGGCCGGACGCCGCCTCGTCATGTCCTGGAGCTGCGTACTCAGCAAATCGTCGTGGGCCGACCGCAGTCCCTTTGGCCGCGCGTCACATCAGGCTCGTGCACCGCGCTGTGCCGAGCTATTCTGGGATCGCCACCGGCAACGTGCCAAGGCGCTCCCGTTCCGACGCGATCTCGCGCGCCAGCTCTACTATCGCCATGGCGTAGTTGCGGCTGCGGTTGTACTGCAGCAAAGCGTAGAAGTTGTCGAAGCCGAACCAAAATTCCGGCCCACTCACCAGGTCGACCGAGAAGACGCAGGCCGGCAGCGAGTCCGGTAATACCAGTGTGCTGTCCGCGCCCCGCCCGCGCCATTGTTCGAGCGTGAGAGACGGCTTGAGCCCCAGATCCAGCAGTGTTTGCCGTTCAGCCGCTTCCACCCGTGCTGGGGCCACCACCGGCTCGCCATCTTTCCAGCCGAACTCCTTGAGATAGCTCGCCACACTGCCGATCACGTCCGCCGGATTCCGCCACAAATCGATCTGCCCGTCCTTGTCGTAGTCGATCGCATAGCGACGGTAACTCCCGGGCATGAACTGCGGCACACCCATCGCACCCGCGAACGATCCCTTGATCGTCAGCGGGTCCCAGCTCTGTTCGCGCGCCAGCAGGAGGAATTGCTCCAGTTCACGCCGGAAAAAATCCCGGCGCGACGGCCAGTCGAACGCGAGCAGAGTGAGCGTATCCAGAACACGGTAGCCACCCGTGTTGCGACCGTAGCGCGTCTCGACCCCGATCAAGGCGACGATGATTCCTTCTGGAACGCCAAACTCGTTGCGTGCTTGGGTTAGGATCTCGGCGTTCTCGTTCCAGAACTTGACGCCGCCGACGATGCGGAGTTGATCCACGAACAGGGGCTTGAACTCGTACCAGGGCTTGGCAGTCGACGGCGCAGCCATGGCGCGCGTCACATCCGGGCTGGCCTGTACCTTGGCGAACAAGGCGCGCAGGTCGCGAACATTGAAGCCGTGCGTCTGCGCCATGTACGCGATGAACTTCTCGAGCTCCGGGCTTAGCCTGCCGGAATCGTCCTGTGCGGGCTGCGCCGCAGAGTGGAGGGCACAGCCGAGTATCAGCGCGAGACATGCGAGCACTCTGTGGGGCGCACTCATCCAGCGCCGCATCAATGCACCGAACTGTCGATGATTACGAGCACTCCACTGGCCCCCGGCTCGACCGCCTGGCTTGCCCCCTCCAGGTCTCCGGCTCTCGGCGTCGCGCTCCCGGATTTGGAAACGCGCGCACCCACCACGACACGATCGACCGACGATAGCTCGCGGCCGGGCGTCATCGCCATGGTGTCGTCGAGCTTGAACGTAAGCGGCAGGTCCTTGACCTGTCGTTTCAGCACGGCGAGCGGCATCTTCGGTCCTTGAACAGCCCGCGCAAAGACAAAGACGGCGTCATCGGGGGCGGCGCTCGCCGCCAGCGCTGGTGACAGGCGGACGACTCCGCTGACCGTCTTGGATGCATCAGGACTGCGGTGCGTCCGGACAGGCCCGGGCGTCTTACCCCCTGCCCGCGCTTTGGCTTCGGCGATCCCCGAAGACAACGCACGCCCGAGCTCCGAATCCGACGGGATAGCGGCCTTGAGCCGCTCCCAGTAGCGGACCGAGGCAGCATAGTCCTTGCGCCCAAACGCTGCGGTACCGGCCAGCGTTAGCGCCTTCTGGTCGTCTGGAGAAATTCGCAGCGCCCGCTCCACCAGTCTCGTAGGCTCACCCTCGAGATTGCCGGCGCGATTGAGCGCCAGCGCTTCGGCGTACTCGACGAGAATCTCGGAGTTGCGCGGTGCCAGCTTCTCGGCGTGCTGCAGTGCTGCGACCGCGTCGGGATAACGCTCCAGCGCCTTATAGGCGCGCCCGAGCATCATCCAGCCAATCGGATCGTCCGGGTTGCTCTGCATGCGCGCTGCCAGCTTCTCGGTCATGTGCTTGAACTGGTCGACGGAGATCGACGAAGCGTCCACGGCCGCGTGCTTCGGTGCCGTCAGGGCTTGCGGGTTGCCGAGATAGAGGTACAGCAACGCCGCACAGACTGGCAGCGCGATGGCAACTGCCAAAGCTGTTCGACGCGCGGACCCCGACGCACGCGTCGCTCCTTCCGCGTCGCTCTCCACGTCATCCAGCAACCGCCGCTCCAACTCGGCGCGCGCATGAGTGTACTGCTCCGATGTCAACGTACCGGTTTCGAGGTCGCGTTCGAGCTCCCTGAACTGGTCCCGATAGACTAACGCGTTCGCGTCTCGCGGCGACTCCATAGGCCCGCGTCGCGGCCTGAGCAGGGGAAGCACCAGAAACAGGACAGCTGTGCCTGTGAGCGCGATCGCGATGAAGGCGAACCAAGTCATGATCAATTCCATAACCAGTTGGCCAAGTGACGCCGACAGTCTCCGTTGATCAAAAAAAGCCGGGAATTATAGCCCAGCGCACGGAGTCGCCCGCATCAGCGGGCAGCTGCGTCCGGGTCGGCCTCTTGCAGCAGAGCCCGCGCACGGGCGCTGTCCTCGGGCGTCAACCCGGGCTGGCCCACGCGCATGCGCCGCCGACGCAGGTAGAGGAACAGGCCCGCAAGCCCGGCGAGCAGCAGCGCGAACGGGCCGAACCACAGGACCACCGTCGTCGACTTGACCGGGGTGCGGTAGAGCACGAAATCGCCGTACCGTTGCGTAAGCCAGGCCTTGATCTGCTCGTCGCTTTCGCCTGCCCGCATCTGGTCGCGTATCTGGTTGCGCAGGTCGTCGGCAAGATCGGCGTGCGAATCCGCCAATGATTCGTTCTGGCACACCAGGCAGCGGAGCTCCTTCGCGAGGCGCATGAGGCGCTGCTCCAGCACCGGGTCGTCCGCAGCCGGAACCGCCTCCTTGGCCCCGCCGAGCGCCGGCAGCAGGCACAGCAGCGCCCCCAGTACCCAGCGCATCAGGAGGCCTGCAGCCGCTTGACCAGGGGGAGGATGTGCTCGCTCAACACTTTCGGCGTTACCGGACCGATCTGTTTGTAGCGGATGACTCCAGCCTTGTCGATGACATAGGTCTCAGGCACGCCATACACGCCGTAGTCGATGCCGACCTTTCCGTCCGGATCGGTCATGGATAGCGCATACGGGTTGCCGTTCCTGGAGAGCCATTCTCGGGCAGCTGCAGGCTGGTCCTTGTAGTTCAGTCCATATACCGGCACGACACCCTGCCTGGACAGTTCCACCAGCACGGGATGCTCTTCCATGCACGAGACGCACAAGGACGCCCACACGTTGACCAGCCACACCTGTCCCCCAACGTCCCTGTCGGCGAGTGTTTTT
>JACXTT010007825.1_pt1 | contig 14975 bp, 14 predicted proteins | sample 9270951 | NCBI WGS metagenome assembly JACXTT01 (sample SAMN15532306, study PRJNA645909) | rock metagenome | isolation source: weathered quartz diorite | place: Puerto Rico | collected 2017-06-21
GCACGATGACACGTCTTTTTATTACTTGCTTGGATACATCAGCTCCAACGCCCAACGCGATGGCCGGTACCGCCGAATTACCGTCCGCCTGAACCGTTCGGATTTGAAAGATGCCAAGCTGGATTTCCGAAAGGGATATTACGCACCAACGGACTTCCAGCATGCGACGAAGGAAACGCGCGAGCAGCAATTGCAGGAACAGTTGACATCGGATGTCCCCACGAGCGACTTCCCTGTCTATGTGTCGACGGGATATTTCCGGATGGCGGATAACCGTTATTTCGTGCCGGTATCCGTTGTCGTGCCGGGCTCACAGATTCCGTTCACGCGAGCAAGTGAACAGGATCGCGCCACGCTTGATTTGATTGCAGTCATGCGCGACGAAGGCAAGCGGCCCTTCGGAACAATTCGGGATACGGTGCGGCTCTCTGTTAACACATCTCAAGAAGTCCAGCGCAAGAACGTTCAATACGATGGCGCGTTTCTTTTGCCACCTGGCAAGTACAGCGTGAAATTCGTGGTGCGTGAAAATCAGACGGGACGCATGGGCTCATTCGAAGCTGCGGTGAATGTTCCGGATCTAAAGGGGGCTCCGGTCAAGGTGAGTTCCGTTGTGCTGTCCAATCAAAAACAACCCGCGAAGCAAAAGAACAATCCCTTGGTGCGAGAGGGTTCGGAAATCGTGCCGAACGTTACACACGTCTTTTCGTCCGGACAACATCTTTACTTCTACTATGAGGTGTATGACCCGGCGAAACCCGCAGACGCGGCCGAAAAGTCCGCTGCTCGCGTGCTGACAAACGTTGCCTTTTATAAAGGCTCGGTCAAGGCATACGAAACAGCACTGGTCCAAGCGGACCAAGTGAATGTGCCCGACAGGAAGGCGACTGCGTTCGAGCTCGATGTCCCGCTGGCGGAACTCAAGCCAGGGTTCTACACATGTCAGGTGAATGTGGTTGATGATGCCGCAGGTAAATTCGTCTTTCCACGAGTCGCGTTACTAGTTCGCTAGGACGATTTGCGAAGACAAGCGCGAGAGAACGTCTGGAAACAACATTACAACCATTCCCACCGTCATAAATACCGCGCCGATGGCGTTCGAAATCCATTTGCCGGATGGGATGATCTTCTCGAGCAGAATGAGCGCTCCTATCGCTGCCATCCAACCAAGATGCATTACGCCCATCACGAAGAGAATGACCATCAGGCCCCAGCAGCAGCCACAGCAGTAAATTCCGTGGGCTGCCCCCATGCGAAGAGCACCTAGTTGTCCGTCGTGCCAATGTTCGCTGACGAAGTGCAGCGGGCTCTGGCAATGCTTGAGGCAGGCTCGTTTCAAGCGGCTCCATTGAAAAAGGCCGGCGAGAAAAAGAGCCAAACCAGCGAATCGCAGAACCGTGGATCCCGAGGCGGGCATGGCAGCGCGTAAGTGCCCGATCAAAACGTAAGCCGCGTAAAAGAACGAGCCGGCGACCGTCCAGACCAAAAAGTAACTCGCACCGAACGCAAAGGTCCCGCCTAATCGATGAGGATTTCTCTTCCGATAAACGGTGCGGTGCAACAGGAGCGTAGGATACGTCGATGGAAGCATCATCGCGACCATCATCACGAGCCACATTCCAGTGAAAGCGATGAAGCTTGCGAGACTGGCGAAACCTTCCATGCCAAGGGACATGGGAACTCCGATTTGCATCATGAGTCCCATGTTATGAACGTTGGAATATGTCAGGAACCACGCAGCGGCGGTTAGAAGGATGACGACGATGAATAGCGTCGCCCGCACGAAGCTATGCCTGCAGTCCCTTCTGCGTGTGTTCGACGTCCGCGAGACTGCTGTGCCTCTCCTTATAATTGAACTTTATGGGTCCGGTGCCCCTTAAGACCGCCGCCTTCGCGACATAGTACTCTTTGTATTCCATTCCGTTAGGCATCCGGACGATCACCGTCTGCTCATCATCGGTCGCGGGAATCTTGAGCGGAGCGGATTCGGTTTCCATAAAACCGGGCACACTTACGCGCGCTTTTCGGGCTTTTTTATCGAACTGCCACGTAATCGGCACGAATTGAGGTTCGTGAACTTTCGTCGTGACGGACGCCAGAACCTCGAACCACGTACCGCCTGCCTTTCCACTAAGGATTGTCAGGATCGCGTTCCGTTGTTCCTCCGACGCTTTCTTGTCGATAAACGGCTGTATCGTGCCGTTTCCTTCGTGCAACGCTCCGGGCCATGAATAAACAGCGACCCACGAAAGGCCGTCGAGTTTCACTTTGCCGAAATTTCCCTGGGCGATGTGCATCCCGCACATTCCTTCACAGCCTTTTTCGGGAGATGGAAAACCGGTTGTGTCGCAAGGACAAGCCGCATTGCAATTGCAGTTCTTGATGTACTGGCCTTTCATTCGCCACGTCACGTCTGCCATAACGCCTCCATTCGAGAAACGAAAACTGTACAACATCGGGATGCGTGAGTCACGCAGCTTGGCTGGGATTCACAGGGGGCAGATCGTCAAGAACATCAATGAACTGGTTTACGAGCGACTGGCATTCGATACAGAAGAGAAGATGTTGGAAATGATCGTCCGTCAGGTTCGCCGTGCCGTTTGTATAACTCCACAACTCCATTGCAGGAATGTGAGGATTTTCTTCTCCCATAACATGTTGGACTGGGACGGCGAGCGAAGGTAGCGTCTATTGCGAGTCTTCTCTGATGAATAAACTGTGGCGTGTATCTGAAAGGCTTTTCCCGTAAGAAATCTTAATACCAAAGGAACCAAGCACACTCAATCGTAGTTCGACGCCGGTATCCGCGAGCCAGCGCCGAGAAACGGAAGATTTACCGGTATCCAGAAATGGTCCGGCGCTGATTCGAAACCACGCTTTATCGATAAGCGTCTTTTGAACATCCGAATTCGTAATGACGAAGGCGCGGCTCGTGTTCGAGGCATCCTTACGGCCATCGACGATAGCTGGATGCGCACGCAACCAGAGATCGGAATCTCGATCCAGACCGATCATGAAACGTTCGTCGAACGGGACCTGCCCCATAGCCGTACCGAGGCGCACTTTTGATGTGGCTGAGCGCCATTGAAAGTCTGTCGTGTGCATCAATTTTGTGAAACGCTGGGAATACACGCCAAATAATTTACCGGCCTCAGCGGTAGCAGTTGAATCGATTCTGAAATGGCGGGATGGTTCCCGTACCAGAGTTCGGGTAACCGAACCCGAATATTTCAATTCGAGACCGCTCGAGAACGAATTCGAGAAGTGGCGGTTCGAAATACTCGCGCCACTCGTCCACGACCACCGCCCACTGGGCACTGCATGGAGTTCTGCGGCTGCTTGAACCTTCTGCATATGAAAACCGCCCGAACTGCTCGCCCACATTTCATCCCGGGCATCAATGTTCGTGCGTAGACCCCATTTGGGGTCGCCGTGTAAGGGAGCCTCGAAAGAGAGGAAGGCTCGCCGTTTATTTGAATCCCATCGGAGGCGGCCCCCAAGATTGATCGCCTTTCGGGCGATGTTGGGGAACTCCAGTTCGATGGTTTGGAAGGGCAGACCGCGAGCCCACGACCAGACATTGGTGCCGCTCCGCTCAGCCCCCCGAAGAGTCACATCAAACCGTTCACTGGTGGCTGGGGACAAATCCATTCGATATCGCGTCAGAACCCCCAACGCGGCCAGTCTTGCCTGGGTATCCTCAAAATCGCTCAAACGCAAAGTTTCTCCACGTGAGAAGGCGAATGCACGATCCAGGAGAATCGGATCGAGGCGCAGCGGCGGATCGATTCGGATATTCTCGATTCCGGGCTTGCCCGCATGGTTCCAGTATTTCAACGCTGCTTCAGTGTCGTTCTGCAGAAAGTAAACAGTAGCGAGGAATTCGTTCGTGTATGCGTCCGATGGATTTACATGAAGTGCAGACTCCAAATGATTTCGCGCTTCGGGAAGGTTCTCGTCGCGGAAGGCAGTGCTGGCCAGATTCAATTCGGGGACTGCTAAGAGTGTCCAATAGTCGGTCGCCTGCCAAACGCGCTCAAAGTCGGAGCGCGACATTGAGAGAAGCTTGCGTTCGGCGGGGTCATTGACCAGCACGAGATTCTGAATCGAATCGAAACCCGCGACCACAACGTAGTGCAACGGCAGTCCGCGGCTGTTTCGCTCCAGAGAGACGATGAGCGGCCGGCCCTTCGAGATTTGCTCCGTCAGATCGGACCAGCTACCTCGCAGTGCGAACGCGCGGTATCCATGCGCCTCAAAATACTGCTGCATGTCTTTGGCGTAGATACCACCGGCTTGTTTGGAATAGAGCTGGCTCTGAATTTCTCCCACATCCAGCGTTACATCCGGTTGCCAGTAGTTCATCACCATCCAAATGGAGGCCGACCCGCATCCGTTCTTCTCCTGATGAACGAACGGCACGTCGATCCAAAGTGCTTGCTGGATTGTGAGGAGTAGGGAGAACCAGCTCACTTAGCGTGCAACTATCAGCAGCACCAACACCGCTGTCCCGAGGGCAATAACGATGTAGGTCAACTGCTGATTCGTGAGCACTCCACCAGCAAAGTCTTTTTGAACCTGATTCGTCTTCGCCGCTAGCTGTGCGATTTCCTCGGGCGACAAGGTGGCTACTGCCTGCTCGACCTTTTGATAATCAACCTTGCCGGCTTTCAACGCCGCGCGCGCCTGCTTTGTAGCGAAAAAAGATCTGACATCATCGAGGTTTTTTTGCCGGATTTCTGACGCTCCTGTGATCGCCTGGTGCATCTCGGAAGGCGACACCACCGGAGCCTGTGCGGCCACAAGCTGTGGAATCAGAAGGGAGAAGACGACAACAACCACCAATAACCTAACGTGCATAGCTCTAGCCTCCTTTTGAACGCGGAATGCAGAGCAAATTATAGGCCAAGGCCGCACGCCTGGGGCTACACTCTACCGCCTTACGGCTTTCCACTTTCGTGTTTTTCCGCTTCCAACAATTTCTGTTTCCGAGTTTTGCCCCACCTATAGCCGTTTGAGGCGCCGGTAGCAGACACCACGCGATGGCAAGGAATGACGAGCGCCACCGGATTCGAAGCACAAGCTCGAGCTACGGCTCGCGCGGCTTTGGGCTGATCGATGGCTTGAGCGACTTCCGAATAGGATTTTGTTCGGCCATAAGGAATTCGGCGAAGCTCATCCCAAACACGGCGTTGGAACGCTGTGGCTCGAATATCTAAAGGAAGATCGATATTAGGCTGGGAACCATTCAGATGATCCAGAATTAATGCGACGGCAGCGTTCAGTGAATCGTTCTCTTCGACGATCAGCGCTTCCGAGTATTCTCGCTTCAGTTCAGCAACTAATGTCCGGTCGGAGTTGCCGAGGGTAACAGCGCAGAGGCCTCGACTCGTCGCCGCAACAAGCAATCGTCCCAACGGGCTCTCTGCGGTGGTGTATGCGATTCGCATCCCGCGTCCGCCGCTACCGTAAACCGCGGGCGTCATGCCGAAGTCGGATCTCGTTCGTTCGTATAAACGGCTGCTCGATCCCAACCCCGCATCGTAGATTGCAGAGGTGACATCACTGCCGGCTCGGAGTCTTTTTTTCACACCGCGCATACGGCAGCCGTCGGCGTACTGTGCAGGAGTAACGCCGAGCACGCGCTTAAAGGCTCGATGCAAGTGTGAGGCGCTAACCTTGAAATGCATGAGCAGTGACGAGAGATTCAGACCGTCAGAATAGTTTTGCTCGATGTACCGGCACACTTCGCTGACGAGTCTGACGCGCGGAGGAATTTTTTCCTGCGGCCTGCAGCGGCGGCACGGCCGAAAACCCGCTTGGAGCGCGGGTTCCTGACCGTGGAAGAAAATAACCTGCGAACGCGAAGGCCGTCGCGAGGGGCAACTCGGGCGGCAATAGATTCCGGTTGAGCGGACGGCATAGACGAACCTGCCGTCGAAAGATTCATCTCGTCGTAGCACTGCATTCCACCATGTGTTTTTCATAGCGTGAGAATAAGTTACCTCCGATTTCCGCGCTATCCGATTATTGCCATCAAACTTGCACGTCTAAAGGAATAGAGGAGCTTTCCCTATGCCGATTGAAATTCGTCGTAAAGACGTGAAAACGCTGGTGGCGCAAGGACGCGTCCAGCTCGTGGAGGTGCTTCCCGCATCCGAGTACAAGAAAGAGCACCTGCCACAGGCGATCAACATTCCTTTGGAGACGTTGACTGCAGAAACAACGAAGCAGTTGCGAAAGGATGTGGCTGTTATCGTGTACTGCGCCGATTTCCAGTGCGACCTCAGCGCTCGTGCGGCATGGCGGCTCGAAAGCATGGGCTTTCAAGAAGTGTATCGATACACACCAGGCAAGGCCGACTGGCTGGCCGCAGGATGGGAAACCGAAGGCACGCTGTCGAAGAAGGCTCGCATCAGGCAGATGATGCACAAGGAGGTGGCGACCTGCTCACTGCGGGAGCGCTTCGAAGATGTAAAAAGCCGGCGACGGCCGAATCAAGATCTTTGCGTGGTGGTCAACGATAGAAACATTGTGCTTGGCGTGATTCAAGGCGAAACGTGGGAGGCAAATCCACAAGCGCGAGTCGCCGACATCATGCAACCGGGACCACGTACTATCCGGCCGGACTTGGATCCAAAGGACGCGCAAAGAATCCTGCGCAACTATAATGGACCGAACGCCATCGTCACAACGTCGGATGGCGAATTGCTCGGAATAATTCGGATAGCCCAGAAAAAATCCCAGAAAACGCATAAGGCCGCATAGTCCTTATCGAGTTTGTGGAGGTATCTCATGATGATCACTTTACCGGCCCCAAGCTTGAATTCGAGCGGCATATTACGATCGAGTGAGCTATCGAACTTCATTCCGCGCTTGCCATCCGTGTACAGCCAACCGGTGTAGTGGACTTGCACTGCGTTGTCCTTCGCCGCGACATCACCAGTTCCGACTTTTTGTGATCAGCAAGAGTACGTTCTTCATGTAATGCAGTACAAACGACTACGGACAGCCATTGACACAAGTTCCGCCGCCCCGCACAATCAATTTACGCGCGAAAGTGGCGGAACTGGCAGACGCGCTAGACTTAGGATCTAGTGGCTCACGCCGTGGGGGTTCGAGTCCCCCCTTTCGCATCGAATTGAATGACAATTGTCATTTTAGGAACTCTCCCCTAATGAAAGCAGAGCTTACTGACGTCAGCGAGTGTAAGAAGAACATCGAGATCGAGATTCCCCAAGATGTCGTCGATCACGAAATCACCCACATCGCACAAGAATTTGCACGACGCGCGCGAGTGCCGGGATTTCGGCCGGGCAAAGCCCCGATTGCCGTGGTGAAAACCAGATTCCGCGACGAAATCGTTTCTGAAATGATGCAGCACTTGATGCCGAAATACTTCGGTGATGCCATCGACGAGCGAAACCTTGACATCGTGCAGGCGCCACATTTCGAATCGGTAGACTATAACTCTGGAAAGCCACTTCGATTCAAGGCCGTCTTTGAGGTTTATCCCAAACTGAACATCACCAACTACGAAGGCATACCCGTGCAAGAGGTGTCTTCGCAGATCGAGGAATCGGAAGTCGTTGCCTCATTGAAAAAACTCCAAGAAGACATGTCAGAACTTGCGCCGGTGGAGGAGGACAGGTCCGTACAGGAAGGCGATTTCGCGGAGATTTCGTACAGCGGAATGATATCGGGTTCCGATGAGGCACCTATCACTGGCGAAAAGGCAGTGGCTGAAATTGGCGGTCGCACTACCGTGAAAGAGTTCACGGAGAATTTAGTCGGGGCAAAGATCAACGAAGAGAAAACGTTCAACGTCACCTATCGGCCGGATTATCCGGAAAAACGGCTTGCGGGAAAAACCGTGGATTACAGGGTGAAGGTTGAAGGAATCAAGACCAAGGAAGTGCCAGATCTCAACGATGAGTTCGCCCAGAGGTTCGGTGAATACAAAACACTGGACGAACTGAAGTCGAAGATCCGCGAAGACCTCGCAAAGCACAAGCGCGACCACGCTCAGGAACAGATGCGCGAAAAGCTTTTGGAATGGCTCGAAGATAATAATGACTTCGAAAGTCCGGAATCACTGGTCGAGAGGCAGTTGCAGATCCGCGTTCAGCGCTTGCTGCGTGATCTGGCGCGGCAAGGTATCAATCCGCAGCGGCTTGACGTCGATTGGGGGAAGATTCGGGAAGATCAGCGACAACAAGCAATTCGTGATGTAAGAGGATCTTTGATCCTGGACCACATTTCCGATAAAGAAAAGATTACAGTTACCGAAGAAGAGATAGAGGGGGAAATCGACAAAATCGCGGCCGAAACGAATCGCCCTAGGGAAAAGGTCAAGGAGGTCCTTTCTAGGGATTCGGGCCTAGAGCGGCTTAGAGGGCAAATCCGCAATAAAAAAACCCTTGATCTGCTCCAGGGAAAAGCTCGCATTGTCTCCGTGTAAGAATTTCCTCATTGACCGATCTATGCGCTGGTTGAAAAATTGTAATTAGCGACGGAAAACCCATGAACCATGAACAGAATACTTTGATCCCGATGGTCGTCGAGCAGACCAACCGCGGTGAACGCGCTTATGACATCTATTCGCGTTTGCTGCGAGACAGCATCATCTTTATAGGCACGCCGATCGACGACAACGTTGCCAATCTCGTAACGGCGCAATTGCTGTTCTTGGAAGCCGAAGATCCGGAACGCGACATTTCGCTGTACATCAACAGTCCGGGCGGTTCGATTTCTGCAGGACTGGCTGTGTACGACACTATCCAATTCATCCGCAATGATGTGACAACCATTTGCGTTGGGCAGGCGGCAAGTATGGCTGCAGTTCTGCTGGCGGCCGGTTCGCCCAAAAAGCGCTTCTCGTTGCCGCATTCTCGCGTCCTGATTCACCAGCCATGGATGAGCGGGTTGCAGGGGCAGGCAACCGATATCGACATTCATGCAAAAGAAATCCTTCGCATAAGGACCATTTTGAATAAAATTCTGGCGAACCATACCGGGCAGGCATTCGAACGGATCGAGAAGGACGTGGAACGCGACTACATCATGACGGCAGATCAAGCAAAGGAGTATGGTATTATCGACGAAGTTATTTCGAAACGTGGCTGAAACCCTTGACTGGCTTGGGTTTCAGCCGTTTTGAGAATTCAGAGAGGGAACTCAATTGAAGAAGAATAGCGACGATGTATTGCGATGCTCATTCTGTAATAAGAGCCAGAATGACGTCCGTAAGCTGATCGCGGGTCCCACCGTCTTTATCTGCGATGAATGCGTCGCGGTTTGTCAGGACATAATCGACGAAGATCAAAACTACGAGCCATCCCCAAAAAACGTACACCTTCCGAAGCCGCCCGAGATCAAAGGATTTCTCGACCAATACGTGATCGGTCAGGATAAATCGAAAAAGAAGCTCGCCGTTGCCGTCTACAACCACTACAAGCGCATCGAAATGGCGCGGAAGAAGTCCGATGTCGAGCTGCAAAAATCGAATATCCTGCTTATTGGACCAACAGGAACCGGAAAGACTCTCCTAGCCCAAACCTTGGCGCGACTGCTCAGCGTTCCGTTCGCGATTGTTGATGCCACCACACTGACGGAAGCCGGATACGTCGGTGAAGATGTCGAGAACATCATTCTGCGCTTGATCCAAAATGCCGGCGGCGATGTTGAGCGCGCGCAAACGGGCATCATTTATATTGACGAGATCGACAAAATCGGCCGCAAGGACGAAAACCCGTCGATCACGCGGGATGTGTCCGGTGAGGGCGTTCAACAGGCACTCTTGAAGATGTTGGAGGGAACGGTAGCTAATGTTCCGCCCCAGGGCGGCCGAAAACATCCACATCAGGAGTTTACGCAGGTCGATACGACCAACATTCTCTTTATATGCGGGGGAGCGTTTGTCGGTCTCGATAAGATGATTGAGCGTAGACTGGCAGTTCGCAGCACCATGGGGTTCCACGGCGAAGTCAGGGCGAAGTCGGAGAATCCTCGGTCGCTTCTGCTCGAACAGATCGAGCCGGAAGACCTGATCAAATTCGGAATGATTCCGGAGTTTGTAGGCCGAGTGCCTGTGATTGCCACGTTGCACGACCTGGACCAGAAAGCTCTGGTCGACATTCTCACACGTCCGAAGAATGCGCTCGTCAAGCAGTACCAGCGCTTGTTCGAATACGAGAATGTGAAGCTGAAGTTTGCGGATGATGCCCTCGAAGCTGTAGCCTTGGACGCGATTAAACGGAATGTCGGCGCCCGAGGCCTCAGGATCATCCTCGAAGAGCTGATGCTGGATTTGATGTACCAGCTCCCGCAACAAAAGGATCACCGGGAGCTAACCATTACCAAGGAAATGGTCGAAAAGAAAGAAATCCAGCTTCCATTTGAGAAAGCTGGGTAGGAAGAACGCGGGCACACAGCCAGCGCCTACATAGGGGAAACAGTGTTTCGGTGTTCATGTAGGCGCGTGCTTTATGCCAGCGTGTAAGGGTCACGAGTCAATGTCGACAAAGGAAAAATACGAGCAAACCAAGCTGGCCATGGTCCCGATCCGGGATGTCGTAATTTTTCCTTACATGATGGTGCCCTTCGTCATCGGCCGCGAGTCATCCGTGCTGGCCTTGGAATCAGCGCTGCACGGCGATAAGCGAATCTTCCTGGCCACGCAACACGACGCCACCGTTGATAATCCCAAGCCCAACGAGATCTACCAGGTCGGTACGATTTCCAATATCGTGCAGTCGCTCAAATTGCCGGACGGAAATACGAAAGTCCTCGTCGAAGGCATCGAGCGGGCCCGCATCCTTCAATTAAACGAGGAAGAGGGTTACTGGAAGGCCAACCTGCGTCTGTCTCCTTTCCGAAATCAGAGTTTCACCGGCTACGACACGCTCTCGACGCGATTGACGCAGCAGTTCGAGCAATACGTCAAGTTGAGTCAAAACTTGAACGCGGACCAGGTACTCGCCGCGATCAAAGTCGATGATATCGGCCGCCTAGCCGACACGATTTGTTCCCACATGGTCTTGTCGATCGAAGAGAAGCAAGAGCTCATCGAGATCTTCAATCCCATCGAGCGCTGCAAGCGGCTGGCGGATTTGCTGGACGTCGAGATTGAAAAGCTCCACGTCGACCGTTCGGTGCAGAATCGCGTGAAACGCCAGATGGAGCGGGCGCAAAAAGAGTATTACCTCAACGAGAAGATCAAAGCGATTCAACGCGAACTCGGCAAGAAGGATGAGAAGTCCGAGATCGAAGAACTGCGGCGCAAGATTGAAACTGCCGGCATGCCGAAGGATGCGCACGAAAAGGCGATGCAGGAATTGAAGCGGTTGGAAATGATGCCGCCGATGTCCGCCGAATCGACGGTTTCGCGCAATTACCTGGACTGGCTGATCGCCATGCCATGGAAAAAGAAATCGCGCGAAATCCGCGATATCGAACTGGCCGAGAAAGTCCTGAATGAGGACCATTACGGACTCGAGAAAGTGAAAGAACGTATTCTCGAATTCCTTGCCGTTCGCCAGCTGGTCAAGAAACCGAAGGGCTCGATTCTGTGCTTCGTCGGACCGCCGGGCGTGGGAAAAACATCGCTCGGCATGTCCATCGCACGCGCAACGGGCCGCAAGTTCGTGCGGCTTGCCCTAGGCGGTGTGCGCGACGAAGCCGAAATTCGTGGCCATCGCCGGACCTATATCGGCGCATTGCCGGGCCAAATTGTTCAGATGATCAAAAAGGCCGGCACTGTCAATCCGGTATTCCTGCTCGATGAAGTGGACAAGATGAGCATGGACTTCCGCGGCGATCCATCGGCCGCGCTTCTGGAGGTTCTCGATCCGGAGCAAAACTCGACTTTCCAGGATCACTATCTCGATGTGGAGTACGACCTCTCTCAGGTGATGTTTATCGCAACAGCGAACGTTCTGCACACCATTCCTCAACCTCTGCAGGACCGCATGGAAATTCTCCGCCTGCCCGGATATACCGAATACGAGAAGGTCGAAATCGCGCGGCGATTCCTGGTTCCGAAACAAGTCGAAGCCAATGGGCTCGGCGCGCAGCACGTGTCATTTACTGAAGAAGGCATCCAGGGTGTGATCCGGAATTACACACGGGAAGCTGGCGTTCGCAATTTGGAACGCGAGATTTCGTCAATCTGCCGCAAAGTGACACGCGCCGTCGTCAAAGAAAAGGCGAAGAGCGCGGTCAAGATCACTGGCGAAAATCTGATTGACTACATTGGGATTCCCAAGTACCGTTCTAACCGTCACGAGTCTCAAAACGAAGTTGGATTCGTAACCGGTCTTGCATGGACCGAAGTAGGCGGTGAGATTTTAGCTACTGAAGCCACGTTGATGGAGGGCAAGGGCAAGCTAACGCTCACTGGCAAACTCGGAGACGTCATGCAAGAGTCGGCCCAGGCCGCAATGAGCTACGTGCGGTCCCGGGCTCAAATGTTTGGAATTCCCAAAGATTTCTACCGTCGGCTAGATCTCCATATCCATGTTCCTGAGGGTGCAATTCCGAAGGATGGACCATCAGCTGGTATCACAATGGCCACATCATTGGTGAGCGCTCTCACACAGATTCCAGTTCGATGCGATGTAGCAATGACGGGAGAGATCACACTCCGAGGAAAGGTGTTGCCGATCGGAGGCGTGAAAGAAAAACTATTGGCGGCTCATCGCGCCGGAATCCGGACGATCATTCTTCCGAAGGACAATCAGAAGGACTTGACGGAAATTCCAGCGAATATTAAAGATGAGTTCACCGTGCATCTCGTCGAAAACATGGACGAAGTTTTGAAGATTGCGTTGGCTCACGAACCGACCCCGCTGCATGCTGGCCAGGATGAAGTGCCATTCCAGCCTCCAGTCAATAGGGGTGGGGATCTTCAAGAATCCGTCATGAATTAGGGGCGATACCTGTTATACTGACAGCAGATCCCGGCCTCTCAACTGCCAGTTGTGAAAATCAGTTCCGCCCGATTCGTCAAGAGCGCAACGCGACCGGATGATTTTCCTCGAGATCAACGACCTGAAATTGCTTTTTGTGGTCGATCGAACATTGGCAAATCCAGCTTGTTGAACTCGCTGACAAATGCACGAGGCTTGGCTCACACGAGTTCATCTCCCGGCCGGACGCAAACGATCAATTTCTTTTTGGTCGATGAACGGATGTATTTCGTAGATCTTCCAGGTTATGGATACGCAAAAGTCCCCAAGGGAGTGAAACAAAATTGGGGCGCGATGGTCGAAGGTTATCTTCAGGGTCGAAAACAGTTGAAGCTGGTTCTGATGCTGGTAGATAGCCGGATGCCGCCGACGGACTCGGACATGATGATGAACGATTGGCTCCATCTTCATCGAATTCCAAACGCAGTTGTTTTGACCAAGACCGATAAAGTTTCTGGAAACCAGTTGCAGCAAGCGCTCCGTACAAGCGCCGAAACACTAAACACAAAGGAGATAATTCCGTTTTCGGCAGTCACGGGTTCTGGAAAGGACGAACTCCTCAAAAGAATTCGAACTGCTGTAGATCACATCCCACAGTGAGAAAAACCCACCTATGAGTTCAAAAAAATTCGTTGCTCCGGATCGCCCAGAAGGCGCCTCCACCATGGATATTGCCCAGCTTAAGGAAATGAATATTTCCGCGCTGACGCAGGTTGCCAAAGACCTCAACATTCAGGGAGCTTCCGGTATGCGGAAGCAGGAACTGATTTTCAAGATCCTGCAGGCGCAGACCGAAAAGAGCGGCTTCATTTTCAGTGAAGGTGTTCTCGAAACGCTGCCTGACGGTTTCGGATTCCTCCGAGCCCCAGACTACAACTATCTGCCGGGCCCGGATGACATCTACGTCTCGCCGTCGCAGATTCGCAAGTTCGATCTGCGCACAGGCGACACGGTATCGGGACAGGTGCGTCCTCCGAAGGATGGAGAACGTTACTTTGCTTTGATCAAGGTCGAGGCTGTCAACTTCGAACACCCTGACGAAGCTCGTAACAAAATCTTTTTCGATAACCTGACGCCGCTGTATCCCGCCGAGCGTTTGAAGCTGGAGACATCGAACGGGAAGGACAACCTTTCTGCTCGCGTGCTCGACCTGCTGACGCCCATCGGCAAAGGGCAGCGCGGCCTGATCGTGGCTCCGCCGCGAACAGGAAAGACGATGCTGCTGCAGACCATCGCGAACTCGATCACCGCGAATCATCCTGAGGTGATCCTGATCGTGCTGTTGATCGACGAGCGGCCGGAAGAAGTCACGGACATGCAACGGTCGGTAAAGGGCGAAGTCATCAGCTCGACCTTCGACGAGCCGGCATCACGTCACGTCCAGGTTGCCGAAATGGTGATCGAAAAGGCGAAGCGTCTTGTGGAACACAAGAGAGACGTCGTCATCCTGCTCGATTCCATCACTCGCCTCGCGCGCGCGTACAACACGATCGTGCCGCCGTCAGGCAAGGTGCTGTCGGGCGGCGTGGATTCCAACGCGCTTCAACGCCCGAAACGGTTCTTCGGCGCGGCGCGAAATATCGAAGAAGGCGGCAGCTTAACCATCATTGCCACGGCCCTGGTCGATACGGGAAGCCGCATGGATGACGTGATCTTTGAAGAGTTCAAAGGCACGGGCAACATGGAAATCGGCCTGGATCGCAAACTCGTCGATAAGCGCGTTTTTCCGGCGATCGACATCAATCGGTCCGGAACCCGCAAGGAAGAGTTGCTGGTTCCTAAGGACGAATTAAACCGGATCTGGATTTTGAGGAAGGTTCTGAATCCGCTCTCAACAGTGGAAGCGATGGAGCTTCTGCTGGACAAGATGGGCAAGAACAAGAGCAACGCCGAATTCCTGGCGTCGATGAGCGGCGGCGGAAGATAGGAATAGCCACGAAAAGGCACAAAATTCCCAAGAGGTTTTGTGAGTTTTGTGCCTTTTTGGTGCTACTGCCCGTTTCTTTT
>JACXTT010007826.1_pt1 | contig 14972 bp, 15 predicted proteins | sample 9270951 | NCBI WGS metagenome assembly JACXTT01 (sample SAMN15532306, study PRJNA645909) | rock metagenome | isolation source: weathered quartz diorite | place: Puerto Rico | collected 2017-06-21
ATCGGCTTCGAGATCGCTCGCGGCCTCGGTGCCCAAGGCGCCACCGTACTCCTCGGCTGCCGCGATGACAACCGTGGCAAGAGAGCCGCTGCGCAGCTCCTCGCCCAAGGCCTGCATGCGATTCCAATTGAGCTCGACGTCACCGACCGCTTTACGCTTCTATCGGCTGCCGCTCAAATCGAAACCCAGTTTGGGCGTCTCGACATCCTGGTCAACAACGCGGGCGTGAGTCTCGAAGCTGGTGCGAACCCGAGTACCACCGATCTGTCGAACATCCGGCGAGTGTACGACGTCAACGTGTTCGGCGTGATCGCCGTTACTCAGGCTATGCTTCCGCTGATCCGCAAGTCTACTCGCGGCCGTATCGTCAACGTGTCGAGCAGTTTTGGATCTATCACCCTGAACAGCGATCCCGGGCGCTCCGCGCCATTTCCCCTGCTCGTCGGTTACAACTCATCGAAATCGGCACTCAACGCGATCACCGTGCAATTTGCGAAAGAACTGCGCGGCACGCCCATCAAAGTCAACGCGGCATGTCCGGGTTATTGCGCAACGGACTTGAACGGAAACTCGGGCCCGCGCACTGCCCATCAAGGAGCGCTGACACCGATTCGATTGGCGACGCTTCCTGACGACGGACCAACCGGCGGGCTGTTTAACGATGAAGGCCCCGTCCCGTGGTAGGTAACACAGGCATCCCTGCCTGTGTGCCTCGTTTATCCCACCGTCTGCTTAATTATCTGCGCAGGATCCGCACCAACTCGACTGGAACGGACTTCATCGCGCGCGGCCGAAAGAGCAAAATCATATCGAATGCTCGGCAGATTTGGAAACGGCGACGACGGATCATTTTTGTTTGGCTCCGCAACCAGCGACGGCGTGACACCGAAAACCGTATCCGTCTCCAGATACTCGTCACCGCCCATGTAGAGCGCAGTTACTAGTTCGCGATAACCGGGGGCTCCGATCAGAAAATGCGTGTGTGCCGGCCGCATCCCGTGACGCCCCTGCGCACGAATCATATCGCCCACGGGACCATCCATCGGAATCGAGTAACTAAGCGGCCGTACCGTTAGCAATGAATCGCGGCCATCCGAATCTGTGAAGAACGTTCCGCGCATGTCCATCTGCGCGCCTTCGTACCGCTGCGTATCGTACAGACCGCCTTCGTCCGTCTGCCAGACTTGCACGCACGCATTCGGAATTCCTTGCCCTGCTGGATTCAACACCCGGCCATAAATCGCGATCTCGCGCCCTCGACTCTTCGTTGCGATTGAGTCGCCCAACTTCAACGGCGGCGATCCTTGCCGGTAGAACGGTCCCAGCAAACTCGACTTCGCGTCGTTCGACATCGCAGGACTATCGCGCAGCACCCGCTTGTCATTGAGCGAGTTCACCAGGCTGCTCAATCCCAAGGTGTCCGAAAGCAGAATAAATTCCTGTCGGATCGTCGAGCATTTCTGTCCGATCGCCGTCAGAAAACTGATCCCCTGAATCCATTCCGCCGGAGTTAAATCCACTTCTCGCGCGAAAGCGTGCAGGTGCCGCACTGCCGCTTCCATGATCTCTCTCAGTCGCGGATTCGACGTCGACGACATTTGCTCAACCGCAGCATCCGTGATCGTGTTTTCGTCGGTAGTTCGCATACACGGCTAGTGTACACTTTCCAGGAGCATCCGCTGCCTTCTGTTGGCCGTTTCGAGCGACGGCAAGCAGGCCATCTTTACGATCCTTTTACAGCAATAGAACAGTCGGCGCACCAGGCGCTGCATCTCAAGAGTATGTTCAAATCACAGCCGCGCAAGCGACGCCGTCTCCTGAATCTCGCTCAGCAGACCGCCATCATTTCTCTCTTTTGCGGAGTCATGCAAGCATATAGCACCGGACCGGACCCTCGTTACTCCGGCGCCCCAGGTGACAACGCGGGTGCCTGCACGTCATGCCATCAAGGCCAGGCGCTTAATACGGGAAAAGGCAGCGTTAAGATTCTACTGTCGAGTAGCAATTCATATTCGCCCGGTGTCAAACAGCACATCACGGTTCAAGTCACAGATCCTCAGCAGCGCCGCTGGGGATTTCAGATGTCGGCGCGGCTGAAGAGCAACCGGGCGAACGGCCAGGCCGGCGACTTTAGTCCCAGCGATGGGTTCACGCAGGTGCTCTGCGATAATTTCAAACCAAAGCCGTGCACAGCCGATGCATTGGTTCAGTTCATCGAACACACCTCCGCTGGAACTCGGTTTGGGACTTCGGGCGGTGTGGCGTACGAGTTCGACTGGACCCCTCCTGCCACGGACTCGGGCAACGTGGTCTTCTATGTGGCGGCGAACGCGGCCAACGGTGACGGAAATCTTACAGGCGACCATATATATACTTCCAGCCTGGAGATCACATCGAGCCAGCCCACGACTCCGCCGGTAACAATTCCGGCGACCAAGTACGCACAGCATAATCTCGTATCGGATGTAGCGGGCCTTGCTGATCAGACGGATGCCAACATGATCAACCCGTGGGGCATCGCCTTGAACGCGACCGGCCCCTTTGGATCGCCAACAGTCGCGCCGGCAAAAGCAGCGTGTACAACGGGTCCGGCCAACCGTTTCCAGCCACCGGCCAAATCGTCGTGAATATACCCGCCGCCAGCTCTGGTTCCATTGCGTCGACGCCCACTGGTCAAGTTTTTAACGGTACGCCAGCGTTCGAGATTGCACCGGGCAGTCCGGCGCTGTTCATCTTCGCAACCGAAACAGCACGATCTCCGGCTGGAACCCTCAGGTTGATGCGGGCAACGCGACGCTGAAGGTTGACCAATCCGCTTCTGGTGTGGTTTACAAGGGCATCGCCTTGGGATCGAACGACTCGGGACCGCTTCTTTACGCGGCGAACTTTGGCGCTGGAACAATCGATGTGTTCGACGGCAGCTTTCAACCTGTCACTGCTTCTGGAGGCTTCAGCGATCCCAATCTTCCCACTGGCTTCGCGCCGTTCAATATTCGCAGAATCGGGCGGAAGCTTTACGTGACATATGCGTTGCAGGACAGCGCCAAGCACAACGACGTGCCCGGCGCGGGAAATGGCGTCATCAATATTTTTGATTTGAGCGGAAAGCTAGTCCAGAGATTGGTTTCCAATGGGCCGCTGAATTCGCCTTGGGGCATTACTCTGGCGCCTGACTTCTTCGGCGACTACAGCAACACTTTATTGGTCGGCAACTTCGGCGATGGCCAAATCAATGCTTTCGACCCGTCCACGGGCGATTACCTTGGCACTGTACAGGACACCAATGGAAATCCGATCAACGTCTCCGGTCTTTGGGCGCTGCAGTTCGGCAACGGTCACAACGGGGGCGATGCCAACACTTTGTACTTCACCGCGGGCATCGCCAATGGCGGAAGGGTAGGCGATCACGGCTTGTTCGGATCGATTCAGGTAGCGCAGTAGCCGCTGAATTTCTTCCCTCCGGGCCTCTAAGCACGTTGAGGGGCCCGGTCTTCTTCAATTTCTTGACTTTGCTTCGGACTGCTTTATATCATCGGACTTCCTAATCGGCTGGGAGGCATCGATGTCGAAGCGAGTGTTGTTCACCGGAGCAGTTGTGTGGCTGGCGACAGCGTTCGCACAAAGCCAGACACCGGGCGCTTCAAGACCGCAGGTGGCCGAGCAGGTCTTCAAGAACATCCAAGTGCTGAAGGGAATTCCGGTCGACGAGTTCATGGGAACCATGGGGCTCTTCTCGGCGGCACTCACGGTATGCTGCGGCGACTGCCACACCGGCGCGGGCACCTCGAATCCGAAATGGGAAGACGATCCCCCGAGAAAGCGCACCGCTCGCCGAATGGTCCAGATGATGAGCTCGATCAATAAGGAGAATTTCGCCGGACGCCAGGTCGTTACATGCTGGACTTGCCATCGCGGCACTCCCAATCCTGCGATCACACCTGCGCTCGACACTCTGTACGGCGAGCCGGTGATTGTGCCGCCCGACGTTCTGCCAACAGCTCGCGCCACAGCGGCCACACCCACTGCCGATCAGATTTTAGACAAATACATTCAGGCTCTCGGCGGCGCGGACCGGTTGTCGAAAATCACGAGTTATACAGCCCAGGGAACCAGCCAGTTGTTCGGCGAGGCACATCTCGATCCGGCGGAGATCTACGCCAAAGGGCCCAATCAGCTCGCAACTATAGTGCACCAGCGCGAAGGCGATATGGCGCGGACGTTCAACGGCCGCGAAGGATGGGCGATGTTGCCCCTCACAGTCGTTCCTGTTTATCCGATGACCGGTGGGGCGCTCGAAGCCGCGCGGCTCGATGCTCAGTTGGCTTTTCCGGCGCAGATCAAGCAGTTGTTCGACAACTGGCGCGTGAGTTATCCGACCACTATCGACGGCCACGATGTCAACGTAGTGCAGGCAACCGGCGCTTCACGCTTTGTCGCGACATTCTACTTCGACAAGCAAACCGGATTGTTGACTCGCGTGATTCACTACGCGCCGTCAGCGGTCGGTCGCGTGCCCACACAAATTGACTACTCGGACTATCGTCCAGTCGCCGACGTCATGATGCCTTTCAAATTCATCTATGGATGGGTGAGCGGCCGTGAAGAGTACTCGCTCACGGAAATTCTACCGAACGTCGCGGCGGATGCAGCGAAGTTTGGCAAGCCCGTGCCGCGAAAGCCTTAAGCGGATCCGGGGCGACGCCCGGCAGCGGACAGCTCGACCGGCTTTCCATGCGGGGTATGGCGGTAAGCATCGGCCCACGCTTCTTTGCGATCGAGCATTGCCTGAGGATCTGTCAGGCCTTTGGCCGCGACCAGTCGCTCGAGCGCGGCCAACCAATGATGATAGTAGCGGGTCCCGTCGTCAGTCTCACCGCGATCTTTCGCATCTTTGAGCTCAGCGGCGAGCGCCGCCGCCCATTCCTTCGACGTGAAATGCCCTTGCTCGGAAAGCCGGACTGCAAGTGCGAACGCCTGCGCTTGCCATGGTTCGGCAAACACCGGTTCGGTTTCTGGAAATGGATTAGGCGTGTTCAAGGTAGTCATCCCACATGTCGACATAAACGGCGTCACGCGCCGAGGCCTGCTGTCCCCAGAGTTCTTGAGCAGTAAAGCGGACGGAATAAACATGCTGCGGCTTTTCGCCGAGGAAATGCGCGTTGGTATCCGGAAACACGTAAGCGCCGTGATCCAGATGAATCGTTCCGGTCTTGCCTCGCGCGTAGCGCGGCAACCGCGTGTGACCGGTTGGATGGATGTTGCGGGCGCGTACACGTTGACCCACTTTGAAGCGAGAACGTCCAGGAACGCTGCGGCTGGCGGGGCCACCGCTGCGAAGCACGGACGGCACTTTGTCGGCAGTAAGCGGTGGAGTAGCCTTCGGTGATCCTTCCGCCGGCTTGCCACTATCGATTTCAGCTTGCGTAACCAATCCGCTCTTGACGAGCAGCGCTTCCAGCCTAACGGCCCACTTTTCGTAGTAACTCATGCGCAGATAATCCGCGGGAGGGATGAGCTCGATCTGATGGCGGCTCGCGTCGATGTTCCATTTTCGCCAGGCGGCCGCTGCGAGGTTCAACGCCAATGCTCGCCCCTCCCAAGGAGCGTGAAATACCGGTTCGTTCTTTTCGGCCTGGATTGGCCCCATGTCCTGCATGCCGCCCATGTCGTGTATGCCGTTCATGCCTTCACCTTTCCCACGCCAACCATCACATCGCGTGTGACCAACGCAGCAAGTTGTTCTTCGCTCATTTTCTCCGTGCCGGCCGGGCGCTCGGGCAGGACGAGATAACGAAGCTCCGCAGTACTGTCCCAAACCCGGACTTCGGTGTCCTCCGGCACGTCCACGCCGAATTCACGCAGCACTCCGCGCGGGTCGATCACCGCACGCGAACGGTATGGCGCTGACTTGTACCAGACTGGAGGCAAGCCCAACACCGACCACGGATAACACGAGCACAACGTGCAGACGACCAGGTTGTGAACTTTGGGCGTGTTCTCAACAACCACCATGTGCTCGCCTTGGCGGCCGCCATAACCAAGCTCCGCAATCGCGTTCGTGGCGTCCGCCAGCAGGCGCTTCCTGTAGGCTGGGTCCACCCAGGCTTTAGCTACCACCCGTGCGCCATTGCGCGGGCCGACCTTGTGCTCGTAAGTATCGATCAGAGCATCGAGCGCCGCCGGATCAACCAGTCCTTTTTCGACGAGCAACGATTCGAGCGCTTTCACGCGCAGCGTGGGGTCGGAAGGAACATCCTGATGGCCATGATCGTGATCATGGTCGTGTTCTTGCGCCTGGGTGAGTTCGTTCGCCGCCGCGCCGCCGCCAGCCATCAAGAAACCGCGTCGAGTTGCGTCCATTAGCGACTCCTTCTCCTGCCGATCATATCGTAAGACCCAAGATCCCGGAGCAGGACTCGACTGTCCACCAACAATTGTCCAAGAACCAGAAAGTGACGGCTATGAAGGTGCACACAGCGCCATGACGCATATCTATTATGATTTGTTTCAAATATTTCGATGAATTATGTTTCGAGCTTGTGCGGTTGTATTCACATATTAGCGCCATGATTGTTTCAAACATTGAGCTAAGAAAATGTATTTCAAGGATTCCGCTGGGGGCGGAAGAAGCGTATCCTAGGAACGAGACGATCTGGCTGGCCCGCAGCGGACCATGCTGGCACGACCGAATCTAAAGGAATTCGTACGTCCTCGGGCAGTCTCACTCCTCGCAAAAAGCTCGAAATTCTAGTTACGAATGGATGAGTTTTGGGGGTATGGTCACCTGTGACGGTCCTGCATTTCCCAGTTGCTGCTGGCGTTCTGGGGCGGTTTCCCCCGAATTTCGTAGAGCTCTCGGTAGGTACTCCTGAGCGTGGCGGTGGCGATCGCCACGTCAACGTCGCCATTGTGTCACCACCCTACCCGGTTTCCCCTATGAACCTGTTTTTCATGCTGCCAATCAATGATCTTCGGCGCGATCTGCATCAGCTTGGCCGCGATAACGTCGCTGCACTTCAACTCGCCCGCCTCACGTAGTCGCGGCACTTCGGTCCGCAGCGCCGCGGCCAGGCGCTGGCCGCAGGCAAAGTCGAACAACTCCCATACCTGCGCCAGGGCCGTCACGACCTCGGCTCCATAGCTGACGCCGCGACGTCGAACTGTCCCGGCGGGCCGCGGATGCGCCAATTTCCGGATCAACACCTTGCGGTTCAAACGCGTGCGCTTGCGCGCCTCGCTCAGGATTCGACCTTTCTCGTTCTTGCTCGCGCGCCGGTACTCTTCGCAGCGTTTCCAGGTACTGCTCGCGTGAGTGCATGTCCATCTCCCTGCCCTTCGGCACGTTAGCCGCAGGGCCTCGCGGACCCACACCCTTCGGTTATTTCTTATTTGACCCAACAGGTACTCGCTCGGTGCCATTTTAGGTGACTCAATTCGTCCTATGGAAACCTCGCCGCGCCCGTGATATACTCTCCCCAATTGATCTCGCGAACCGGGCCGATCCTGATCCCGTGGCGCAACTGAAGAAGGGGATAACCATGAAGATATCTTTTTCGATCCTGCCCGCAGTCGTAGCCTGCCTGCTCTCGATAAGCGCCACGGCACAGACCACTGCCACAATTTCCGGAACCGTATCCGACCAAGGTGGCGGGCTTATCCCCGCGGCCACTGTTGTCGTCACCAACGACGATACTCAGCAGAGCCGAACCATTCAGACGGACGCCGCCGGTCTGTATTACGTACCGGCTCTCCCATCGGGTAGGTACAGAGTGACCGCGACCTCGCCTGGCTTTGAGACCGTGGTCAACTCCGGCATTAATTTGACCGTAGGATCGCAGCACACTTTGAACTTCGTGCTCAAGCCCAGCCAAGTGGCCGAACGTATCGAAGTACAAGGAGAGGCGCCGGCTGTCCAGACTTCCAGCGCCGCTGTTTCCGAGCTGGTCGACAGCCAGAAAGTTCGCGCATTGCCGTTGAACGGCCGCAGTTTCGATCAGTTGATTTATCTCCAGCCCGGCGTCAATGTAGCGACTTCCGCCGGCAACAGTCCGAACCAGGGACGGGGCGCCAAGTTCTCCGTTGGTGGCGCACGACTCACCTCCAACGTATTTATGCTCGACGGCACGGACATGAACGATTCACAAAACTTCACGCCGGGTGGCGCCGGCGGCCAGTTACTGGGCGTCGAGTCGATCCTTGAATTTCAAGTCATCACCCACAACGCCAGTGCGCAATATGGCCGATCCATGGGAGCCGTCATCAACGCCGTCAGTAAATCCGGCACCAACTCCATCCATGGCGATCTCTACGAATTCCTGCGCAACTCCGCGCTCGATGCTAAGAATTTCTTCGACGACCCCGCTTCGCGCACCCCCGCTTTTGAACGCAACCAGTTTGGCGGCGCCGTCGGCGGTCCAATCAAGCACAATCACCTTTTCTATTTCGCCAACTACGAAGGACTCCGCGAGCGTTTGGGCGTTTCGAAGAACGCTCTGGTGCCGAATGCTCTGGCCAGGGTGGGAGCGCTCTCCTCGGTAGTTCCTTATCTCAACCTGTATCCACTGCCCAACGACGGCCTCCCGGACAACAAGGCCAGGATTGGAAACTACAAGTTTTCTCAGAAGCAGCCCACTCGTGGAGATTATGGCACCGGGAAGATCGATTGGAACCTGAGCCCCAGATACTCCTTCAATGGCCGTTACACTCTCGATGACAGCACCAAGTTGCGTCAGGACGCTCCCGACCACGTGCTCGGCCTTTTCGCCGAAGACGAAATGCACCGCAACCAGTACTCCACGATTTCGGCCACTCAGGTGATCTCCAACACCATCCTGAATTCTGCGCGCTTCGGATTCAACCGATCCGTGACGCTAGTGAATCTGTTCAACCAGGCGAATGTTTCCCCCGACCTCGCATTCATTCCGGGCCAGCCGTTTGGACGCGCTATCATTACCGGAATCGCTACTCTCGGCGCGACCATCAACGACCCGCGTTATTTCCGCATGAATAATTTTCAGCCCGCCGACGACCTCAGCATCGTGCGAGGACGCCACACCCTGAAGATGGGGGTCTCCATGGAACGATTCCAATGGAACACCGCCAACTTCAATCGCATCGGCGGGGATTACAGTTTCGATTCCCTGGCCAGTTTCTTACAAGCGAAGGTGAAGTCCGTGGTGGTGCCTTTCCCCGGCAGCGAGCCGAATCGCGGGATTCGCGCCTTGATGTTCGGAACCTACTTCCAGGATGATTACCGCGTATCGAATCGGCTCACACTCAACCTCGGGCTGCGCTACGAGCTCACCACCGTCCCCACGGAAGTAAATGGGAAAATCTCATTCATTCGCGATCCATCCGACACCACGTTGCGCAATACTCCTCCCTTCGCCGGAAATCACCTGAACTTCGCGCCGCGTTTTGGATTCGCCTACGATCCCAAGGGCAACGGCAACATGTCCATCCGCGGCGGCATCGGTATTTTCTACGATCAGATCCTGCTGAATCAGTTCCTCAATATGTTCGATCGCAATCCCCCGTTGTGGCTCACTGTGACGCTCGGTACCACCGCGCCCTTCCCGCATCCGCTATCCGCCGCGCTTGGATCTCCGGGATTCACACTTCAGGACCCGGTCTATAACGATTTCAAGACGCCGTATCTGTACCAATACAATCTGACCATCCAGCGGGCGCTTCCGGCGAAGGTGGTGGCGACCATCGCCTATGTCGGATCGACCGGCCGTCATTTGATCCAACGTTACGACGCCAACACGCCGCTCCCGATCGCGCTTCCCGGCGGCACTTCCTGCCCGAGCAGTCCCGCCAACAATGATATTCTGCCGGCCGGAACGTTATGTACTCCCTTCAATGCGCCGCGCAGAAATCCCAATTACGGGGAATTACAGACGCGTCGGACGGCTGGACTTTCCTACTACAATTCCATGCAGTTTTCGGCGGTGCGCCGCAGCTCGAACGGCTTGCAGGCCCAGGCGTCTTACACCTTCAGCCGATCCATCGATATGAGCGGCGGGCTTTTCAGCGAGGAGGCCAGCAATGCCGCCGTGGCTGCCGAGATCCCCGACAATTTGTTTAATGAGAAGGGGCTTTCCAATTTCGACGTCCGGCATAGCGTGGTGTTGAACCTCCTTTACGAGTTGCCGTTCGGCAGAGATTCGCATGGACTGAGGCGGCAGCTTCTGCACGGCTGGGGCGTCGGCTCGATTGCTACATTTGCTGCCGGTGTTCCGTTTACCGTCGAGAACTCCGGCAACCGGTCGCAGAACAAAGGGTCGGGAGCGAGCTTTGCCGATCGTCCGAATCTGGTGGCCGGCGCAAGCACCAATCCCACGAGCGGCGTTTCACGTGGATGCAATTACGGTGGAGTGTCAATCGCCTCAGGTACGCCAGTCGGAACACCTAACCTGTACTTCGACCCGTGTGCGTTCGCCCCGCAGCCTCTCGGCACGTTCGGCAATCTGGGACGCAATACTTTGATCGGCCCCGGCATCACGGAAATCGATTTCTCAGTCATCAAGAACTTCGCGATTCGAGAATCGGCGAATCTGCAATTCCGGGCGGAGTGCTTCAACCTCGCGAACCATCCGAATTTTCAGGCGCCCAACCTCGCCACTCTCGAGATTTTCAGCATGGCCGGACAGTTGTCCTCAACGGCTGGTCAACTGACTTCGACTACTACCAGCTCGCGCCAGATCCAGTTCGCTTTGAAGCTCGTGTTCTAGGCGGGCACGGCGGTCTAGAGCAGTAATCCGCTTTAGCGGCGATTCTTGTATGGCAGCCGCGCTATCTGCCGGCCGCCTTCGCCTTACGCGTTTTCAATCCCTTCGCCGCTGCAAGCCACGGCCGGCGATCCACGATGTAATAAAATCGCAGCGCAGCCTCGCCCCCGCTCAAGTAATCGATCAACTGCTCCAACGCATCGGCCGGATTCCCGGCATCGACTCCCACTGCCCGCAGATATCCCGAGTTCCGGAGGCGGTGGAACAACTCCGCCAGCGTGTAGCGGCCTTCAAGAGTCACTCCGCCCGATCGATGCGACCGGCTCAACAGATACTGCACCAGCAACAACTCGTCGAACAACGTCGGCGAAAAGAAGAGGCGGCCGTTATCCACTTCCCAGCCCTCCTCCAATCGGCGCGACCGGCGGATCGAGCGCACGCCTCCGAACCACGTCTGCCAATCCACCTTCGGCTCCTTGCGGCTCAGGTAGTGGCGGGACACCTCGCGCATCCATCCGGGATCCGCCAGGTCCAGTTCCCTGCTCACGGTCTCGAGCCATTCGAAGAAAGCCTTCTGCTGCGTGGCCTTTTGCTCCAGCACAATGAATTGACCATCCTTGCTCGGTAGCGACTTCACTAGTTCCCGCCTTAAGACATCGGTGGCCTTGCCGCTTTCGATCCGATAGATCGGCAATCGGGCCACCCATTTCGATGATGCTCCGCAGTATGGGCACGGCTCCTTGCCCACCTGAGCCGTCACATAAGGCCGAGTCACGGCCGCAGCTCCCAACTCGCTGAGCGATGGCGTGTAGCGTTTGATCTCGAGCAGTGCAGTCCGCGGCGCCAGGCCCAGATGACGCGTAAACACCGTCCAGACACAAGCCAGGCAAATGCCTCGCTCCATCTTCGTGACTGATTCGGGGGGAAGCTTACCGAGGTCGAGCGACGCCTGAGCCGCCTTCTTCGCCTGCTCTGGTACCTTTAGTACTCTTGCTGTTTTCTTGCGTGTGCTTCCCGCCGCTTTCCGCTTCCTGATTGCCGCCATACGCCCTCCGCTGCCTCTGAGTATGACTCCCTCTCCAATCTCACGAAACAGTGACTCTGCGTTAGGAGTCTATGCAATTAGTGTCACTCTGCTATCGCGGACAAGCCTGCCAGGGCAATACTGGCGCACGGGGAGGGAATGCATGAAGATTCCGCTGAGTCAAAATGAGATCCAAACACTGGACCGGCAAGTCGCGACGCTCAACTACCAGCTAGCGGAAATCGCTGGATTGCTCGAATCACGCTTTGGACAGGCGCACGATATGGCGCGGTCCGCTCGCATGGTCCAGCAAGGATGTGAACGCCTCGCCGGCTTCATCCAGAAGCAGGCGCCGCGGGAGAATCAGCTGCAGACTGCAGGAAGGGCCGCCTCCTGACGGGATGAGCAATCAGCCCAGCGTCGCCACGCCACCAACAGTTCTTTTGGTGGAAGACAGTCCCGCCGATATTTATATAGTCCGGGAATCACTGAAGAAGCATATGAAGACCTTTCGGCTCGAAGTGATCCAGGACGGCGAAAAGGCGTTCGATGTCATCGAGGCCGCGGAAGCGAACGAAGCTTCTTCAGCTCCCGCTATCTGCATTCTCGATCTTAATCTCCCTAAGCGTTCCGGGAAAGAGATTCTACGCCGCTTGCGCGGCAGCCCGAAGTTTGCAAAGGTTCCGGTTGTTATCTTTACTTCTTCCGATTCACCGGATGATCGCACCGAGACAACTCAACTTGGCGCTACTGCCTATTTCCGCAAACCGCATGATCTCGAAGAATTCATGTGCATTGGAAAAGTAGCGCAGAGCGTGCTCCGCGCGGAATGAGAAGGGCTGCGCGCCGTCTGTTTTGAGCCCATGCCGGCTTCATTCCAGCCGGCATCATGACGCGCTCACCCAGGAACGCACCCGTGAGGCCGTCCAGCCAGCTGACGAACTTGTCGCCTTTTTCTCGCAGAAATGCTACGATCTGGGCTTTGTTGCGAGGCTCCGTGTTTACTTGCCCACGACCAGGATCGAGAACGAATCGGGCACCATCTGTCCCCGGCCGCCGCGTCCACCGGGCGGTGGAGGCGTAGCCGGCTGGCCGAACTCAGCGGCAATCAGCAGAATGTGGTTAGTCTTGCCATCCAACGTCAATGTCTTGGCGGTGCGCATCGTCTCGACGGTCTGCTCCACCACGAATTTGGTGGGGCTCTCTTCTTTAATCACGGTCAGCGTCCCGTCACCCTGCGAGCTGAAGGCTTCCATAGTGCGAGGATTGAACACCGCGCCGTCCGTACCGGCCCCGAGCGGCAGTGTCTCCGGATCTTTCCGTCGGCGGCGTTGAGGATCACCATGTTCTGCGGGTTGCGGCAGGCGGCGAACAGAATATTGTTCTTTACATCCAACGCTAATCCTGCGCACACTCCGCCCTTTCCGGTCAGATCGTAGTGGGCGGTCACGGTGAGCGTCTTCGCGTCCACCACCGCGATGTTGGCTTTGTCTTCGATGTCGACATAGATGCGGCCTTTGCCATCGCTAGCCGCCTGCTCGGGCGCACCCTCCAGGTCGATGGTGCCGATGACTGAGCCATCCGCAGCGTTGATCACAGTTGCGTTCGGCGCCCTGTGACTCAGCACATAGACCCGATCGTTGAACGAGTCGTAGAGCATGCCGTCCGGATTACCATCCACGTCAATGGTCTTGATGGTCGCAAGCGTCTTGCTGTCGAACATCACGATAGGTTTGCTGCTCGCGAATCCGTGATTGGATTTGGTGGAGACAACGGCTCCGTGGGCGCTGACATTGGGGATTTCGCCCGCTGGCTCGAGCGTATCCAGATTGAAGACGGTGATTCGGCCGCCGGTGCCACTACGCGCCACGTACAACTTTCGTCCGGCCTCATCCGCATTGACATAATCAAAACCGCCCGCGCCCCCAACCTTTGCGGTATTGAGAATTTTATAAGGACCGCCTGTGGACGCCTGCTGGGCGAATCCAACACACGCTAAAATCGCGCTGCCGGCCGCGATCGTCAGCCCTAATCGTTGCATGATTTATCTCCTCAGCGGGATTCTAGTTTTGATCCCGATTGCCAATCAGTATACATCGGACCGACGGTACTGCGATTGAGTACATAGTTGCTGGGGGTGCGTTCGTAAGTTCTTGACTGGAAGCCAGTTTCAAATGTTTAGCGGAAGCCAGCGATAATCAGGCAGGGTAAACTATCATCAGCCCCTGATGAAGATCTCGGCTGCGATCATCACCTACAATGAGGAACGCAACATCGCGCGAGTGGTGGAGAGTTTGCGTTGTTGCGACGAAATCGTAGTTGTCGACAGCGGCTCGACCGATCGCACCGTCGAGCTGGCAACCAAACTCGGCGCGCGCGTGTTGGACACCGTTTGGCGTGGTTACGCCGGGCAGAAAAATTACGCTTCCGAGCACTGCCAGCACGACTGGGTCTTGTCACTCGATGCCGACGAAGCGCTGAGCGAGGCGCTCGAGGCCGAGCTCTGGCAAATCAAGAAGAATGGCCCGCAGTTCGATGCCTACACTATGCCGCGGCTGGCGCAGTACCTGGGGCGCTGGATTCTGCATTCCGGCTGGTATCCCGACCGTAAAATCCGGCTCTTCGACCGGCGTCATGCCAAGTGGGTGGGTGACTACGTGCATGAATCCGTGTCGGTGGACGGAACGATCGGGCATCTGAAATCCAACATTCTCCACTTCACCTGCAGTTCACTGTCGGAACATCTCAAGACCATGGACCGCTATACGACGCTTGCGGCCGAGCAACTGGTCGACCAGAAAACCGAAGTCGGTTGGAAGGAACTGGCTCTCGATCCTCCCTGGACGTTCTTCAAGAGCTACGTACTGAAGCGCGGATTCCTGGACGGCACCGAAGGGCTCGCGATCGCCTACATGGCGGCACTGTACAACTTCCTTAAGTACGCCAAGGCGAAAAACATGAGTCCGCGAAGGTAGCTTTGTTTATCCTGCACATCGACTCTGGGACCGAGATGCGCGGAGGGCAGTGGCAAGCGATGCATTTGCTTCGGGGCCAAATCGCCGCCGGACATCGTGTGCGATTGCTGGCGCGGGCCGGATCGCCGCTCTTCGAAGCTGCTTTAGCGCAACGAGTGGACGTGCGGCCTTTGCGCCTGCTCTCTCTTGCGCGAGCCGCGGCTGGCGTGGATATCCTTCACGCGCACGACGCGCGATCGC
>JACXTT010007827.1_pt1 | contig 14970 bp, 13 predicted proteins | sample 9270951 | NCBI WGS metagenome assembly JACXTT01 (sample SAMN15532306, study PRJNA645909) | rock metagenome | isolation source: weathered quartz diorite | place: Puerto Rico | collected 2017-06-21
GGGCTGGTGCCGGTAGCGGCAGAACGTGCCGGAAGATTCCGAACACCGGCTGGTGCCGTGTCCGTCGCGCCTCGCCCAGGGGCTTCGAGCCCTCGATGTCTATGACAAGAAAGGTAAGCGTGCCGGTCTGTAGAACAGGCATTGGCGTCTCCTGCCACCGGCGACGACGTTCGGCGGAGAGGACACGCCCTCCTCGCCATCGCGCGGCGAAGGGGGGTGTGGGAGATCGCGCGAATGAGTCGCGCATGCGGCAAAATGGCACCTTCTCCATCGTGGTGGCCACCCTCAATCGGGGGCAGGTCGTGCCGTTGACCGTGGAAAGCCTGCTGGCGCAGACTCCGAGCGTTCCGTACGAAATCATCGTCGTCGACAACAACTCGACGGACGACACCGCGGCGCGGATGCGGGCGTTCGTGGACCGAGCCGCAGGGAGGGTGCGATATCTTCACGAGCGCGAGCCCGGAGTCTCCGCCGCGCGGAATGCTGGAGCCGCGGCCGCTCGCGGCGCAGTCATTGCGTTCGTCGACGACGATGTCGTCGCGCACCCCGGGTGGCTCGAGGCGCTGGCCCACGCCTACCACAGCCACCCCGAGGCCTGGTGCGTCGGCGGAAAAATCTTGCTGAGGCTGCCCAACGTGCTGCCGCGCTGGTTCGATCCTCGCGCCAGCCTCTTCTCGGATTATCTCAGCGGGTTCGATCTCGGCGATGCGATCGTCCAACGCCACTATCCCGACGATGTGTGGGGAGCCAACTTCTCGGTGCGACGGAGCACCCTGGAACGGGTCGGCTCGTTCGACACCCGGCTTGGCCGGATCGGGCCGCGCGGGTTTCTCTCCGAGGAGCTGGAGTTGTGCTGGCGCATCCAGGCGGCGGGAGGCGTCGTGTACTACTGCGGCGGGGCGGTCGTCACGCACGTGGTGCCCGAGGCCCGGTTGACGAAACGCTATTTTCGGGGGCGGGCGTACTGGGTCGGCCGGACGTGGGGGCTGCTCGACCGTAAAGAGATGCTGCGGGTCCGCCCGCAAGAGCTTCCGCGCGTGGTGGCAAGCGGGGTCCTGAACTGGATGAGGTCGTCTCGATTCGCCGGTCCGGCGCAGTGCCGGACGGCCTTCCAGGCGGAGCTCAGATCCTGGCTCGGCGCGGGGTTCATGCACCAGCGGCTCGTCATGGCAGTGACGCGGCATCCCGGCTTCAGGCCATCCGCGTTCCCGGGGCTCGCCTCCAAAGCTGACCGGTAGCGCGCCGGTGGGCGTTGGGGATCTCGTCTCCTCGCTTGTGCACCGCGCAGAGGATGTCGTGGGGTCGCTGCTCGATCCCGGCGCGCGCGTCGCGTTGCTCGACTTCCCAATGTATGCCAATGTCGGAGACAGCGCGATCTGGGTCGGGACCCGGCTGCTGCTGAAGCGGCTGGGCGCCCGGGTCGCGTACGTGGCTGACGCCGCCAACTACTCGCCCGTCAGGTTGGCCCGCCGCTTGCCGCGCGGCACGATCCTGTTGCAGGGCGGTGGGAACTTCGGCGACCTGTGGCCGCCCCGTCAATGCTTCCGGGAATCGGTCATCGCGGCGTTCCCGGGCCACCGCATCATCCAGCTGCCGCAAACGCTGCAGTTTCGCCGGAGCGAGACACTCGCCCGCGCGAAGTCCGTGCTCGAACGGCATCCGAACCTCGTGCTGCTGCTGCGGGATCAGCCGAGCCTGGAGTTCGCGAACCGCGAGTTCGGCGCAACGAGCGTTCTGTGCCCGGACCTCGCCCTCGCCATCGGCCGACTGGCGCGTCCGCACCGGCCCAGCGTCGATGTGGTGGCGCTGCGCCGCGGCGACCTGGAGGCTTCGGAAGGGTTCCCCGATCTCCGGGGCCTGGCGGCAGAGACCGTCGACTGGACCGCCGACCCGACAGGAGTCGCGGGATGGTTCCGGCGAGCGCTCCGACCGCTCTGTGGGCGCCCCGGGACGGTGGCGCTCGCGACCAACCTCTTGCTCCACCCGTACGACCTGCTGGCGGGGCAGCGCCTGGTGCACGGTTGCCGGGTGCTCAGCCGGGGCCGGACGGTGCTCACCGATCGCCTCCACGGCCACCTGCTCAGCCTCATGCTGGACATCCCTCATGTGCTGCTCAACGACCGCTACGGCAAACTGCGAGCGTTTCATGATACGTGGACGAAGAGCAGCCGGCTGGCCTCGTGGGCCGGCTCACCTGAAGAGGCGCGTGCCCTGGCGATCAACGCAGCAGCACGAGCAGGGGCGTGATCGTGAGCGGGCTCAGCAGCGACGTGACGACGACGGCGCTGCTCACCAGCGCGGGCTCGGCGCCGAACTCGGAGGCCCAGATGGCGGAGGTGACCGCGGTGGGCAGGCTGGCCTGCAGCACGCTGGTCTGCCGGACGACACCATGGAGGCCGAGCGCTCCCGCGGTGCCCCAGGCCACGAGTGGGGCAAACAGGATCCGCGTCGCGGCGGCGATCGCGATGCCGCGCCACCCGCCCTCGATGTGCACGGTCGAGAGCTGCGCGCCGACGAGGAGGAGCATGATCGCCACGGCGCCCCCGGCGAGAAGTTGGGCCGCCTTGGCCACGGGCGCGGGCGGCGTGACCCCCGACACGTTGAGCGCCAGTCCCGCGATGATCGCGTAGGTGACAGGAAGCCGGACGAGCGCGCGGAGCCCGGCCGCGGCGTTCCCCGACGCCTGGGCCGCGATGTAGGCGGCCACCAGGTTGGTGGGCACGGCGGAGATCACGAAGAACCCAGTCGCCGCCGTGAGCCCCTGATCCCCCCAGGCGAAGAATGCGAGCGGCATGCCCGCATTTCCGGCGTTGCTGAACAGCGTCGCCAGCAGCATGCCCGCGGTCACGCTGCGATTCCAGCGCGCGATGCGGCCGGCTGCGCCGATGAGGAGGCCGATCAGCAGGAACTGGACGGCGACGAAGAGGGCGAGGCGGAGGAAGGTGTCTCCCGGCAGCGCGGACGTCGAGAGCGCCGAGAACATCAGGGCCGGAACCAGGATGTTTGCCGCGAGCGACGCGAGCGCCCGAGTCTCCACTGCCCCGATCCGGCCCAGGAGATAGCCGGCCAGCCCGATCAGCACAACCGGACCGATCACATCGGTGAACGCGGCGAGCAGAGGCACGAAGTAGAAGGGTACGGTCCGTCGCAAGCGATCCCCTTGTGGCGGGCGCGCCGCTCGGGCAAACAGGGGAGGAAACGTTTCGCGCGCTTCCGACCTGGGAATTTGTTACCCAAAATACCCTGTTGCCGCGGGGGCCGAGCCCTGGCGCTCCGACCGCTCCACCTGCCAGACGAGGAGGTCCCCGGCACCCGCCCGGCGGCGGCCGCCGGCCAGGCGGATGCCCGATCTGGGGGCCCCGGAACTCTGCGGCGGAAGGCTCCGCCGGCCGAGCTGGACGCGCTCGCCTCCGATGTCCTTCGCGGACGCCGCACCATCCAGGAGATCGTCGCGCAGGCACTGCGCGACGCGATCGTCACCGGCCGGCTCAAGGGTGGGGAGCGACTCCACCAGGACGGCATCGCGTCACGGTTGGGCGTCAGCCGGATGCCGGTCCGCGAGGCCCTGCGCCAGTTGGAGTCGGAAGGCCTGGTCGTCTTCACGCCCCACCGCCGAGTATCGGTGGTCGCCCTTTCCGCGGAGGAACTCCGCGAGATCTATCAGATCCGCACCGCCCTGGAGCTGCTCGCGCTCGACCTGGCCGTTCCCCGCATGTCGGCGCAGGATCTCGCGGCGTTGGGCGACCTGCTGGAGCAGATGGACCGGGTGACGGACCCGGGGCGGTGGCTCGACCTGAACCGAGCCTTTCACCGGACGCTCTACCGCGCCTCGGGCCGAGCCCGTCTCTGCGCGCTCATCGACTCGTTGCGCGGCAACGTCGAGCGGTACCTGCGTATCTACGTCTCAGGGAGGGAGCACCGTGCCCGCGCGCAGGCCGAGCACCGGCGGATCGTGCGCGCCTGCCGCAGGCATCAGACGGCGGAAGCCAAGAAGGCGCTGCGCCGGCACCTGCTCGGGACGGTCGAGCAGCTCGAAGCGGTTCTGCTGCGCTCGGGTCGCGACGGGCGGCGCGCGGGGAGGTCCGTCTGGTGACCGCGGCCCGGTTGCGTGTCTACCTGACCCAGCCGGTTGCGGCGCTGGCCCTCGCCCGCCTGCGGGAGGGCGCCGACGTCACCATGAACGACAACCCGCTGCACATGGTGACCCGGGACGAGCTGCTTGCCGGAGCGCGGCCCGCGGATGTGCTGTTTTGCCTTCTCCACGACCGCGTGGACGCCGGGGTGCTTGAGGCGGCAACGCGTCTGCGCCTCATCGCATCGATGGCCATCAACCCGGCGAACGTCGATGTCGCCGCGGCGACCGCCCGCGGCATCCCGGTCACCGTGATCCCGCCGCTCGTGACCGAGGCGACCGCGGACGTGACCTTCGGCCTGCTGCTGGCCGTTGCCCGCCGCGTCGTCGAGGCGGATCGGCTCCTCCGGTCCGGCGTCTTCCCGGGTGGGCAGTCCGCGTATCTGGTGGGCGGCGCGGTCAACGGCAAAGTCCTCGGCATCGTTGGCCTGGGCGCGATCGGGACCGCGGTGGCGCGCCGCGCGCGGGGGTTTGGCATGCGCGTCCTCTATACGAAGCGGCACCGGCTGTCTCCGGCCGAGGAGCGTGAGCGGGGAGTGGAGTTCGCGCCGCTCGAGCGCCTGCTCGGAGAGTCCGATTTCGTCTCCGTGCTCGCCACGCAGACGCCGGAGACGCACCATCTCATCGGCGAGCCACAACTCCGCCGGATGAAACCGACCGCCTACCTCATCAACACCTCGCGGGGGCCGCTGGTCGACGAGGCCGCGCTCGTGACCGCGCTCAAAGAGCGCTGGATCGCCGGCGCGGGGTTGGATGTCTACGAGCAGGAACCGCGCGTGTCGGCGGGGCTGCTCGACCTGCCCAATGTCGTCCTCACGCCACACATCGGGAGTGCGGAGCAGGATACGCGCGAAACGATTGCCGGGGTGGTCGTCGACAACATCTTGGCGTTTGCGCGCGGCGACCGCCCGCCGAATGTGTTCAACCCGGAGGTGTTCGAGCGGTGACGCCAGGCGCACCGGCGAGGAGCGCAGGGGAATGGGCGCGGGGCACCGGCGCGGTCGACTACGAGGCGAGGGTCGACATGAGTGCGCTGCGTGCTGGCCGGCTGGAGCGCGCCAGGGCCGCCATGAGGGCCGCCGGCCTCGACGCCGTGCTGGTGTGGAAGGACGAGAACGTGCGGTACCTGACGAGCCTTCGCCCGCAGCTGATCGCCGGGAAGTCGGGCCTGCTCAACGGTGCGCTGCTGCCGCTTGAGGGCGCACCGGTGCTCTTCATCTCCGGGGGCGACCGCGATCGGGCGGAGGCGACGATGCCGTGGATCGCCGAGTTTCACCCGATCCCCATTCTGGAGGAGCCGGGGCTGATCGATCACTTCGTCTCCGAGATCCTGCCGGACGTGCTGGCCCGCCGCGGGCTTGCCCGCGGCCGGATTGGACTCGACCTCGTGAGCAAGTTGCTCGCCGACGCCCTGGCGGAGCGGAGCGGCGCGGTGCGGTGGGTGGACGGGGACGCGGCCATGCAGGCCGCGCGACGGATCAAGAGCGCGGAGGAGCTCGTGCTGATCGAGGAGGCGACCGCCCTGGCCGAGGCGGTCACCGCGGCCGCGCTCGAACAGATCCGGCCCGGTGTGCGCGAGTGCGAGGTGGCGGGAGAGGCGCTGCGGACGCTGCACCGGCTCGGCGGCGAGTACGCTCACGTGACCACGCCGTTTGTGGCCAGCGGCGAGCGCATGGCCCCGCCGACCCGCCTGGCTACCGACAAGCTCATCCGCGAGGGCGACCTCGTCTTCGTGGACATCGGCGCCATGGTCAACGGCTACTTCGGCGATATCGGACGGACGGTCGTCTGCGGCACGCCGTCACCGGACCAGCGGCGCGTGTACCGGGCCGTGCACGATGCCCTGCACGCCGGAATCGCCGCCATGCGGCCCGGGGCCACGAACCTCGAGGTCGCGCGGACCATCCGTGCCCGGGCGCAGAGTCACGGGTTGGAGCGGCACTTCCTCAGCCTGTTCATCGGGCATGGGATCGGCTGCGGGTCGAACGAGCCGCCCTACATCGGCGAGTCCTTCCCCGGCGCGGCGGCGGTCACGCTCGAGCCGGGGATGGTGTTTGCGATCGAGCCGTTAATCTGGCTCCCTGGGATCCGCGGGGGAGGCGGGGTGCGGCTCGAGGACATGGTCGCGATCACGGACGGGGGCGCGCGTTGCATCTCGCGCAGCCCGTACGCGGAAGCGTTGCTCGCATGAACCGTTGCTTGAAACCTATGCAACTGTTTCAAGCCGTCGCTCCTTACGAAGCGGCGATGCCACTCCAAGCGGGCTGGAGCCGGCTTCCCGCTTCATCAGGGTCTGCCCGACGGCGTCGGGTCTTACGTCCCTTCGACGGGCGTTTTGCGTCTCCGGGCCACTCCCGGCGACGATCTGCACTTGAACCGCTAGCGCGGCGAAGCCCGATAGGTTCACTCTCAAGTCTATCACATCATACATACGCTTGTATAGACATATGTATGCTCTTGGGCGGCAGTTGGCTACCCCACGACGGGGGACAGGGAGGTTGGCATGGCGCAGCTTCGAGGGACCGGTAAGGGCACGGCGCGGGAGGGCGGAGACGGTCGGAGGGATCACTCCTTCCTCGCCGGCCGGCACGAGTATCAACCCCGGCGGGTCTTCAGCACCTCCGGCACGGACTGGCAGGGGCGCGTGGACTTCGACCGCCTGCGCCGGGATCGCCTGGCGAGGGCACGCGAGATGATGGAGAAGAACGATCTCGGCGGGCTGATCTTGTTCGTCGGCGAGAACGTGCGGTACGTGACCGGAGTGTACCAGGGCAACTGGAAGAACAACATCTTCATCCGGTACGCGGTGCTCCCGCGCGGCGGCGACCCGGTGCTCTTCGAGACCGTCGGCAGCGACAAGGTGAACGCGGAGATCGATGCGCCCTGGCTCAACACGGATGTGCGCCCCGCGATCACCTGGAAGTGGTCCGAGGGGGCGGAGCCGGAGATGGCCGCGCGCATGGCCCAGTCCATCGCCGACGTGCTCCGCGAGGCGGGCGTGCACAAGGAGAAGATCGGCATCGACGTGATGGACATGGTGGCGTATCAGGCGTTGACGAAGGAGGGGTTGAACATCGTCAACGGGTGGCCGGCGATGTCTCAGGCCCGCGTGATCAAAACCGTCGACGAGCTGGAGTGTCACAAGATCGCCGCTGCGCACGGCGATGCCGCCATGTGGATGGCGAAGCACGAGTGGGCCAAGCCGGGCGTCCGCGAGGCCGAGATCTGCGCCAAGGTCAACGAGTTCCTGTACCGCAGCGGTTTCGATTTCGTCTACGACATCATCGTGGCCTCCGGCGGCAACACCAGCCCGTACCGACGGTGGCACACGGACAAGATCATCCGCCAGGGCGACCTGATGATCATCGACATCAACGCGGTGGGGCCGGGGGGCTACTTCATCGACTTCGTGCGGTGCTGGAAAGTCGCCCAGAAGCCGACTCAAAAGGAACGCGATCTCTACAAAGAGTGCTACAACGCCCTCTACGCCGCGATCGCGGCGGTCAAGCCCGGTGCGACCACCGGGGACGTGGCGAAGCACTTCCCCGAGTACGACGACGACAAGTTCGGCAGCGTGTCGCTGCAGCAGTTTGCGCACAGCATCGGGCTCAGCCTCTACGAGGGGATGTGGATCTCCCGCGCCTACTCGCTCAAGTACCCGGCGGAACTGAAGCAGAACATGTATTTCGCCATCGAGACGTTCGCCGGCCATCCCGGCCTGGAGCAGACGGTCCGGTTGGAGGAAAACCTCGTGGTCACGGACCGAGGCTACCAAATCTTCACGCTGTGCGAGCACGCCGAGGACATGCTGCAGTGAGGCGGCCCGCCCCGCGCCCCCGGGCGCGGCCTTCCGCGACGCGCCGGGGACGACTCGGCTCGGGCGGAGGACGGCCCACGTGATCGTCGACGTCCACAGTCACTTTTTCCCCGACCGGTTCCTCACCGCGCTCGACCGCGAGGGCGCGCGCCACGGCCGCGCGGTGGAGACGGACGGGGCGGAGCGGATCGTCTGGAGCAGCCCCCGCCAGCGGTCCCGGATCGGGCCGGTGTTTTGGGATGTTGCGGAGCGCCTCGCCTCACTCGACCGCTGGGGGATCACCCTTCAGGCGCTGTCGCTGTCGCCGCCGATGCTCTACTGGGCGCCGCCCGCGCTTGGGCGAGACCTTGCCGCGATCTTCAACGAAGAAGTCGCGGCGATCAGCCGGGCGCATCCCCGCCAGTTCATCGCCTTTGCCACTCTCCCGCTGCAGGACGTCGAGGCCGCGGTCGCCGAGGCCGAGCGCGCCGCCCGGGCCGGCTGCCGGGCCCTGTACGTCGGCACGAACGTCAACGGCCGGTACCTCGACGACCCGTCGTTTGCGCCGCTGTGGGAGTGTGCGGTGCGCCTCCGGCTGCCGGTGTTCACCCACCCGCTGAACAACGCGGGCGAGGAGCGGATGAGCGAGTGGCACCTCGGCAACTCCGTCGGCAATCCCAATGAGACGGCGCTGGCGGCGGCCCGCCTCATCCTGGCGGGCGTCCTCGACCGGTATCCCGCCCTCCAGCTGGTGCTGGCCCATGGGGCGGGTAGCTTTCCATTTATTGCCGCGCGGCTCGATCACACCTTCACCGCGCGTCCAGAGGTCAGGGGCGTGATCCCGCAGCCGCCATCGGCCTATCTCCGACGCGTGTACGCGGACACGATCACGCACGGCGACCGCCAGCTGGCGTTCCTCATCGAGGCGGCGGGCGCGGACAGGGTGCTATTAGGCACAGACCTGCCGTACGACATGGCCGACGCCACTCCGGCGCGGCGCATCGACCGGCTGGGCCTGGAGCCGTCCGCCGTGCTGGCCATCTGCCGGCGCAACGCCGAGCGCTTGCTGCGGCTGGACGGGGCGGCGTGACCCGATGGGGCCACCGTTCTTCCTCCAGCAGACCCTGAACGGCATCTCATTCGGCCTGCTGCTGTTCCTGCTGGCCAGCGGTCTCACACTGATCTTCGGCCTGATGCGCGTGGCCAACATTGCTCACGGATCGTATTACCTCCTGGGCGCGTACGTGGGCCTCTCCGTCATGCGCTGGACGCACGTGTTCCCGCTCGCGATCCTGGCCGGGGGAGCGGCGGTGGCCCTGATCGGCGTCATGATGCTCTGGTGGTTTCTCGGCCGGTTCCACGAGCAGACCCTCTCCCAGGTGCTCCTGACAATGGGGTTTGCGTTCATCTTCTCCGATCAGGCGCTCCTGTTCTGGGGCGGCGACCCGCAGAATATCCCCGTCCCGCGCGCCTTGAGCGGCACGCTGCAGCTCGGACCGGTCTACTTCCCATCGTACCGGCTCTTCGTCATCATCGTGGGGCTGGTCGTGTACGTCGGGCTGTGGGCGCTCCAGGAGAAGACCCGTGTGGGCGCCACCGTGCGGGCGGCGGTGGACGATGCGGAGATGGCGGGCGGGCTCGGCATCAATGTCTGGAAGGTGTTCACGGGCGTGTTTGCGCTCGGGGCGTTCCTGGCCGCGGCTGGGGGCGTGATCGGCGGCGCGTTTCTGTCGATCTACCCCGGCGCCGACTTCGATGTGCTGCCGCTCACGTTTGTCGTGGTGATCGTGGGCGGGCTGGGCAGCCTCAAGGGCGCGCTCTTCGGCAGCCTCCTCGTCGGCCTGCTCGACAACTTCGGCAAAGCGCTGTTCCCTGAACTGTCGTACTTCACGCTGTTCGCGCCCATGGCCCTGATCCTGGCGATCCGGCCGACCGGCTTGTTCGGACGAGGATGACCGCGCTCTCCGCGAAAGCGCGCCGCACGTTCCCGGCGTGGCCCGCCGCGGTGGCGGTCGTGGCCGCGCTGGCGGCGGTGCCGCTAGTGGCGCAGACGTACTACCTCCACCTGCTCACCCTGACCTTCGCCTACGGCATCATGGCGATGAGCCTCGACCTCCTCGTGGGGTACACCGGCCTCTCGTCGCTCGGTCACGCGGCGTATTTCGGCATCGCCGGCTACGCCGTCGGCATCCTCGCGACGCGTTTTGGGCTTGGGTTCTGGCCGGCGGCGAGCCTGGCCGTCCTGCTGGCGATGGCCGCGGCGGCAGTGTTTGGGCTGCTCGCGACCCGGGCGGTCGGCGCGTACTTCCTCATCATCACGCTGGCCCTGGGGCAGCTCATCTGGGGGCTCGCCTACCGGTGGGTCTCGATGACAGGGGGCGACAACGGCGTGCGGGGGATCCAGAGGCCGGTGCTGGGGTGGGGGATCCACCTGGGTCAGATCCACGCGTTCTACTATTTCGCGCTGGCCGTGACGGCCGCGGCGGCGGCAGTGATGTACGTGCTGACCATCTCGCCGTTTGGCCTGACCCTGCGCGGCATTCGCGAGAGCGAATCGCGCATGCGAGTGCTCGGGTACGACGTGTGGCTGCACAAGTACCTGATCTTTGTGCTCGCGGGGGCGTTCTGCGGTGTCGGCGGCGTCGTGTACGCCTACTACAACGGGTTTGTCAGCCCGGCCGATGTCTCGCTGGTGGCTTCCGCCAACGCCCTGCTCATGGTCATCCTCGGAGGGACGGGGACCCTCTTCGGCTCTGTGATCGGCTCGGGGCTGCTGGTGTTTCTCCAGAATCTCCTCAGCGGGATCACCCAGCGATGGCTCACCGTGCTCGGCGCGATCTTGGTGCTCGCGGTGATGTACGCGCCCGCGGGCATCGTCGGCGCGGTGCGGATCCTCCTCCGCCGGCGAGGACAGGTGGCGGTGGGCCCGTCTGGCGCACCCGTCGTGGAACGGTAGCCGGCGGCCCGCCGCCACAGCCGGAGGAGCGAGTCGCGCACGGACGCAGGCTTCGAAGGAGGTGAGGGAGATGGCGAGGTCTATCACACGACGGTCGTTCGTCAAAGGCGTTGCCCTGCTTGGCGGCACGGCGGCCGCGGGAACCTTGCAACACTTGCGCCCGGTCGTCTACGCGCAAACCACCGCGCCGGTCCGCATCGGGTTCCTCGCAGACATCACCGGAACGGTCGCCGCGAGCGGCCGCGACATGCTCGACGGGTTCCAAATGTATCTCGCCGAGAAAGGCTCCATGATGGCCGGCCGGCCCGTGCAGTTGATCGTCGAGGACGCGGGCGGCGTGCCGGCCAACTCGCTGACCAAGGCGCGCAAAATGGTGGAACAGGACCGCGTGCACCTGCTGACGGCGCCCCTGCTGGCGTCCGAGGGATATGCCGTCCGCGACTACATCGTGGAACGGAATGTGCCCACATTGTTCGCGGTCTGTTCGGCTGATGACCTCACTCAGCGGAAGCGCGCGCCGAACCTGATCCGGACGGGGTGGTCGAGCAGCCAGCCGTCGCACCCATTTGGAGAATGGGTGGCCTCGACCCTCAAGTACAAGCGGCTCGCCACGCTCGGAAGCGACTACGCCTTCGCCTACGAGGTGGTCGGAGGGTTCCAGCGCACGTTCGAGCAGCACGGCGGCGAGATCGTGCAGAAGCTGTGGGCGCCGCTCGGGACGCCGGATTACAGCCCGTACGTGACGCAGCTCCGCCGGGACGTGGACGCGATCTACGCCATCCCGGTCGGCGCGGACGTGCAGAGGTTCGTGAAGGCGTACCGCCAGTACGGCATCAAGCTGCCGCTGATCGGCGGGGGCCTGCTGTCGGACGAGAGCCTGCTCCGGGGGATGGCGCCGGAGGACGCGGCCGGCATCATCACGTCGTTGATGTGGAGCGCGGGGCTCTCCACGCCCGCCGCGGTCAAGTTTGTCGCCGCCTACAATGCCAAGTTCCAAAAGGACCCTTCGTACTACGCCGAGACCAACTACTCGGGTGCCCAGTGGATCGATTTCGCGGTGCAGCACGTGGCGGGAAAGGTGGAGGACACGGAAGGGTTGCTCCGTGCGCTCCGCGCCGTGCAGTTGCCGAACGCCCCGCGGGGCCCGATGCGATTAGACGAGTACCAGAATGTGATCCAGAACGTCTACGTCCGTAAGGTCGAAGTCCAGAACGGTCGTGCCAAAAACTCGGTCATCGACACGTTCCACAACGTCACGCAGTTTTGGAACTTCAAGGCCGAGGAGTTTCTCAAGCAGCCCGTGTACGATCGCGCCTACCCGCCCTGCAAGTACTGCGGATAGACGCCTTCGGTCGGCCTGGGGGGACGCGGAAGTGGACGGCGTAGCGGCGCTGGAACTCGAAGGGCTCTGCCGCCGGTTCGGCGGCCTGGAAGCGGTGGGCAACGTCACGCTCGCCGTCCCCCGCGGCGCGCGCAAAGCGGTCATCGGCCCAAACGGCGCCGGAAAGACCACGCTGTTCAATGTGATCACGGGCGAGCTGGCGCCGAGCGCGGGGCGGATCCGGCTCTTCGGCCGGGACGTCACCAGATTCCCCGCGCACCGCCGGGCCGCGATGGGCTTGTCGCGCACGTTCCAGATCACCAACCTCTTCCGTGGCCTGACGGTCGAGGAGAACGTGCTCCTCGCCGTGCAGGCGCTGCGGCCGGCCCGCTACGTGATGACCCGTCCGCTCGCCCGCTACGCCGAGATGCGCGAGCGAACCCACCTTCTGCTGGAGCGGGCGGGGCTGTGGGACAAGCGGCGCATCCCGGTGCGCGCGCTGTCATATGGGGAACAGCGGCAGGTCGAGGTGCTCCTCGCGCTGGCCGGGGAGCCGCGGCTGCTCCTGCTCGATGAGCCCGCGGCCGGTCTCTCGCCGGGGGAACGCCTGGAGATGGCCCGGTTCATCAAAGGGCTCGATGCCGAGCTGACGATCTTGCTGATCGAGCACGACATGGACGTCGCGTTCGAGGTGGTGGACACGATCGCGGTGTTGCACTTCGGGCGCCTGGTGGCGGAAGGGTCCAAGGACGCCGTGCGGGCTGATCCCGCCGTGCAGGAGATCTACCTCGGCACGGAAGCGGCTCCGGGAGCGACGAGCGCGCGGTAGCGCCCATGCTCAAAGTCGACGACGTCCACACCTACTATGGTGATTCCTACGTCCTGCAGGGCGTCTCGCTCGAGGTGCGGCCCCACACGGCCGTGGCGCTGCTGGGGCGAAACGGGATGGGCAAGACGACACTGATCCGCTCGATCATGGGGTTCACCCGCCCCAGGCAGGGCACGGTGCAGCTCGAGGGACGGAATATCACACGCCTGTCCAGCCACCAGATCGCCCAGCTCGGGATCGGGCTGGTGCCGCAAGGCCGGCGCATCTTTCCCTCGCTCACCGTCCTGGAGCACTTGAACGTGGCGTCGCGGCGCGACGGGCGGGGCGAGGGCGCCTGGACGCCGGATCGGGTCTTCGAGCTGTACCCCCGGCTGCGGGAGCGTCACGCGCATCGGGGCAGCATGCTGTCCGGCGGGGAACAGCAGATGCTGGCCATCGCGCGGGCGCTGACGACCCATCCCCGGCTGCTGCTGATGGACGAGCCTTCGGAGGGGCTGGCTCCGCTGCTGGTGCGGGAGCTGGGCGCCTCGATCGGCCGGCTCAAGGCGGCCGGGTTGAGCATCCTCCTGGTCGAGCAAAACCTGCCCATGGCCCTCTCGATCGCCGATGAGGTCTACGTGATGAGCAAGGGGCGCGTCGTGTACCGCGGCACGCCCGCCGAGCTGTCGGCGGACGCGACCGTGAAGCAGCGGTACCTGGGGGTCTAGCATGAGACGGTACCTGTTCGGCCTCGTCGCGGTGGCGATGCTGGTGGCGCTCGCGGCCGCAGGGCGCGAGGTTGGCGCCCAGCAGGGCCCGATCAAGATCGGGATGATCATTCCGTTGACCGGCGTGTTTTCGTCGAACGGCCGTGACATGCAGAACGGCTTCACGCTGGCGCTGGCTCAGGCCGGCAACAAGGCTGGCGGCCGCGAGATCCAGCTGATCGTCGAAGACGACCAGGGGACGCCGGCGCAATCGTTGACCAAGGCCAGGAAGCTCGTGGAGCTGGACAAGGTCGATCTGCTCGCGGGGCCCCTGACCGCGAACTCCGGGTACGCCCTCGTCGACTACATCAAAGAACAGAAGATCCCGGCGCTCTATCCCGTCGTCTCTTCCGACGACCTGACCCAGCGGGCCGGCACCCCATGGATCATCCGGACCGGGTGGTCCAGCAGCCAGCCCAACCATCCCTTTGGAGAGTACGCGGCCAAAGTGCTGAAGTACAAACGGGTCGCCACGATCGCGTACGACTTTGCGTTCGGCTGGGAGACAGTCGAAGGCTTCCACGATACCTTCGAGCAGAGCGGGGGCCAGGTGCTCATTCACCTCTGGCCTCCGATCGGCGCGCCCGACTACAGCCCGTACCTCAGCCGCATCCCGAGAGACGTGGACGCGGTGTATGCTACGTTCAGCGGGGGGGACGCCCTGCGATTCCTGCAGCAGTACCGCGGCTTTGGGCTGGAAGGGCGGATCCCGCTGATCGGCAACGGTACCCTCACGGACGAGCACATCTTGTTCGAGGAGCGGGACCTGGCCAAGGGCATCATCACGCCGCTGCACTACAGCGCGGCGCTGAACACCCAGGCGAACCGCGACTTCGTCCGCGCCTACGTCAAAGCGTACAACCGCGTGCCCTCCTACTATTCTGAGGCGACCTATACGGGCGCCACCTTCGTCATCAAAGGCATCGAGGCTGTCCGCGGCCGCATTGCCGACCGGCAGGCGTTTGTGACCGCGGTCCGAAGCGTCGTGCTGCCAGACGCCCCTCGCGGGCCGGTGCGCCTCGACAAGTGGGGCAACCCGATGCAAAACGAGTACATCCGCCGGGTCGACATCGTGAACGGCCAGCCCCAAAATACCGTGATCTACACCTATCCGAACGTGTCGCAGTTCTGGACCGCAAACCCGGATGAGTACCTGAAGAAGCCGGTGTACACTCGCGACCTGCCCCCTG
>JACXTT010007828.1_pt1 | contig 14969 bp, 12 predicted proteins | sample 9270951 | NCBI WGS metagenome assembly JACXTT01 (sample SAMN15532306, study PRJNA645909) | rock metagenome | isolation source: weathered quartz diorite | place: Puerto Rico | collected 2017-06-21
GAAGCGCTTTCTCAACGCTTAGATGCGCCTGCTGTGTGCGCAGGTTATTCACGATTGCTGATCGACTGCAACCGTGATGTGAGTGACCATGATTTGATTGTGTCGCGTAGCGATGGAACAAATATCCAGGGAAATAGAGAATTATCAGAACAAGAACAAGAGAAACGGATCCACGATTTTTACCAGCCTTATCATGAAGCGATTGATCAACTTCTCAGTGAACGGTTGGGGAAAGAGACTGTGCTGCTCAGTGTTCATAGTTTCACGCCAGTCTTAGGCAAGAGAGAACGACCTTTTGACCTTGGCGTTTTATTTGATCAATACGAAGAACTCGCCCAAGAGGTTGGGCAACGACTCCATCATCAAGAGTACCGGGTCCGTTATAACGAACCATACTCCGGAATGGATGGATTGATCTTTAGCGCACGAAGCCACGGCGAGCGTCATGGACTCGTCTACTTAGAGTTGGAAATTAACAATAGTTTGATTGCTCAACCTGCCCAAGCTCGTCGAGTGGGCGAGCGAATTGCTCACTCGTTGCAGACATTATTTTCGATGCAGCAACTTGGAGAAGTGTAGAGAAGGGGGAGAAGACATGAAGATTATTTTAATCGGGCAAGCCGCGTTCGCGGAAAAGACGTTAGATAAACTTATTGGCCAAGGGGAAGAAGTGCTAGCTGTTTTCTGTCCGCTTGACGCGTCAGGTGGAAAATTCGATCCTGTGAAACAACGTGCACTCAACCTCGGCATTCCCGTGCATCAACACAAAACCCTCAAGACCCAAGAGGTCCTCGATACGTTTGTGGCCCTGCAAGCGGATCTCGCGATTCTCGCGTTTGTTACGCAAATTGTGCCGCCGGCGGTGTTTAATACGCCACGGTTCGGCAGCATCTGTTTTCACCCTTCGCTACTGCCCAAATATCGCGGACGCAGCGCAATCAACTGGGCGCTCATCAAAGGAGAGACAAAAACTGGCGTCACCCTATTCTGGGTTGATCAAGGAATCGACACCGGACCGGTCCTGCTGCAGAAAGAGGTCGACGTCGATCCGGACGATACCACCGGAACGATTTACTTCAATCGGCTTTTTCCTGTTGGAGTGGAAGCGATCGGCGAGGCGGTGAACTTGATTAAAGCGGGCAATCCTCCTCGTATTGTCCAAGATGAGTCAAAAGCGAATTATGATGCTCCGTGCGGAGATGAGCACGCGCGCATTGATTGGGCAAAGCCTGCACAAGAAGTGTACAATTTGATTCGTGGTTGCGATCCACAGCCAGGAGCACACGCTGTATGGCAGGGCAAGATGGTGCGATTTTATGACTGTCGGCTTCGTAAGGAAGCACCAAACGCAGCTCCTGGTCAGGTTGTAGAGATCAACGACGAGAGCTTCAACATTGCGGTTCCTGGTGGTGTAATCCTCGCCAAAAAGGTGCGCGGCGGCGGTGGAAAAATTTCCGGCGCAGAGTTCGTCAAACAAACGGGGATCAGCGTTGGTGTTCAGTTGTCTTGAACAACAGCCGCTTCAGTTTTTATGAATTCGAGTTCTACAAGCACCTGACCAAGGTCAACTAAATCGCCAGGGGAGATATGCACTTTCTTCACGAGCGCTGCTCCCTCGGCGGTGAGTGCGTTCTCCATCTTCATCGCTTCTAACAAAATGAGCGTTTGTCCGGCGTCGACTAGCGCCCCTTCAGTCGTCAAGACTTGTAGAATTTTTCCAGGCATAGGAGAGCGCACTTCTGGCTCGAGCCTGCCAATCTCACTTCTCCGCGCCTTTCCTTGTTTCTCTTGCGCATGAGTGAAGGTATAGACTCTTCCCTCAATTGCGACCAAGGTGCGTTGCCCCTCATGCACCAAGTGCAGATGCAAGGGTTTTCCATTGACCAACAGCGTGAGTGCTCCCTTACGAACAAAAAGCAGACGCGCTGTCAGTGGTTGACCATCTACCAGCGCCTCAATTTCGTCGCCTTTTTGGCTATATTCGATTGTGAGCGCAGTGTCGTGTGAATAAAGCGTGGTTTTCATCGCTTCGTCGCTTCGCAAAATTTGTGGATTAAAACACTGAAGGAAACTACTCGCCTACGCGCCAGCCGCCTAGTTGCCGCCAGGGTGTCTCTGAACTATTCGTCACTGTTGGTGTTGTAGCGTTCCCTTTTGTTTGCATGAGCGCTGCCACTAGAGCCGATTCTCTCAGATATTCGTGTCGTTGAGGCTGCCACTGAGAAAAATGTTCATTGAGAAAACCCGTGTGCGTTGCTCCAGCGACAAAAGCTGGGTGAGCAATGAGATCAAGCAAAAAGGGGATATTGGTCGTTGGCCCTAGGATAACACACTGGCGTAGCGCGGTTTCCATACGTTTACGCGCTTGCTTACGATCTCTTCCCCATGTTGATATCTTCGCAATCAAAGGATCGTAATACACTGACACCTCAGTCTGCTGCTCAACGCCAGCATCAACCCGAACCCCAGGCCCCGATGGCGCTTGCCACGCTAGGATCTTGCCTGGCGAGGGAAAAAAGCCGTTGGCAGGGTCTTCAGCGTACACGCGACATTCAAAGGCATGTCCGGAGCTTTGCACGTGTTCTTGCTGAAATGCCAAGGGCTCTCCTGCAGCAATGCGGATCTGTTCGTACACCAAGTCGAGTTGCGTCACCCATTCGGTAATAGGATGTTCGACTTGGAGGCGAGCGTTAACCTCAAGAAAATAAAAGCGCCCTTGATTATCGAGAATGAACTCGACCGTTCCAGCATTGTAATATCCAGCCGCTTTTGCCACGGCGAGCGCCGCTACGGTCATTTGAGCGCGCAACTGAGCAGACACAGCTGGAGATGGGGTTTCTTCGAGAATTTTTTGATAACGACGTTGAATAGAACATTCACGTTCACCAAGATGGACAAGCGTTCCGTAGCGATCGCCGAGGATCTGCACTTCAATGTGTCGGGGTCGTTCTAAATAACGTTCAATGTACACCGTACCGTCGGCAAAAGCTGAAGCCGCCTCGCGTTGCGCTGCTGCTATGGCGTCAACTAAATCTTTTTCTTGACGAACGATGCGCATGCCTTTGCCACCTCCGCCAGCTGCGGCTTTAATGAGTAATGGATAGCCCAACGCAGAAACTTGTTTGGAGAGTATAGAAGGATCAGCAGAAGGATTTTCCAAGGCCGGAATAACAGGGACGCCGAGCTTGGCGACCGTTTGACGAGCAAAGATTTTATTTCCCACCGCTTCAAGTGAATGGGGCGACGGACCAATAAATGTCAGACCTGCACGTTCTACCTCACGTGCAAACGTGGCGTTTTCCGAGAGAAAACCATAGCCAGGGTGAATCGCTTCTGCTCCCGTACGTTGAGCAGCGTGAATAATAGTATCTATATTGAGGTAACTGGCCGTGGCTTGGGCAGGTCCAATAGGAACAGCTTCATCTGCGGCGTGGATGTGAGGAGAGGAGAGATCAGCCTCTGAATACACGGCAACTGTCGCGATGCCCATCTCACGGCATGTTTTGGCGACCCGGTTAGCGATTTCTCCTCGATTCGCAATCAGAATCTTTTTGAACACCGGCGTATAATGACCTGACAAAAGAGGTCTGACAAGAGCAGGGGAAGAAGCACGGCGAACCACACTGCCAGCAAACGTATTTTTTCCAAAGAATAGCTGTCAAAGGTTAGGCTGTTTGCAGATGTCCTTTTACCGCAAGGTTATTGGGAATTGTTGTCCAACGACCTGGATTTTTTCTTTTTCGTGAAGAGGTGCGACTCTCTAACGCCTGACTTTGCGTGCGGATTTTTTGATATTGCCGATAATCATAACCTGTTGCCATTGTCATCAGGAGTCTCTCCATGCCGCCAGGTCGCTCACGGCGCAAAACTTGGAGACGATCGAAAAAATCGCGGAAATCCTTACTAATCCGTTGTTGAGTGCTCATAGGACGCAAAGAGAAATCTTTCAGGCGCGTTAAGGTAAAGCGAAAGGCGGAAAAGCGTAGCTCGTTAAGAAATGCATCCCATTCCCCCAGCGTAAGGGTGCGGACACTTTGATAACCATGGAGGAGCGTCTCAAAACGCTCAATTAAATACTCGCCGTCAATGAAGCACAGGGCGTTAATTGCTGTAGAAAGATCGTAAATCAATTTCCCGTATCCAGCCGCCTCAAAATCAAGAACGGCGGCAATCTTGCCACCGCGAAAAAGGATGTTGTCGGCAAAAAGGTCTCCGTGAATGATGCCTTTCGGTAGGCGTTCTTCTGCGTATTGAGCTTGATGCGCCACCTCATCGTCAAGAACATGAGTAAGATGACGAAAATGAGAGGGTAATTGCGCTTTGACCTCCCGGTACAAATCGGATACTCGTTCGAAGCGGAAACGATTCTCAATGTTTCTCCCGTATGTTTGCCCTAGAACATGCAAGGACGCGAGAGTTTTGCCTATCTTTTCCAACTGTTCAAGTGAAAGCACCTTTTCGGAAAGACTTTTTCCGGTCAGATAAGGATAGACCGAGACTATTTTCCCTTCGTAGTCGGATAAGTAAACTCCTCTCTGGTCAGGCAGGGGCTGCGGGCAGGCAAATCGTTGCCCGCGCAGGAACAATAGGAGATCGAGTTCTCGTTGGGCGTCCTGTGTTTTCTTGACTTCGTCAACCTTAAGAAAAAATTTGCCTTTCAGGGTTTCAAGAAGATAATGTGTGTTTACTGAGCCAGCCGGTACGCCAGAAAATTTCACAAGTTTGCCGAGACTATATTCTTCAGCAAAACTAGCGAGCGTTTTTCGACTCAGAACAGTATAGACTGCCATACGCTTCGTAAGGTCAAATATAAGGTAATTTTCGTATAATTTTTATTTGGCTAATGTCAGCTCCTTATCCCTCCTTTGGCGGCGTTTGTCAAGTAGAATATGACTGAACGACCATTCAGGTTACGCGTTCCCGTGCAAATGAACATACATTCAGTCTTCAGACCAAGGGCAATGCAAAGAAGAAAAAAGGGAAACCGACTCGTGCGCTCCTGCATTGGTATACGCGAATACGGTGCGTCTCTGAGCGGCTAGGCGTCGTCGTCATTTTCTTGATCGCTGTAGCGTTCTTCTAACCAAGGGTTGCCACGATTATGATAGCCTCGGACTTCCCAGAATCCGCGGCGGTTTTCTGTGAGGAACTCAATGCCGCGCACCCACTTGGCGCTCTTCCAAGCGTAAAGCCTAGGGACAACTAAACGGAGCGGCCAACCATGGTCTGGATGCAAATCGCTCCCATCATGACGATGCGCAAAAATAACGTCATCATCTACCAGTTCTTTGAGCGTAAGGTTGGTTGTATAACCGCCTTCACAATGAATGGTCACATAACGCGCTTCTGGCTTGAGACGAACCAAGGAGACAACGTCCTTGGCTAAGACGCCCTCCCATTGATTATCGAGCCGCGACCAAGTGGTTACACAATGAAAATCCGTTGTGAGCTTGGTTTGTGGCAACGCGCGGACCTGTTGGAGGTTCAGCCGCACTGGCTCCTCCACTAAGCCAAAAAGGCGAAAGTCCCATGTTGCCGGATGGAAACGTGGAGTGGGGCCGTAACTCAAGACGGGCCATTTTTCGACGAGATATTGTCCAGGAGGGACACGTTCATTGTTGTTGGCCGTACGGTTTATTGCCATGCGTGTCCTCTTAATAAGTTCCTCAGCCTTTGGCAAGAGATGTAGGAATTAAAGACACGAAGCCATCAGGGCCAGAGTAACGCCAGTTTGATATCCATTACGTTCGTTCCCGTTTGTCCCGGGCGAAACAAATCGCCAAGAGCGGCAAAAAACGGATAGGAATTGTTATCATTCAGGGTTGCCTGTGCAACCAAGCCCTTTTTTGCCGCTCTTGGGATACTCTGCCCGTCAACAAATGCTCCAGCTGCGTCTGTTGGTCCATCTATTCCGTCGGTGCCAGCACTTAACAGCATCCAGGAGGCTTCGTGCTGCAGCGCTTGAGCCACAACAAGCGCAAATTCTTGATTACGGCCACCTTTGCCAGCCCCGGTCACGTGGACCGTAGTTTCTCCTCCGGCGAGGACACATGTGGGTTGCGTGATCTTTGGTAACAACATCCGTAGCGTCTCAGCAAAACGGGTAGCAGCATCTGTAGTGTCACCTCTAAGAGGCTCGTCGATAAGATAGGGGACAAAGCCTTGCGTCCTTGCAGCAGTTGCGGCTGCTTCCAGTGCGAGACGATTAGACCCTATCAGGATATTTGCAACATTGTTAAAAATTGTGTCTCCAGATTTCGGTGTTTCTGGACATATTCCATCCAGACCCTTACGCACATACTGTCTAACTGAGGACGGAATCTGGTCAAGTAAAGTAAAATGCTCTAACACGCGCCAGGCATCGGCGAAGGTCGTGGGATCAGGAACCGTTGGACCTGAACCGATCGTACTTAAATCGTCGCCAATCACATCAGACAGCACAAAACTGATGAGGGGTGCGGGAAAGACCCATCGAGCCAATCCTCCGCCTTTGATGCGCGAAAGATGCTTCCGTACAGTATTGATAGCGTAAATATCAGCTCCGCAGTCAATCAGTTGCCGGTTGACCTCCAGTTTATCCTGAAGCGAAAGTCCAGGAGCCGGACTGACGAGCAGGCTAGAAGCCCCGCCTGTGAGACAAAACAACACGAGGTCACTATCGTTTTTCTTTCGGAGAAGGGCCGCCATGTGTGCGGGGCCAACAAGACTCCCAGAACCGGGTAACGGGTGTTCCCCATACCAAATCGGAATGCGTTGGAGACTCACGTTTTGGCCATGAGGGACAATAACCGCACCGCCTGCGATGCGCTCCTTGAGCACGGTTTCTAATCCGTGGGCGAAGTAGCCAGCTCCTTTTCCAGCCCCAAGCACGAAGACCCGCTCTGGCAGAGGAAAAATATATTCTCGTTCTTGGACACGAACGCACAGCCGTTCATGATCGAGCTGAACAACTTGCTGGATGAGTGTATTAGGATCAACTGCAGCGATAGCAGCGGCAAAAAAAGTGGAGAGAGAAGAACGGGCTGCTGCTTCCAGAGGCACGCAGTTCAGCTTTCTGCCGATGCCGTAGCAACCATTTGTGAGGAAAAATCGAGAAGGGGGGAGTCGCCTATAGGCGGCTCCCATTAAGAGGATCCCTCAACATGTTGTGTAGTTCAAACCTGAAGCATTCCTACTGCTAATAAGTTTCATCATCAAGATCGACGAGGCTGGTGCGCCTGTGCCCACGGTCCTCATCGCCGCGTCGGTGGAGCTTCGCTTCCTTTTCTAGTTCACCCTGACAAGAGACACATAGCCGAGTAAAGGGTAACGCCTCAAGACGCTCTGGAGCAATTTCTTCTTCGCAACTATCACAGATTCCATAAGAACCTGCATCAATGCGTTCTAACGCATCTTCTATGGCGTGAAGCTTGTCTCGGTCACGGTCGCTGAGAATGAGATTGATTTCTCGCGATCGCTCCTCACTGGCAAGGTCGTAGGTGTCCATCCCTTCATCGAGGTTGCCCTCCTTGCCTTCCCTGAACTCTTCGTCCAGCTGTCGGTGAATCTGCTGCTTTTGCGCGAGGAGGGCGTCGCGAGCTTTTTTTAGAAACGCCTTTCTCATGTCTGTATCCTCGTGAGTCTCAAAAGGAGCTTACATTAGAGAGGAAGCGGGGCACTGTCAACAGGGCGAGTTTTTCTCTGTTCTTTTGGATCAATCAAGGAAGCACGCAAGTCGTAGCCAGCAACGCCGGTGATCTGCACCGGAATGATTTCTCCAGCCTCTGCCTGGACACGAGTGAGTAAAACGACGCCGTCGATATCAGGCGCCTGCGCGCGCGTGCGCCCTTGCGGCTGTCCCTGATCATTCGGGCCAATGACCAATACCTCTTGACGGCTGCCCACCAGAGAGAGATGCTTTTTCCGCACCACGCGAGCTTGTCGCTCCATAAGGCGTCGCCACCGCTCCGCTTTAATCTCTTCAGGAACTTGGTCCGGCATGGTCCCGGCCGTAGTGCCCTCTTCTTGTGAATATCGAAAGACTCCTACATGATCGATTTCTACCTCTGAAACAAAATCAATGAGTTGTTGAAAGTCTTCTTCCTGCTCGCCAGGGAAACCCACGATAAAGGAGGTGCGAAGAACAACCCCAGGAATATACGACCGCACCCGGTCCAACAAACGTCGGATGCCGTCGCCGCTTTTTTCTCGTCGCATCGCACGCAGCATTTTGTTGCTGATATGTTGCAACGGCATATCAATATAAGAGCACATCTTCTCTTCTTCTGCTATACAACGGAGCAAGGGCTCATCTAGATAATTGGGATAACAGTACAGCAGACGGATCCATTCAACACCGTTAACTTTGCAGAGCGCGCGCAGTAGTCCTACTAGTGTTGTGCCGTCTCTTCGTTCTCGACCATAAGCAGTGAGATCTTGGGCGATGAGATTGAGTTCACGCACCCCCTGGGAGGCGAGCATTTCCGCTTCAGCAACGAGAGATGCGATGGGGCGACTTTCCTGCAAACCACGAATTTTGGGGATGATACAGAACGCGCATTTGTGATTACATCCCTCAGCCACTTTCAGATATGCGGTGTAAAATGGCGTCGTCGTCAAGCGAGGCGCAGTATGGTCCGGCAGCACATGCGCAGCTCCGACATAGGTCACTGGACCGTCAAGGAGCGATCGTTTCTGTTTGAGAATCTCTATAATGCGAACAAATTCTCCTGTGCCAACGAAGACATCCACCTCGGGCAAGGATACACGGAGGTCTTGGCCATAGCGTTGCGCTAAACATCCAGTGACAATGAGCTGCTTGGCCGGATTGTCTTGTTTATAACGCGCCAACTCGAGAATTGTATCGATCGATTCTTCTTTTGCTTCGTTAATGAAGCTACAGGTGTTGACCATCAGCACTTCGGCTTGGTCTGGATCAAGCGTGATCGCATATCCGTCCCGCGCCAAGAGTCCGAGCATGATCTCGCCATCCACCAAATTTTTGGGACAACCGAGATTAACCATGTAGACATTTTTTTGCATCGCGAACTTTGAAAACCTCTTGTGTCGGTCGTCAGCTTTCTCTCTGACTTCTATCCCTAATCCCCAATACTGTTATTCGTCGTCTTTTTTGTTTTTGCGTTGTCGAAGGAACTGTTGTAGCGCCTCTTCCATATCCTTACCGTTAGCATGACCGTTACCGCCGCCTTCTGAACTTTTTGGCGCTGGTTCCACCGTAAGGTCTTCCTGCAGCTCCCGAGCTTCTAATTGCCGCACGTATGAAGCCATTTCCGGATTTTCTGCGACTGCGCGCGCAATTTTCGACTCAAACTCCACAGTCGCGGCTCGCAACTCCGTTGTGTCGATAGTAAAGTTGAGGAAGGACTCAAGTCGGGTGATCAACGCCAGCGCCGCTTTGGGGTTAGGAGCGGCAGAAATATAGTGAGGCACATTGGCCCAAAAACTCATAGAGGCCATTCCAGCCCGACGACATACGTCATTAAGAACACCGACGATGCCGGTGGGACCTTCATAGCGAGACTGAGTCAACTGTAGTTGCGCAGCCAGTGCTGGATCGCTGGAGAAGCCTGCCACTCGCACAGGGCGTGAGTACGCCACGTCAGCCAGCAGAGCACCAAGCGTAATCACCAAGTTCACGCCACACTGACGCGCCAAGTCAAGGATGTCGGTAGCGTACGTTCTCCATTTCAAATGCGGTTCGATGCCGATACCCATCACGAGACTCCGCTGAGACGTAGCAGAACGGCTGTAGTGAAAATCGTTGGTCGGCCAGATCACTTCACGATAGAGACCGTCGCGGAGTCGCACTTGGGGGCGCAGCTCGGAAAAGTTGTAGAACTCCTCCGGGTCCAGGCTAGCGAAACGGCGCGCTTGTAAACGTTGCACAAGAAACTGGGCGGCGTGTGTCGCTGCGCTGCCAGCGTCATTCCACCCAGCAAACGCAACAATGAGCGCGGGATTAGTGAGATTCGGTAGTTCTTCGATCGTTAATGCGCTCATAATGTCCTCTCTTGTGAGTTGAGTTTGGCGCCGTTCAATCCAAAGGGCGAATGCCGAAGGAGTCTAGCGGCTTCCTTCTCTATTGCCAAGAGAGAGAAGCAAAAGCGAACGGAGGAAGTTCATTAGCTATGTTCCTCGACCATCCACAAAAGAACCAGGGCCACAAGTCCAACTAGAATAAGAACGAGAAGTGTTGAGCGAGAAAACAGTCGTCTGGGGGGGGGGAGAATCACATTGCTGGGCGCTTCTCCTTTTTGTATGCCGGCAATGAATTGTGGAATGGTGAGTGCAGGGTCCAAACCAAGGAACAACGAATAGGTGCGCAGAAACGGAATCAGATACAACACATCGGCCAGCAGCCGAGGGTCGCCCTCGCCCTCAAGGATTTGCAGATAATGGGTCGGCACGCGAGTTTCTTTTTCTGCATCTTTGAGGGAAATGCCTTTCTCTTCTCGGGACTGTTTCAACAAGCTCGCCACCACTTCCATCTCTTCTCCCTCCCCAAGAGTCTCCTCTACATCAGGAATCGAGCCGTTATTGAAATCTGGAACTCGCGTCTCTGCGTTGTCCATATCCCCCTCACCTATGCCGCGATGCGGTGGAGTAAGTAAGCTTCGATAAACTCGTCGATATTTCCATCCAAAACAGCGTCTGTGTTTCCAACTTCTACACCAGTACGGTGATCTTTTACCATGCGATACGGATGAAGAACATAGGAACGAATCTGACTGCCCCAGGCGATATCCTTTTTCGTTTTATGGAGATCTTCCATCTTTTCTTTCTGTTTCTCCATTTCAAGTTCGTAGAGACGTGCGCGTAAGATTTTCATTGCGGTCGAGCGGTTCTTATGTTGCGAGCGTTCGTTTTGACAAGTGACAACGATGCCGGTCGGCAGATGGGTTAGTCGCACAGCAGAGTCGGTTTTGTTAACATGTTGCCCACCCGCGCCCCCAGACCGATAGGTGTCGACGCGCAGGTCTTCGGGTCGGATGTCAACCTCAACTGCATCGTCCAACTCCGGGTACACGAACACCGAAGCAAACGAAGTGTGACGACGTGCGTTAGCATCAAAGGGCGAGATACGGACCAAGCGATGAATCCCAGCTTCCGCTTTGCTGTAGCCGTAGGCGTAGGGACCTTCAATCGTAAAGGTAGCGCTTTTGACGCCTCCCCCATCGCCAGGCTGGTAGTCCGCCATCTCGACTTTATAGCCTTTCCGTTCTGCCCAGCGCAGATACATGCGTAGCAGCATTTCCGCCCAGTCTTGCGCCTCCAGGCCGCCAGCGCCGGGGTGGATAGTGACGATTGCATTGCCGGCGTCATGGTCTTCACCGAGCATGCGCTGCATTTCGGCTTCGCGCACTTCCTTTTCGAGTACTTTAATTTGATTGTCAAATTCAACTGCTGCTTCTTCGTCCCCAGCTTCCGCCATCTCCAAGAACATCTGGGCGTCTTCTATGCTTTTGAGATGTCTTTTCCATTGAGTGAGGACTTCGGTGAGAGAACTCCGTTCCTTGAGGACTGCTTGAGCCTTTTCTTGATCGCTCCAGAACTCATTGGACGCGGTGAGTTCATCGAGTTCTGCGGCGCGTGCATTTTTGCTCGCGATGTCAAAGACGCCTCCCAAGCGTGTCTACTCTCGCACTCAAATCAACGAGTTTCTCTTTGCTTTCTACTAACATGACTTCCTCCATCGTGTATCGAATTGAAATAACCGTATCCTAGCATACCAAGAGTTGCCAGCGCACACAGGTAAACAAACACATCGCCATAGCGCGTGTAGAAACTCACAACATCCGGCCAAGCGAGGTCTTCCACAAGAAAAGTCGTTTCATACAACGCGGTGTGGGCGCGAATTTGGCCGTCTGGAGCAATAACCGCTGAGAACCCTGTATTAGCAGCACGGACCAGAGGAACACGGTTTTCTACCGCACGCATCGCTTCCATGACCAGATGCTGATATGGCGCCGACGAGCGACCAAACCAGGCGTCGTTGGTGATGTTCACTAGGAGGTGGGCACCGTTTGCAACAAAGCGCCGCGCCAAGTCTGGGAAAATCCCTTCAAAGCAGATGAGCACGCCAAACTTCTCTAAGGGAAGCGCGAGGACTGTCGCCTCCGTGCCAGCAGCAAAGTCACCGATGCCTTCGACGAGCTTATCGAGAAAGAACAGAAAACTACTATGAAACGGGATGTACTCGCCAAATGGCGCAAGTTTGATTTTGTCATACGAACCGAGCACCTCCCCGCTGGCGGAGACTAAATAAGCGCGATTGAAAAGAGTGACGTCATTCATTGATTTCGGCTTCCACCCTACTGCACCGAACAGGAACGGCACGCGCAGTTCGCGGATCAAGTCAAGCAATCGTTGCTGGTAATGTGTGTCAGATTGGAAAAAGAACGGTGCGGCAGTTTCCGGCCAGACAATCAGGTCAGCGCCGTTTGCTGCTGCCGCGCGCGAGAGGCGTTCATAACGAGAGAGGGTCTCTTCCTGAAATTCTTTGTCCCACTTTTTGTCCTGCTCGATGTTGCCCTGGATGAGACCAACGCGGAGATGATGAGCCGGCGGCAAAGCAGAAAGCTGACTGCGTCGCCAAGCGCCCCACCCAGTGAGAATGACAAGCAGGAGTATGGCAATCAGCAGTGGCCGTCCTCTACCAGGTGCTTTGTCCTCTATAAGACGGAAAAAAACAAGGTTGACAAAGATGACCAGAGCAGAAAGCCCATAGACGCCGGTGACTTCAACAAACTGGATGAGGTTCAGAAAAATGTGTTGCGAATAGCCCAAATCGACCCAAGGAAATCCAATGAAAAAGAATGAGCGGAGCCATTCCAACGCGACCCATAACGGCGGACCAAGCAAAAGCATAGACCCACCGCGGTCTTGATAAAAACGAAGCCCAGCGACAAAAGCGCCGGTATAGGACGCGAGAATTGCACACATGAAGAAGAGCGGAATAGTGGCGACGACCGTAGGGATGTTGCTATAAAGCCCGATCGTTTGCACGACCCAGTAGACTGTACATAGGTAAAATCCCATGCCAGAAATCCACCCATAAGCAAAGGCGTGCTTCGGGGTTTTCTTTTGGATGATCCACAGCAGAGGTGTGAAGGCAACCCAAGCCAGGATGCTGAAATCGATCTTCGGAAAAGCGAGTGCAAGAACGATCCCACTGATGAATGCGAGAGCGATATGTTTGATTCGGTCCATAAAGGCAAGCACTGTACCCTGACCCTGCCGGGAGAGAAAGTACATGAGTAGGTTTTGCGTGCTCACGCGAAGACTGCTAGGGTGCGAAAAGAAAAAAGGAGATCAGGTAAGGAAATAGACTTCATGCCAACCACGAATGACAGTAGCGGCGTGTCGCGGATTCTTACGCTGGTCTTCACCGATCTGGTCGACTCGACTGCACTGAAGATGCAGCGAGGCGATCAGGCCGTCGGCGAGTTGATTGCCCGGCACCGGGCGCAGGTGCAGCGACTGGCGGCGGAGTGCGGAGGTCGCATCATCGACTGGGCCGGTGACGACTGCTTTCTGACCTACGAAACGCCCAGCGCTGCCGTCCTGTTCGCGGTGCGACTCCAGCAGGTGCACCACGACGACCCCGATCTCCCCGGCTTGCGCATTGGTCTGCACATGGGCGAGGTCAGCGAACGGCTTGGCCCCGATGGCGATGGCGCGCATCCACGCGTCGAGGGGCTCGCTGTCGATCTAGCCGCCCGCATTTCCGGCCTTGCCAGACCGGGGCAAGTGCTGATGTCCTCCACAGTGGCCGACAACGCACGGCAACGCCTGGACAGCCATGCTTTCGCGCAGCCGGTCCGCTGGCAAACGCACGGCAGCTATACCCTGAAAGGGTTCGACGAGGCATTGGAGATCCGCGAAGTTGGGCTCGACGGCGTGGCGTCCTTCGCTGTGCCCGTGGCGAATGAAAAAGCGACACCAATGCGACCACCACGGTCTATGGTGAGAGAGGCCACAGGGAACCGGACACGGCGGGTGGGTGTGATTGCTGTACTCATCGGCGCCGTTGCGGTGCTGCTGGTCTGGTGGTTAACAATGTACGTGCCGCACCTACCGAGCGCACCGTCACCAGCTGTGACGTCACCACCGGGGCGGAAGTCCATCGCGGTGCTGCCGTTCGCCAATCTGAGTTCCGACAAGGAGAACGAGTATTTCAGCGACGGTATTACCGAAGACTTGATCACCGCGCTGTCCAAGGTGTCAGGCCTGCGCGTGGCGGCGCGCACCTCCTCGTTCGCGTTCAAAGGCAAGAACGAATCCATCGAAAGCATCGGGGCGCAACTGCACGTCGACGCGGTGCTCGAAGGCAGTGTAAGCAAAGTGGGCAACCAGGTGCGGATCACCGCGCAGCTCATCAACTCTATCGACGGCTACCCTCTGTGGTCGGACAGTTACGACCGCGAGTTGCAGGACATTTTTGCTATTCGCAGTCAGGTGGCGCAGACGGTGGCGCAGGCGCTGCAAGTTACTCTTGGTGCGGATGAGCGCCAGAAGATGGAGCAGAAGCCGACGGAGGACATGGAAGCGTACCAACTCTATTTGAAGGGGCGTCATGCGGCGGGAACGTTCAATAACTACAATAACGCCATGCGATATCTGCAGCAGGCGATTGCGCGTGATCCCAGCTATGCATTGGCCTATCTTGGCCTGGCTTACTACTACGTGGCCGCCTCCGATTGGCCTTTGTCGTCAAACGAGTCCCTGCCGCGCACTCGCGAAGCCGCTGAGAAGGCGCTCACGCTCGACCCATCGTTGGTGGAGGCGCACGTCTGGTTGGGCTGTGCGCACTGGTGGTACGAGCGTGACCACATTGCGGCGCGTCGTGAGTTCCAAACCGCGCTGACGATGCAGCCCGAGCTGGCTTCCGCTCATGAAATTTACGGCTGGTACTTAGTTGCTCTGGGCCAGATCGATGAAGGACTCGCCGAGTCGCGACGCGCGGTCGA
>JACXTT010007829.1_pt1 | contig 14969 bp, 16 predicted proteins | sample 9270951 | NCBI WGS metagenome assembly JACXTT01 (sample SAMN15532306, study PRJNA645909) | rock metagenome | isolation source: weathered quartz diorite | place: Puerto Rico | collected 2017-06-21
TCTTTGACCAGCCCTTTTGGCGCGAAGCTTCGACATGTCGTAGCTGGCCGCGATCGACGAAAGTATCGAGGATGTCCTGCTGAACATCGAGATTAGTTGTCGATCGCCGAGCCCATGGGCTTGACGGGGCTGCAGAGGCTCAGAGCGAAGCTCCACATGCTCGCGCACGTACTGCTCGATGAACCTCGTTGCCGTAGTGGCTGCGGATCACCGGATTGGGCAAGTCGAGATCTTCGATGATCGTCAGTACTCGACCTGAAAGAAAACAAGCGGTGTTGGTAACCGTGGTTATTTGCTGTGACCGAGTCCGCTAGATCTCCGCTCTCAACTGCTCGAAGATGATGTGATTAGCGTCCGTTGCCAAACCGGTGGTCGCACGATGGGCAAGAGGACACTGCTTCTTGCGTCCAATAAACATGCGTCACGGTCTTTGAGCCGTCATTGTTGTGCCGCTCGTAAGTCGAGCTGCGTCCGTTTTGTGACTGGCTCACCAACATGCCCCAGCTGTTGGCGTCATCCGTGATGTCGATGTCGGCCCTGGACGTTACGGGCGCTGCCGATACCGTGGATGTGCTGTCGAGGTGACTGTAAATGGTGGCCAATTCTTCGAAATCATGGTAGTTCGGCGTCGTACTGAGCGTGCTGCCGGCATTGGCGCCCGTGTTCGAGAAATAATCCATGCAGGTATTTAGCGAAGCGCCGCTAGTCGATTGGTGGTCGAGACCGAAGGTGTGGGCGACCTCCTGGCACACAACATGCTGTTTCTCATTCGGATTGTTGTATGTGCTCGAAGCAAAGTAGCTGTCGTTCATCTTGGCCGAGCCCTGGGTAATGTGTACGCCGCCAGTGATATTGATGGTCGCCAGACCGAGCCAGCCGTTAAAGCCGTAATTGGCATTGCACACTTGCGTGGTTCCCGAAACCATCCGGCAGTTTCTGTTCGACTGGCCGCCAACGACGGCGGTAAGCAGTGGCTGGGCTCCGGTCCATCCAAACGTTCCTGGGCTGTTCCAATCGGAAGACGCCTTGGAAAGATACGGCTTCCAGCTTGCGGACATATTGTCTCCGAGGTTCAGCGTGAATTGCGGAGTCGTGCGCGCCCAGTGGTAGCCACCCCAGGAGTGCGTTGCCGACGCGATGTTCACAAGGAAGCCGACCCCTGCGACTAATGCTGCCGCGCGGGCTGCAAATACCGATGTGCGGATCTTCGACCTCGTAGAAGCGATCAGGTATGTCTTGTTCGATCTCATGGTGAATTCCTCCACTGCAATCGCGCTTACCGACCAGAATCTGCCAGCATCTTAACATGCATCCACGGGCGTCGCCCAGACTTTCCGTACTTACACTAGTACTATCCGGGAATCACCCGACCACTAGAGAGGCCGGTACCTTGGCTCCGGCGGATTGAGATGTTCGTATTCTTCCAGGCGGCCACGCCATAGCTGAGCCTTGGCAGGATCCACGGGAACTTCACAATAGCCGTTCTCATAGCAGTCCACGAGTAACCGGAAGGCGCTGTATTCTCCTTGCACCCCAGCGCGCTCGAGCCACATCAATCCTTCCCCGTTATCCTTGGGCCCTCCCTCGCCAAGCAGAAGCATGAAGCCGAGATCGTACTGCGACTCCGCATTACCCTTCTCGGCGGCGCGGCGATACCAACGCGCGGCTTCCGCCAGGTCCTTGGGGCCGGACCAGTCTCCGGTCGCATACATGACGCCGAGCGTACGGTGCGCGTGAACGCTTCCGAGTTGGCCAGCGCGCAATAGCGCCCGTTCGAACTCAGGGTTCGTCTCCGGATGATCGATCTCACGAGTAGCCAGGAACCAGATCGCGTCGGGATGATCTTTCGCCGCAGCCTCTCGGAGGAGTTCCTTCATGTGGTCGCGTGTGGCGTCGTCATCACAGGGACTACACCAGAGGTAGTGATACGCCATCTGGTATTCCGCCTCAGCGTCGCCTTGTTGGATCCATGGCTGCCAGAGGCACACGACGGCGCTCCAGTCATCGGCATCGAGCGCCTGTTTCGTTTTCGCCAGTAATTCCTGACGAAGAATTTCCTCCATGCAACGCCCCTTCATCCCGGCGAAGAAGAAGGCAATTTGGCCCGGCGCTTCAATGCCGTGAGGTTTGCGTGCAGGGATTCCGCGGCGAGGCCGTGCAGCAACAGGCGGTAACCGGCCCGTAACGTGGAGAGCGGCACCAAGGGATGCTTGTTGTTCACCAGACCAACCGGGCTCGAATCGCCGATGATTCGAGCGGTATAGATGGCGATAGTCTCATCCAGTTGGAGAGAATTACAGGCGCGCCAGAAATCGCTATCCGTCAGGAATAGCTGATAGAGCGGTGTGTAAATTTCTATCGCCGATTCGAGGTCGATCATGTTGAAGCGCCCTTTCGGCAGGGAGTTCACGTCGATGTCGAATTGACCCTCCGTCACAGCGGAGAAGTCGAGCTTTTCCTGCTTGCCCAATTCGATGCCGCGCGCCTTCATCTCGCGGTTCAGCCGGATGATGAAATTGTAGATATTCAGGTCGTGCTGCAAAAAGACGTTGTCGACCAGATCGCGGAGCGTTCGCGGCCGCAACGGTTTCAACGGTATTTGAACCCCGGGCACATTGGACGCCACAAAATGGAGGATGTCCGATCCGATGTGGAAATGACGCAGGATCATCCAATTCGCATCCGGACGGACGAAATACTTCAGACCCCAGTAAATCGTCCAATGCAAGACCGTAGACGACGTGAAGCGGTTTGGGATGGCAATTTTCAAAACCTGAAACAAAATGATGAACGCTTTTGCGACAGGACGAATTAGCGGCAGCAGAAACTGGCGGGAGCGCGACCTGTTGTTGGCGAGCAATGCGGCTTTCACCTCATCGGAAAGCGGCAAGCTCGTGTCGAGGTAGAGCGCCAACCATGGATTCGGGTCTTGCGGATCGTGGGCGGTCCGCTCAAAATCTTCGATCAATTCGGAAGGGGTGCCTGAAACGCGCATTCTAAAAATTTCCGATCTCTTCGAGCTGGAGCACATAAAGACGGGCTGTTACTTTAGCGCATTTGACGATATCCACTACGCGTTGGCTGGTGAGGATACCGAGGCTCAGCGCCAGGTCGAGCCGGCCGAAGTGCTTGACATCGCTCTCGGCGTGATACAGGAAAAACGAAACGTGCTCCGCCGGCAGACCTAGCTGATCGCGGATGCGATCTCCCCAGTTGCGCGCGACACGTTGGCCCAGGCCCTCGATGATGAACATGGCGCCGATCAAGTCGAACGGATTCTCCAGGCTGGCTCTTTGCAGGATGTAGTTGGACAGGGCTTCGCTGCCGATGTTTTTTCGGCCCGATCGAATCTCCTCGATCGATCCTCCGACGCTCACGTAGTTCCTCTCCAGCATTTCGTAGTCGCGATGCTCGTCGCTGGAATGGGCGATGAAGGCGCTTCGGATCGGGAAGTACTCGGCGGTGACGTTGGATGCAGCCCGCGAAATCCAGCGAGAGCCATCAATCACCTGCTGCCGCAAATTAAACAGGAGGGCCTTGTAATCTTCCAGCGTCAGTTGCCCGGCGTTTAACCGCTCTACAATCGGCACTCGCTTCAACTGCACGTCGAAATCGAACCATACCCTCGCCAATTGACGCACCAGGGATTGAGCGAGGGGATCGCCGGGCGGCGCGATGACGCCGGGTGGCGGCGCCGGTTCGTCCACAGCGGCGGGAATCGAGTATCGCCTGGGCGCTGCGTTCTTTCCCTCCACGACTTTCAGCAACATGTACCCGAACATGAATCGCCCGCTCTCTGGCACGACACAGAAGATGTGCTGGCCTGGTTCGAGCTGTCCTCCATGAAACAACTCTTCGAGCAGGACGTAGATCGAGGCTGAGCCGATGTTGCCCGTTGTGCTGAGGTTCGAAAACCAACGTTCCTCAGGGACCTCGATGCCGCCGCGCACCGCCAACTCACGAGACTGTTCCAGGAAGACGTGTGACGAGAAGTGCGCAACAAGCCAATCGATGGACCGGGGATTCAAGCGGCCCGCCTCTATCAGCCCGAGGGCGCCGTTGACGGCGCACTGCACAACGTCGTCGAGCATCCGGATGTCTTGCCTCAAGTTGATGGCGCCGGCGTCGGCAGCCTGCTGGTAGCTTTCGTAGTCCAGCCAGGAGGGGAGCCGCAACGAGCCGTTCTTCTCCGGCCCCACATACATGCACGGCGCAAACTGGCTGGCGTAAGACTTCAGCTCGATCCATTCGATTTGCAAGGCCAAAGGGCCGCCGCCCGGCTGGGGCTCGACCAACGCCGCGCCGCTACCATCGGACAACATCCAACGCAAAAACTCGGTGTCGAAGCTCAATCCCTCGGCGGTGACTCGACTTTGCGCTTCATATCTGCTGGCCTTCAGCAAGCGACTGGCGAATTCGCTGGCGCAAGCGACCGCGCGCACTTTGTTTCCTGACTCGACCTGAAGCAAGGCATGTTTGAGCGCCGCGACTCCGCTGGCGCACACGCCATGGTGCGACGCGATTTCACACACCGGCATTCCCAGTTCGGCGTGGACGAAACTGGCAAAGCCCGGCAGGGGAAAATCGCCTTGTGAGGTGGCAGCGGCCAGAAAGTCGATCGCCGCTGGTGCAGCGCCGGTTCGTTCTAACGCATCCCGGACGGCGAGCGCGGCCATCTGTGCGTTCGAGTAGAGCGATCGTTGCTGTTTATCAATCGCGTAATGGCGGCTGCAAATGCGGTTCTGCTTTAAGATCCGCGCCCGGGCGCGCGAACGCTTTCCGAAGATTTTACCGAGGTAGTCCTCCATCTCCTCGTTCGAAATCGGCGGTCCAGGTAGGAACTTGCCCAAAGAGGTGATAAAGGCGGGAGTCATAATTTCGTTCCAAAGAGCTGGCCGACCGCGGGGAAGTAGAAACCGTAGTTCGCTGAGACAAAATGATGATGTCTTGCATGTTCCGCACTGGCTGGGCGGGGCATCAACGCGACCAGACCAATCGCGAATACAGCTCGGCGCCCGGCGCACGCGATGGCCGCTGGAACGGAATGCACTGTATCATTCTATCGCCGATCTCCACTGTTGCGTTCTGCCGATCGGGAAGCGAAAAGCTGCAAGGCGACAGAATTCATCGAGCCGCCAAATCATGGTAGAGCACGGGGGCTGGCTCCACAGCGTGCACAATCGTCCCCTATGAAGTCCAACCGCCGCCGTGTGTTTCCGGTCGCGGGAGGAGAGTTCACCGGGGAGAAAGTTACGCGGGATGTCAGAATGCTTCTCAAGAATGACGATGGCGCCCTCATCTTGATGACTTATCGGGGGGTACGCCACGGATCGCCGGAAGTGAATGCACGGATCCAGCGCGGCGAGAAAGTAGACGGTTCGGAATACTACCTGCGAACAGCGCCGTTCTTCGAGACGCCGTCAGACATATACTCTTGGATCAACAGAATTGTAGCTGTTGGAATCGGAGAGAGGCGATCCCTTGACGCTGTTAAATATGAGGTGTTTGAAATCCTCTGAACTTCCAGCTGCGGCTTAGCGATCCAGGATGAACCCGGACACGGGAACAGTAAGCTTGGGAAACTGCAAGTCGCTTGTCTCGATGACGATGGAGCCTTTGATCGGACCAGGCTGGACTCGGTCTGCCACAAGGGTGACGGTAGCCTGATACCGGTCGCGATTTGGGCCGCGCTCCGATTTCAAATCCAAGCCGGGAACATCGGTATGGAGGCTCACCTGGAAATCGGATCCGTCTGATTGATAGACCATCAGAGTCTGTGCGACTCGCTGCAGAAATGCCGGGTTCTGCCGGATCTGCGTGATGGGCAGAGATCCCAGATCAATCGCATCCGGAAAGGTGTAAACCCTTTCGCGCAGATATGTGTACGCAGCGATTCTCACCAATGGAGTGGTCTTGCTCGAGGTATGCAAAACGATTGTGTCGGATTTCCTTTCTCCAGGTCCATCCGGTTTCAGCGCGAGTGTCAAACGGTAGCGCCGGCCTTCCTCGATCGTCTCCAACCTGGTTGTGAATCTCTCAGCGGAATGCTCGACTCGTTCGATGCGCAGTGCCTCGGGTTCGTGATTGATGATCTCGACGGAGGACTCCTTGGTCTTGCCCCTTTGCGCGGCTACGATGAAAACCGGCATCGGCGACACCTCGACCGTGCCGACGACTTGGCCTTCAAAGGTCAACTCCCCTTCCTTGGAATCCGGATCGTTCAGCGATATCCGTATGATCCCATCGAAAGCGCCCTTCAAGCCGGAGGTATCGAGTGTGAACCGCAGGACGGCCTTGTCGCCTGGCATAACCGGGGCGGGCACCGACTTCACCATGAGCGGCGGGGTCATGCGCACGTTTTCTATTGCCAGCGGCGCCGATCCCGTATTCTTGACCACGAAGTCGTGTTCAATGACAGCGCCCCGCACCGCCTTCCCGAAACGGAAACTGGTTTCCGTGAAGACGGCCTGCGGCCTATCGGCGGCAAAGGCAGCGCAGACAAATACTGAAACGGCGAATGCAAGGCGCGCACATGGAAGAAATGTTGGCATCATTGGTTCTCGGAAACGGGAAAGGGCCGTGAGCTAACCACAACAAGCACGGCCCTAGCGCCTACTCTAGATTGTGCAGCCGGCGCCGGCGTCAGGACACGGATAGAACCGCAGCTGAACGGTTCGTAGCCCGTTGTTGTCAAAGTCCCAGAAATACTGGAACCCGCTGCCGTCAAAGATCCCCACCCGTACGTCGCAACCACTACCGTTTGCCGTATTCGTATTCAGGCAGAGGGTGGTTAGCTCCTTGGTGACGTTCCGGAACGTGCTCTTGCCGCTCGAGCGCGATAAGAGGACACTCTCGGTCGAGCAAATCGTTACATTTGGTGTGACTGTGGTATCGAGCCGGCAACTGGTCAGGCTGCCAGTGCCGCCCGGTTTGCCCAGCTCGCGTAGAAAGATAAGGTACTCCTGGAAGGTGATGTCGGTATCCAGGACGAGGCAAGCCGGATCGGTGGAGTTGGTGCCGCCAACCGTAGCCCCGCAGCTAAATGGGTTGCTTGGCAGCATGAACAACGCGCCATCGCCGTCACACGCGTTGCCGTCGAGGACCTGGAATTTGTCGTTGAAGTTTGTGACGCTCAGGGGTGTCTGCGTCAGGAAGATCTTGTTGGTCTTATCCAGGGTTGCCGTGCTCGCCGTGGTCGGGGTGGCGTCGGTGAAGTTTAGCTTCACCATGATGGTGTGCCGGTTGGTGTTCTTGAGATCATCCCCGGGACAAGTGTCCTTGCCAAGGAGATTCAGGTTATAGTGCGCCCCGTTGGGCGCGCCGTTGCCTGTGTCTGCCAACGCCGGCCGGGTCCCGAAGGCCACGACTACGAGCACTGACGATAGCATAACGCTCTTGAATAAGTGGAACCTGCTCATATTCTGTCATCCTTTTCTCATGTGGGTCAGAATCTACGGAAGGGTCCATCAAAATCAACGCTGGAAGCGCTAGGCTAGTGGGGCGGCTAATAGTACTGCGACTGCTACCGCATATGGTCAATAGTACTGAGTCTACTTGAGGGCTACTATCAATTCAATACAGCCTTGCTGGTATGGTGGAATGGTTCATTCGGGCACACTGAAGATGTAAGGAATCCGGCCACGCATCCACGATGGCTCGCTGGTTGTCTTCAGACCAGTACTAATGTACCCGTGCTTTAGTACCGTTGACATGGATTTCGTCACGGTGATATAGTCAAGCACACATGAGGACTACCACCAAATTTTCCCGCGCGATCGTCACCGCTAGCGTCTTGGCTTTGATGACGGCCGCCTCGGCTTCCGCTGACGTTGTATGGGCCGGCCCCAGTGACGGCGACAGCTCAAGCCCAATGGAGACAACGTTTGCGGGCTTCACTGCAAATCAGATCGTGGGCATTACCGGAGGAGGCTACCTTCATGACCACGGCAATCCTACGACGTTCCAGTTGCAACTGCTGCTGAATGGGACCTACACAACAGTAGCCAGCTTCACGAGTACTGGCGACTACGTGGATCGCTTACTCATGAACGCTTTCGGACCGGCTCCTATCTCATTCGCGAGTTCGACTGTTACCGGCATTCGCTTGTTGGATACGCCGGAAGTCGGAAATGGTTATCACGGAATGTACGGTTCAAACTTGGCCTCAGGCGACACAACCTTTCAGTTTGCCTCGGCGGTCCCCGAGCCTGGCACCGTCTCGATGCTGGGTGCAGGTTTGGGCCTGCTGGTGTATCGGCGTTTTCGCAAGTAGCATTCGCAACTCTCGTCACGCTTTCTTGGCTCCGCGCTCGGCATCCGAGCTCGGAGCCAATTGCATTTTAGCTCCCTCATTTCCCACGATGAAGCCGACCTTTTCTACGATATGGAGGCCGCGCGATGGCCAAACTGATCTACTTTATGCCTTCATCGCTGGATGGCTATATCGCGGATGACCCAGGATCTGGCAAGCGGCGGACAAGATCGTCTTTTCCAAATCGCTGTTCGACCTGCAGGCGGTTCGCGATTTGAAGGCTGAATTGCCTCACGACGTTTCAGTGGGTGGTCCGACGCTCGCCGCACACGCGATCCGGACCGGGCTCGTCTGCGTAAAGCTGGATCTCCTGGACGAGCGCCGTTTTGCTAATGGAATGGTCTATGTTCGCTATCACACGCGGGCTTGATGGAGGCGGTCGCTGCTGGTGGGATCGATATCGCTCTCCAGGGTTCCGTACCGACCGTTAGCCAGCAAAGCAGATCCGGTTACCATCCGGATCTAGCACTACAAACGCAGACGCTCCCCAAGGTTCCTTCTTCAGCGGCTGGGCGAAGTCTACTCCGGCGGCTTTGAATTCTGCGAACAGACTTTTGATGTTGTCGACGTCCAGGAACGCAGCGAGCAGTTGTTCCTTTTCCCGAACTCCGTCCTTAAAAACCGGTTCGTGAACAAATCGGAGGTGCAGGCGAGCGCCGCCACGGCTCACCGAGCCGTAGAACGGCGGTTGGCCATGCAGAAAGTCGATCGCGAAGCCGAGCTTGTCACGAAAGAAAGCCGCCGATGCCGGCACGTTCGCGACAAATATTACCGGCTTGGCGCCCTTGAGCTCAGGCGCCGACGAGGCGGGTTTCACCCGCTGCGGCTCGGCGACAGCAATCCCGGTCTTGAGTTCTGCCCAACTCGCATAGCCGGCCTCCAACGCGATGATCTCTTGCGCTTCGCTGAGTGGGAACTTCAGCGCGAGCGCTTCCACGTCGGTTAGATTTCGATAGCGAGGCAGGTTCCTGATCCGCCCACCGACGGAATAGTTGCCCTCGCGATGCCAACGGACCAGCAATTTGGCTTGTTTTTTGAGATTGTCCAGGTTCAAGACGCGCCTCCAGTAAATCTTCTGTAGGCGGGCATTGCCCTTTCGGCGATCAGAACGCCGTTGCGCCCCACGTGTACTCCTCAATCATCAAGTCTCACGCAAGCCGATGTCAAGCTGGCGCCGTTGCCTTGCGAGTCTCGTACATCGCAGCCGCCACAATCAGTCCTGAAAACAAGGTCAGCGCCCCGACCGCGCCAATCGCCCAGCGAACGCCAAAGGAGTCAGCGAGGCTTCCTGCGAGCAACGCCCCAATCGCATACCCACCGTCACGCCAGAGCCGGTAGACGCCGACCGCCGAGGCTCGCCAGGACGGCTGCGCTACGTCGGCCACGGCGGCCAGCAGCGTCGGATACACCATCGCCGTTCCCAATCCGAGCAGCACCGCTGACGCCGCCCATAGCGCGAACCCGGACGACAGGACAATGAGCAGAATAGCCAGAGCTTGCACGATCATCCCCGAAGCGATCATCCATTTCCGCCCCGTCCGGTCGGAAAGCGCGCCGGTAAAGAGTTGGGCCCCTCCCCAGACGGCCGGATATAGCGCCGCGAGGACACTGATCCGTTCAAGAGACAAGCCTTGAGAAGCGAAGTAGAGAGGCAGCAGTCCCCACGCCATGCCATCATTCAAGTTGTTGACCATTCCAGCCTGGCTCACGGAAAAAAGCGCCCGGTCTTTCCAACTGGTGAGCAGCAGGATCTGCGCGAAGGTGCGCTGTTGCGGGCTGCCGCCACCGCTTCTTTGGGTGGTTTCAAAGCGTACGTGATGAAGAGATTCGCGAACAAAGATCGCGGAAATGAGGAGGCCCGACACCGCGATGGCCTCGCCCATCCAGAACAATGTCCCCCGCAAGCCCAACGAGCCCGCCAGGTAGCCCGATCCGAAGACGGCGGCTGAAACCGCCAGATAACCCGAGGCCTCGTTCAAGCCCATCGCTAAACCTCGCCGCTCGGGTCCGGCCAGGTCGATTTTCATGATTACCGTCGTTGACCAGCACAGTCCCTGGTTGATTCCGAGCAGCACATTACCCAACACGATCCACGCCCAGGATGGCGCGAACAGAATCACCAGAGGTACAGGCAAGGCGAACATCCAACCGGCAATGAGGACCTTTTTGCGGCCCCAACGTTCGCCGATCCTGCCAGCGAAAAGATTGGCGATCGCCTTCACGGAGCCGAAGCTCACGATGAAGGAAAGAATTGCCGCTCGCGAGGCTAGATTGAACTCGCGTTCAGCAAGCAAGGGCAGAAGGACTCGCTCCACGCCAACCATTGCGCCGACAAACGCGTTCACGGCGACCAGCAACGTGAACTGCTCCCAGTTGGCGCGAAGGCCCAGACGAACGGCCGCATCAAGGGCGGCGGCCGTTGTGTTGCTGGCGCTAGGAAACCGCACAGCGATTTGCTCCGGCTTCGAGATCGGTCAGGTCACCTTCCGGCGTTTGTCCGCTTTCGTTCAGTTCCACGATGCGAACGTAATTGGGCGGTGTTGGCGGGATGCGATCGAGAATGGCGGCGACGAATTCTTTCTCGCTGTGCAGCCATGAGCCGATGTGAGTCGAGATCGCGCCAAGCCGTTCGCAAATCGGCTTTCGGTCGAAAGGGATTGGTTGGGAGGCATGACCTGGAAACACAAGTGTATCGGCCGGAAGTCCGAGCAGACGCCGTAGAGAGCGGTACAGGACCCTGGTTCTTTCCGCCGCTTCGTCAGGCGAAGCATGCAGGTCGGGACGTCCAACGCCCGAAATGAATAGCGTGTCCCCGGTGAACAACGCTCGCCCGTCCAGGTAATAACACGTGCTTTCCATCGTATGGCCCGGCGCTGCGATTGCACGAATGGAAGAGGCGCCGAATTCGATTGTCTGCCCGTCATCGATCGGAGTGAAGGGGAATCGAACCCTATTTTGGGCCGGCAGGAAAAGCACGGCGCCGGCGGCTTCGGCGAGAGCCCGCGACCGGGAAAGGTGGTCTGCGTGCACATGTGTATCCAGCACATGCCGGATCGCCCAGCCCCGCTCGTTAGCAAGGGCCAAGTAGACGGCGGGGTCCAACGAGGGGTCGAGGACGGCCGCTTCGGATTGCGAAGCTATGATGTAGGAAAGGCAGCCTTTTCCCGTTCGGCGAACTTGCACAACCGCGGCGTTGCCTTGCGCGATCCCGGCAGTGTTCCAAGCCAGACTCCACGACTTCATGCCCCCGGCTAGCGGAACCGCCTGTACGCCTCGCTCCAGTAGCTGCTCCGCCGCCACCTGGCTGACCTTGCCGGCGTTACAGATCGTCACGACAGGGCGGTCCATTGGCAGGGCGATGCCTGAGAGCGCGTCCGGGGCGCCCGCCTTGAGCGCAGCGTATGCATTCACGTGGATGCTACCCGGAATAAACCACTGCGCGCGGTCTTCGGGGGAACGGATGTCGAGAACCGTGACCGGGCTCCCATCTTCCAGCCACCTTCGCAGGGTTTCGACGTCGATTTGCTTCATGCCAGCCGCTCCACTGTGACTGGCAAACCCCGCGCCTTCCAGTCGGGAAATCCGGCTTCTAGCCGCACGGCCTTCCTGCCGTGGGAAAGCAACAGCGCTACTGCCTCGTCCGCGAAGACACAGTACGGTCCGCGGCAGTACGCGACGATCTCTTTTCGCTTCGGGATCTCACCCAGGCGGGCCCTGAGTTCCGCAACGGGAATCGAACGCGCTCCTGAGATGTGGCCGGCCTGGAACTCCCGCTCAGGCCGGACGTCGAGCACCACGACGCTTCGCTCGTCCAGACGACGGTTGAGTTCCTCGCAGGTGATTGCCAGCAGGGTCCCGCGGTCTTGAAGGTAAGTGTCTACGATCTTGCGGATGTCCGCCAAGCGGGAATCGCCGATTTCGCGCAGGGATTGCCAGAGAGAGAAAACGCGATCGCTGGCCAGCCGATAGTGCGCATATAGTCCCTCCCGGCGAACATCTACGAGTTGCGCTTCCCGGAGCACCTTCAGGTGCAGGGAAGTGCTGGCAATCGACATCCCGGTTTCGCTGGCCAAATCCTCCACCGTCCGTTCCCGCTGCGCGAGGACTTCCAGCAATTCGAGACGCCGCCCGCTGGCGAGCGCTTTGCCAATGCGGGCGAACTGGTCGAAGACCTGATTCTTGAAGGCTCGTTTCCGCGCGGAATCCATATATTCAAGTATTCAATAATCTACTTGAATATGCAAGATCGACTGGGCCGCAAAATGTTTGAACCAGGTCAACTGTCTCAGCGTACCCTCTGTGAGAGAAGCACTTCCCAAGATGAACAACGTTATACAGGTCCAGACCAGATCGTCGGCGGCGTATGCCGCGAGACTCGTCCATTTTGCCTTATTCGCCGCCCTCGGAAATACCGGGGCAATGGCTCAACCAGCCCCTGTAGCTGGGCAACTGACGGCGGCGGAGGCGCAAGCGGATTTCGATCGGATGCGTAGCATGCTCGAGGAGGCCCACACGGGTCTTTACCGTTACTCGACCAAAGCAGAAATGGATCGCGCGTTTGCTGCCCAGCGCGCCAAGCTCAGCCGTCCGATGACAAAGCTCGAGTTCCTTTCCGTGCTGTCGGAAACGATCGCCCAAATCCGTTGCGGACATACGGATGTGCGCCTGGACGACGAGACCCAGGCGGCGATGGCGAGCGCCCGGAAGTTCCCGCTGCGGATGGCGTTGGACGCTGGCCGTCCGATCGTCGTGGTCAACGATACGCCCGACGACAGGAAAATCCACCCTGGAATGGAAGTCATGGAAATTGACGGGCGCAAGGTGGCAGACATCCTCAATCGAATATGGCCGTTGTCTTCCTCCGATGGCGATATCGAGACGGGCAAACGGAAGCAAATCGGAAAGTTCGCGCAATACTACTGGATTCTATTCCAGCAGGCGGACAGTTTCCTGGTGAAGGCTCGGGATGCGTCGGGGATGCCGGTGATCGCGAAGCTCGTTGGCGTGACGGACGCCGAGCGGAAGAAAAACCAAAACCCGGTGAACGCCCCGATTCAGGAGAACATTGGCAAACTGCTTGACTGGCCGCAAGAGAACCAGGCCCTGCGCTTCATAAAAGACCCGGAGATAGCGCAAATCCGCATCCGGTACTTCGTCGGGAACGGTTTTCCGAAGTGGATCGAAGAGACCTTCCGGTTGCTGCGTGAGAAAGGGGTCCGGAATCTGATCATTGACGTGCGCGGCAACGGCGGTGGCCAGGATATGTTCGGCGCGATGCTCGTTTCTTATCTGACAGACAAGCCATTCCGCTACTTCGACCGCATAGAGATGAAGACGATCGCGCCTTCCTTCAAGGAGCAACTGGGGTGGGGCGCGAACTTTGAAACCCGATTGCGCGAGGGTACGACGCCCAACCCAGCGGGCGGTTATTTCCTGACGCCGAAGATGCATGCCGGCCTTGCCGAGCAGCCACCGGGGAAGTATCCGTTTCTGGGGAATGTCTACGTGTTGATTGACGGCGGGACCTTCTCCACTGCCGCTGATTTCTGCGCAGTGACTCATCACCTGAAGCGGGCAAAGTTCATCGGAGAGGAGACCGGCGGCGGCTATTACGGAAACAACTCGGGTGCGATGCCGACTGTGACGTTGCCAAATTCGAAATTGCGGCTGCGGCTGCCCATGTACGAATACTGGAACGCGGTTCCGGGGTACGGTGGCAAGCGCCGCGGGACGCGCCCCGATTACGCGGTGGATTTCACAGTGGGGAGTCTGCTGCGTGGCGTCGACGAGCAGTTAAACCTTGCGCTGAAGCTAGCTGGTTATTAGTTCGTTCCCCTCGAGTGACCTGGCCAGGGTCTGAGCCGTGGAAGCCATCGGGAAACGCACCGGCAGAAAACGTCATATTCCGACCCGAAAGCTGCGCGAAGAGTAGGTTCTTCGTAAGCGACTACGAACAAGTGGAAACAGAACCCGGCGAACACGCCATATACAAGCAGCCGCGTATCTGCAAGAATCAGACCCTGGCCCATGATGACCGCCACAACCGCAAGGTACATCGGATTTCGAACATGACGGTACAATCCTGAAACGACGAGGTGACGCGTCGGAAAAACAGGCGCCGGCGTGCCTAACCCTTTGATCGCAAAACGTGCGAATGAATCCAGCAGGACCAAGGTTCCTGCCGCGACCAAGGCGCCTCCAATCACTTGCAGGGGGAGCCACCAGATCCCAGGGCTTTCGAAGCGCCAGCGAGAAATCCGCCAAGGCACGAAGCCGGCCACAGTGCCTGGTGCAATCACGAAAAAGAGCGCGGATCCGAGGATTGCCAGAACTCGCCTCATGAGGCTCCAACTCAGTAGAGTATTAGCAGAGACGAGTCAACCGCCCCGAAGGTTCCGCGGACGATCCGGCTCATGGAGTTTGGCGGTGCTGCGTCCGGACGGAGGATGATGAGTGAGCGAAATCGCTTTGCAACTGGAGTATTCCGTCGAGGCGGACGTCAGTCCTGCTTTCGCATGGCAATTCCGAACGAACGTATCGAACTGGGACGATCCACCCGCCCAATTCTCACTGGACGGTCCATTTGAAGCGGGCGCGAGGGGCACAACTCAGTTGCCGGGCCAGGAGCCCCTGCATTGGACCATTCGCGAGGTTCGCC
>JACXTT010007830.1_pt1 | contig 14968 bp, 16 predicted proteins | sample 9270951 | NCBI WGS metagenome assembly JACXTT01 (sample SAMN15532306, study PRJNA645909) | rock metagenome | isolation source: weathered quartz diorite | place: Puerto Rico | collected 2017-06-21
GTGATCTATGTGGTCTCGGGCCGGGCGCGGATGCGCTGGGGCGAGAAGCTCGAATTCACCGCCGAGGCCGGGCCGGGCGACTTCATCTATGTGCCGCCCTTCGTGCCGCACCAGGAGATCAACGCCTCCACCGACGAGACCCTGTCCTGCGTCCTGGTGCGCAGCGACAGCGATAGCGTGGTCGTCAATCTCGATATCGAGCCCGCCGAAAAGCCCGAGGGCGTCGCCTGGGTCGATCCGATCCACAAACATCCGGGCTGAGTGTCGGCGCCCGCAGCGGCCGTTCGTCCTTAGGGCTGACCAACCCCAAGGAGACGCAGCATGCGCTATCTGACGATCTACCGCCCCGAGACCGGCGAAGAGGGCGGGGCGCCCAGCCCGGAGCACATGGCGGCCATGGGCGAGATGATCCAGGAGTGGATGGCCAAGGGCGTCCTGATCGACACCCAGCCGCTGACCCCGCGCGACCGTTGCGCGCGCCTGCGCCTGTCCAACGGCCAGTACACGCTGAGCGCGGAGACGGTCCGCGCCGGCGGCTTCGCCCTGCTTGAGTTCGCCTCCAAGGAAGACGCTATCGAGGGCTGCAAGGAGTTCCTGCGCGTCGCCGGCGACGGGACCGTGGAGATCCGCCAGATCCTGGAGTTCGCGCCGCAGCCGGCGTAAGCCTTCAGGCCGCGGTCACGGCAGGAAGGCGGTGACCGCGGCGACGGTGGCCTTGGGGTTCTCCTCCATCACCCAGTGGCCGGCGTTGGGGATCACCGCGCCCTGGACGTTGCTGAAGGCGGCCTTGGCCACGACCGCCATGGTCTGGCCAAAGGACTTCTCGCCGCCGATGGCCAGCACCGGCATTTGCATCGGGCCGGCCTTCAGGAACTCGTGGTTGTCGAGCGCGTCCTGGTCGAAGGCGTGGAACTGTTCGAAGCCGTCATGCATGGCCAGCGGCCGGGCGTAGAGCTTGGCGTAGTGCGCCCGGCTCGCCTCATCGAAGTTCTTCGGATTGGCCGAGAACTCGTTCCAGAAGCGGTCGAGGTAGATGCGCTCGCGGCCCTTCACCAGGCGCTCCATGTCCGGCCCGCCGAACCGGAAGTGCCAGAGCAGCGGGTTCTTGAGGATCTCTTCCCAGGGCCCGACCCCGGGGATCGGTGCGTCCATCAGCACCAGATGCGTCACCCGCTCTGGCTGCTCGGCGACGAAGGCGTAGGCGACCATGTTGCCGATGTCGTGGGCCACCACGTCGACCTTGCCGACATGCAGGGCGTCGAGGACGGCGGTGACGTCGCGCCCTTGAGTCTTCTTGTCGTAGCCGCCGGCCGGGTGGGCGGAGAGCCCCATGCCGCGCAGGTCGGGGACGACCACCGTGTGGGTCTTGGCCATGGCCACCGCCAGCGGCTGCCACATGTCGCCCGTCTCGCCATAGCCGTGCAGCATGACGACGGCTGGGCCGTGGCCGCCGACCCGGACGAAGATCTTCGTGCCGTTGGCGGCGATGCTCTGCGTCTTGAAGCTCGCGGGGTACGGCTGCACCCCGGCCAGGGCCGCGGTGGCCGCCAGCGAGGCGGCAAAGGCGATGGCGGCGATTTTCCACATGGCTGAAGCTCCCCGTGCGACCAGAGGTCGAATGCTCGGACGCTAGCAGCTATTCGCCTAGGCCTGCGCGATCATCGCGATGGAAACCATCAGGCCGGGAATCTTGACCGGAAGTTTGGCGCCCTGGCGCGCCGGCGGGTCCTTGGGAAACCAGCGGACCCACTCCTCGTTGAGCGCTGCGAAGTCGACGTCGTCGGCCAGGATCACCGTGGCGCTGACCGCCTTGTCGAGGCTGGAGCCGGCGGCCTCCAGGATCGCGGAGATGTTGCGCAGGCACTGCGCCACCTGGTCCTGGATCGTGCCCTCCACCAGCTTGCCGGTGGCCGGATCGCTGGGCGCGGTGCCGGATACGAACACCAGGCCCGCGGCCTTCACGGCGTGGCTGTAGAACGGCGGCGGCGGGGCGACGTTCGCGGGCCTGACGACGTCGCGGCTCATATGGTGGGCTCTCCCAGGTACTTGTCGAACCAGCCGAGGATGCGGCGCTTCAGGTCGGCCTTGTGCTCCGGGTCGCGGATGCCGTGGCCTTCGCCCGGATAGATCACCAGGGAGTTGGTGACGCCCATGGCCTCCAGCCCGTGCCAGAACTCCACCGATTGCGCCGGTGGGCATTCCACGTCGCGCTCGCCCACGTACATGAAGGTCGGGGTCTTGGCGGCCTTGATGTAGCGGATCGGCGAGAGGCGGTCGTAGACGCTGGGGTCGTCATAGGCGGTCGACCCGAAGAACGGGACCATCCACTGGTCGATGCCGTTCTGGCCGTAGTAGGCGACCCAGTCGGCGATGCCGGCGCCCGCCACGGCGGCCTTGAACCGCTGCGAATGGGTCACCGTCCACATGGTCATGAAGCCCCCGTAGGAGTGGCCGTAGATGCCCAGACGCTTGTCGTCGATCGGCGCCTGTTTCTCCACGGCGTCGACGCCGGCCAGGATGTCCTTCAGGTCGCCGCCGCCGAAGTCCTTCACATTGGCCTTGGTGAAGGCCTCGCCCTGGCCGAACGAGCCGCGCGGGTTGGGCAGGAACACGTAGTAGCCGTGGGCCACGAAGTCGTAGGCCGTGCCCTTCCACTCGAAGGTCGGCTGGGTGGCCGAGCTCGGCCCGCCGTGCACCAGCACGATCATCGGGTGCTTGAGGCCAGGCTGCGGATCGCGCGGCGAGAGCAGCCAGCCCTGGACGTCATAGCCTTCGCTCTTCCAGGTGATCGACTTGGCGGCGACCTGCGGGCCGACCGCGTCGTTCTCGTGGCTGATCTGGTGCGGCGAGGCGAGCGGCCCGGCGCCGATGTGCGGCGCGGTCGTGTAGTCCTCCGCGGTACCGGCCAAGAGCTTGCCGTCGCGGTCGATGGAGAGCCGCCCGTCGCCCGCCTGGAAGGTCACCGGACCGGACAGCAGGGTCTTGGTGGCGCCGGTCTGCGGGTCGACGGTGAGCAGGGCGTTGTGGTCGCTGACCACGGCCGTGGCGAACAGCGCCGACTTGCGCCAGATCAGCGAGGAGAAGCTGCCCTTGAAATCGGGCGTGCGGTTGGTCGCCGTCCCGCCCGCGAGCGGCACGGTCCAGAGGTCGCCGCCCACCGGGCCGAAGTCGGAATGCAGGCCGCCGATGAAGGCCACGGTCTTCCCGTCCGGCGAGACCCGCGGGTACTTCATCTGCACGCCGGGATTGGCGATCTCGCGGAACGACCCGTCGACGCCGACGAAGGCCAGGCGCGCGATCCACCAGTTGTTGTCGCCGTCGCCCTTGGCCTCGGTGGCCACGAAGCCGTGGCCGTCGGGCGTCCAGTCGTATTCGTAGATGAAGGTGTCGGCCGGCGAGAGGAACTTCAGGGGCGTCGCGGCGCCGGTCGGCAGGGCCGCGGGCAGGATCGCGATGCGCTGTTCGTCGGTGGCGCCGCCGATCTCGCCGACCACCGGCGCGCCCGCCTGAGTGGCCCCGGTCTGCTTGCGCGGCTTGTCGGTGGCGAGCACGGCGATCTTGCCGCCATCCGGCGACCAGCGCGGCGCCTCCAGCAGGCCCGGGAAGTCGAGCAGGGTGGAGATCTTGCCGTCATGCACGAGCTGCAGGGACGCGGTTCGGCCGCGGCGGTTGGAGGCCACGAACACCAGGGTCTTGCCGTCCGGCGACCAGGCGGCGTCGGTGTAGAACTGGCCGGGCGCCGGATCATAGGTCTGCAGGATCCGGCCGTCGGCGCGGGCGCGGACCACCACGATCTCGCGCGGCTCGGCCTCGCTATCCAGCGCCTCATCGGCCTCCACCGAGGCCACGCGGTCGCCGTCGGGCGAGATCATCACGTCGTGGTAGAGGTGCAGGTGAGCCGGCGCGGCGGCCGGCGGGTGCGGAGTGCCCGCGGGCGCGGGCTGTACGGCCAACGCCATCGCCATCATCAGCCCAAACATCAGCGAACCCCCTAATCCTTTGCCGCTTTGGCTATGGGATTAGGGGGCCGCCTTCAAGGGGTCAGGCGTTGCGCGCTTACGCCGCGTCGACCAGCACCACCTCGGCGTCGTCGAGGGCGGTGATCTTCAGCGAGCTCTCGCCGGTGATCGCCGCGCCGTCGCGCGGGTCGAGGCGCACGCCGTTGACCTCCACCGACCCGGCCGCGGAGACCAGGTAGGCGTGGCGCGACGGGTCGAGCGTGTACTCGGTCGTCTCGCCGGCCTTGATCGTCGCCCCGGCCACGCGAGCCGAGGTGCGGATCGGCAGCGCGTCCTCATCGCCGGGCAGGCCCGAGGCGAGGGTGACGAACTTGCCGGCGCGGTCGGCCTTGGGGAACGGGCGCGCGCCCCAGGACGGCGGGCCGCCGGTGGTGTCGGGCTCGATCCAGATCTGAAACAGGCGCGTGAGCTCCGGCTCCAGGTTGTACTCGGCGTGGCGCACGCCCGTGCCGGCGCTCATCACCTGCACGTCGCCGGGGCCCGTGCGGCCCTCGTTGCCCATGGAGTCCTTGTGGGTGATGGCGCCCTCGCGGACGTAGGTGATGATCTCCATGTCCGCGTGCGGGTGCGGCGGGAAGCCGGAGTTGGGCGCGATCTCGTCGTCGTTCCAGACGCGGATGGCGCCCCAGCCCATGCGCTTGGGCTCGTAGTAGTTGGCGAACGAAAAGTGGTGCTTGGCCTTCAGCCAGCCGTGGTCGGCGCCGCCGAGGCCGCCAAAGGGTCGTTTGTCGATCATGGTGTTGGTCCTCTCTCGGGAGGCAAGATAGTCTTTCGGATCGTGCGGGAAAGCCGGGCTGCGGCAGAAGATTGTTTCCGGATTGGATGGAGTGGGGCGGATGAAGCGGCTGTTGGTCGGCCTGGCGGGCCTAGTGCTGATGGGCGCGGCGAAGGCGGAGCCGGACTGGCGGGCGCTGGATCCGGCCAACACCCTGGTGGTGGACACCACCAAGGGCCGGATCGTCGTGGAGATGCGCCCTGAGCTCGCGCCGCTGGCGGTGGCGCGGGTCAAGCTGCTGGCGCGCGAGGGGGTCTATGACGGGCTGCAGTTCCACCGGGTGATCGAGGGCTTCGTCGACCAGACCGGCAACCCCAACAATCACGACGGCGGCGCCTCGAAATACCCGGATCTGCCCGCGGAGTTCAGCGCGCGGTTGCCGGCCGATGGCCCCCAGGTGGTTGTCTCGCTGCGCACCGACGGCGTCGAGGGTTTCCTGGGCGCGACCCCGTTCGCCGGGGTCGGGCTGGCCGAGCAGGCGCTGGCGCCCGACCACGTCCAGCGCGTCTGGGGGGCCTATTGTGAAGGCGTGGTGGGCATGGGCCGGCAGGCGGGGATCGACACCGCGAACAGCGAGATCTTCTTCATGCGCGCCCCGGCCCGGCGGCTCGACCACGACTATGCGGTCTGGGGCCGGGTGATACAGGGCCTGGGTGTGGTGCGGGCGATCAAGGTGGGCGAGCCGCCGGCCGACCCCGACCGCATGGTCCGCGTGCGCGTCGCCGCCGACCTGCCGCCCGCCGAGCAGCCGAAGCTCGAAGTGGCGAACACGCGGGGGCCGGCGTTCCGCGCGCTGGCCGCCAGGATCCGGGCCCGCGACGGCGCCGGCTTCAGCGTCTGCAACGTTCCCGTTCCCGTGCGAGCCGCGGTTCGCTGAACCCTGCAACTTTCCCGACAGTGATCGCATCCTGCGACAACCGGTAGCAGGTCATCCTTTCCCGGCATTAACCGCGCGCGCCCTAAGGCAGGGCTCATGACGGACAGAATTCCGATGAAGTACGCGGTCGTTGAGACGGCGGGCGAGTGGATCGTGCAGCGCGAGGGCCTGGAGCTGGCGCGCTTCCGCGATCAGATCGAAGCGCTCGCCCATGTGGCCGACCTGCTGCGCGACGCCGGCCAGTCCGATGGCAGCTATTCCCTGGCCATGCGCTACCTGGCCCGCGCCTAGCGCCTCAGACCCGCATTTCGAAGTAGGCGACGTTCGATCCGGTCGAATGTCCCAGCACGGTGATCCGGAACGGCTGGCCGTCTTCCAGCTTCAGTTCCGCCTCGCCCGCGCGGAACGCGTCGGCGGCGATCTCCGGCGTCGCGGTCAGCGAGCCGCGCAGCCGCAGCGGGCCCAGCCGCAGGCTCGAGGGCTCGCCCAGGACCTCATAGGCCACCGGCCCCTGGAAGCCGCCGAACCGCAGTTCACCTGAACCCAGGTGCGCGGGGAGCTGTTTACGCAGGCGCGACATTGAATCTCCGGAGTCTCTGGTGGGGCTACAGGAACGCGCAAGGCGCAGGTTCGATCCCTGGCGGTTGCAGACCGGACACAACGAACCCCTTGCCGAGGCCGTCGCGACGGCGCCTGATCGGCGGACGCCACGCAAGGGGAGGATCGCCAGCTTGAGCCAGACCGCAGGGGAAGCGCCGCAACGCATCGGCTTGTGGCGCGCGATCGGCTTCAGCGGAGCGACCTTGCCGGTAACGGCGATGGACACCGCCCTGCTGATCTATCTGCCGCCGCATTTGAGCGGACGGCTGGGCATTCCGCTGACCGTGGTCGGCGTCTGCTGGGCGCTGGTGCGAATGCTCGACATCATCGTCGACCCGCTGCTGGGCGTGGCGATCGACGCGACGCGGACGCGGTTCGGCCGCTACCGTCTGTGGATGCTGCTGGGCGTGCCGGTGGCCATGCTGTCGACCTGGGTGCTGTTCTTCGCCAAGCCGGGCGTGGGGCCGGTGTTCCTGGTGGTCTGGCTGCTGGCGCTCTACCTGGCGCGCTCGATCCTGCACATGGCCCATCCCGCCTGGGCCTCGACCTTGGCCACCACCTACAACGAGCGCTCGCGGCTGTTCGGGGTGATGTCGGCGGTCAGCGTGGCGGTGATCGTGCTGGTGCTGCTGATCCCGGTGCTGAACGCCCAGCTGCTCGGCGGCAAGGCGATCAATATCGAGCTGATGGGCTGGTTCATCATCGTGCTGGGTCCGCTCAGCGTCGGCTGGGCGGTGTGGCGCACCGGCGAGAAGCTCAACCCCAGCAAGGTCGGCGAGCGGCCGCGGGTCAGCGACTACACCATGCTGCTGACCAAGCCGGATCTGGTGCGGCTCTACGGCGCGTCCACCCTGCTGACGCTCGGCCCCGGCGCCATGAGCGCGCTCTATGTCTTCTTCTACCGCGACAACAAGGGGTTCACCGAGGCCCAGGCCTCGGGCCTGCTGATCTTCTACATCCTGGCCGGCCTCGTGGGCTCGCCGTTCGTAGCGCAGTTGGCGACGAAGATCGGCAAGCACCGCACGCTGATGGTCGCCACGACGGCCTATTCGCTGGGGCTGATGACGGTGCTGCTCACGCCGCACGGCTCTTTCCTCGCCAACCTGCCGACCATGTTCTGGTGCGGATTCGCCGGCGTCGGCTTCGAGCTGATGACCCGCTCCATGCTGGCCGACGTGGCCGACCAGGTGCGCCTGGAGCAGGGGCGCGAGCGGCTGTCGCTGGTCTTCGCGCTCAACACGCTGACCACCAAGATCGCCACGGCCGCAGCGGTGATCATCACCTATCCGCTGCTCGAGAAGATCGGCTACTCGCCCAAGCCCGGGGCGCACAATTCGGCCGCGGCGATCGACGGCCTGGGCTGGATCTTCGTGGGCGGGCCGATCCTGTTCGTGATGCTGGGCGGCGCCTGCCTGATCGGCTGGAAGATGACGGCCGAGCGCCACGCCCAGATCCGCGCCGAACTGGAGCTGAAGGACGCCGCGGCCGCCTCGGAGGCGGCGCTGGGCCTGGCGCAGAGCTAGTTAGCGCTTCTTGCCCAGTTCGGCGGCGATGTCCTTGGTCAGGCGGCCGACCTTGCGGTGCGCGGCGGTGAGCTGGTCCTTGGTCACGCCCCAGCGCTTCATCCAGTATTCCACCGCCTTGCGCTCGGAGAGATCGAGCCGCTCGCGGTCGATGAACCCGCGCTTGTCCTTCAGGCCGGCCATGGGACGCTCCTCCGATTTCCCTCCCTTAATGGGGAGGGACACGCCGGCCCAGCCGGCGAGGGTGGGGAAGTATCGTACCAAGCTCCGATTCTGAGCACTCCGAACCTCACTTCCCCACCCGTCCTCGGCTTCGCCTCGTCCACCCTCCCCAGAACGGGGAGGGCAAGCTAGGGTCGCGGGCTTGGTTGGGAGAGCTGAATGCTGCGATCGTTGAGCGTGCGGGTGTTGATCGCCCTGATCGTCGGCCTGGCGCTGGGCGCGACGGCGGCGGCCTACGGCGGCGCGGGGATCAAGCGGGCGATCGAGATCGTCGAGAGCTTCGGCGGCCTGTGGCTGAACAGCCTGCGCATGACGGTGGTGCCGCTGATCTTCGCGATCCTGGTCACCGGCGTCAGCGGCGTGGCCGACGCCGCCGCCACCGGCCGGCTGGCGGTGAAGACCCTGGTGGTGATCCTGATCTTCATGACCTGCAGCGCCCTGTTCGCCCTGGTCTGGCAGGTGGGCTTCTACGCCGTCTGGCCGATCGACCCGCACGGCGCCCAGGCGCTCAAGGCCGGGGCCACCAGCGCGCCGGAACTGCTCAAGGCCGCGCCCAGCCTCACCGACTTCGTCAAGAACCTGGCGCCGTCCAATCCGATCAAGGCGGCCAGCGAGGATTCCATCCTGCCCCTGGTGGTGTTCGCCGGCTTCTTCGGCTTCGCCGTGACCCGCCTGCCGCAGGCGCGCCGCCAAGCCATCACCGAGCTGTTCGACAGCATCTCCGAGGCCATGGTGACCATCGTGCGCTGGGTGCTGGAGGCCGCCCCGATCGGCGTCTTCGCCCTGGCGCTGGGCGTGGGCCTGCGCGCCGGCGTCGGCGCCGCGCCGGAGATCATCCACTACATGGCCTCCATCTCGCTCGGGAACATCTCCGTCGCCGTGGCCATGGCCATCGTGGCCGTCACGCTCGGCCGCGTCGCGCCGGGCCTGTGGCTGCGGGCCACCGCGCCGGTGCAGGTGGCGGCCTTCGCCACCCAGTCGTCGCTCGCCTGCCTGCCGGCCATGGTGGAACGCAGCCGCGACGACCTTGGCATCCCCGACCGGATCACCGGCCTGTCGTTGCCGCTGGCGGTGGCCTTGCTGCGGGTGACCGGCCCGTTCGCCAACTTCGCGGTGGCCCTGTTCTGCGCCCAGATCTACGGCGTCCACCTGACGCCCGGCCTCTATGCCGCCGGGACCTTCGTGGCGGTGGCGACCAGCATGGCGGCGGTCAGCCTGCCGGGCCAGGTGTCGTTCTTCTTCTCCTGCGCGCCGATCTGCGTGACCCTGGGCGTGCCGGTGGACCTCCTGCCGATCCTGATCGCGGTGGAAGTGGTGCCCGACATCTTCCGCACCATCGGCAACGTCACCGGCGATATGGCGCTGACGACCCTGGTGGCGCGGGGCGAGCCGGCGGAAGCTTGATCGATCCCGCGCTGGCCCTTACCCAGCTTGGCCATGAGCAACGAACCCTTTTTTCGAATCGAGGGGACGCATTACGTCCCGACCCCGGCCGCCCGCGGACCCTGGAATCCCAACTCCCTGCACGGTCGCGTCATCGCGGGCCTGCTGGGCGCGGAGATCGAACGGCTGCACCGCACGCCGGACTTCATCCCCGCGCGGCTGACCGTGGACATGTACCGCCTGCCGGACCTGTCGCCGGTGGAGGTGAAGACCTCCGTCGTGCGCGACGGCAACCGCATCAAGGTGATCGACGCGGAGTTCATTTCCGGCGGCGTCAGCGCCGGTCGCGCCACCTGCCAACTCCTTAAGCGCACCCAGAACCCCACCGGCAACGTCTGGAAGCCGCCCGTCTGGGACGTGCCGAAGCCGGATGACGTCCCGCCGCCCGACCCGGCGCGCACGCCCATGGGCGGCATGTGGGAGACCCGGCGGATCACCGGCGAGTTCGGCCAGGCGATGCAGAAGCGCATGTGGATCCGCGAGGTGCGCGAGCTGGTCGAGGGCCGGGCGCTGACGCCGTTCGTGCGCGTCGCCGGCTCGGCGGACTTCGCGAGCCCCGCCGCCAACATCGGCGACGCGGGCCTGGAGTTCATCAACTCCGACGTCACCGTCTACCTGCATCGCGAGCCGCACACCGAATGGGTCGGCTATGAGACGGTGAACCATGGCGCCACCGACGGCGTCGCGGTGGCCGAATGCTTCCTCTACGACGAGGACGGGCCGATCGGCATGGCGTCCTGCGCCGCCCTGGCGCAACGGCGCACGCCGCGAGGTTAATCAGCTTATTCAAGAGGATGGGGAGGGGGCCGCCCCAATTACGCAGGAGCGGCCCGCTCGTTTTGCCCGCCGTGTGGTTGTGATCCGTCGGGCAACCGACAGATGCCGCCGACTCGACCGCACGCATAAGGCGACCGTCTGTCGCACAGTATTTATACGTAGGCCTCCGCGGGCCGGACGCAGGGCCTTCGTGACGGCCGCCGCGAGGCCATGCCATGGTGGGCCCCAAGAACCGGCAAAGGTTCAGTGGGAGGCGAAATGAGAGTCTGGAAAATTCTGGGCGGCGTGGCGGCGGCGCTGGTGTTGGCGGCCGCGCCGGCGACCCTCGCCAATCCGAAGAACGCGTTGGACGCCTATGTGGCCAAGCCAGATCCGGCCTTCGCCTGGAGCGTGGTCGGACAGGTCTCCGGGCCCGGCTACCACGGCGCGGTGCTGGAGATGACGTCGCAGACCTGGCTGACCGAGAAGGAGGTCGACAAGCCGCTCTGGAAGCACTGGCTGACCGTGATCGTGCCCGACGAGGTCAAGCACAAGACGGGCTTCCTCTACATCACCGGCGGCTCCAACAAGGACGCCGCGCCCAAGACCGCGCCCGAGCGCTGGGCCAAGATGGCCGTGGAGACCAACTCCGTGGTCGCCGAGCTGGACGACGTGCCGAACCAGCCGCTGAAATTCGCCGAGGATCCCAAGCCGCGCGTCGAGGACGAGATCATCGCCTACCAGCAGGCGAAGTTCATCAAGGACCGCAATCCGCTCGACCTGGTGCGCCTGCCGATGGTCAAGAGCGGGACCCAGGCGATGACCGCCGTCCAGCAGTACCTGGCCAGCGACGCGGGCGGGAAGCTCAAGGTCGACGGCTTCGTGGTCTCCGGCGGCTCCAAGCGGGCCTGGACCACCTGGCTGGTGGGCGCGATCGACAAGCGGGTGACCGCCATCGTGCCGATCGTCATCAATGTGCTCGATGTGGACGCCACCGGCCGCCACCACTGGGAGGCCATGGGCTACTTCTCGCCAGCCCTGAAGGACTACGTGGAGAACCACCTGATCCCCGACGCCATCGGCACGCCCGGCTGGGCCGCGGTGAACAAGATCGAGGACCCGCTGAACTACCGCGACCGCCCGGCGATGAAGATGCCGAAGTACATCATCAACGCGGTGGGCGATGAGTACTTCCCGCCGGACAATACGAAGTTCTCCTACCACCTGCTGCCGCAGGTGAAGCGGCTGCGGATGATCCCCAATTCGAAGCACTCGACCGCTGGCACCGACATCTCCGACAGCATCACCGCCTTCTACGACGCCGAGCTGAACGGCCGCGCCTTGCCGGACTATTCGTGGACCGTGCGCAAGGACGGCGCGATCGTGGTGAAGTCGGCGACCAAGCCGCTGGAGGTCAACCTCTGGCAAGGCAACGACCCCAAGGCTCGCGACTTCCGCGTCGACACCATCGGCAAGGCGTTCTCGCCGACGCCGCTGACCCGCCAGAAGGACGGAACCTGGGTCGGCAAGGTCGCCAAGCCCGCCGCCGGCTGGACGGCCTATTTCGTCGAGCTGACCTATCCCAGCGGCGGCAAGTACCCGCTGAAGTTCACCACCGAGGTCTCGGTGATCCCCGACACCCTGCCGTTCAAATGGAAGGACGCGCGGCCGATCATCGCCCCGGACGGGAAATAGCCCTCGAAATCCCCGGCCTGCCGCCTATGTAGGAGCCTCGGGCTCTCGGGGACCACGACCATGATGCTGATCGGGCAGTACGACTCGCCGTTTGTGCGCCGCGTGGGGATCGCGCTGACGACCTATGGGCTCCACTTCGAGCACCAGCCGTGGTCGACCTTCGGCGACGCCGACACCATCGCGAAATACAACCCACTGCGCCGCGTGCCGACCCTGGTGCTCAAGGACGGCACGGTGCTGATCGACAGCCTGGCGATCCTGGAAACCGTCGACGAGACGGTGGGCCACGAGCGCGCCGTGCTGAACCGCCACGGCGCGGAACGGCGCGACATGCTGCGCATCGCCTCGTTTGCCGCGGGCGTCGCCGACAAGGGCGTGAGCCTGCTCTACGAGCGCGTGCTGCGCGAGGCGATCTTCCCCATGTGGGTGGCGCGCTGCCGGGCGCAGATCATGGAGACCCTGGATCTGCTGGAAGTGGAACGCGCTGGGCGCAAGACGCCCTATCTGTTCGGCGCGGAGCTCAGCCACGCCGACGTGATCCTGGCGACCATGACCCGCTTCGTCTCCGAGGCCCTGGACGGCGAGTTCGACTGGTCGGCCTGGCCGGCGCTCAAGGCCCACTCGGCGCACTGCGAGGCCCTGCCGGCGTTCAAGGCGATCGTTCAGCCCTACAAGCTGGTGAAACCGGGTGAAGACTGATCCCGGCCTTGGCATCGGCGGCCGAACAGTTGATCTAGGGCCGATGAGTTCGCCCCCCGTCGCCCGATCTGAAGTGCAGGCCCTTCGCACCTCGGAGATCCGCGAGGTGGCCAACGTCGGCATGGCCCGCAAGGACGTACTGAAGTTCTGGGTCGGCGAGAGCGACCAGCCGACGCCGGAGTTCATTCGCAAGGCGGCCGCCGACGCCCTGATGGCGGGGCAGACCTACTACACTCACAACCTGGGCCGCGAAGACCTGCGCGACGCGCTGTCGGCCTATCTGGAACGGCTGCACGGCCAGCCGTTCGGCCTCGACCGGCTGGGCATCACCAGCGCCGGGGTCAACGCCCTGATGCTGATCAGCCAGGCGGTGGTCTCGCCCGGCGACAAGGTGGTGGTGACCACGCCGGCCTGGCCCAACATCGTGGAGATCCCGCGCATCCTGTCGGCCAGGCTGGAGACCGTGGCGCTGGACCGGGCGCAGGGCCGCTGGCGCCTCGACCTCGACCGGCTGATGACCGCGCTGACGCCCGATACCCGGGTGCTGTTCCTCAACTCGCCGAACAATCCCACCGGCTGGACCCTGCCGGCCGAGGACCGCGCCGCGATCCTGGAGCGCTGCCGCAAGTACGGCATCTGGCTGATCACCGACGATCCCTACGAGCGGCTGATCTTCGGGCCCGGCAAGTCGGCGCCCTCGTTCCTGCCGCTGGCGGGCGACGACGAGCGGGTGATCTCGTCCAACACCTTCTCCAAGGCCTGGCGGATGACCGGCTGGCGGATGGGCTGGATGGTGCTGCCCAAGTCGCTGACCCAGTCCATGGGCGTGCTCGTGGAATACAACACCTCCTGCGTGCCGGACTTCGTGCAGTCGGGCGCCATCGCCGCGCTGAATGACGGCGAGCCGTCGATCGCCGAGCTGCGCGCCGAGCTGGCGGCGGCCAAGGACCTAGTGATCGGCGCCCTGCGCCAGATGCCGGGCGTCGAGGCGCCGGAGCCGGAGGGCGGGATGTACGCCTTCTTCCGGGTCGAGGGCCTGACGGACTCGGTGTCGTTCGCCAAGACGCTGATCGACAAGGCGCGCGTGGGTCTCGCGCCCGGCTCGGCCTTCGGGCCGGAGGGGCAGGGCTGGCTGCGCTGGTGCTTCGCCAACCGCCCGGAAACCAACGCCGAGGGCCTGGCCCGGCTGGCGGACTACCTGAAGGCCTAGGGCAGTCTGGCGCCCGCTTGTGGCGCCTCAGCGCCGCGACCATCTAAGCGTCATGGCATACGACATTTCCGAGTGGCCGGACGAGCCGCTCGATCCCTATTCCGCCCAGGTGGCCCACGCGTTCGAGACCGTCGGCCCGGCGGTCGTGCACATCTCCGCCGTTCAGGCCAACGGCCGCGGCGGGACCGGCTCGGGCGTGATCTTCGCGCCGGACGGCTATCTGATCACCAACAGCCACGTGGTCGCCAAGGCGACGAAGCTGTCGGCCAGCCTGACCGACGGACGCCGCTTCGAGGCGCGGCTGATCGGCGACGATCCGGCCACCGACCTGGCGGTGCTCAGGCTCGACGCCACCGGCCTGCCGCACGCCGAGTTCGGACGCTCGTCGCGCCTGCGGGTCGGCCAGCTGGTGGTAGCCATCGGCAATCCGCTGGGCTTCCAGGCCACCGTCACGGCCGGCATCGTCAGCGCGCTCGGCCGCACCCTGCGCTCGCCCAGTGGGCGGCTGATCGAGAGCGTCATCCAGACCGACGCCCCGCTCAATCCGGGCAACTCGGGCGGCGCGCTCGTGGACGGCCGCGGCCGGGTGGTGGGCATCAACACCGCGATGATCGGCCAGGCCCAGGGCCTGTGCTTCGCCATCGGCGGCGACACGGCGGTGGACGTGACTTCCCGGCTGATGCGCGACGGGCGCGTGCGCCGCGCGCGCCTCGGACTGGGCGGCCAGACCACGCCGCTGGACGCGCGGCTGGCGCGACGGCTGAAGCGGCCAGAGGGCTCGGCGGTCACCGTGTCGGAGGCGACGCCCGGCGGGCCGGCCGCGCTGGGCGGCGTCACCCCTGGCGACGTGATCCTGGAATTCGCCGGCGAGACCATCTTCTCGGTGGACGACCTGCACCGGCTGCTGACGGCCGAGATCGCGGGCTCGCCCGTGTCGATGACGGTGATGCGGCGCGCGCGGCTTGAGACCCTGACCGTGGTTCCAACCGTCGACGGCTAGGAAGGCTTTACGCCGACTTGTGCTTCGCCTTCGGCTTGACCTTGGGCTTCACCGCCGGCGGATCGGTCGCCGGCGCGTCGGCGGCCGGCTGGTCCTGGGCGGGCGCGGTAAGCAGGACATCGGAGATGCTGGGCGTCGCCGCCGGGGCG
>JACXTT010007831.1_pt1 | contig 14968 bp, 11 predicted proteins | sample 9270951 | NCBI WGS metagenome assembly JACXTT01 (sample SAMN15532306, study PRJNA645909) | rock metagenome | isolation source: weathered quartz diorite | place: Puerto Rico | collected 2017-06-21
TCGAGTTGATTTTGGAGGTCCGCGACATTGCCATCTGGCGTTTGCGCGAGATGCACCAGCGGCACGTCAATGCTCAGGATCCGGACGTTGGCGCCACGTCCCTTGACACGTACGGAATCCGGAATGACGGTGGTAGGGATGTTCCCGATGGTGAGGAGCGATTCGCCTGCCGATAGCTTAGTGTTTGCCGTACGAGTGATTTTGGCGCGGTCGAGGAAGACGGTGACTGCGGAAATCCGGGAGGTGAGGACCATATGCCATCAACTGTAGCCGAAAACCTGCAAAGGCGCTCTGGAAAAGCCGAAGGGCCGGGGTGGCACCCGACCCTTTCGATCTACAGTCGATTCGAGAAACTGTCCCTGCTCTAATTTCGAGAATCGGGGATGGCACCCGATCCTGGGCGTCGCATCCGACGCCGTATCAATCCGCTGCCGGAGAGGCGCTCCAGCATGCTTCAATTGTACTCTTTTCCCTACCCTCTCTGCACGGAGACTTGACAACATTTCTCGCCTTTTTCCAAGGGCTTTTCGCTTGATGCAATATTCCTTACTGTAATTGCGTTTGTGATGCACAGAACCAGTTTTATGGGAACGGTGAACGATCGTTCATATGGAATGCAGCCTTCGGAATGCGTCTTTCACCGATGGCCCACCGCCATTCGCCGATCCTCGGTCGCGCCAGTGCTCACAAGCAGTTACCGTGTAATCATGAACACCCCCGGATTCGATCCTTACGTCGGAAAGCGAGCTTTCAGGAACCGGGCCAGGCTTCGCCAGAGGAGCGGCGCCTCGGTTGGGGTGATTCTGATTGCAGTCGGAGCCCTATTACTGCTTAGCAATATGGGCATAATCCGGGTGCGCGATATCTTCGAGTTCTGGCCCTTGATTCCGATGGCTTGGGGGGTGCAAGCAATACTCCGCGGCAAGTCGATCTTCAGCTACCTGGTGGGCGGACTGGCGGTGATGTTGAGCGGGTTGAAGCTGCTGGACAACCTCGACATCATCAACATCGGCGCCAAGTTCTACGCCCCGATCATCCTGATCACCCTGGGAGTCGCATTTCTGGCGCGGAACTTTACCGAGTGCGGGGAGACGCAAGGCGACTCCACCGTGCTGCCGAAGATCCATCCGGTGGCGATCTTTGGCGGCGTGAAGCGCCGGATTGAGTCCTCGGAGTTCGAGGGCGGCGAGATGATGGCTGTGTTCGGCGGCGTCGACCTCGACTTTCGCAAAGCTAAGATGAAGGGCGAGACGGCGACGCTCGAGGTCAACGCCGTGTTTGGCGGCTGCAGCCTGCGCGTGCCGGAAAACTGGCTGGTGGAAATGCGCGGCGTTGCGATGTTCGGCGGGTTCGAGGACAAGACGATGGCGCCGCGGCCAGGCGACGGTCCGCCCCAGAAACTCATCGTGACCGGAAACGCCGTTTTCGGCGGAGTGACTGTCGAGAACTAATCCATGCATCCGATTCTTGCCAGCGGCGCCCGGCTGCGGCTGTATCTGCTGTCGTGGCTTCCGATGGATCTGTTTCTCGCCTACTGGCCGCATGCCGCAGGCGCTCTGGACCTGGTGGAAAGCACGGCGTTCGTACTGCCGCTGCTGGTGCTGTACTCGTTTCTTTGCCTGTCCTCCTGGTATTTGTGCCGGATGCTGCCGCTGTCGAAGACCTCGCCGGTGAAACTGGTGGCCAACTTCTTTGCGGCGGCTTCCGCGATGGGCGCCTTTCTCGTGCTTACGGCTATCGCCTGGGCCTGGACGCTGTCCCGGCTCTTTCAAGGGCTCGACGCGAAGGTGGAGCGATTCTATCCGCTCTACTACATTGCCGGAGTCTTGCTCTACCTGCTGGGCGTCGCCCTGCACTACCTGATTTCGTCGGTGGAATCGTCGCACCAGGCGCAGACCTTGGCGCGGGAGTCGCAAATCAAGGCGTTGAAGATGCAGATCAATCCGCACTTTCTGTTCAACAGCCTGAACTCGATTTCCGCGCTGACCGTCGCCGACGGCCTGCGCGCCCGCGAGATGTGCATCAAGCTGTCGGACTTTTTGCGCACCACGCTGCAATTGGGCGATCGCGAGGTGATTCCACTGCGCGAGGAACTGGCATTGTGCCTGAACTATCTGGAGGTCGAGCGGGTCCGGTTCGGCAAGCGGCTGACCGTGGAGCAGAATATCGAGCCCGGGTGCGACACGTGCGACGTTCCCTCGCTCATCGTCCAACCGATTGTCGAGAACGCGATCAAGCATGGCATTTCGGGCCTGATCGATGGAGGCCTGGTGCGGATCGACGTGCGTTGCGGCAGCGGGCAGTTGTGGATCCGCGTGTCGAACGCGTACGACCCCGAATACCAGCCCGCGAAACGCAACGGCATCGGGCTGAGCAACATCCGCCAGCGGCTGCAGGCGCGGTATGGCGACCTGGCGCGGCTCGAGATCGTGAGGGACGAGGAGGCGCAGCAGTATCGCGCGGAGATCCGTGTGCCTTGCGATGGGCGCCATGTCTCCAAGTGAGCACGCGTCTCATGTAGAATGAACGGGTTAGCGTGGCGGAACTCGCCTTGCTCAGCCGGTCTCACATGAGAAACACCAACTTTCAGTTGTTTGGCCCAGCGCATTTGGCGATTCTGGCCTCGATTCCGATTCTGGCCGGATTGTTCGCATGGTGGGCGCGGCGGATGCCGGCGGCGTCGACGGCGATCCGGATCGCGCTGGGCTCATTGCTGCTGATCAACGAATTGATCTGGTACGGCTTCAAAATTCAAAAAGGCTGGTTTCTGTTTCCGGGCAACATGCCCTTTCAGTTGTGCGACCTGATCCTTTGGCTGACGGTGGCCGCGATGGTGCTGCGACTGCAGTTCGCGTTTGAACTCTCGTTCTTCGCCGGGCTGGTGGGGACTTCGATGGCGGTGCTCACGCCGGACTTGTGGGAGCCGTTTCCGTCGTATCCGACGGTCTACTTTTTTCTCGCCCATTGCGGCATCGTGATTTGCGTGCTGTACCTGTGGCTGAGCAGGACGATGCGCCCGTTGCCCGGGTGCATTGTGCGGGTGATGCTGGCTTTCAATGTATACGCGCTGGCGGCGGGGATTTTCAATTGGATCTTTCACACCAACTACATGTATTTGAGTCACAAGCCGGAGAGCGCATCGGTGCTGGACTATTTCGGACCCTGGCCGCTGTACATTCTCGTGGGAGAGCTGTTTGCGGCAGTCTTTTTCACTCTGCTGTGGCTGCCGTTCCGCCGCGGCGGCGCCGGCGGCGGCGGTTCCGGGCAGGCGGTCGCCACCGCCTGAGTCAGTAACGGACCTTTTCGAGAAACAGGCCGGAAGAAGGCGCGGTCCAGGCGGCGACGTCCAGCGCTTTGGGGTTGGGGTTGCGGCCGCTCAGCAACTGCAGCAACTGGGCGTCGGTGACCTCGCCCCGGCCGATCTTGGCAAGAACGCCGACCACGCGCCGAACCATCTTCCACAAAAAGTGCGAGGCCTCGATGCGGAACAGGACCAGGTGCTCGTCGGTGTCCACTTCCGCGTTTTCGACCACCACGATGGTGGATTCCATGGGCCGCATCGGGTCCTTCTGCGCGAAGGCCGCGAAATCGTGACGTCCCGCCAGCATCGTAGCGGCGCGGGCCATGGCGGGGATGTCGAGTTCTTCGCGGATCCACCAGACGTACTTTTTGGCGAACGCCGTGCGCCGCCGCGAGATCTGGTAGAGGTACGAACGGCTTTGCGCATCGTGGCGGGCGTGAAATGCGGGACGGGCTTCGTCGACCCTCAGAATGTTGACGTCCGCGGGTAAACGGTCGTTGATGCCCCACTGCAGGCGGTCCCGCGCGATCTGGATGTCCTGCTTGATCTTCAAATGCGCAATCTGGGCGATGGCGTGCACGCCTGCGTCGGTGCGGCCGGCGCCGCCCACTTCAAGATCCTTGACGCCGAGCAGATCGATCACGGCTTTTTCGATTTCACCCTGTACGGTGCGTGAATTGGGCTGCTTCTGCCAGCCTGAGTATTTCGTGCCGTCGTATTCTACGGTCAGCTTCCAGGCCTTCAAACGCGGAGCCCTTCCACCGCTTCGCGCAGCATCTTGCGGCATGCGTCGAGCGCCTGCGATTTCGCATCCTTCCATGCGGAGGAGGCCGTCATCGCCGCGGTGAGGGCGTCGATCTGCCTGGTGACGGCTTCGGGCGCGGGGCCTCCATCGACCTTGCGGATCGCCACGAAGTGGACTGGATCGAGCGCCTGCAGGATGGTCGCGCGGGAAGCCCGCAACGGGCGGCCCAGGATCGTCTGCGCGCTCGCGAGCACCGAGCCCGCAATGCGGCTGTGGCTGAAGTCCTCGCGATTTTCGTTGACGGCGGTGGAAACCAGCTTGTGCGCATCGTGAAAGCTGATCTGCTCTTCGCGCACCAGCGTATCGGCGAGTTCGGTGACGGTCAGAAAGTGCCTGCCCGCGCGCTGCCGCAGCAGGTCCGTATCGAAGCTCGCGCCGTGCAAAGCCGGGCCGATCAGAGACCAGGCGCGGCGGGCGTCTTCGAACATCAGAAAGATGAGCGGCTGCAGGTCGTCTTCGCTATCGACGATGTCTCCGAATGGCGTATTGTGCATCGCGGTGAAGAGCGCCTGGGCCTCGCCGAGTCCGCGAGAGGCGAGGATGCGCGTGTGTTCGAGCGCGACGGGGTTCCGCTTCTGCGGCATGATGCTCGAACATTGCACGTACCCGTCGCTGAGCTTCAGAAAGCCGTATTCGACGGTGCTCCAGGTGAGCAGATCCTGCACGAATTTGCCCAGGTTGAGAAGCGACGTCGCGATGGCGGCGGCGGATTCGGCAATGTAGTCGACGGCCGCGATGGCGCCGTAGGAGTTCACCTGCAGCCCTTCGAACCCGAGCAGTTCCGCGGTGCGGTTCCGATTGATGGGGAATCCGGTCGTGGTGATGGCGCAGGCGCCGAGCGGATTGCGGTTGACCGTGGCGTACGCCGCTTCGATGCGGGTGAGGTCGCGGGTAAAGCACTCGATTGCCGCGCACAAATAGTGCGCGAGGGTCGTGGGCTGCGCGGGCTGCGTATGCGTGTGAGCCGGCATCACGGTGTCGAGGTGGCGACTCGCGAGCGAGAGCAGCGTGCGAACGGCTTCCGCGATCGAAGAGTGTACGAACAGCAGTTCCTCGCGGATGCGCATGCGGTAGAGCGTGATGTCGATGTCGTTGCGGCTGCGCGCGGTGTGGAGTTTCGCGGCGGCGTCGGGGTTCTCGCAGACGGAGGAGAGTTCGCGCTCGACGTAAAAGAAGAAGTCCTCGACGGAGCCGTCGTAGCGGGCTGCCTGCAGCGCGTGGAGGTCGATGCGATCGAGGCCGGTCAAGACTTGTTTGGCCTCGGCGGCGCTGAGCATGCCTTGTTCGGCGAGCATCACGCCGTGGGCAAAGTGCATCTCCATCATTTGGGTAAGAAAGTGTTTTTGCGCGTCGGCAAAATTGACGGCTAGAACGGTTTCCTTGTACCGTGCCGCCGGGAAAGTTTCGGTCATGTGGTGGTGTCATTACCAGTGTAGCTGTGATGTACTAGCAGGAATGTTGTTCCTACCCGTGTTGTTGCTGCATCTGGCGCAAGTACCGGCGGCCGACGGCCGGCTCACTGAGATTCCGAATACCGATACGCACTTCGTCATGCCCTCGTACGCGTCGCGGGAAGCGTGGGAATTGCGCGCCGCGCATCTGCGAAAGCAGATTCTGTCGTCCGCCGGATTGCTGCCGCTGCCCGCGAAGCCGCCGTTGAATCCTCAGATCTTCGGCAAGATCGACCGGCCCGATTACACGATCGAGAAGGTGCTGCTGCAGACCATGCCAGGTTACTACCTGGCGGGCAACCTCTACCGGCCGAAAGGCAAGACCGGTCCGTTTCCCGGCATCGCCTCGCCGCATGGCCACTGGAGTTACGGGCGGTTGGAACACACGACGCTCGGTTCCATACCCGCGCGCGGCGTGAGTCTCGCGAGGCAGGGCTATGTCGTTTTCATGTACGACATGGTGGGCTACAACGACACGGTGCAGACGCCGCATGCGTTCGGCGGTCCGCGCGAATTGCTGTGGTCGTTCGGGCCGCTTGGGCTGCAATTGTGGAACTCCATTCGCGTGCTCGACTTCCTACAGTCGTTGCCGGACGTGGATCCCAACAACCTCGGCGCGACAGGGGCGTCGGGCGGCGGTACGCAGACTTTTCTGTTGACGGCGGTCGACAACCGCATCAAGTTTTCCGCGCCGGTCAATATGATTTCGGCGATCATGCAGGGCGGGTCGCCGTGCGAGAACGCACCGGGGCTGCGGTTCGACACGAACAACATGGAGTTGGGGGCCCTCGCCGCGCCGCGGCCGCTACTGATGGTGTCCGCCACCGGCGACTGGACGCGCAATACGCTGGTCGAAGAGTACCCGTCGATCCGGCAGATTTACCGGCTGTTCGGAGCGCAGGACAACCTCGAAGCCGTGCAGTTCGACTTTCCGCACAACTACAACAAGGAAAGCCGCGAGGCCGTTTACCGGTTCTTCGCGAAGCACGTGTTGAAGGCGGAGAATCCGGATTCATCCAAGGAACGCAACTTCGCGGTGGAGCCTTTGCAGAACATGCTGGCGTTGCACAACCGCACGCTTCCCGCGGGCGCTCTGCAATATGAGCAGATCGTCGAGGAATGGATCGAGCGGGCGCGCCAGCAAAACCAGGGCGCGACGCCCGAGGAACAGAAAGAGCGGCTGACCCTGGCGATGGGCGTCGAATACCCGGGTGCGAAGGTGCTTTCGGCCAATGAAGGCGGGGAGATCCGCTTGAGCCGCGAAGGTAAAGGCGACCTGGTGACAGGCATCGTGAAGGGCAAGCCGGCAACGATTGTCGTGCATCCGGACGGGGCGGCCAAGGCGTCAGGCGACAATGCAATTTTGCTGAATGTGTTTCGCACGCGCGATCAGTCCGCCAAACACTTCAGCGCGTTCAATCGGGCCGACGACGCACTCAGGGTGCAGGACATTCTGACGGCGATCGCGTACCTGAAACAGCAGGGTGTCGCGGCTCCGAAGCTGAAGTGTTCCGGCAAAGCCGCGATCTGGTGCACGTTTGCGGCGGCGGTTGCCGGTACGCGCGTGGATCTGGACGCTCCTCTACAGGGCTTTCGCGGTTCCGACCAGGATCTCATCGAGAGGTTCTTTGTGCCGGGCCTGCAGCGGGCAGGCGGCTTGTCTGCCGCGCTGTCGCTGTTGGGACGTTAGTTTCCCTCGTGGTACTGGATCGAAAATGGGCTCTTCGTTTGGCGCCCGCTCGCAGGTATTGTTATTAGAATGACGTTAGGACAATACAATGGGCCAACTAAGAAGGGAAGAACGTATCCCGTTCAGCGCCAAAGTTGCTGTCTCGTGGGTCGACAAATCGGGCAACAATTGCGCCGCGGCCGGTGAGTGTCTCGATATCTCCGTGTGCGGGATGAAGCTCCGCTTGAAGTCTCCGCTTGAAATACGCGCCTATGTCGCGCTGCAGTGTGAAAAGGCCGGTTTGCGCGGCCATGCTTCAGTACGCCATTGCGTTCGCGACAAGATGGCCTACATCGCCGGGCTCGAGTTTTCGAGTGGGATGAAAGCTTCCATCGCCGCCGCTCTAACCGCAACTTAGCCCAAGAAAACTGAACCTTCCTGAGCCGATTCCCTCCGCCAGTTCCGCATTCCTTCGGTGAGGGAACTATATGAAACCACTTTTGAGGCTGACCCTTTGGGCCGGCGTCTCCACCTTTAGTGTATGGGCAGCAGCGCCGGCGGACTCCAGCCCTGCCGCTGTTCGCGCCGCCGCGGCCAAAGCCGCCGGGTTGATGGAAAAGAGCATGGCGGCTTTGACGCCAAACGTACCGTGCGCATCCTGCCACCACAACATGATCCCCCTTTGGGCATTGTCTGTGGCGCGCGATCACGGCGTGCCGGTAAACCGCGAATTGTTTCGCAATGTCGCGCTTCGCACCTATTCGTATTTGAACGATGTGGATCGCGCGGCGCAGGGTACGCAATATGTCGATCCGGCCCTCGAAGGGGCGGAACAGCTTGCTTTCGCCAAAGATAACGGCGTTCGTCCGACCTTCACCGCCGCGCTGCACACCGCCCGCCTGGCGAGAGCGCAACGTCAGGATGGCCGATGGGTGACCTTCGATTCACGCCCGCCTCAATCGTATAGCCAGTTCATGACCACGGCCCTTTCGGCCAAGGCGGTGCTCGAACAGTCGTCGCCGGTGATGAAGGGCGATGCCGCCAGCCGCGTAGAGAGGGCCCGGGAATGGCTGCTGCGGACGCAGGCGGTTTCGACGGAAGACGCCACGTTCAAGCTGCTCGGTCTCTATTGGACCGGCGCCGCGAGCAAGCAGGTACAGGCTGCCGCCAAGGCATTGATGGCGATGCAGCGCGCGGAAGATGGCGGTTGGACGCAAGTTCCCGGCCGTGGCGAGCCTGACGCTTACGCGACCGGCGAAGCTGCCGCCGCCCTGCAGATCACCGGTATGGCGAAGGCTGGCGTTGCTGTGTCCCGCGGCATCGCGTTCCTGCTGAAGACCCAGGCTGAAGATGGTTCGTGGCAGGTGAAAACGCGCCTGCATGAAGCGGCGCCGATCAGCCCGCCTTACATGGAAACGGGCTTCCCTTACGGCAAGAACCAGATCATGTCGATGTTCGGAACCACTTGGGCGTTGATGGCCCTGTCGTACTCGCTGCCGGAGCAGAAGCAACTGCTCCCGGAGATCGACGAGATCAATCCGAAGGTCGAAGATTGGATGCCTGCCGTTGCGTTCGGAACCATCGCCGAGTTGAAGAGCGTTGACATCAATGCCGCCACTGCGAAAGGCACGACGCCGCTGATGTTGGCGGTGAACAATCCGGCCCGCGTCGCGGTGCTGCTCGACCGGGGCGCCGATGTCAACGCCAAGGCGAAGAGCGGGCATACGGCGTTGTCGGTCGCCGCGACCTATGGCGATGCGGCGCCGGTGATGCGCCTGCTGATCGCCAAGGGCGGCGCCTCGGCAAAACCGGTGAAGGGCGTCGAATACAATTCCAACCCTCTCGTGTATTCGGCTTTTCTCGGCGACGTCGAGGCGGTGAAAGTGCTGCTGGACGCGGGCGCGAGCGCAAAGCAGGGCATGCTGCTCGAAGGACTCGTGCCGATGAACCCGCTGATGGCGGCGGTGGCTACCGATTCCGCCGATGTGCTGTCGGAGTTCCTGCGGCGGGGCGTGGATCCGAACTCGGTGGAAGATCTTCCGCTGCTGAGCTGGGCTGCCGCCTACAACCGCGTCAATGTAGCGCGAGTGTTGCTGCAGGCCGGCGCGGATCCGGAATTGAAGGACAAGTACGGGTGGACTCCGCTGCAACACGCACGGGCGATCGAGCACGACAAGCCCGCGGTGGAAGCCATGATTCAGGCGGCTGTTTCTTACCGGAAACAGCCGGCGCCATCGGGCGCGGGACAGTAACAACGATCGATTCGTAACCGCGATCGCTTTCAGGGGCCAGTCTGTCAAACCGGACAGACTGGCCCTTTCTGATTTATTCCTCACACATATACCGTGATAGAAAAATCCAATCCACTCGATACAAACGAACTTCGCGACAAGTTCGGGTGCAGACCCTATACTGGTTAAAACCCACCGTAAAGAGGTCGGTCGTCTGCCCTGTCCGCAGCACTCGATCCAAAATCAAACAGGAGTAATCATGGTCCGAAATGCCATGTTGGGTCTGTTGTTCCTCGTCGCAACGGTTGCGAATGCACAGCAGACTCCGGCAGCACCTTTAACTATCGAACAGAAAATCGCCAAGTTGGAAGACGCGGCGAAAGCCGCCCAGTCCGCCGGCGACAATGCCTGGATGCTCACGTCAGCAGCCCTGGTTCTGATGATGACCGGTCCTGGTCTAGCGCTCTTCTACGGAGGGCTCGTCCGCCGCAAGAATGTCCTGAGCACGATGATGCATAGCTTCGTGCTGATGGGCGTGATCACGGTCCTCTGGGCCGTTTGCGGTTACAGTCTCGCGTTCGGCGAAGGCACGCCGTTTGTCGGAGGACTGCAGTATGTGATGTTGAACGGCGTAGGAGCAGCGCCAAGCGAATACGCCACCACGATCCCCCACCTGACCTTCATGGTCTATCAACTGATGTTCGCCGTGATTACGCCGGCGCTGATTTCAGGCGCATTCGCAGAGCGCGTGAAGTTTTCCGGCATGCTGCTTTTCACGGTTCTCTGGGCGCTGATCGTTTACTTTCCCATGGCGCACATGGTGTGGGGCAAAAACGGAATGCTCAACGCCGCGATGGGAGGCACGATACCCTGCTTCGATTTCGCCGGCGGCACCGTCGTGCACATCACGTCCGGTGTCTCGGCCCTTGTGTTCGCACTGTATCTCGGCAAGCGCCGCGGATTCGGCGTGGAACCGATGCGTCCCCACAGTCTCGTGCTGAGCTGCGTTGGCGCTTGTTTGCTGTGGGTGGGTTGGTTCGGGTTCAACGCGGGTTCCGCATTGAACGCTACCGGCCTCGCATCTAGCGCTTTCGTCGCGACGCACTTTGCCGCGGCCTCCGCCGCGCTCGCCTGGATGGCCGCTGAATGGGTGAAACATGGCAAGCCTTCCATGCTCGGAGGGATCTCGGGTTGCGTGGCGGGTTTGGTCGCGATTACGCCGGCATCCGGTTTCGTGAAACCCGGTCCGGCATTGCTCATCGGCATCGCAGCAGGCATTTTCTGCTTCCTCATGGTGACCGCGGTCAAGAACAAGTTCGGCTACGACGATTCGCTGGACGCGTTCGGCGTGCATGGCGCCGGCGGAACTCTTGGCGCGATCCTGACCGGAATCTTCGCCACCAAAGAAGTGAACGACCTGTTCTCGGGCAAGCCCATGGGGCTTCTCGAAGGCAATTCCGCCCAGTTGGCCAATCAATTGACCGGCTGCGGCATCGCTATTGCGCTCGGCGCGATTGGAACGATCGTCATCCTGAAGGTTGTGGATATGATTACGGGTATCCGAGCCGCCGAAGATCAGGAAACGGAAGGTCTCGATCTGAGCATGCACGGCGAGGAAGGATACAGCCTGGAGGCGTAACCCCATGAAGAAAATCGAAGCAGTCATTCAACCACATAAACTCGAAGAAGTGAAAGAGGCGTTGAAGGACATCGGCGTCGATGGCATGACCATCACGGATGTTCGTGGGCATGGCCGCCAGAAGGGCCACAAGGAAGTCTACCGGGGAATGGAATACCAGGTGGACCTGCTGCCCAAGATCAAGATCGAAGCGGTGATTCACGACGACCGCCTCGAAGAAGTAACCTCGACCATCGCCAAGGCGGCCCGCACGGGCAAGATCGGCGACGGCAAAATCTTCATCTACGACGTCGCCGATGCGATCCGCATCCGCAACGACGACCGGGGGGAGAACGCGCTCTAATGCAGGTGCTGGCGGAGCGGACGGCTTCCTGCGAAGCCACTATCAGGTCTGCGTACGCCAGCGCGCTTGAAGGCAAGTTGGCCTGCGCGGTCGTTGCCGTGGGAGGCTTCGGCCGCGCAGAGTTGTTTCCGCATTCGGACGTTGACATTCTGCTGCTTGTCGAATCCGCCGCGGCCGCCCAATCGGCCAAGGCGGATTTGTCGGCTTTCCTGCGTAATTTGTGGGATACCGGTCTGCGCCTCAGCCATTCGGTTCATACCGTGGAGGAATGCTGCCAGATCCATGACGGCAATACGGAGCTATCGATCAGCCTGCTCGATCAGCGGCCCCTGATTGGCGCTTCGAGCTTGTACGGCAAGCTCGAAAAGAACCTGCCTGAGTTTCTGAGGGCCAAGACCAATGTGCTGACGCGCCGTCTTGCGGAACTCACGCGGTCGCGCCATTCGAAGTATCACGCGACCATTTATCACCTCGAACCCGATATCAAAGATACGCCGGGCGGTTTACGGGATCTGCATCTCGTGCAATGGTTCGGCAAACTGCTGGGCAGGAGTTTTCCGCCGGAATTGCAGGCTTCCCGCGATTTTCTATTCTTTCTGCGTTACGGGCTGCACACGCGCGCCGGGCGCGATCGCAACATTCTGGACTTTGAAACGCAGGACGCGCTGAGCGCGCAACCGGAAGAGTTGATGCGCGACTACTACCGGCATGCCCGCGCGATTTACCGATACGCCTCGCGCATGATGGAAGCCGCCGAATCGACGCACGACAAGGGCCTGCTCGAACACTTCCGCAATTGGCGCGGGCGGCTTTCGAATTCCGATTTCACGGTTTCGCGCGATCAGGTGCTGGCCAGATCGCCGCAGCAGTTGCGAAGCGATCTGGCGCTGGTATTGCGCTTATTCGCGTTCACCGGCCGCCATGGCCTGTCGCTCGCCGCGGACACCGAGGCGCGGCTGATGGAGTTCCACACGCAGCCGGAAGCGATGCAATGGCCGCAGGTGGTGACGCTGATGCGTTTGCCCAAAGCAGCTTGGGCCATGCGCCAGATGCACGCCACTCGCGTGCTCGACCAGATTCTGCCGGAGTGGAAAGAGATCGAATGCCTGGTGGTGCGCGATTTTTACCACCGCTACACGGTCGACGAGCACACGATTGTCGCGCTCGAGATGATCGAGCCTCCGCACGACGAACGTTTGAAGAATCTGATGGAAGAGACCGGGCGCATCGAGCTGTTGCGGCTGGCGCTCATCTTTCACGACATCGGCAAGGGCGGCGGGGATCATGTGCGCGCATCGGCGTTGATTTCCCGCAGCGTGCTGACCCGCTGGAACGCTCCGCTGGAAGATATCGAGACCGTAGAGTTCCTGGTGCGGCATCACATCACGATGTCCGCGCTGATGAGCAAACGCGATCTCTCGGATCCTGAAACGGCGCGCGAACTCGCCAACCAGGTGGGCACGGTCGAGAACCTGAAGCTGCTGACGCTGCTCACTTACGCGGATATCAGCGCGGTGTATCCGGGCGCGATGACGCCCTGGAGACTCGAACAATTGTGGCGTCTCTACACGGCGACGCATGAGGAATTGACCCGCGAACTGGAAACCGAGCGCATCGCGCGGCAGGGCGAGACGCCCGAAGAGACGGCGTTTCTCGAAGGATTTCCGGCGCGATTCCTGCGTACGCACTCGAAGGCCGAGATCACGCAATTGCTCGCCTTGTCCAGAGTGCAGGCTACCGACAAAGCCGCCGTTGCGGTGGACCGTCATCACGGCGCGTGGCGCGCCACGATCCTCGCGGGCGACCGGCCGTTTCTGTTCGCTTCTCTGGCCGGAACTTTGGCCGCATTCGGTTTCAATATTCTGAAAGCCGAGGCGTTCTCCAATGCGCGCGGCATGATTCTCGATACGTTCGCGTTCGAAGATCCGCACCGAAACCTGGAACAGAATCCGGAAGAGGTGGACCGGCTGCAGCGTTCGCTCGTCAGGACCGCGCTGGGCAAGCAGGATGTGCAGAAGCTGCTCGAGAGCCGCAAGCGCGCGCACCGCCGCAAGCGCAATCTGCCTTCGAAAGTGAGCCTCACCAACGACGCGGTTCCGAGCGCGACGCTGGTTGAGGTGGCAGCGGAAGACCGCCCGGGCCTGCTGTACGACCTCGCGAATGCGATCTCGTCCGCGGGGTGCGATATCGATGTCGTGCTGATCGATACCGAAGCCCACAAAGCGCTGGACGTGTTCTACCTGAAGCAGAATGGCGGCCAGGTTCCGCAAGCCACGCAACTCGTGCTGAAGCAGGGCCTGCTCGCCGCCTGCAACCAGTAAACGGATAGAATCGCATCTATGGTGCGACGTTTGCTTTGGTTAACCGTTTTTTGCGCTGCGTTTGCAGCCGCTGCTGCCGCCGATAAGGCGTCTTCGATCGACGCGTTGCTCGCGAAATACCACGAATACGGGCTGTTCAACGGCAGCGCGCTGGTGGCGGACAACGGCGCGGTAGTGATGAAACGCGGTTACGGAATGGCCAACATGGAATGGGGCATCGCCAATGCGGCGGATACCAAGTTCCGTTTGGGATCGATCACCAAGCAGTTCACGGCTGCCTTGCTGCTGCAACTGGCCGAAGAAGGAAAGGTGGACCTCAGTGCGCCGCTCACCCGCCATTTGCCGGAATATCCCACGAAGAATGGCGACCGCATCACGATTCATCAATTGCTGAATCATACGTCGGGGATACCTGGCTACACCGAATTGCCGCAGTTCGGCGAATGGGCATTGACGCCTTCGAGTCCCGAGGCGTTCATCAAGAAATTCTCCGGCCTGGACCTGCTGTTCGCGCCCGGCACGAAGTTCAGCTACAGCAATTCCGCGTTCTTCGTCTTAGGCCATCTCATCGAGAAACTCACCGGGAAACGGTATGCCGACGAGTTGCGCGAACGTGTGTTCGATCGCGCGGGCATGAAGGATTCCGGCTACGACATGCCCGGGCCGATTCTCGCCAAGCGCGCCGCAGGATATGATGCGACGTTCGAAGGCTATCGCAATACCGGATATCTCGATATGACGCTGCCTTATGCCGCGGGTTCGCTGTATTCCACGGTCGAGGATCTGTACAAGTGGGACCAGGCGTTATACGGCGATCAGATTCTGAAGCCCGCAAGCAAAGAAAAGATGTTCACTCCCGGCCTTTCGAACTTCGGCTACGGTTTCGTCATCACCAAGAAAGACGGCGTCACGACGGTGCAGCACGGCGGCGGCATCAACGGCTTCAACACCGTCATCCTGCGCGAACTCGAGACCAAGCGCCTGATCGTGCTGCTGAACAATACGGGAGGCGCGCCGCTTGGCGAGATGGAAGGCAAGATCCGTGAGATCCTGCGTGGCGAGGTTCCACAGATGCCGAAACCTCCTGGCGCGGCGGCGCTGCTGAAAACGTACGAATCCTCAGGCATTGCGGCGGCGCTGCAGCAGGCGGGCGGAGCGGATTCCCCATACGACTTGCGGGAAGGTCAGCTGTCGCGCGTCGCCGGGCA
>JACXTT010007832.1_pt1 | contig 14967 bp, 17 predicted proteins | sample 9270951 | NCBI WGS metagenome assembly JACXTT01 (sample SAMN15532306, study PRJNA645909) | rock metagenome | isolation source: weathered quartz diorite | place: Puerto Rico | collected 2017-06-21
GGTATGCTGGAAGGGCCCTGGTTGGGGCCATCCCCGGCCCTATAGCAAGGAATCGACGAGCGGCAGCACAAAGACGCATGCCAGCCGGATCATCCCATAAGCGGGCATCTGGCCAGGGGCCAAAATCGCATCTGAAAACGGACATCAAACCCTGTGCAGCGGGCGAGAATTGATGCAAAGGCAAGAAATGGCAAACAACTTTCCTCGCGAGCAGGCGCTGGTGTCACTCCTTTGCGCGCGGGGAGGTTTCGAAGTCGCTGAATTTGTCGATCCGGAAAACGATAAGATTGAGACTGGCGTCGACGTTATTGCGAGATTGGCCGATGGAAGACGCATCGGCGTCCAGGTATCAGAAATCCCCACGCTCCGCGATCGGGGCGTCGAAAAGCGTGCAGCAGCGAATGGCAGCGCCTATGCAATGTGGGCGCAGAACGATCTCGCCGCGCTGCAGACGGTCGTCGCGGAGCGGCTGGAAGCCAAAGCGCGGTCTCGCCCGTCGACCATCGGATTTAGTGAGATCTGGCTCGCGCTCTTCTCCAACATTCCGGAGGCGGGTGCCGCCGTTTCGACGATGATCTTGCCGGATGCAATCAACCTAGTGGCTCTGCGTCTGAGCGAACCCGCGTTAATAGCCTCCAACTTCGAGCGCGTCTTCATTCACCCGATCATGAGCCGAACCTTGCTTACGTGGACGCGGGAAACTGGGTGGCAGGTCAATGGCGACTCCACGGTGGCAGCTCGGAGCGGCGACGAGCTACTGTTCGACGTCGAGGCTCGCGATCGTTGGCTCGTTGATCCAGAAGGCGAATGCGATCGCGAAATCGAACGCGTGCTTCGCGAATTGCGTGCTTAGCTGTGGGTTGATCCCCATTGCAGACTCCGGCGCTGCCCTGCGCGACAACAGACGTGTTTACCAGACTGACTCCAATCGCGTCGTTCAGCGCGATCATCGTGTTGGCGCGCCTCGGCCTCGTAATCCATCACCAGTTTTTCGAGCAACGCGGCGGTCTTTGGCCATTCAAGCGCGCAGTCGCCAACCCCATATGCCGACAAGCGGAGCGCGTGCGGTGACGACGACCACATTTTATCTCGACGAAAGCGGCAACACGGGCGGCCTGAACACGCGTGGCGGCCTCTCCTTCGCCGGCCAACCCTTGTTTGTACTGGCGTGCCTCGGCGTAGACGACGTTGCGGCACTCGCTGCGGAGGTCGCACGGCTCCGCACAAAGCACAAAATCCAAGCACCAGAGTTCAAATTCGCTTCTGTGCGCGGCAAGCCTGCGTTCGTGGCCGAACTCGCCGACTTCATTCACGTTGCTGATTTGCCGGTGATGATTGAAGCCACTGACAAGCGCTATCTGATTTGCATACACGTCATCGAGTGCCTGATCATGCCGCCCTATAGCCCTAACGATTTTGGGCCGAAGGCGCGCGCCATCAAGAACGTGTTCGCCGACTATCTCGCCTTCTTCGCCCCCGACAACGTGCTTTTGGCCTTCATCCAGGCTTGCGAGCAGGAAACCTACGATGGGCTCAAGGCGGCGTTCGCGGCGCTCAACGCATGGCTGGCCTCACTGCACGCAAGCGAGGTCACCGATGGCCTGCGCCTCTTTGCAACCGACACCTATGGTGATTTCCAGGCGCTTGCCCCGGGCGATCCGAAGATGTTTGACCATTACCTGCCTGCTCCGGACGTGACACGACGCGGTAATCGCGTTTGGATGCTCTCGCATGTGATGTCGCTGATGATCAACATCTATGCGCGCATTAACATGATGCGCGGGCGCGACCTTGCTTCTGTTCGCCTCGTCCATGACGAACAAATGCAATTCGACAACGCGCTCTTCGACGGCAAAGCGCTGAGCGAAGGCGCCACCGCGCGCGATCTTCCGCCCATGCCGATGGCGGACTTCACGTTCGACGCCAGGGCGTCGCTCGAGTTTCGCAATTCAAGCGGCGAGCTGGGCATCCAGATCGCCGATGTCCTCGCCGGCGCTGTGGGCCATTGCACCCGGCCCTTCCTCGAAACGGACGGGGAGCTGCCTCATGGTTGGCGTGACGCCATGCGCGCGTTAGCACAGCTCGACGACGAACGCCGTGCGCGCGGCACAAATTTCGTACTGCCAACCGAAACGCTCTGGCGGCTGAAAGAAAGCTACGCGTGATCCGTCTGGCCGTTGGTTCGCCGCCGCTCTTCCAATGCCGGAATGCGTTTCAGCGCCGTCAAACATAACGTCAGATTGGAATGCCCGGGACGCCCGCAACGCCACGTCGACGTCCGCTCTGACCGGATCTGGTATTGGCGGGAGTGTCGGATTCTGCCCCACTCCAGGCGCCAGCTTGAATGTCTGTTGGCTCGGTTTTGATAGCGGGCTGAATGCCTCTTTCTGCCCCCAAAGGGGATGTTCGCCTTAATTTCACGTGCGCCAATCCGCCCGTCTGATCACGGCCACCAGCCCAGAGAGTTCGATACGCCGGCCGCGCCGAATGATGATGCAGAACTCGCCGCCGCCGTGGCGATCGCGCAGCTCCTCAAATAGGTTAGGGCGAACCCAGGCGCATTGATAGAGCGCGGGCTTGAGTTTTTGCCCGTTCACCAGCCGATAGACGTAGAGGCAAAGCTCGCGATCACGGTCGCGCAGCAAGCGCTCCAAGAGGTTGGTCAGGCGGTCGCTGCCGTCGATCCACGGCAAAGTTCGGCGCCGCCGGCGCTTCTGGGCCGGTTGTTTTCCCGCCCGTCCCAGCGCTGAGGCCTCGCGTTTGGCCTTGTGTGTGGCCTTGTGTGTGGCCTTGTGTGTGGCCCGGTGTGTGGCGTTGTGTGTGGCTCTCAGCGCGATCTCGGTGTGGCGCCATCGAGCGTTGTGTGTGCCTTGTGTGCCTTTGTCGGACGTGCTCATGGGCATGGCTCGGGGCTAGTCGCTTCCAGGCGCCGCTGCCAGCGTTCGGCTTCCGCAACCGAGATCAAAGTGCGCCGCCCCGCCTTGAAGCGCTTCAGACGGCCAGCCTTGATTTCGAGATAAACAAAGCTGCGCGAGAGGCTGAAGGCCTTGCAGAAGCTGGCGACGTCATAGGCCTGGAGGTTTGGAATGTTCGTCGTGTCCATCGCGCTCTCCGAGGATGCGCGTGGATTCTTAGCTGGCCTGGGGGCGCGCCGCGAACAGTGCCCTAAAGAGCGGTTTCCGTCGCAAAAGGTCACTCTTTGTCGCGGAAATGAGGTCGCCGCACGTCTTTCCGGAGCTTGGTTACGCTGGCTGGATCGATCCGCCGGTTGAGCAGCACGCTGGCGATCGCCGCTGTCTGCCAGTTCGGCGCGCATCCCGGAAAGTAGGGTTCCAGCAGGGCGTAGATTTCACGCAGCACGAAAGATTGCAGCGACACCCTTCGCGTTGGCCGTTCTACGGTGACCGCCTCCTCCGCGGCATCAGCCGCAAGCGAGTGTCCAAGAAACGACAGGGCGTCTGCTAGGCGCATCGGCGTGGCGTTGACCTCCGGAACATCGGCAACATCAAGCTCAGTTTCAGGCGCGCGCCCAAAGGCGATGCAACTCACTTGGAAAACGCAGCCGCTCCATTCTGGGTCTTGAGCGATCAACGACGCCAAGGCGCGCGCGTGGCGTTGCATGCTAGCGCGGCGCTTCTGGGCGAGGGCCCACGGTTCATTCTCCTCGGTTTGCCAATCGCGCGGGATGAGCGCCGCCAAGCGATAGAGAATCTCGATCTCGCGTTCGTCGAAGCCGCGACGGTGCAGTTGCTCCATGACCTTGGCGACGTTCGCGTCGGTGGTGAGACCGAGATAGTGTTGGGCGACGGGGCTGGAGACGCTGTCGACGAAGCTCGCATCCGCATTGAATGGTTCATGCGCTTGCCAGTCGATGTCGTCGCCAAGCGTTTCTCTGAGGGGGATCCAAGGAAAGCGTTGTGCTGCGGTCACGCGGTTCATCCCATCGACGGCGTTCGCACCGCAGTAATGGCATTGTTCGACGCCGTGTGCGGGCGGGCCAAACAATAACGCTCCCAGGCGCTCATCAACTGGCGGCGTTTGTCGAAGAGGTCGCGGCGGCGATAGGCGGCCTCGGTCTTGTCTTCGATCACGTGCGCCAGCGCCATTTCAGCGACCTCGCCCGGAAACAGTGTGGTCTCCGCCACCCAGTCGCGGAAGGCGCTGCGGAAGCCGTGCGGAGTGATCTCTTCAAAACCCATACGCTGAAGCAGCACTCTGAAGGCGCTGTCGGACAGCATTTTCTCCCCACTGGGTGCGGGAAAAACGAGATCGGCGCCTTCGCCTTGCCGCGCTTGTGCAAGGATTTGCAGCATGCGCGACGTCAGCGGCACCCGATGCTCGCGTTTGGCCTTCATCCGTGCGGCCGGGATTGTCCAGACTTGCTTCTCGCGATCGATCTCGCTCCAGCAAGCGCCGCGCACTTCCCCGGAGCGGCAGGCTGAGAGGATCAAGAACTCAAGCGCTCGCGCGCTCACGGCGTCGCGCGCTTGCAGCGCCGCCACGAACGCACCGACCTGCTCGAACGGCAGCGCGGCGTGATGGCCGCGGCTGAGCTTTGGCCGTTTTGGCAACAAGTGATCCAAGTGTCCGCGCCAGCGGGCCGGGTTTTCGCCGCTGCGCAGGCCGCGCGCCTTGGCGGCGTCGAGCACGCGTTCGACGCGGCCGCGCAGGCGTGAGGCGGTTTCTGGACGTTTCGCCCACCAGGGTTTCAAACAATCGAGCACGTCTTCGGTCGAAATCTCGGCAATCGCCTTCGACCGGAGCGGGGCGGCATAATGGGTGAGCGTCATCCGCCATTGCGCCAGATGCTTGGCGCTCTGGAAGCCGCCACCAAGATCGTCGATCAAGGAATCGGCGAAGGCGCCGAAACTGGGCGCGTCATGAGCGGGCGCGGTGCGCGCCGCAAGCGGATTGATCTTGGCTTTCAATTGCCCGCGCGCTGCCGCCGCCAGGTCGCGCGCTCGCGCCAGCGACACGTCGCGGGCAGAGCCTAAGCCCATTTCTGTGAGCTTGCCGCGCCAGCGATAGAGAAAAGTCCAGCGTCGGCCGCCATTCGAAGAAATCGACAGCCACAAGCCGCCGCCATCGCCATGCCGCTTGCAGGCGGTCAGCGTCTTCACAGCACGGGCGCTCAACTTGTTCAGCGGTCGCGACACCAAAAGTCTCCGCCGTACTCCCACGCCGCTTCGCCTGCCCTAACGCGTGCCCTAACAGCGACGCTGGATTGGCGTGAACGTTTGTGGAATTGACGGGATTCATGTTTGCGCGCAGCAAACAAAAATCAAGCGCGAACAAACGCTTGGGACGTCGGTGGACGTCTAGGGAGTGCTAATCCCACTTCCTCCCTCTCCGCCAGCTCAGATCTGTACGGACCGGACTGATTGGTGACGGTTTGTACCGGACAGATGGGTTACAACCTTGGTCCGAACGGGTTGTCTAGGGGCTGCAGGGTTTTCTGCTCCAGATCGATGTATCCCAAATCATAGTGCATGAAGCTGACGAGCCAAATGCCGTCGTCGACTTCTTTGATGCCGAGTTTTTGTCCCGACAAGGCGGTTGAGATGTTGATCTTTTTCCGATGCATGCAGATGCGGCCCGGCTTGCGCAGCTTCGTGCCGTATGCGCTCTAGGTCCGGGTCCGCGATGCGACATTTCGATGTTCAAACACGACCAACGGCAAGCCGTCTAAGCTTGTTGACCTTGGCGTGATGTTCGATCCGGACAAAATCGCAAACAAGATTGCCAAGACGAACACGCCCGCCAATGCATACGCCGGATCAAAACCACAACGCGATAGCTGAGTCGCTCGAACTTTAGCGCCACCGGCGGCATCTTGAGTTGTCAACGATCGCACGCAGCGTCGGGCAACGCATCCAGCTACCGGAAAGGCAGCGTCGTCAGGGTAGTAGTCGCCATAAGACTTGCGCGTTGATTGTCGGCAGCGCCCGAGTTGATCTGAAGGCAAATAAGCCGACGTCGTCCATCACGCAGGAGCACCGCAAATCTATCATCGCCAAGTGTTTTGTAGCCAAGTCGCTGGTACGTCGTCGCGGGCAATGCGTCTCGCATGCGCTGTGCACGGATCTGCAGGGGGGTCGCTGATGTGAGCGACCCATGCTGCTGATAGAAAGCCTGAATTCGTGCGATACCCGGATGCGAAAGGGCTTCGAGCAATACAGACGCTAGATGCGCCGCTGGGGTTGCCGGAAACATCCGAGCGCCAGCCCTCTCCCAATTAGACCACTGACGAATACTCGATGGCGCATCGCTCCTGGCGATAGTCGCCTCAATCCAATCGCGGTGCGTTGAAATGCGGGCGTAGGCATGCAGCGAACCATACAAGGGATGATCAGCCTCGCTCGCATTAAATGAAATCACGCCAGCTAGGTAGCGAACGCCCTCGCGCTCGATGAAAAGTGGACCTCCACTGTCGCCTAGGCCGGGGGCCCCCTCGAGATCTTCTCCATCGGGAGGAATGCTGAAAGTTGTAACAATTGAATGTTCGAAGACCGCTTCGACGTGATTGCTCGCCACCCGAAGGCGGTTATCTCGAGCGAGCGCGTTCATGCTCTGGGACCCAACACCGCTCCCGCCACGACCAACAATTGTCCCCACGTGGTCGGGTTCGTCAGTCCACTCGTAGAGCGGCGCCGGCGCGATGGCGACCGGGTGTGTCAAGTGTACAAGAGCCAAGTCGAAATCCGAATCGACTGAGTGGCCGATATGGCGTGGATGAATGACCACCTTGTCATAAGGGATGGTCCGGCCACCGATCTGCACACTCCATTCCGTTAGCGGTTGGTCCTCCATGTCCTCGACGGCATGCGCCGCAGTGATCATCCATTGCGGGGCGACGAGCGTCGCGCCCACGTTGTCGAGATCTATCACTTGAGCGTATTCTTCGGGGTTCGCGAGGTAACGCTCCGGCGGTCTGTCGTGGCGACCCACTATCGCGCTCGCGGGGGTAATCGCAGCGAGTCCTAACGATACGCCGACCGCGAGCACGCAAAGTCTCAACGGATCGTATCCAGGCCGCCTATAAGCTCCGGCAATCGAAACAAGTCCCGTCAAGGTGGTCCGCCGGTGAATCATGCTCGCCCCCCGCGGTGACCAAAAGACACCGCCTCGATATCCAAACGCCGCCTGATCTAGTTCAGTGCGGTTTGCGCGGCTTGGACGTTTCTCAGGTTTGAAAAATAAAACTCCTTTCTTTCATTGCCTTCTGTTCGAATGGCGGTCGGTGTCCTCCCTAGGAGGGTGCGGAAGGCCCTGTTCATATGACTCTGGTCGCAAAACCCGTTTTCGGCTGCAATCTGAGCAATGGGCGACGCCGTTGAGCGCAGCATCACAGCAGCATTTTCGATCCGTCGTCGCCTTAAGGTGTCGCGAATCCCTTCGCCAAACTCGGCTCGATAGGTTTCTGCTACCCACGCGGCATTGAGGCCGAGTTTTCGGATGAGACGCCTGACTTCCCCAGCATCGGGCTCGGAAAACAAGACTTGGTCTCGGATCCGCAAGAGCCAGGTTGGTGGCGATCCTTGCGCTGGCAGGGCAAGCGCGCGGCGGACAAATTCGAGTGTTGTGTCGACAAGTTGCGATGGATGTTCTGCCGACACCCAGCTTAGCGCCAGTGCGCGCGCAGCGCCGGCGACCGGCCCGCCTGTCCAAAAACGTCTTCCATCAGCAGGCATTTCACAGCCGCCAGCCGTGATCCACCTCGGATCAAAATCGATGCCGACAACTTCGACTCCGACCAACCCAACTACGCCGGCGTGAGCTGTGCCCGGTGCGTGGAAGACCGCGGCGGGTCCATTGATTCCGATGTCGCCGGTCTCGCCGCGGTCAATGCAGTTGCCTGCCAAATACAGAGACAGACCGGCGAAATCGTGCCGGTGACTTGGAATTTCGCAACGCGGCGGTCGAATGGCGAGAAAGCCCATGGCGGGAAGGAAATCCGAAGAACGAAGACCCCTAGACATCCACCGCGCTCACTCGACCGGCCGTCACCGCCTCACCGCAGCGCCCAACATGCGCCAGTTTTGCGCCAGTTTGCTTCAGTACCAAACCTCGGAATAGACGAATCGCCATGGAACTGCGTCACACCGCGTTTGTGATGGGCAAAACTCCGCCCTCTGAGCACATGACCGTGTTCTCGCATCTGCTCCAAACGAAGCACTATCGGCTCGGCCGCCTCGATCGTTGGCGGGATGCGGGCGGTTCGGGATTCGGATTCCGCGCGGGCGATCTCGACAACTGTCTGAGTCAGCCGGAAGCCGCCCTTCCCGCAGCCGTGATTGGGCTCGACGCGCGACATCGCCACTTAGCGCACGCCGACGCCGAGCGTTGCCAAAAGCGTGGCGTACACCGCACTGGCGGCCATCGTCCAACCCAGGCGGAAGCCGAGCGTGGGCGCTTCAACGCTGATGACGGGATCGGCGCAGGAAACAACATTGGCAACGCCGCCGCGCCAATTTCGAGCGCACCCTGGCGCAATGAGCCAATACGGTCCGGTGCGTAGAGCAGAGCGGCGACAGCCGCTGAAAGCGCTGCAGCAAGCCAAGCGATGCGGAAGGTGCGCTGCACCCGTCCCGGCGCGCTAGCGAACGGCGCGGCTTCGCTGGACGCGAGCCGTCGCGCAAACAGGTAAAGAGCAAGCCCAGCGATGAACAAGCCGACGCGCAAAGGCCAGCCCACGGCGCCGAACTGGCCGCGCGCCGCGATGATATAATCTCCCTCATTGAGCACGGCCGCATAGAGCATGTAACCCGCCTCCCAAAACATGCTGAGCGTCATAGTCAGCACAAGTACGAGGCGCGTCGCTGCCGCCTGCGCCGGGGTCGCTCGCAACGCGAGCCATGCCAGAAACGCCCAGCTCAGATTTCCGAGCGGTCCAAACGCGGCAATCCAAGACGCGCGTGGCGCACACTCGAAATAGACATTCGTAAGCAGGGCTATCCGACCGCCCGAACTTAGACAGGCGCCGCCGTGTCCGATTGCCTCGTGGGCGACGGTCGTGAGACTCGCTGCGAGCATACCGAGCGCTGCGACCGTCACCGCATCATCGCGCGAATTGGTGCTCACCCCGCCCCCGATGGGCCATGCCTGCCCCGTCGCCATTATTCTCGAATGGCCGGCGCGCTCGAGATCGCCCCTTGGCAGTGACCGAGGCGATGAGGCTCGCTGTCGCCGGAAAGCGACACACCGTTATCTCGGCTTCTGTACCGGACCGACTTCCACGATCGGTTCCTGCTCGCGGACCCACCGGACTTCTCCCTGCTGGGCCAGTCGCAGAGCTTCATTGCTGAGCACAGTACCACCATCCCCGCGCGAAAGCGGCAGCAACTGCCTCGCTCATCGGCACCGAGACATAAGCCACTTCTGTCGTCATTCTTTTGACGCGCACTGAAATTGATGACGCTTCCAAGATGAGCTCTGACAAATTTGTCAGTCTGAAATCCGTATTTTGTCCTCACACTATCGTCACAGGAAAATGGATTCACTTGAGCGCGCCGAACATCGAGTTAGCCCTTGGTGGCGCGCGCGCTTTCGGGAAGCATGTCGGCAAGCGGCCGGATTGGGCCATCGCGCGCCCTACCAGAGTATTTCACGCACGGCTGGCGGGCTCAATTCCCGCCGTTGTCCATGGAGCGCGGTACGAGGTGAGCCTTTCGCCGAAAGCCGATGTCATGCATTTCTCGGCTTCTTGATCACCGTCGCATCCGCCCTGGCGCACGCGAGCATCCCTGTTGTTCAACGAGAGGGACTTCGATGCACATGAACCGCCGCAGGTTGCTGGCGACCGGCGGGGCCGTCGCCACCGCCGTCGCCGCGAAGGCGCAAACGACAACAGCAACGCCTCCTGTATCACAACCCCAGTCGGCTCTACTCGCGAGCGTGCAGCAGCGCCTCATCGATCGCGCCCGAGAAAACATTTTCGCTGTCAATTTCGACGGCCATGCCCTGAGCGGGCCGGGCTGGGAGCTTCTTGTCAGGGAGGGCCGAGCCTCCGAATTCGTGCTCTTTGGCGAAGAGCACGGTACGCACGAAGCGCCGCTTCTTGCCAAAGAGCTATTCCTCGCGCTCCTTCCTGCCGGCTACGACACGCTCGGTGTCGAGATATCGCCGCCTATTGCCGAAGATCTCGATCGCGCCGCACGCGGCGGAATCCATGGCATCGCCCAATTCTGCACACAATATCCGCCTGGGCCCGCCTTCTATTTCTGGGAAAGTGAGGCCGGCCTCATTGCTGCGAGCCGTACGGCAATCCCCGGGCATCGCGAAATGCTTTGGGGTATCGACTACGAGGTCACAGGCGATCGACGTTTGATTGCACGGCTTGCGGCAAGGGCGCCTAACTCGGCGCGCTCGGCTCTAAACGCCCTTGATCAAGCTTCGCAGCACGCGTGGGCGGCGTGGCGCACAACGCACAATCCAGGGGCGCTCTTTACGTTTAGCGGTGACCCCGCGCTCGTTCGTGCAGTCCGTGACGCCTGGACCCATCGTGATGCCGACATAGACAACATTCTCACCACACTGGAGAAGACGCTCGAAATCAACGCTCTCTTCCCCGCACGCCCTTGGGACTCAAACGAACGCCGCGCGCTTAACATGCGCGCCAACCTGGTGCGCCATCTCAATCGCGCCGCCTCTGAGAACCGCCGGCCGAAAGCACTCTTCAAGATGGGCGAGAACCACCTCCAACGCGGCGTGAACTGGACCGGCAACTTCGACACCGGCTCCCTGCTGCACGAAGTCGCCGCCCTCCGCGGCGGCAAGGCGTTCTCCGTTCTCGTGGGCGGCGGCGTCGGCGGCCGTCACGGCGTTCTCAACCCGACTGAAATGACGACTGCGGAGGCGCCAGTTGATATGTTCGAACAGCTTGGCCTCACCTTCCTGACCAGCCTGGTAACACAGCCGGGCCCATCGCTCATGGATCTGCGCCCGCTCCGCTCGCTTGTCGCCAGCAGTTCACACTTGCGCGAACTCAACAATCCTGAGGCCGTGCGCAACATTATGGGCTACGACGCACTGGTCGTTTGGAACGGCTCGACTGCAACTCAGATGCTCGTGCGCGTGTGACTAGGCGCACGGCGAACGGCGGGGTTCACCGAAAGGCACCACTAACGATGTGCGTGTCCCGGAGGGTTTACGCTGCCGGCATCATCGCCCGGCGCGCGCCCCAAATCGTGCCCTGCCGATAAGAACGTACGATTGACGGCTTCTTCATCCTTCTCGGACCGCAGATCGCCACTTCGAGGATTCCAGAGAAAGGCCGCCGACCGATAACCGAGACTTCGACGGCCTACCGCGGCGGCGCGAGGCAGCGATTGCTCACCGTGGCTTGCGCCGCTTCGCACTCGCCATGTGGCCCCCGCATGGTTGCGTCAACCCGCACTCTCATGAAGCCAGCGCCGCCTCCGCACGGGTCGTGCGGCTGGGACATGTTCGCCTCATAGAAGGTGCCAGCGTTACAATAGACGCCGAGGAGGCAGGGATGGACACTCATCGGCGTCCGGCGCGGAGTCACTGTAGTCGAGTCGGTAAAACCCGCAGGGGTTCCAGAGCCGAGCCCGGTGGCGACAAGCCTCACCTGTTCTCCGGTAGTGGGAAATCTCGACCCGTTGACGGATATGCCCGTGTGGTTGGCGAACACTTCGATCCGCGCGTGTCCGCTACACGCGGGCATCGATGGCGCCGGCACGGCCGTCGTGGTTGACACCGATGAGCTTCCAGTTGTCGCGCGATCCGCGAGCGCAACGCCGATGCTCAGGCTCGCTAGAGCGAGCGCCGAGGCGGCGCCGATAAAGTGCTTAGATGTCAGTTTTCGAGGCATGACGTGATCCTCCCAGAACAACCTCGCACGCCGACTTTCGCATCGCTTGGCGTCAGCCCGCTCACACGGAACCCACAAATGTGTAAGGTTGGCGCGGGCGCCACCATGGCTGCGGGCGAACCGGTCGGCTTCGCCAAGGCGTCACACCCGTCTAGACGCCAATGGCTCGATATTGACGCCTGTTTGCTCGGAGAGACGGCCAATGGCGAATTCGCTGTCCATGAGCGCTTGCTCCTGTAGCGACTACAGGACGCATGCTCCCCCCCATGAGCGAAGCGAGCAAGTCCAATTTGGCGCCAGCGGGAGCGGCATGCGGTTCCGTTGGCTTAAGCGGATTGGCGGCGGCGTTGGGGTTTTGTTGCTATGGACCATTGGCGGTGACCCTGGTCGGCGTAACCGGCGCTGCCTGGTTCTCCCGCTTTGAACCCTATCGCCCGATCGTACTCATACTGGCCGGCGCGTTGTTGGCGTGGTCCTTCTGGCGCGTCTATCGCAGTCCTGTGCGTGGCCTTGGGATCCAAATCGTGCTCTGGCTTTCGCTTGCCTGTCTGATCGCCGCGGCATTCCTGCCCGATATTGCCGCCCAGTTTGTTCATATTGGACCGAGCTGAAACATGCACCGACGCAACCTTCTTGTGTCGTTCGCTATTGCGGGCCTTGCGTCAGCATGCGGCGAAGCGATCGACCGGATGCGATCGGGACCACAGCCAGACGTCATGGTGCTCGATGACAGTCTCACGGCCCTCAAGACTGCGTTCAACGCAGCGCGCAATCATGTGCGGCTCTTGTTTATTGTTGGTCCGAGCTGTGGGCCCTGTTTGCGTGGGCTGATGGACAACAACCAAGCTCTCGGGCCGGAACTCTTGTCCGATCGCCGCCTCAGCGGCTTCATTGTAGGCGTCCCGACACTGGGTGCGACGCTTGAGCATGCTCGGCGCGCGGCCCGTCTCCTCTCAGGTTCAAGCGTAAGCTTCTTTTGGGACCCAAGCGGAAACACCGGTCTTGCTGTCATGCGAGCGCTGCGGATTGAGCCCATCTACGCCTGGGACGTCTGGCTGACCTACGAGCCGGGGCCTGTTTGGGACGGAGCAACCCCGCCAGCGCCAGTAAAATGGATGCATCAGCTATCGGCTCTGCACCAAGGCGTAAGGCTTGACGCGAGCGCGCTTGCAGCGGACGTACGTGCGCGCGTGGGAGCATTATCTTGAGCGATGGCGCGGCGGCGTTTATCCGCCTCTCGACGATCACTTGTCCGGAATGCGGACATCGCGAAATCGAAACCATGCCCACGGATGCGTGTCAGTATTTCTATGATTGCAAGGGATGCGGCGCGGTGCTGAAGCCGCTGACCGGCGATTGCTGCGTCTATTGCTCGTACGGCGATGTGAAGTGCCCGCCAATTCAGAGCGACCGCTCGACGTGTTGATGGATACTTTCTTCGCCCAAGAAGAGATCCTGGCGGATGTTGCGCATCGTCGCTTCGGAGATGGCGCGCGCGTGCGATGCCGCCAAGATCGCCCTTCAGAAGCGTCACGCCAGGCGGCACACCTAGTCGCCGACGCCGACGGGGCGGTGCAGCCTTACCGCGTGTAACATCCTGAGATGGGGAGCGAAGACTTGCTGAGACGATCATGTCTCAGCAAGTCCCAGGAGCCCCCTCATGGCTAACGCTCTAGCCAAATCCACTCGTACTGTCGCGCTCGCGGCAGTTCTCGCCGCCGCCGCCACTTCCGTGGCGTTCGCTCAAAACATGCAAAATATGCAGGGCCACGCCCAAGCCGTGCCGGCCGGCATGGAGCGCTGCTACGGCGTGGCGCGCGCGGGCCACAACGATTGCGCGGCCGGCAGCCATTCCTGTGCAGGCCAAGCCACACGCGACAACGACCCGGCATCGTTCGTCGAGGTGCCGACCGGCGTATGCGGCAAGCTTGCGCACGGCAGCACCACTGCGCCCGCGGCGCACTGACGACGGGACGGCGTCGCGATGCTTTTATTTCCCCCTTCCGGCATCGCGGCGCCCCCACCTCGCGCGGGCTTCGGCCTACGACCGCGTCACCACCAGCGCGTCCGAGATGAACGCCCAGCGATCTCCTGGCTCGAAGTACACGCCGAAAACTTCATGGCCGGGGGCAGGCTGGCCGAAGACCTGGACGACATCGCACAAGACTATCCCATCTCCTTGCATGCGATTGGCCTCTCACTGGGAAGCGCAAATGGTGTGGATGGAGCACACGCCCGGCAGCTAAAGCAGTTGATCGATCGCTTCGCGCCTTGCCTTGTCTCCGACCATCTATCTTGGAGCGAAACGGGCGGCTCGCATTTTCCGGATCTCCTGCCTCTCCCATACAGCGACGAGACCCTCGACGTGGTCGCGCGCAATGTCGCCCGCGTTCAGGACATCATTCAGCGCCCTCTTCTAATCGAAAATCCGTCACTCTACCTGGCGCCCGTCGGCTCGACGCTCTCCGAGCCCGAATTCCTCGCTGGTTTGTGCACCCGAACCGGCTGCGGCGTTCTGTTGGACATCAACAATGTCTTTGTCAGCGCTCACAATCTTGGGCGTGACGCAAGCGCCGATCTAGACGCTTACTTGAGCTTCTTGCCGTCGAGCGCCATCGGCGAAATTCATTTGGCGGGGCACGCCGAACTCCCCACGAAATCCGGCGTGATCGCGCGTATCGACGATCACGGGTCGGCAGTCCGCGAGGAGGTTTGGCGTCTCTATGAGCGGGCCGTGGCGGCGATTGGCCGGCGGCCGACGCTGATCGAATGGGATACCAACATTCCCGATCTTCACGTACTCATCGCCGAGGCCGAGCGGGCGCAAAGAACTCTCGATATCCACGCGCGGGAGCACGCCCATGCCGTCGCTCGCTGAATTCCAGGCGCGCGCGGCTGCTTATCTCCGCGCCGCGAATGACGTCGCGTCGCTGTTTGCGCCAGGCGCCATCAGTGTCGAGGACGGGCTCGCCATCTATCGCGGCAACGTCCTGGCTGCCGCGGCTAACGCACTGCGTCTGACGTTTCCAACCGTTGACCGGCTCGTTGGTGAAACTTTCTTTAATCAGCTTTGCGCCAAGCGGGTCGAAGTTGATCCGCCGCAATCAGGAAACCTGTCGGACTATTGCGGTCAG